>ERZ795054.18-NODE-18-length-378513-cov-6.888048_pt1 | contig 378513 bp, 355 predicted proteins | sample MGYA00375138_ERZ795054 | MGnify/ENA primary metagenome ERZ795054 (study PRJEB30183, sample SAMN05720215) | anaerobic digester metagenome | isolation source: active sludge of municipal wastewater-treating anaerobic digesters | place: USA | collected 2014-12-23 ... | reverse complement strand
GGAGAAGAAGGTGAAATCACCAGTCATGCACAAGAATGTATGAATAAGGAAAAATATGAAAATATAGATCAATCTCCGGAAACTAAACATTTGGTGAGTGTTAAAAAAATGATTATGGATGCGGAATTAAAAAGTGGTGATGAACAGGAATTGGCTGAATTTGAAAAAAGAAAAGAAGAAGTCAACAGACTTCTGGCTGAAATTATCAAAAAAACTTCGGACTATAAAAAAACTATAATGTATTTAAAGAAACAACATGAAGCTGTGGGTATGACCAAGAGCAATTCAAAAGATGATATTAAGGAATATCAGGAAGAACATGAAAGATTGGGAAAATCTCGCACTGCAAGCCATAATGTTTTGCTGGATGCTATCAAAAAAACTATCAGGTACATAAATTTTAATTTTGGCGACATCAATCGTAATCTTTTGGATAAATGGGAAGAAGAACAAGAAGAAAGAGGAAATATGGTTTTGGATGTCAAAAGAATTAAATTTCCTAAAAATATTATTTGTCCGGATGATGTAAATTTGGATGATAGAAAATCTCTCGGCGCTTGGGCTATCAAATTGACTGATGTTTTGAAATAAAAAAACCGGGCCGCATAGGGCCCGGGTGGAGGTTATTTGAGAAAGTTGAAGTTCTCTCTGCCGAATTCTTTGGCAAATTTAATCACTTCCTCTTCGGCAATATTGATGTTTCTCCATGCCAGATTCTTTATTATCTCGGTAATCTGGTCTTTCACCGGAATCGGAATAATGCTCTTTTTATTTTCCTCGGTGATCTGGAGATCATTGCAGGCTTTTTCAGCCCCCATATCGACATAAAGTTCGGCAAAGAGCTTTTTCATCTCCGTATCTTCGGAGACAATTTTTTTCAAAACCTCATCCATAACTTCCTCCTCCCTTATTCAGGGAAACAAATTTATAAAGATCTATAACAGAATATAATAGCATATTTTAGCTAAAATGTCAAGAGTCGAGTCAAAAATATCTCTAAAATTAGCCAATTTACCCGATAACCCCGGAGTTTATTTGTTTTATGGCGCAAACAACGCTTTGCTTTATGTTGGCAAGGCCACCTCGTTAAAACAACGAGTAAAAAGTTATTGGCAAAAACAAAGAAATCCTCGTCCGATAGAAGAAATGATTTATCAAGTAGAGGATATCGCTTGGGTGGAAACCGAGTCGGTTTTGGAAGCGATTATTTTGGAGGCCGATTATATCAAAAAGTTTAATCCCAAATATAATGTTTTGGGTAAGGACGACAAAAGTTGGAACTATCTATATTTGACCAAAGACAGATTTCCAAAGTTGCAATCTTTACGTCAGCATGAATTAAGTAAAATTGATAAAGGTAAAATAAAAGCGATTTTCGGTCCGTATCCGGGACTCAATACCAAAGAAGCAATGACAGTATTGCGAAAAATGTTTTTTTGGTCGGACTGCGAACCAAACAGCGACAAGCCTTGTTTTTATTATCAATTGGATCAATGTTTGGGCGTATGTACGGGTGAAATCAGCGCAGAGGAATATGAAAGCAGAGTTATCAAACCTCTAACTTTGTTTTTGCTCGGTCAGAAAAAACAAGTGATGCGAGATTTTGAAAAAAAGATGAAACAAGCATCGGAAAAAGAAAATTTTGAACAAGCGACGCTTTTGCGAAATCAACTTTATCAATTGAAAAAAATTCAAGACATCACGCTCATCAATCGTAGTTTTTTTGAAGACGAATTATTTTTGGAAAAAGACGCGGGTAAAAAACTCAAAGAAAAATATTCGCGAATTGAGGGTTATGATATTTCCAATTTGGGCAGTAGCGACAAAGTGGGGAGTTTGGTATTATTCCAAAACGGGATCCCCAAAAAAAGCGGATATAAAAAATTTAATATCAAAGGCGTTGTCGGTCAGAGCGATGTAGACTGTCTCAAAGAAATTATTTCTCGTCGTTTTACGCACAGTGAATGGGGGAGACCGGATTTATTATTGATTGACGGGGGCAGAGGACAAGTGAATGCGGTAAAAACTATTTTGGAAGAAAAAAACATTTCTCTTCCGGTTGTGGGTATTGCCAAAGGACCGGCGCGAAAGAAAAACGAATTTATCTTAGGTGAAAAAAATCCGGAATTTGTGGCTTGGGTTTTCGGTCATCAAGAATTACTCATCCGCGTGCGCGATGAAGCGCATCGGTTTGCGATAAAATTTAATAGAAGTAAAAGAAAAATATGAAAATTCATCGTTTTTTCTTATCCAATTTGGTTTTGGATGAAAAAGAAAAATCAATCAAATTGTCCGATAAAGAGATTGTCCATCAAATTGTAAAAGTTTTGAAATTGAAAATAGGCGAACAATTGGCGCTTTGTGACGGAAAAGGCAAGGAGATTATTTGTGTATTGGAAGGTATTGATAAAAAAGAATTGATTTTGAAAGTTGTGGAATACAAAGAATTTTCAACCGAAGGTAGAAATATTATATTGTATTTAGCTGTTTTGAAACGCGAGAATTTTGAACTCGCTGTGCAAAAAGCGGCGGAAATCGGGGTGAATAAATTGGTGCCGATAATTACCGACAGAACTATCAAAACCGGAATTAATTTGGAAAGACTGAATAAAATAAGTAAAGAAGCTTGTGAACTTTCCGGGCGAGGGACTTTGATGGAAGTCGTAAAGATGATAAAATTTAAAGAAGCGATTTTGGAAGTAAAAAATAATGATGTAAATTTATTTTTTGCTCCGGGTGGCACGGAATTTTCTCCGGGAAAAACAATTGACAGAAATTCTAAAAATGTCGGTTTATTTATCGGTCCGGAAGGCGGTTGGAGTACGGAAGAATTGGTTTTAGCCAAAGAAAATAATATGAAAATAACCGGAATCGGAAAAAATATTTTACGTGGAGAAACCGCAGGAATCGTCGCTTCATTTCTAGCGGTTAATTATTAAAGTTGTCATCCCCGCGAAGGCGGGGATCCAGGAAAAGTAAGATAGCCACTGGACCTGCCTGCCGGCAGGCAGGTTTCCGTCTTTCCCAAAGGGAGGCCGTTGGCCCGCGGGAATGACATAAATAACTTATCAATCTAAAATCATAAATCATAAATCTAAAATTATGGCGAACGACACTTCTTGGAACAAAAGCGCGGATTGGTATAATGAACTTTTAAACACTGACGGTACTTATCAAAAAGATTTGATTTTACCGAATTTGTTGCGTTTGATAACTTCTAAACCCGGAGAAAAGATTTTGGATTTGGGTTGCGGACAAGGATTTTTCAGTCGGGAGTTGGAAAAAGGCGGAGCAAAACTATATGGCGTGGATAATAGTGTAAAGTTGATAACTTTGGCGAAAGAAAACTCTCCCAAAAGCATTTCTTATCAAGTCGGTTCGGCTGACAATCTTTCTTTTCTCAAAGAAACTTTTGACAAAATAATCATGGTCTTGTCTTTGCAAAATATGGAAAAGGCGGATTTGGTTATCAAAGAGTGCGCCAAGAAAATCAAGAAAGGCGGAAATCTATACATAGTTATGAACCACCCATGTTTCAGAATTCCGGGAAAAAGCAGTTGGGATTGGGATGAAAAAAATAAAATTCAATATCGTCGCATGGATGCGTATTTATCCGAAAGTAAAAATAAAATTGTGATGCATCCGGGAGAAAAAAACAGCGAAACAACATCTTCTTTTCATCGTCCGCTTCAATATTATTTCAAACATTTACAAAAATCCGGTTTTGCGGTAGAAAGAATAGAGGAGTGGGTATCGGAAAAGAAGACCACACCAGGACCGAGGGCAGTAGCGATTGATAGAGCTAGAGCGGAATTCCCGTTGTTTCTGTTTATACAAGCAAAGGCAAACTAAAAATGTCATCCTGAACGCAGTGAAGGATCTGTAAAAAGCAATAATTTTGCTTGCAGATTCTTCGCTACGCTCAGAATGACAGATAAATCTTTTAAATTTTTTAAATCATTTAAATAAATAATTCGTATGCCTATATTTTGGATCATTTTGGCGGTATTGATTATCGCCAGCATTCGTCAGGTGGATCAATATGAAAGAGGGGTAAAGTTTTTACTTGGAAAATATGTCAAAACCGTGGAACCGGGTTGGCGTTTGGTTATCCCGATAATCCAAGGAATGAAAAAAGTGGATATTCGCGTCAAAGCCGTGGATGTGCCTTTTCAAGAAGCTATCACTCGCGACAATGTTTCCGCAAAAATCAATGCGGTAATTTATTACAAAATCGTTGATGCGGCCAAAGCTGTGTTGGAAGTGGAAAATTTTTGGAATGCGACTTCTCAATTGGCACAAACCACAATGAGAAATGTAGTTGGTCAAATGGAATTGGATGAACTCTTGGCAAATCGTGAAGAAGCTGCGCAAAAAATAAAAAATATCGTGGATAAAGCCACTGATCCGTGGGGAATCAAAGTGGAAAGCGTGGAACTCAAAGATATTATTTTACCGGATAATATGCAACGTGTGATTGCTCAACAAGCGGAAGCTGAACGTGAAAAACGCGCGGTGATCATCAAATCCACCGGTGAAGTAATCGCTTCGGAAAACTTGGCCAAAGCTGCTACAGTTTTGAATAGCGCTCCAGGCGCCCTGCATCTTCGTACTTTGAGCACAATTTCGGATGTTTCCACAGATCAATCAAATACGATTTTATTCGCTGTACCGCTCGAAGTTTTACGAGCGTTTGAAAAAGTAAGTGGTAATAATAAACCGACAGTGTAAAAAATATGATTACCGACAATGAACAATATATTAGTAAAATGAGTGAAGAGGAACGTGAGGAAATTAAAAGAATAAATAAAAAAATAGGCAAATATTGTTTTTGGGTTCCGTTTTTTATTTTAATTTTTGTTTTGTTTATTTTTACAATAACAATTTATTCTATTAATCCAATGGTAGAAGCTGGTTCTGTGCCCGGTGAAAGTAGAAGTTATAATTTAGAATTAATTGCGATAATATTAAGAAGACTATTAGGTATTTTAGGGTTAAGTTCTTTTTTGGGAATTATCACAGGTATTTTGATATTAATTGTAACTTTTAAAAATAAAAATATTTTTCCCGATTTAACTTTTGATAATCGTTCCGGTAAAGGAAAAGATTCAACAATTCCGGAAGAAATAAAAGGGTGGAATTGGGGAGCGGCTGGTTTGTTTTGGATTTGGGGAGCGTCTAATAGAGTTTGGATTTCTCTTTTATCTTTCGTTCCGATTATAAATTTTGTTTTCTGGATATATTTGGGAATGAAAGGTAGTGAATTGGCATGGAGAGCTAAAAAATGGGAGAGCGTAGCTAAATTTAATGAAATACAAAATGAATGGAAACCTTGGGGTGTGCTGTTTTTTATGTCTATTATTTTTATCTTGGTGGTTAAGTTTTTAGATTAATTTAAATTGAATAAAAAAATCCCGATACGAAATCGGGGTTTTTTATTTGCTTTTTTTACAGTAAAAGTTTAAAATAGTAGAACTAAAATTAAAAATTTATTTCTTATGAAGAAAATATTTTTAGGTCTTATTTCTATTTTAATCATCGCCGGTTTAATTTGGTTTTTCTTTTGGCAAAAACAAATTCCGGTTACGGCTCCGGAAGGAAAAAATTCTGAAACTGCGGAAAAGGGCTGGATAGAAGTTTTAAACAGGGGAGTATATTTGGTAAATTCCGACGGCACGCTTGGCAGTGAGTTAAAAACCGGAGATGAGATAACCGGCGGACAAACTGTGATGACGGATAATACCGGTTTGGCAAATCTTTATTTTTCCGACGGTTCAGTGGCGCGTTTGGAAACGCAAACCAAAATTGATTTGAAAGATTTTGAATATTTTCCCGGTAATAAAACATTGAAAGTAAAAATATTTTTACAAACCGGCCGTGTTTGGTCGCGAATAAAAGCGCTCATGACAACGCAGTCTTATTGGGAAGTGGAAACAGCCAACGCGGTCGCGGCAGTACGCGGAACTTCTTTTGGTGTCGTATATGTTCCCGGTCAAACTACGATTATCGGCTCCATACATCTGATAAATGTAAATGCCAAAGATCCACAAACCGGTAAAATTGTTGAAAATAACACAGCTTATGTCGGCAATGATCAATATGTCAAGATTAACGATCAGGATATCAAAGGTTTGTTAAACGGAATTAAATTAACTTCCAAAGTCAAACCTTATTCCAAAGCCGTAGAAAATGATCCTTGGATTATAAACGCCAAAACGCAGGATGAAAAATTGGACGGACAAACTGCGACTACAACTATTACTAAACCGGAAGTTGATGAAGAATTAACTACTAAACCGATAGAAAAACCCGGAGTTGGTTCGGTTGTTTCTTCAACCGCGCCAGTATCTGACGGAGGAAATTCCGCTGTGATTTCTCCAAGTCAAAACTCCGAGACAGTATCGGATAATCCGACGACAAGCGATACGACAAATGATTTTTACAGCAGTGTTGAAAGCGATGAAACAAATATTGAACCGGACACAAGTCAAAGCGTCGATCCTACCGGCGCGGTTACTCCTTCAGACACTTCGGTTAGCAATCAAAACGAAACCGATGTTACCGCTACCGCTCCTTCAGAGGTTATAAATAATCCGACTATTACCAACAGATCAAGTCTGACTCCGGTTACAGCCCCGACTTCTTCCACGACCTCCACTACAACCACCAAATTACGAACTACCAATCTTATTCGTTAATATGAAAAAAATAACCAACGGAATTTATTTCTTTTTGAGTCTTATTATCGGTTTGATTTTTTCCGCTGGAGTTTATTTTGGATTTTTTTCCGGTTTGGATAATTTTATCAATGATTCTTTTTTTACCGTAAAACCAAAGAGCGCGGATATTTTGATTATAGGTATTGATAATGTTGATTTGCAAAAATACGGACAATGGCCGTGGAATAGAGAGGCTTTGGCTTCGGCGTTATCAAAAATGAATGAAGAAAAACCCAAAGCAGTGGCTCTGGATTTGATGTTGGCGGAAAATTCTCGTGTCGGCGCGGAAGATGACGCTAAATTGGCGGAAGTTTTAAATAAAATAAATTATCCGATTATTTTGGCGGTTGAAGGAAATAAAGTTTTTTTACAAAAAGAAAATATTGCGGATTTTTTGATCAAACCTCTTTCTGTTTTTCAAACAGCTTCTCAAGTAAGTTTGGGACACGCTAATATTGTTTTGGATTCCGATAAAGTGGCGCGTTCATATCCGACAAAAATATTTATTGATGAAATTTTTGGTAAGATCGAAATTCGTTCTCTGGCTTACGAGACGATTTCAAGAAGCGGATTGAAAATAAAAAATGAAGATAACCTCGATTTAACGGAAAAAATCGTTTATTCCGGTCCGGCGCAAAGCATACGCACGATTTCTTTTTATAGAATTTTTGAAGAGAAAGCGAATTTTTGGAAGGATAAAATAGTTTTTATGGGTGTGACAGCTCCGGATTTGCATGATTATCAGATAACTCCGTTTAGTAAAGAAAAACCGATGGCCGGAGTGGAAATTCAAGCCAATATTGCTAACGCTCTTCTAAGCGGCGATAAACTTACAGTTTTGCCGAAAAATTTAAACATCATTTTGATTTTTTTCTGCGTATTATTGACGGCTTTTTTCTTTCAACGTTTCAAAAAAATAGTTTGGTCGGTTTTTTGCGCCACTATTTTGACCGTGATTTTTTATTTTCTGGCCATGGCGCTTTTTGACCTCGGTTATATTTTGCCGTTAAGCAATATTATTTTTTCCATCATTTTTTCCGCGATTATATTGTTTGTTTATCGTTATTTGATTGTAGAAAAAGAAAAAAGACAACTTCGTAATATTTTTTCTCGATATGTCAGCAAGGAAGTGGTGGGGGAAATCATGAAAAATCCGGACGCGATAACGCTTGGCGGAGAAGAAAGAGAAATCACCGTGTTTTTTTCCGATATTCGCGGTTTTACCACAATTTCCGAAAGTATGAGTTCGGTAAAATTGGTTTCTATGTTGAATCGTTATTTTACTCTGATGACCGAAGAAATTATCAAAAATCGCGGAACTCTGGATAAATATATCGGCGATGCTATCATGGCTTTTTGGGGCGCTCCGCTGGCAGATGAAAATCAAGTGGAAAACGCTTTAAAAACATCAATGAGCATGTTGAATAATTTGAAAGAATTGAATAAAGAATTATTGAAAGAAGGCTTGCCGGAAATCAAAATCGGTATTGGTTTATTTCATGGCAAAGCGGTGGTTGGTAATATCGGTTCATTTGAAAGATTGAATTATACAGCTATGGGCGATACGGTAAACACTGCTTCGCGTTTGGAAGGACTCAATAAAGAATACGGCACGCAAATAATTGTTGGTGAAAGTGTGATGAAAAAAGCGCAAGGAAAATACATTTTTAAATTTTTGGGCGCGGTGAAAGTGAAAGGGAAAAATGAAGAGGTGAATGTATATACGATTGAAGTCTGAAAGCTGATAAACGAATAAGCAATAAAACAGATATTTAAATTTTATTTGTATAACAATAAGTTGTGTGTAATATTACTCGGGCAAGAGCTTTATAATAAATTTATATACAATCTAATTTTATGGACTTAATTTCAATTTTTGAATCCATCAGAGATATGCCTTATAGAATTCCCTTGAAGTGGGGAGAGGAAGATAATTGTTGTAGCGGCAAACATGAAAAGTTATTCAATTTATTAAAGAATAATGGTTATAAGGTTAGATATCGTGTTTGTGTTTTTTTGTGGAGTGATTTAAAACTTCCTCTAGAATTGGAAAAAATTCCTCATGACGAAGATTGTACCCATACTTATTTGGAAATAAAGATTAACAATGAATGGAAAATTTTAGATGCTACATGGGATGGTGGTTTGAAAGAGATTTTCCATATTAACAAATGGGATGGAAAATCAGATACAGAAATTGCTGTAAAACCAACCAAAATTTTCAATCCACAAAAAAGTTTAGAAATTGTAAACAATCAAAATGAAGAAATAATCAATAAAGACCTAAAAATTAATGGAGAATTCTATAAGGGTTTTAATGATTGGTTAGATAAGATTAGAAAATAAGCTCTTTTATTGCGTCATGTGTTATATGACGGCACAATATACGGTTCAAGAAAAAGCATTTTATATATAATGAATACAGTTTACAATTGTAGGATTGGTTTTGTAGTAATATAATAATATTTATAACAACAAAAAAAACGACCCGTATAAACGGATCGTTTTTTGTTTGAAATTTTTTAGAAATTGAATTTTGAAGAATATTTACCGATAATAGGTAATTCTTTTGATTCTCCGTTAAAGGCGTTTAATATGCCCAACAACATCCAGATTAAACTGAAAAGTCCGGATAAAGGCAAAATCAAGAACCAACCGATGATTGGTAGAATTGTTCCGACGATTTGTAAAATCAAAGAAACAACCAAAAGCACTAAACTTTGTTTAACATGAAATTTTGCAAAAGCATTTTTCTTCATGTTTTCATCGATAAAAAACCAGACGATACCGATAAACAAGTATGATAAAATAGCGCATACTTTACCGCTATCGACATCGGAGTTGTTGTTTGTTACTTGTGGCTGTGGAGCTTCGTTTTGTATCGGAGCGCCGTTGTTTTGTTCGTCCATAAAATATTGGTTAGTATTAAATTATAACCGATTTTATTTTACCCTGTTTATCGGTGTTTAGTCAAGATTTAGCGGATTTGAATTCAGATTATTTGTGTGCTAAAATCAAAGTGTATTATTTCTTAATTTTGCAAAAATATGAACAATGAAATAAACCAAAAATTGGATAATCTCAAAAATGAAACTGTGGCACTGAAAAAAGAAGTGCGGGAAAAAACATTAGGCTACATCATGGGCGCTTTCAGTCTAATAGCCGGTTTGTCTTGGAATGAAGCCATAAAAGGTCTTATTGATCATATTTATCCGGCCACAGCTTCGGGGGTATGGGCGAAATTTGTTTATGCTTTGATAATTACCGTCGGTTTGACAATATTTACCGTATTTTTAGCCAAATTTTTGAGTAAAAACGACAAGGAATAAGTTAATCTTGACAAAAAGCGGTTTTTTCGTTAGTATAACGCTACTTTATGATGGGTCCCAAAAAAGATCATTCGCATTCTTGGAAAGATGTTTTAAATGTTATCAGCCGTTGTCCGGTATGCGGGTCTGTTTACAATACGCAAAAAGCCAGATTGTTCGCGCAAAAAGAAAAAGCGCAAATGATTCATTTTGCTTGCGAAAATTGTCAAGGAAATTTCATCGCCATGGTTATGTCTATGAATCATGGTTTGAGCACTATCGGTTTGGTTTCGGATTTGGATTTTGAAGATGCGAAAAACAAAATTACGTTGCCGGAAATAACTTTAGATGAAGTGATTGGATATCATAATGACATTCAAAATAATAAAATAATAATTTAAATTTTAAATAACGAAGTTATGTTTAAACTTAACGCTGAAAAGAGAGAACAAAAAAGCACCAAAGTAAGAGCGGAAGGAAAAATCCCGGCCGTTGTTTATGGCGCAGGTTCTCCGACCGAATCTATTTCTCTTTCTTTGAAAGAATTTGAAAAAATTTATAATGAAGCCGGCGAAGCCAGCTTGATTGATTTGGTTTTGGACAATAAAGATTTTGGTAAAGTTTTGATTTATCAAGTGGATGTCGAACCTGTCAAAGGTAAAATTATTCATGCTGATTTGAAAAAAGTAGACATGAATAAGGCTATTACAGCCACTGTAAAATTAGTGTTTGTTGGAGAAGCCCCGGCTGTTAAAGAATTGGGTGGCACTTTAGTTCGTAATGTTGAAGAAATTGAAATCGAATGTTTACCGAAAGATTTGATTTCTCATTTGGATATCGATTTAGCTTCTTTGAAAACTTTTGATGATGCCGTTAAAGTTTCCGATTTGAAATTGCCGCAGGGTGTAAAAATTACGGAATCTCATGGTGATCAGATTTTGGCCAAAGTGTTGGCTCCGTTAACTGAAGAACAAATCAAAGCTATGGAATCTACTTCCGAGCCTGTAGATTTGAGTAAAATTGAAACAGCCGGCAAGAAGAAAGAAGAAGCTGAAGAAGGAGAAGCCGGAGAAGAGAAAAAATAATTTGCTTATTTTCAAAACCCGTTCCGCGCAAGTGGACGGGTTTTGTGATATAATAGGGTGGTATGCAAAAAAGAACTTACAAAATTTTGGATTTAGTCTTTATCTTTACCAGTTTATGTTTGGTCGGTTTTTTGTTTTGGCAATTCGGTTCCGATAGTACCACTTGGTTTTCGTCAGAAAAAACCGAGGAAAAATCGGCTGAAAAAAAACCGGCTTATATAGATAAGTTAACAGGAATAGGTACGGACAATTTTGAAGATTCCAATCCCGTCCCTTTGGCTATTATGATAGATAACCACCCTGAAGCTTTTCCCATAAGCGGTCTTAATGAAGCTAAAGTGATTTATGAAGCGCCTGTTGAAGGAAATATGACCAGGTTCATGGCTATATTTGCTCAAAATCAAACTGCGAATAAAGTCGGACCTGTCAGAAGCGCACGGCCTGATTATTTAGACTGGGCGCAAGAATACGGTATTCCTTTGTATATGCATTGCGGCGGTTCTCCGGATGCTTTGTCCCGTCTCAAAACCGAACGCGGACTTATCGATTTTAATGAATTTTATAACGGTTCTTATTTTTGGCGCGATTCTACTCGTCTGGCTCCGCATAATTTATATACATCGAGTTCTTTATGGCAATCGGCTTGGGAAAAATATGGAAAAGAATCTTTTTGGCAATCTTTTACTTTCGGGCAAAACAATTCAACTACACCGGCTGTTGAAATCGAAGTGGCTTATTCGGGTAATTTTAAAGTCGGCTGGAAATATAATTATTTGAAAAAAAATTACGAAAGATATTTTCGCGGAGAAAAATTTTTGGATGATAAAAATGATCCTATTTTTGCGCAAACTATTATTATTGTAAAAAATAAGACAAAAGTTTTGGATGAAGTTGGCCGTTTGTCTATTTATAACATCGGCTCCGGCGATGCTTATATTTTATCCGGCGGAAGGATGATAAAGGGTCAATGGCGAAAAAGTAAAGCCGAATTTCGTACTCGTTTTTATGATGATTTCGGCGCGGAATTATCCGTGCCACCGGGTAAAATTTGGTTTATGTCCGTACCTACGGAAAAAGAAATTACAATAAATTGATTTTAACAACTCGATCAAAACCCGATAAATCTTTGATGATTTCAATACTTGCCGACGGCAGGTATTTTTGTATTAAAGGAAAAATTTGCGTGCTTTGGCGAGGATCGATTTCGAGTAAGATTAACAATTTTTGATTTTTGACCTGCCTGCCGGTAGGCAAGGTTTTAGATTTTAGAATGACGATTTGTATTAAGAGTTGTTCGTAAATATTTAAACCTGTTTCATTATCAGATACTAAAGCCAATTTTGGTTCTTTTTGAATTGAAGGTTCTTTTTTCCACCATTCTTCTTTCAAATACGGCAAATTGGCGGTGATTACAATGAATTGAAGAGATTTCAAAGATTGCAGAAATTGCAGAGATTTAACAACGGGTGTTAAAAGGTTACCTTGAATAAATTTAATATCAACATTATATTTTTTGGCATTCTTTTTTGCAATTTTTAAAGCTCCTTTAGAAATATCTATGGCACTTGTGTTCATTTTACAATCTTGTAATTTTTGTAATATTGTAATAGGTATACACCCTGTTCCTGTACCAATGTCTATTAGTAATGAATTGGAAATTGGTCCGCCTAGGCGGAGGAAATTGTAAATTTCGTTGATGGTCATATCAACGAGTATTTCCGTGTCTGGGCGGGGGATGAGGGTATGTTTATTGACCAAAAAATCCAAATTAAAAAATTCTTTATGTCCCAAGATATAAGCGACAGGAGTTCCTTTTTTTAATTTGTTCAGATAATGTTTATATTTCAAAAGCGCCCAAAAATTTTTATATTCAGGATGTGCCAAAAGCCATTCTTTGGTCTTGCCGGTGGCCTGGCAAAGTAGCAGGAGCTCTTCGTTATTATTTATTTTAAACATTTTATTCTTCATCTTCATCGTTAAAATCCGAAGCGGTTACACCTTCATAATCCGCTTTACGTAAAGCTTCGATAATGGTTGATAAATCACCGTTCAAAATGGTCCCGATATTGTTCCAGCTTTGATGAATTCGATGATCGGTTATTCTGTCTTGCGGGAAATTGTAAGTGCGAATTTTCTCACTGCGATCGCCGGAACCGATTTGATTTTTTCTTTTATCAGACATTTCTTTTTGTTGTTTTTCGCGTTCTATTTCATAAAGACGAGAACGTAAAACCGCCATGGCTTTTTCACGGTTGGCGGCTTGCGATCTTTCGTCTTGACACTGAACTATAGTATTGGTCGGAACATGAACGATACGCACGGCGCTATAAGTGGTATTCACACTTTGACCCCCGTGTCCGCCGGCGCAGAAAGTATCAATACGTAAATCTTTGGCTTCTATTTTGAATTCTGTTTCCTCGATTTCCGGCATTACCGCAACCGTGACGGTAGAAGTATGAACGCGTCCGGCTTTTTCCGTTTCCGGAACCCGTTGTACTCTATGAACACCCATTTCGTATTTCAAATCCTTGTATACGTTTTGTCCTTTTACCGAAAAAATAACCTCTTTGAATCCGCCTATTCCGATAATATTAGAATCTATAAGCGAAGTTTTCCACCCTTTGCTTTCTGAATATTTGTTGTACATACGGTAAAGCTCGGCGGCAAAAAGCGCTGATTCGTCTCCGCCGGCAGCTGCTCTAATTTCCACGATAACATCTTTTTTATCCATCGGATCTTTCGGCCTGGTTAATTCTTCCAATTCTTTAGTTAGTTTTTCGGTTTTTTCCGCAAGTTCTTGGATTTCGTTTTTGGCCATTTGTTTTACCTCTTCGTCGGTTTCTTTTTCCAACACTTCTTTGGTTGATTGTAAATTTTTTTCGTATTTATTCAATTCTTCTATTTTTTCAGCTACCGGTTTCAATTCATTATACTCTTGAGAAACCTCCTTTAGTTTTTTTGTATCGTTAAGAATAACGGGGTCGGACAGATCGTTTTCTAATTTTAAAAACTTATCTTTAATCTCAATAAAATTTTTCAGCATAAAAGTTTGGTATTATTTATAAAATTAAAATAAAAAACAGACTCGGTTAAAATACCTGGTCTGTTTTTAATTTATTTTATCTAAGCTTCTTTTTTGGTTTTGGTTGCTTTCTTTTTGGCTACAGTCGCGGCTTTTTTGGCTTTTTTGCCTTTGCGAACAGTCGCGGCGGCCGCTTTCTTTTCAAAGCGTTCTTGAAATTTTTCTACGCGACGAGCGGTGTCAACGAATTTTTGTTTTCCGGTATAAAAAGGATGGCATTGATTGCACAATTCCACACGGATTTCTTTCATTGTACCTCCGGTAACAAAGGTATTGCCGCAAGCACAAGTGACTTTGCAGTCATTGTAAAATTCAGGATGAATTTCTTTTTTCATAAAATATTATTTTTCAACTGTTAGTGCGTTTATTCTAACCGAATTGTATTTTTTTGTCAAGAGTAGGGTATTGACCGTAAAATTGAAGAACGTTTATTGATTTGATTGTTTTTTTACTTGACAGTAGCCAAAAAATCGGTTATAGTATTTCCACAAATAAAATTTGTTTTTTATCACTCACTCGTTTTGGCTAAAATTAGCCATTTTTCCTCCCTTTGACCATTCAAGGGGTATAGACGAGGAGGTAGTAATAAGGAAAATATATGTCAAAAATGCCAACATTGTTGGAAATGCTTAAGGCCGGGGCACATTTCGGCCATCAAAAATCACGCTGGCATCCGAAAATGGCTACATACCTTTTCGGTAGCAGAAATGGCGTGCATATCATTGATTTGGAAAAATCTTTGGTAGAATTGGAAAAAGCTTACGAATATGTAAAAAGTTTGGCGGCCAACGGCAAGCTTATTTTGTTTGTAGCTACCAAAAGACAATCTCGCGATCTCGTAAAAGCCGCCGCGGAAAGTTGCGGTATGCCTTTTACCGTAGAACGTTGGATTGGCGGTTTGCTTACTAATTTTGATGAAGTGAAAAAACGCATCAAAAAATATTTGCAAATGCAAGAAGAAGTTAAAACCGGCGAAGTTGAAAAATATACCAAAAAAGAACAGATAGAATTTAAAAAAGAATTGGAAAAAATGGGTTCTTATTTGAGCGGTTTGGTAAAATTGGATAAAATGCCGGAAGCTATTTATGTCGCTGATATGCGTGTAGAAAAAACAGCTATTGCCGAAGCTCAAAGAACAGGTGTGAAGATTGTGGGAGTATGCGATAGTAATGTAAACCCGGAAAAAGCCGATTATGTGATACCGGCTAATGATGATGCTATAAACGCCATCAAAATAATCGCCGAATTAATGGCTGAAGCTGTTAATGAAGGTAAAAAAGAATGGGAAAAGAAAAAAGCGGAAGTAAAAGAAGAAAAACCTGTTTCCGCGATTGTTAAAAAAACACCTCGTCGCATAATTAAAAAAGAAGAATCTTTATAAAAAGTTAATTTGTTAATATTATGAGTATAACCGCAAATGATATAGCCAAATTACGCGAACAAACCGGCGCAGGTATGATGGATTGCAAAAAAGCTTTGGAAGAAGCCAATGGAGATATGGATGCTGCCGCGGAAATATTGCGTAAAAAAGGTATTGTGAAAGCTGCTAAACGCGGAGATAAAATCGCCGCAGAAGGTTTGGTTGCCGTTAAAACTCAAGGTAATATCGGAGTAGTCTTGGAAGTTAATTCTGAAACCGATTTTGTCGCCAAAAACGATGATTTCAAAAAGATGGTTGACGAGATTGCCGATTTTCTATTGGTAAAAAAACCGTCTTCTTTGGAAGATGCTTTAAATGGAACCATCGGTAATATTACTTTGAATGAATTTATCAGTAATGCTGTGGCAAAAATCGGAGAAAAAATTTCTTTTCGCAGATTTGCTATTTTAGAAAAAGGCGATAAAGATGTTTTTGGTCCGTATTTGCATATGGGTGGAAAAATTGCCGTCTTGTCCATGCTTAAAAATACCGATGATGAAGCTTTGGCTCGTGATATTTCCATGCAGGCTGCCGCCGCTAATCCGAAATTTTTGAATCGTGAAATGGTAGATGTTGAAACTCTCAATAAAGAAAAAGAAATTTACGCTGAGCAATTACGTGCCCAAGGTAAACCGGAAAATATCATTGAAAACATTCTCAAAGGTAAAATGGATAAATTTTACAGCGAAGTTTGTTTGCTTGAACAACCTTTTATCAAAGACGAAGAAAAAAGTATTACCGCTTATTTGGCTGGCAAAGGGACTGATATTAAAGTGGAAACTTTTGTCCGATATGAACTTGGTGAAGGTTTAGCTAAGAAAACCAATGATTTTGCCGCTGAAGTGGCTGAACAGATGGGTCAATAAAATCAAAAAAGTTAAAAAACAACCTCGTTTTTCTACGGGGTTGTTTTTATTTTGTTTTTGCTTTAGAATAAAGGGACCTAAACTATAATTTTTTATGATTAAATTGATTATTAATACCAAACGTTTGGGGCCGGTTTTGGCTCGTCATCCATGGGTTTTTTCCGGAGCAATAAAGCAAATTCCCGAAGGTTTGGATTGTGGTATGCCGGTAGCTTTGGTTGATGAACAGGGTAAATTTTTGGGACAGGGATATTTCAATTCTTATTCTCAAATCGCGGTGCGTTTATGGAGTTTTGATGAAAAAGAAGAAGTGAATCAAGATTTTTTCAATAAGCGAGTAAAAAATGCGTTAGGATTGCGCGATAAGTTTGTTTTAGACAAAAATACGGATTCATGTCGTCTTATTTACGGTGAAAACGATTTTCTTCCCGGTTTGATAGTGGATAAATACGCCGATTATTTGTCCGTGCAATTTCATAATCGAGGGATTGAATTTTGGAAAGATCAAATTTTAACCGCTTTGATAAAAACATTAAAACCAAAAGGAGTTTATGAAAGATCTGATGTTAAAGTCCGTGGTATAGAAGGTGCGGAAAAGAAAAGCGGTTTGCTTTTTGGTAAAGTTCCCAATAAAGTGGAGATTAAAGAAAACGGTTATAAATTTTGGGTTGATATAATAAACGGGCAGAAGACCGGATTTTTCTTGGATCAACGCGACAAAAGATTGGCATTGCAAAAGTATGTCAAAAATAAAAAAGTTTTAAATTGTTTTTCGTATACCGGAGGATTTAGCGTATATGCGGCTGCTGCGGGGGCAACAAAAACCGTGAGTGTAGACGCCAGCGTTCCGGCAATAGAATTGGCAAAAGAAAATTTTAAATTAAATAAGTTGGATTTTAAAAAAGCGGAGTTTATTGCTGATGATGTTAAAAATTATTTGAACGGTTCGGAAATAAAAGATGAAAATTTCGATGTCATAATTCTTGATCCGCCGGCTTTTATCAAAGACCGTCACAAAATTCAAGAAGGGTTAAACGGTTATCGTAAAATCAATGAAGCGGCAATGCGTTTACTGCCACCTGGAGGAATATTGGTTAGCGCTTCGTGTTCGGCTCATTTGAACTTATCAGATTTTCGGCGAATGTTAGCCAATGCAGCTGGTCGGGCGGGGAGAAAATTACAAATTTTAGAAACTTTTACCCATGGTATAGATCATCCGGAAATAGCCGCTTATACCGAAGGAGAATACCTCAAAGTTATATTTGCGTTAGTGACATAAAAAATGTATAATAATCACAAAACATATGAATAAAAAATTGATTAAACAATCGCTTTTGCATGTTGTTTTGGCAATCGCGTATATTTTTTGCGTAGCCGCTTTTTTCCAAAATGCCGAATTTCTTTTGGGGAGAGAAGATAATTTTTTCTCGCCCGTTATTGCATTGATGTTGCTCGTATTGTCGGCGGCGATTATGGCGATTTTATTTTTTGGTCGTCCGGTGCAACTGTATTTGGACAACCAAAAGAAAGAAGCCTTTTCTTTTTTGGGTTATATGATCGGTTGGTTTGCGATGTTTTTTATTTTCTTTTTATTAATCATGGTAATATTACATCTTAAATAATTATTATTTATAAATTTTGTATGAATATAGCAATCAACGGCTTTGGCCGTATCGGCCGTCATTCTTTCAAGGCCGGTTTTGGGAGGAAAAATTTTAATATCGTAGCTATAAATGATTTGACTGATACCAAGACTTTGGCGCATTTACTCAAATACGACACTGCTTATCCTACCTATAACAAAGAAATTGGTTATGATGAAAAAAATATTATCGTTGACGGAGTAAAAATTCCGGTATTTGCGGAAAAAGATCCGGCTTTATTACCTTGGAAAGATATGGAAATAGATGTGGTTTTGGAATGTACCGGACATTTTACCAAAAAAGAAGGGGCTGAACTTCATATAAAAGCGGGGGCTAAGAAAGTTGTGCTTTCCGCGCCGGCTAAAGGTGAAGGTGTACCAACTTATGTTCGCGGAGTTAATTGTGGTGAAGTAAAAAATGAGGAAGCAAAAGTTATCAGTAATGCTTCTTGTACTACCAATTGTATTGCTCCGGTAATGGCGGTTTTGGAAGAAGAATTTGGTATTGAAAAAGCTATGATGAGTACGGTTCATGCATATACTGCAGATCAAAATATTCAAGACGGTCCGCACAAAGATCTTCGTCGCGCTCGCGCAGCCGCGGAAAGTATAGTGCCGACTACAACCGGCGCGGCCAAAGCCGTAGCAGAGACGATTCCGGCAATGAAAGGTATTTTTGACGGAGTAGCTTTGCGCGTACCTGTAGTTACTGTCTCTCTTTCCGATATTACCGCTGTTCTCAAAAAGAAAGTTACCAAAGAAGAAATTAATACCGCTTTTGTTAAAGCCGCCAAGAGTAAAAGATTTGCCGGAGTACTTGATGCAACCGAAGAAGAATTGGTTTCGGCCGATTTTATAGGTAATCCATATTCTTCTATTGTGGATTTGAAATTAACCAACGTAGTCGGCGGTGATTTGGTAAAAATCGTTGCTTGGTATGATAATGAATACGGTTATGCCGGAAGATTGGTGGAAATGGCGGAATTGTTTGGAATGGGAAAATAGAAAACACAAATTTTGACACGAATCTACATTAATAAAATAATTATGAATAGAATTTTTTCTATCGAAACGGTAAATAAAATAGGGGAGGAAGTGGTGTTAAAAGGATGGGTTAATGCTCGACGCAATATGGGTAAGATTGCTTTCTTGGATTTGCGCGATAAAGACGGTATTTTACAAGTTGTCGGAGTGCCTTCTGAATTGGATGAACAATCCAATGAAGAGTTGAAGAAAGTTCGTCTTGAGGATCTGGTTGAATTGCGCGGTGTGGTTCAAACTCGCGGAGCCAAACAAATCAATCCGGATATGCCGACCGGAACAGTGGAAATTTTGGCCAAAGAAATCAAAGTTATCAACGAAACTGTCGCTTTGCCGTTTGAAATTAGTGGAGATACGCGTGAATTTTCCGAACCGCTTCGCATGAAGTATCGCTATCTTGATCTACGTAGTGAAAGAATGAAAAAAAATATTTTTAATCGTCACAAAATAAATTTATTTTTACGAAATTATTTTTCAGCCAAAGGTTTTACTGAAATTGAAACTCCTTATTTGACCAAAGGAACACCTGAAGGAGCCCGCGAATTTTTGGTGCCATCTCGTATTTACAAAGGCGAATTTTACGTTTTACCTCAATCTCCGCAACAATTTAAACAGCTTTTGATGGTAGCCGGATTGGAACGTTATTTTCAAATTGCCAGATGTTTCAGAGATGAGGATCAGCGCGGAGACAGACAACCGGAATTTACGCAATTTGATATGGAAATGTCTTTTACAAATCAGGAAGAAATTCTGAATTTATTGGAAGAAGCCATGATAAAATTGGTAGAAGAATATTATCCGGAAAAAAAGATAATGCAAAAACCTTTTCCGCGTTTGACTTGGCAAGAAGCCAAAGATAAATATGATTCCGACAAACCGGATTTACGTCAAGATAAAACCGATAAAAATGAATTGGCTTTTGCTTGGGTAGTGGACTTTCCAATGTTTGAATATAGTGAAGAAGAAAAAAAATTGGTAGCCGTGCACCATCCTTTTACTCGTCCTCAAGAAGAAGATTTGTCTTTGCTTGAAAAAGAACCTCTCAAAGCCAGAGCCGTCGCGTACGATTTAGTGCTTAACGGTTTTGAAGTCGGTGGTGGTAGTATGAGAATACATGAACGTGATTTACAAAATAAAATTTTTGAATTATTGGGTTTGACCAAAGAAGAAATAGAATCTCGTTTCGGTCATATTTTGGAAGCTTTTACTTTTTCTCCGCCTCCGCACGGAGGTTTGGCTTTGGGTTTGGACAGATTGGTGATGTTGTTACAAGGTGAAGAAAATATTCGCGAGGTGATGGCTTTTCCGAAGACCAGCGATGCTCGGGATTTAATGATGGGCGCCCCTTCGTCGGTTTCTCCCAAAGCGCTGGACGATGCCCATATAAAATTAAAATAAAATGAAAGAGGTAAAACTTGAAAAATTTACCGGTCCGTTGGATTTGCTTTTGGGTTTGATAGAAGAAGAGAAAATGGAAATCTCCGAAGTATCCATCTCTCAAGTGACGGAACAGTTTTTTGTTTATCTCAATGCTTTGGAAGAAAAATGCCCCGAAGAATTATCGGATTTTTTGGTGGTGGCTACGCGTTTGGTTTATCTCAAATCCAAAAATTTATTGCCATATCTCTTGCCTGAAGAAGATGAGGGTCCGGATTTGGCCGACCAACTTCGTTTGTATAAAATGTTTGTAAAAGCCAGTGTTAAAATAGATGAAATGTGGAACGGTGATAAATTGGCCTATGGTCGTTTTGAACCGCCGATTCGTCCCTTAGAATTTGTTTTACCTCAAAATGCTGATTTGGAAAATCTTAGAATTTTTTATCTGAATTTATTGAAAAGATTGAAACCCGCGGATCCGTTGCCTCAAGTAAAAATAGACAGATCAATTTCTGTAAAAAAACAAATTGAGAGTATCTATAATTTATTAAAGACAACCAAAAAAGTCAGTTTTTCGGAAATAATCAAAGGTTCCGGTTCGCGTACCGAAGTGATTGTAAATTTTTTAGCTTTGTTGGAATTAATAAAAGCGGAAAAAATTTTTATTACTCAAAATAATTCCTTCGAAGATATTGAAATAAATAAAATATAATCTTATGTCCTTGATTTCTCAAATCGAATCTATTTTGTTTGTAGCTGGAAAGCCGTTAAATACGAAAAAAATTTCCAAAGTTTTATCTTGTGATGAACAAGAAGTACAAACCGCTTTGGAAAATTTGATTAATAAATATAATGTTCCCGAATCGGGAGTGGTGATTATTTCCAATAACGGAGATTATCAAATGGCAAGTTCCAGTGAAAATAAGGAAGCTGCTGAAAAATTTGTTAAAGCGGAAATAGGTGGAGAATTAACACGACCGCAATTGGAAACTTTAACGGTTATTTCTTATCGCGGTCCTTTGACCAAACCGGAAATAGAACAAATACGCGGAGTAAACTGCAGTTTGATTTTGCGAAATTTATTGATGCGCGGTTTAGTGAAAGAACATGAAGACCCTACGGGGTTATTGCCTAAATATGAAGTTACTATAGAATATTTGCGTCATCTGGGCTTGAATGATATCAGGGAGCTTCCTGATTATGAATCCTTGCATAATCATGAATATATTCTGAAAGCTTTGGGAGAAACGACGGAAAAATAAAATGTTTGTGTTAAAATTTTCTCAAAAATTTCAAGATTTTTTCTTTTCTTTCGGCTTGATGTTTATCGGGTTATTTTTGCTTTTTATTTTTTCTGTGACGATTGAAAACAAAAAAACCGAACAGAATTTTTTTCCGAAAGCGGCGGAAAGAAAAGAATATTTTCTTACCGCTTCGACATCTGAAAAGTTTCCTGACAGCCGACCGGTTTGGCCTTTGAAAAAAGAAGAAAATAATTTTAGCGGCACCAGTACTGCCGCGGCTCTTTTGGCAATCGATGTTCAAACCGACAGAGTTCTTTTTGAGAAAAAAAGCGAAGAATTAAGGCCTTTGGCCAGTATTACCAAACTTATGACCGCTATGACATTGTTGGATTTGCCTATCGATTGGAATACCTCCACCATAATCATAGAAGAAGATTGCGATTCTTCCTCGCACCAATTGAAAGCCGGAGATAATCTGAAATTAAGCGATCTTTGGAATGTTGCTTTGGTCGGTTCTTCCAATAGCGCTATAAAGACGTTGGTTCGTAATAGTGGTTTTAGTGAGGAAAACTTCGCGGCCTTAATGAATAAAAAAGCCAAAGAATTAAAATTAGCTTCACTGTCGTTTTCCGAACCGACAGGTTTGAGTTCTAAAAATATAGGCAACGCCAAAGATATCGCCGGTTTATTGAAAGAATCTTTAAAATCGGAAAAGATATTGAAGAGTTTACAAATAGGGGAATATTTTACCAAACCTTTGAATAATGAAAAGCCTCGAAAAATTTATAGCACCAACTGGTTGTTAACTGATTGGATACCAAATCAATATGCTGCCAACTGTATAGCCGGCAAAACGGGTTTTATCAATGATTCCGGTTATAATTTTGTTGTTCGTTTGACTGATGAAAAAAAACACCAAATCATAGTGGTAGTTTTGGGTGCGGCGAGCAATGAGGCTAGATTTTTGGAAGCAAGGGATTTGGGGAATTGGATTTTTCATCAATATGTTTGGCCGGACGAAATTGGTTATAACGAACTTGATAAGTAGTCTTTTGGAGGCCTGTCTTTAGTGTGGTATAATGACTATATATTTGAAATTAAAATTATTATGCAACTCAAAACTTTAAAATCAATCAAAAATTGGAAAGGTAAGCATGTTTTGCTTCGCGCCGATTTTAACGTGCCTTTGAAAAAAGGAGAAATCAAAGAATTGTATAAAATTGAAAAAAGTTTACCGACAATAAAATTTTTATTAGCAAAAGGAGCGAAAGTTATTTTGTTGAGTCATTTGGGTCGTCCGGAAAAAATAGAAAAAGAATTAAGTTTGAAACCGGTAGCCGCGGCTTTGGAAAATAAATTGGAAAAAGAAGTAAAAATAATTAATTTTGAAAAAATCAAAAAAAATCCGGAAAGTTATTGGGTAGAAGCGAAAAATTTGACAGACAATATGAAAAACGGAGAAGTGGTTGTTTTGGAAAACGTTCGTTTTATCAAAGGTGAAGAAAAAAATGACAAAGTTGTGGCAAAAAAATTCGCCGCTCTGGGAGATATTTTTGTTTTGGACGGTTTTGCTGTGGCTCATCGTGATGCGGTAACCGTTACCGGTATAGCCAAACATTTACCAACGGTAGCCGGTTTGTTGATGGAAGAAGAAATTAACGGTTTGAATAAAATAATGCAAAAACCGAAAAAACCTTTTGTGGTAGTTCTTGGCGGTTCAAAGATGGAAACCAAAATACCTCTTTTGAAACAATTTGCCTCCAAAGCGCATTATATATTGGTAGGGGGAGGAATAGCGAATACGTATTACTTTGCCAAGGGCGCCCGAATTGGCAAATCGTTGATAGATAAAGATCATAAAAAAGAAGCTCTTTTTTACGGTAAAAAGAAAAATGTCATTATGCCGCTTGATTTTATTGTTGGTACGGAAAAAGGTCAAAAATGTCATATAGTTGATGTTGATGAAAAAATAAATTTAAAAAATAATGAAGCTATTTTTGATATCGGGCCGAAGACGATTACTTATTTTGCCAAAATTATCAAAAATGCTAAGACTTTGGTTTGGAACGGGGCTTTGGGATATTTTGAACAACACCCTTATGAATACGGTACTTATGCGGTTGCCAGATTGTTTGCCACTCGAGCCAAAGGCAGAGCTTTCGGAGTTTGCGGCGGAGGAGAAACAGTGGAAGTTTTGAAAAAACTCGATTTAATGGAAGATATTGATTTGGTCAGTACCGGCGGAGGAGCCATGTTGGAATTTTTGAGCGGGAAAAAATTACCCGGAGTAAAAATTGTGACAAAATAACGAAAAAGTGATATAATTCAAAATACAAAATTTATTTATTAATTTTTCTTTGCGTCGGACGACGTAAGGATAATCGGAGGGTTTTATGCCTATCAATCCAAAAATCGCGACACCTTCTTCCGAGCTTGATAAAAAAGCTTGCGGAACAGGTTGCGTCTGCTGCCGTTGCGGGTATACTTACGGCAAAAAAATAATTATGGTAATATTGGCGGTTTTATTGCTTTATGGTATTTTTTATATCGGAGCTATCTCCCGCAATACCATCAAAGGGTATAATTTTATTGGGAAAGCGCCACAAAATGAACGCAGTATTTCCATTAACGGTTATGGAAAAATTACCGGTCGTAATGATATTGCCGTAACCACTATCGGTTTTAGTAATACGGATAAAGAGGTTTCAACCGCTCAATTGGCCAATAAAAAAGTTATGGATCAGGTCATGGTTGATTTACAAAAAATGGGTATTGAAGACAAAGATCTTCAAAGTAATTATATGATTTATCCGGAGTATAATTATACTCAAAATAAAGGTACTGAACTTAAAGGGTATAAAGTTACTAACAATATTACCGTCAAGGTTCGTGATTTGAGTAAAGTTAACGATGTCTTGAATTTAGCGGGAAAATACGGAGCCAATGAAGTAAGCGGACTGAATTTTACCATTGATGATCCGGAAAATTTGAAAAAACAAGCCAGAGAAAAAGCTTTGGCTGATGCCAAAGAAAAAGCTCAAATTTTGGCCGATAAACTTGGAGTAAAATTGGGCGGCGTCATGTATTATAGTGAATACGAAGCCAGTAACGACTATTACGCTCCGAAATATTTTACCGGAGCTGAAGGTGGTGGAATCGGCGGAGGTTATTCGCCGGAATCTACAGCTGGTGGTAGTAAAGATGTGGTTATGAATGTCAGTGTTACTTACGAAATACTGAGATAAAAGAAAAATAATAAAGACCCTTAGAATATTCTAAGGGTCTTTTGTTTTATTAAAATTTATGTTATGATAACGGCGATTATTAGTTATTGTTTGTTGATTATTTTTGATGATTTTTGTGTTTAATTTTAAATAATTAATAAACAATAAACAATAATTTAATAGAATTTTTATTTATGAAGATAAAAAAAATAATTGCCAGGGAAATTCTTGATTCTCGCGGTAATCCGACGGTTGAAACCAAAGTTGTTTTGCAAAACGGCGTTATTGGTGTTGCCAAAGTTCCATCCGGAGCTTCGACAGGCAGTCGAGAAGCTTTGGAATTGCGCGATGGCGGAAAAAGATACGGAGGTAAAGGAGTGCTTAAAGCGGTAAAAAATGTTAATGAAAAAATAGCTAAAACTATCATCGGAATGGACGTGGATAAAATCCAAGAAATAGATGCAAAAATGATAAAAATGGATGGAACAAAAAATAAAGAGAAATTGGGAGCTAATGCTATTTTGTCCGTATCTATGGCGGTTGCTCGTGCCGGAGCGGAAAATGCAAAAATGCCTCTTTATAAATATTTACGTAAAGTTTTTTCTATTAAAGAAAATAAATTTCTTTTACCGGTACCGACAATGAATATTATCAATGGTGGAGCTCATGCTGACAGTGGTTTGTCTATTCAGGAGTTTATGATTATTCCGCAACATAAATTAATGAGCGAAAGAGTCAGAATGGGAGCTGAAGTATTCCATAGTTTGAAGAAAATTTTGAAAACGGAGAAATTGGCAACTTCGGTGGGGGATGAAGGTGGTTTTGCTCCGCATCTTAAAAATAATGAAGAAGCGCTAAAAACTATTGTAAAAGCCATTATTTCCGCTGGATATAAACCCGGTAAAGATGTGTTTTTGGGTTTAGATGTGGCCGCTTCTGAATTTTTTGAAAATGGTAAATATCAATTTGAAAAAGGAAAGAATATTACGGCTGATGCGATGATTAAAATCTATGAAGAATGGATAAAAAAATATCCTCTTATTTTGGTAGAAGACGGTTTGGCGGAACAAGACTGGCAGGGTTGGAAGATTTTAACTGCTAAAACCGATGAAAAATTAATTTTAGTCGGAGACGATATTTTTGTAACTAATCCTGAAATTTTTGCCGAAGGCATTAAACAAGGAATAGGTAATGCCGTGTTGATCAAGGTTAATCAAATAGGCACTTTGAGTGAAACGATAGAAACTATTAAAATGGCTAAAGCAGCCAATTATAAAATTAATGTTTCACATCGTAGTGGAGAAACTTCCGATACTTTTATAGCCGATTTGGCGGTGGCGGTAAATGCGGACATGATAAAAACCGGCTCATTATCTCGTTCTGAGAGAGTTGAAAAATACAATAGATTGATGGAGATAGAGGGTGAACTAAAGAATTTTTAATTTTTAATTTTCAATCAATTATCAATTTTCAATTATCAATGGCTATTTTGTAAATTACGTCATTGAAAATTCAATGAAAATTGTAAATTGAAAATTTGTTTTTTCTGTATGCCGACTAATAAAAAGAACCCAGTCATGCTCGTCATTATGGATGGCTGGGGAATAGCTAGTCCAAAAAATAAAGGCAATCCGATAACTCCGGAGAATGCGCCGAATTATTTTCGTTGGCTCAAAGATTTTCCCAATACTAAACTTGAAGCTAGTGGAGAAGCAGTAGGTCTTTTTAAAGATGAAGAAGGTAATAGTGAAGCCGGGCATATGAATTTGGGAGCGGGACGTGTGGTAAAACAAGATGCGGTATATATTTCCGATGCTATCAAAGATGGGACTTTTTTCAAAAATCCGGCTTTTGATCAAGCTGTTCATCATATAAAAAAATATAATACCGCCGTTCATTTGATAGGATTATTATCAAACCATAACAGCGCCCATTCTTGTCCGGAGCATTTATACGCGTTATTGGATTACTTTTATCAAGAAAAAATTCAAAAAGTTTATCTGCATCTTTTTACCGACGGTCGTGATTCCGGGCAACATGACGCTCCAAAACATTTGAAATTATTAAAAGAAAAATTTCATGGTAATGAAAAAATCGCTACTGTTTTGGGAAGGTTTTACGGTATGGATAGGGGTAAAAATTGGGAAAGGATAAAAAAGGCCTACGATGCTTTGGTTGAATGTAAAAGTTGCCGAACCGCTGAATCGGCGGAAGATGCTTTGACTCTGGCTTACAATTCGGGAGAGACAGATGAATTTATAGTACCGACAGTGATTGTTGAAAAAAATAAAGCTATTGCCAAGATAAACGATAATGATGCGATTTTTTTCTTTAACTTAAGATCTGACAGAGCCAGGCAATTAACCAAAGCTTTTGTACAACCTGATTTTGAAAAAGTTAATCCCGATTCTTTTCGTCGTTCTCGCGTTCCCAAAAACACCCGTTTTGTAGCCATGACCGATTTTGGACCCGATCTCCCCGGTGTATTGACGGCTTTTCCTTCTCGCGATGTTGTTAATAGTTTGACCCAAGTACTTTGTCCGATGAAACAACTTTATATATCCGAAACCGAAAAATTCGCCCATGTAACTTACTTTTTTAACGGAGGTTACGCCAAACATTTTTGTGATGATCGTTGGATAAAAGTGGAATCAAAAGTTGTGGACAGTTATGTCGCGTGTCCGCAAATGAGTTCAAAACAAATGACTGATATTTTGATAAAAAATTTGGAAAAAAAAGAATATGATTTTATTTGCGTCAATTATCCAAACCCGGACATGGTAGGTCATACCGGAGATTTGATTGCCGGAGTTATGGCCGTCAAAACCGTGGATACGGAAGTTGATAGATTGATAAAAACGGCTTTGAAAAAAGATTGTACCGTGTTGGTGACAGCTGACCATGGAAATGTGGAAGCGATGATAAATCTCAAAACAGGTGAAGTCGATACCGAACATTCTACCAACCCAGTACCTCTGATATTGATGAACAATGATTTTTATAAAAAGAAAAAACAGTTAAAAAAAGGAAGATTAGCCGATGTTGCGCCGACAATTTTAAAATTATTTAATTTGAAAAAACCCAAAGAAATGACAGGGAAAAGCCTGATTTAAAAATTTTAATTTTTAACTTTTTATGTATAAATACAGACCAGTTGTATTGATTATATTGGATGGTTGGGGGGTGGCGCCAAAAGGCCCGGGAAACGCCATTACTTTGGCAAAGACTCCGGTTCTGGATCGTTTGGGTAAAAATTATCCTGTTGCGACTTTGCATGCTTCCGGTACGGAAGTCGGTTTGAGTTTTGGAGAAATGGGGAATAGCGAAGTTGGACATTTGAATATCGGAGCCGGGCGGGTATATTATCAAACTCTACCTCGCATAGATAACGAAATAGAAACGGGGAAATTTTTGAATAACCCTGTTTTTTTGCAAGCGATGGAACATGTGAAAAAAAATAAATCAAAATTACATATCATGGGATTGATAGGTGGAAAAGTTCATAGTAATGAAGAACATCTGTTTGCTTTGTTAAAAATAGCTAAACAAAACGGGTTAAAAAACGATGTGTTTATCCATGCTTTTTTGGATGGTAGAGATTCTATTTATAATTCCGGGAAATATTTTACGGAAAAATTACAAGCGCAGATCAAAGAATTAAAAATAGGAAAAATAGCCAGTTTGACCGGGCGTTATTGGGCTATGGACAGAGATAATCAATGGGATCGAACGGAAAAAACTTATAAAATGTTGACCGAAGGGATATCTGAAAGAAAAAACGAAGACCCTCTCAAAGCTATTGATTCTTCGTATGCGGAAAAAAATTATGATGAGGAGTTTTTCCCGACATTGATCACAGAAAAAGATAAACCTGTCGGCTTGATAGAGGAAAATGACGCTGTTATATTTTTTAATTTTCGTCCGGACAGAGCCAGACAATTGACCAAGGCTTTTGTTTTGCCGGCATTTGAAAAATTTCCGCGAAAAAAAATAAATAATTTATTTTTTGTTACCATGACCGAATATGAAAAGGAATTGCCGGTTGAAGTCGCTTATAAACCCGTGGTTTTGCGAAATGTTTTGGCTGAAGTGGTTAGTAAAGCCGGGTTAAAACAATTGCATGTCGCGGAAACCCAAAAATATGCGCATATAACATTTTTTTTGAACGGAACTGTTGAAGAACCGTTTCCCGGAGAAGATAGGTTTATAGCTGTTTCTCCCAAAGTTTCTTCTTTTGACGAAGTTCCGGAGATGGCGGCAAAAGAAATAACCAAAAAAGTTCTTGAAGCGGTGGAGGAAGAAAAGTATGGCTTCATCGCTGTTAATTTTGCCAACGGCGATATGGTTGGACACACTGGAAACTTAGAAGCCACGGTAAAATCAGCGGAAAACATTGACGAGTGTTTAGGTGAAATAGTTGATAAAGTTTTATTGAAAAATGGCGCTTTGGTTATAACTTCCGACCATGGAAATGCTGAAGAAATTTTCAATTTACAAACCGGCGGCATGGATAAAGAACATTCCACCAATCCGGTTCCGATTTATATTGTGAGTAAAGATTTGATGGGACAGGCTGGACCCGGCGGAGATGCTCCTGAAGGAGATTTGAGTTTACTTTCTCCGGTCGGGATGTTGGCCGACGTTGCGCCGACTGTTTTGAGACTGTTGGGCTTACCCCAACCCGAAGAGATGAATGGAAGAAGTCTAGTGTGAGTCTATAAAGTCCGTAAAGTCTTTAAAGTCCGTAAAGTTAAATTTATGAAAATCGAAAAGTTTGAAGATATTATTGCTTGGCAAAAAGCCAAACAAATAACAATAATAATATTTAAGATTTTTGAACCATCACGAGATTATTCGTTTAAAGACCAAATTCAACGAGCAAGCGTTTCTATAATGAATAATATTGCTGAAGGTTTTGAAAGAAGAGGGGATAAGGAGTTTAAAAAATTTCTGTTTATTGCCAAGGGTTCTTGTGGTGAAGTGAGGTCAATGCTTGATTTAGCTTTCAGTTTAAAGATTATCCAGCAGTGTGATTACGATAATTGTTATCAGTTATCGATAGAAATTTCGAGGTTGCTTTCAGGATTAATAAAAGCATTAAAAGACTAAAAAAATCCGCAATATGCGGATTTTTTGACTTTATAGACATTACAGACATTAAGGACTTTATAGACTCGCTATTTCATTTTCTTTTTTAATTCTTCAATAACTTCATTTTCGGCCTGTTTGATATTTTTACCGGAGATTTTGAAATTAGCTTGTTTGCGATTACCAGTGGGTGTAAATTTTTGTAGCAGATTCATCGCGTCAAATTCTTTTTCCGTATTTAATATTCCGCTTATTTCATTATCTTTATTTTCGTAGAGCAACAAAACGGCTTTTGCTTCTGGAGAATTACTGATGAGTTCTCCGATAATATCTTTGAGATCGTCTTCGCGAGCTCCCGCTTTGTTGAAATCTTCAATCGTAATAGCGGTCCAAAACAATCCGATATCATGGATGTTTTGTAATTTGGTGAGAGCCTGACCCCAAAGTTTTAAAATTGATAAAGTTTTGGTGCGATAAAGATTTTGCACGATAAGTTCGCGATCAGCTCCCAAATTCATCAGTTTACTTGCCAAGTTCAACGTATAAGGAGTGACATTCGGCGTTTTGAAACTTTTGGTTTGAGCTATCATGCCCGTAAGTAGGGAAGTAGCAATATCTTTATCTATCAAAGTTTCGTTGATTTTGGTTAAAGTATTGAAAATAACTTCGCAATTGGAAGTAGCGGTTATTTCATTGAAGTTTATCTGTCCGAAATTTTCGTTGCCGGCATGATTGTCAAAATTTACTATAGGTGTGCGATAAAAAAGATCGGTGTTGTTGAAAAAAGTTTGTCCCAATGCTTCTAAATCAGAAACACCGATAGTGATTATCAAATCGTATTTGTAAGTTGATTGCGCGGTACGTAAATCGTTTTTGGTTATGAAGCCTTCTTTGGGTGTTAGAAAAATAGATAGAGTGCTATCTTTGACATCATAACTTATGGTTTCCAATTTTGTTCTGGAAATATCCACTTTGATGATCATCTTTTGCAGATTGGTGATGGCTGGTTTTATTTTTTCTATTTCAGACAAAAAGGAAAGTTGCTTCGGAGTTTTGAAATCCTCAGCCACTATTTCGGAAAACTTATTCATTTTCTTGATGTATTTTTTCAAAGCATTAGCTCCGGCGGCGCAATCTTCGCTATTTTTGTTAGCAAAAACAATCAGTACACTACGACTGCTATCTATTAGTTTTTTAAATTGTTCAACGGTGTTTAGCATATCTTTCTTTTCGTCCCTTCTCTCTCCGGTTATTCAGGAACCAATCATTATATTATATGAGAAAGAAGATGTCAAGAGGGGAAAATAGGGTTTAAAAACAGCTTAAATTAAATAAAAAAGCGAGCTTAATTAGCCCGCTTAATAACAAAACTTTTTAGTCAAATGAGATTAATCGTCGTAATAATTATTTTTGGCTGAATGATATTGTATGTATTTTCGATAACCCCAGCCATAATTTGCATTACAATAAATTTCCGCTATCATGAATATGATAATTACCACTCCCAAAACAACAGGAATTATGATTATTGCTAAGACTAACAGAATAATGATAAGGGCGATTCCGGCAACAACGATGGCTGGAGGAAATACAATAGCCACCAGGCCCCCGACTATCAAAAGTCCAAACATTTCTTTCATTGAGTTACTTTCATCCATACCCGCAACAGAAAGAGCGATAATCGTACCAATAATACTTAAAACAACGGCAGCAATGTTCCTGGTTTTATGAATATCGATGATTTCATGATAAATTCTTTTTCTTTCTTCTTCTTCTATCTTTTCTTTTCTCTCTTTTTCTTCTGCTAGTTTTTTGTATTCTTCAGATAGTTGTCTTCGTTTTTTTCTTTCCTCTTCTTCTTTTTTTCTTTCTTCCTCCTCTTTTCTTTTTCTTTCCTCTTCTTCTTTTTTTCTCTTAGCCTCAGCTTCATCCTTTGCTCTCTCTGATTCCGATAATTTTTTTAAATTTTCTAAGCGTTCTGAAAGCGGAGTCTCTCTGCCTTTACCATTCATTTTAATCTCCATTATATAAAATTGTTAAAGAACTAATCGTGCTAATATAGCTTAATTTTGAAGTTCAGTCAAGAGTCGTAAATTATTAAATAAAAAAGCGAGTCATATAAGACTCGCTCATTAACGCTTCACAACATGTTTAGTTTTTTATATGTTTTTTCCGCATATTTCTTGGATTATTCTGAAATCAAGATAACTTTGGCGGTTTTTGAACATTTCTTCCACTAAACGCAGGTCTTCTTTCATTTTATCTATCTCGGTTATTGTGCTGGCGTTATAATGCCATTTGGTCGATTCAAAAATATGCTTGAGTTTAGAGATTTTTTGCCAAGCTTTTTCCCGTTCTTCTCTAAAAAGCGATTCTTTGAGTGCTTTCATTTCATTTCTGATTTTATAAAGGTCTCTTTCAAAAAGATTATGATCCATGTCTATTTTGAGAAAATAAACAGGATCTTCGCGGATGGCTTGCTCGAAAGCACTGAGAATATTTTTTAATCTCTCATCCTTTTGTTTGGTCAAAGACATATAGTGTCCTATCTGATACATAGCTTCCGGACTAGGGTTTTTGGTGGCGGCACGATAAGCGGCTTGAGCTGCTTCTTCGAAATCATTTTTTTTGTAGAAGACAAGACCGATGTGCAGTTCTGCCCAGCTACTGATTTTTTTGTGTTCTACCGAAGCGTTTTTTACCATTGAATATTTCGCCGCGCGGCGAAAATGTTCAAGCGCTCTATTCAGATCTTTCTTGTAGTAAAGATAAAGATCTCCCAAGTACTGATGAGTGATGAAATCGTATTCGTAGTAAGAGTTAGCCTGGATAAATTCTTTCAGGGCTTCGTCAAACCAACCGTTTTGATAAGCATTAATGCCACGCATACGATAGTTTAGCGCTTTATTGTCAATCGGCATTTGAATGGTTTTTTTGATGTCGCTCAGATGCCAAACCAATCTGTCTACACCCCAGTTAAAAGAAGCTCCTAAATTACCAATTGCGTCACTGATGTCTTCAAGTTTATCACTGATATTGGAAAATCCGTTGTTAATATCCTCCTGCAGAAAAGATAAACTAGATAAAACTTGACTGGTGCCGCGAATAAAAGTTTCTGACAATTGGCTGTTACTGTTTGCAATGATAGCTGACGGGTTTTGTTTGTTGCTGATTTTTTCTACGATTCCGTCAATGATTTCATAAACAGTTTCTTGGCTGGCAATGAGTCGATCGGTATTTTTTAAATATTCCCGACAAACCAGCTCACGATGTTTACTCAACGATTCATCAAGGGCATTAGCCTGAAATTTGAAAGCCTCCCCGACAAACATGTATTGCCAGGCGTCCCATTTCACCATGCCGTTTCTTTGCCAGTCTTCCATGATAACCTCCTTTATGTTGTAAAAATTGTTAAAGAACCAATCGTGTTAGTTTATCTTAATTTTTAAATTTGGTCAAGATTTTTTTAAATAAAAAGAGACCCTCTGAAAGGGTCTCTGTGAAAAGAACGACTATGCTTTTTTGAATATCTTCTTATTGTAAGAAGATAGGATCAATAAAAGCGCCAGCATTGTGATGACAAAAACTATCAACGAGTTTCCACCAACCTTGCTGAAAAGAGAAAGGTATAATGTCCAAAGGGAACTGCCCACACCCACGACGACCGAATAGGCAGTGTAGGAAAACAGATAAGCGTTGGCACTGCGTGGCGCTACGGTAATATTGGAGGTTTCAAAAGCCTCCTTCATAACCAATAGCGAAGTGAAAGTGACAAACAAGGTAGTAATGAGACTTTTTGTGAAAAAGCCTAGACAGATTCCTACCACGAAACAGATTACCGCGAATATATCGTGCCATATCGCGGCCCATCTCTCTTGGTAATTTTTTTCAGTGGCTTCTCGTTTTTGTTCTCGCATTTCTTCCTTCATGCGGTAGGACCATGCGACTTTCAACTCACCTTTGTCGAAGGCTTTTACTTCCTCGTCATCTCTCCAGCTTTTCGCCAGAGCGTTGAGCTCTTCTCGCCTCAGATGCGCTTTTTCAACCAGACGATTGTAATCTTCTACTACGCGGTAGTAGTCCTCTCTGTTGAGAGAGACATACTTTTCCGCGTTCAAGTTCTGAACATATTCAATATCCAGAGCGGTTTCATACCGCTCAATCTCTTTTCCGAGATTAAACAGAAGAGTTTTGAGCCAGTTCTGTTCCAGTATATTAACCGCACTGTCCGTTATCTCTTTCTCCTTTTCCATCTCCTTCAAAATGTTTTCAAATCCGGTGTATTCATGTACTGTCATGGTCGGATATTTTTCTTTTCCGACACACAGTTTGAAATTTCTGATTTCCTCTCTGATCTTTTCATATCTTTCGTTCATCTTTTTTCCTCCCCCTTTTTAAATGAGAAATGTGCTCATGAATGCCAAAAAGGCGAAAATACCTATTGGCACCAGTGAACTGGAAAACCAGGCGACCAATCCCGCTGTGATAAAAATCACCATGGCGATAAAAAAGGTTTTTTTGGCAAAAGCATCCTTTTTTCCAAAAAACTCTTTTACCGTATCTTTTTGCAAGTTTTGCAGGATTTTGTGCTTTTCAGCCGGTTTGGAATTTATCTTTTCTCCAAAATTAACCATTTCTTTCTCCTTTTTTGATTGTTAAAGAACAGATTATTATAGCACATTTTAGCAGTTTTGTCAAGGGTATATTTTAGCTAAAATTAGTTAAAAATAGTTTATAAGGTTTATAAATTTTACAGTTTTTTCAAAGCTTGTTTTGTTGATTTTGTTAGTTCTTTAATCTTTTAATTTTTTAATTTTTCAATCTTTTTAATTTTATAAACCCTGTGGATAGTTTTAATTTTGTAAGTTTAGCCAAAATGTGTTATAATCTAATTGTCCAAAGCGATCCTGAAAATTTTAGTTTAATTTGATTTTTAGGATTGATTTAGGCGACTAAAAAAACAAATACATGTCGTCTTTTTTTGGGAAAATTAAGGAGAAATTCAGATTTGGAAAAAACAAGAAAAACAAACTTCTGGTTGTGTTATTTTTTGTATTTGTTTTTAGCGGGATTTTGACTGCCGGGTATGCTTTGGCTTGGGGTTGGCCGACTACGGAAGAAATTTCTATGGGCATAGCCTCGATTATTACTTGGATGTTGTTGCTTATTGCCCAGTTTTTTATCAAATTGACGGTTTGGGCGTCGCAACTTTTCATTGTCATAGCTTCATATAATAATTTTATCAACTCCCAAGCTGTTATTCTGGGCTGGGTTTTGGTTCGCGATGTAGTGAACATGTTTTTTGTTTTGATTCTTTTGGTGATAGCTTTTGGTACGGTTCTCGGTATTGAACAATATGAATGGAAAAAACTTTTAGTAAAATTGGTTTTCGCCGCCGTGTTGGTGAATTTTAGCAGAGTTATTTGCGGTGTGATTATCGATGTTTCTCAGGTTTTTATGATGACTTTTGTAAATGGCTTTGCCGCTACTGCTGGAGGGAATGTGATAAAAGGTTTGAATTTAGATACTATTTACAATTTAAGTCCGGATCAGGAATTGGCTCAAAAAGCCGCCAGCGCTACGGATGTTTTTGTGACCGGAGTAGCTGCTGTATTTTTTTCCGTTATCAGTTTTTTTGTTATAGGAGCTTATTTATTGGTGGTTATCGCTCGTGTTGTAGCCTTGTGGACTTTGATAGTTCTTTCGCCAATAGCGTTTATGAGTAGTGTTTTACCAAACACCCAAAAATACGCTTCTGAGTGGTGGAAAGAATTTAACAATCACGTAATGGCTGGTCCTATCTTAGCTTTCTTTTTCTGGTTGTCATTTGCCATAGTTGGTGGAGGAGATTCTTTTAATGAAGTCTTGCCGACTGACCAGGCAAAACGTTACGAAACTAATGCGTTATTTGGTAGCACGGCTACCGGTATTTCCCAGGCTATGGAATGGGGTAAAATGGCTTCTTTTGCCATAGCTATTGCTTTGCTTATTACCGGTGTTAAAAAAACTCAGGAACTTGGAGTTACTGGTGCCAGCGCTTTAAGCTCGGCAATGAGTACGGCCAAGAAAATTGCTACTGTTGCTACCGGTGTTAGATTGGCCGGTTGGGCGGGGGAAAAAGCAAAAGGAGCTGCTCTTGGTATTACCAAGGGTATTGCTATGAATGCACCGGGAATCGGCGGTTATGCTTGGATGAATCGATATGAAGGCGCAAAAACAGGTTTAAAAAGATTTACAGCCAGAAGTCTCAGAGAAGGTGGTTTTGTAGGCGAAATGTATAATCGTTCCGTTAAGAATGAAAGACTAAATAAACAGCTCAAAGGAGAAAACGAAGCATGGGATAGTGTTTTGGATGATTTATCCGGAACCAAAGCTAACTGGAATCAAAAAAATCAAAACGAAAGAGTAAAAGCATATGCTGAATTATTAAAAAGACGAAAAGAAGCTGGAGGTATTGGTGTTAAAGAAAATGCTCAAGCTTGGGTTGAAACTGAAGCGCCCGGTATTATGGAAGAAACTCTCGCAAAAGAATTGGAAGGAACGCAAGCCGGAGGTTTGAAACAAGCCAGAGAAGATCGTATAAAGGATCAAATGGCTAAATTGAAAATGGGTGAAGCCGGTTATGTGGAAAGACAAAAAGAATTGGAAAGATTAAAAAGCGAATCTGAAGATTATAAAAAATTTACTGCCGCACAACAAGAAAAAATAGCGGCTGAGGAAAAATTGAGATCAGAAAGTCGTTTCAGAACCATGAAAGAAGAAACTGTTAAAACTAAACTTGAAACACAACAACTCAAAGAAGAAGTCGGTTCCAGAGAATCTATAAGAGAACTCAAAAAAATAGAAGAATTATTAAAACAAGATAAAAAATTCAGAGAAAAACAAAATGAAGTGTATAGACAACAGGCCAGTGCGGAAACCCTCAAAATGATTGTTGAAGATGAGAAAAAATTGGAAATTGCCAAAGCCAAAGATGAACAAGCTGAAAAAAGATTTATACCAAAGACAAACGAAGCTGCTTATTGGGCGGAGTTACAGTCCGGACGCGAGAAAAGTTTTGGTAATTTACAGTATGCTGAATTGGTAGCTATGTCAGCTCAAAATGCCAATAAAGTCATAGAATTGGATAAAAATAAAGCCGCTATGCCTAAAGAAAGTTATGAAAGAGAAAGAAAAGCTTTATTATCCAATCAAGCTGCTATGGAATCCGTGGCTGCTAAAAATTTCGGTTCCGACGGTATTGCTGCGGTACAAAAATCCATTAACGAAGCTTATGGTATAAAATATGACAAACTCGATTCTGGAGATGCGTTTGCTCATCAATTGGTTGAAACTGCAAGGATGGCTGGCGAAAAAATAGATTTGCAAGATATTCTTGACAGCAAAAAGGTATCAGCAGAAACAGATAAAGACATTGAAGAAAAGTATGGTCCTCTAAAAGATGAAGATTATGATCAAGCTTTTGCCGAAGAATATGGAAAAACAAGAGATAGAATGTTGTTGGACGAAACTAAAAAAATGTTTAAAATTGGTCAAGAAAAAATGGGTGCCGAGAGTTGGCAAACAGTTTTGCGTAATAACGATATTTCCGCCAGAGCTGCGGCGCCCTCCGGTTTTTCGCACACGGTTTCCATTTACGACGGTACTTCTTTGGGAAAGAATGGCTTAGCCGAATATAAATTACAGACAAATAAAAATAAAATTTTAGAAGGTCAAAAATATTTTACCGGCCCGCTTTCCAATAAAGTCGGAGACCTAGAGAGCTTGTCCGGTATAGCTTCAATTAACAGTAGTGGAGAAATGGTCGGTTTGGATGAACATGCTCAAAATATGATCATACAAACATTGAGAAACTTCACTTTCCAAGGACGTATCCACGGCCGTCTTTCCACGGAACTTTTGAATTTACTTGATTCCAAGACAGGAAGTTTCAAAAACTTGGATTTAGGCAAGGATTTTGTAAATACTTTTGAGAAAATGATAGAAAACAATTCGAGATCGGCTCAGGCGGTTTTATCCAAAATTCCCAAAGAAGTCGCCCAAGCTTTGTCAAAATCCAGCGAGAAAATAGCTGATGCTGTTAAAAAAGGAGTAGAACAAGGCGCTAAACAACAAGGAAAAAATAAAAAATAAAAAGACATATGATCAAAACACAGCTAAATTTGGATGATAGCCAATTGGAAAAAATGCAAGCTGAAATAGATTTGTTTACCAATGAACAGGCGGATGTTTTTTTTGGCGATTTGATAAATGTTTTTTCATCGACCGATTTTGAAGAAGATTATGAAATGAGAAAATCATATTTGCGCTGGTTTACAGAGATAAGTTTCAGAAGATTTTTGAATTTACCTATAAATTTTCTCAAGGACATTTTTTTTAAAAAAGAAATAGCCATGTCTTTTTTGCTTGGATACGATGTTTTGGATAGATTTTTATTGTATGTAGCTTCAAATTACTATTTGAAAAGCCAAGATGAAGTTTTGGGAGATTTTAACGCCTGTAAAGAATCGATGAAAAATTCCGGAGCGATTATCGGGAAAATCGGAGAGAAAAGTATAGCTTTTTCGGAAGTAATCGTGAAATTTCGACAAATTCAAAATAAAGAAGAATTTAAAAAATATTTAAACGTTCTTTTTGAAGATTTGCAAACAAAAGATGAATATTTTAACGAATATTTTTTGAATGATAAAGGGGTTTTTGTCGAAAATGTCTATAAATTTACAGATTTTATGTTCGGTTCTGAAAAAAAAGATATTTTTAGAATTGCCGATGAATATGCTCGCACCGGAAATTTGAAAATCGGAGATAATGTTGTTTCACAAAAAGAAGAAAAGGCGGGCGGTAAATCTTTGCCGGTTCCGTCATATTCGGAAATAAAATCAAAAATCATTCAATTTTTCCCTAAAAATGAAGCCAGTGAAATTATAGATAGCGAAGGTGTTTTTGAAGTTTTGGAAAAAACTGCCGCCAAATACAATGATGAAAAAATCAAAGAGCTTTATTATTACAATGAAGCGACGGGAAAATTTGAATGGGGAGTGTAAAATAAAATTTACAATTTACAATTTTCATTGAATTTTCAATATTTTAATTTTCAAAATATGGTATCTGGTTATGATTTGGAAGAGAGGACTGCAAAGTTTGGTGAAGACATTATTAAATTGTGTCAAAGAATAAGAATTAATGAATATAACAAATCTTTGATTGGTCAAATTATTCGATCAGCTACTAGTGTGGGAGCTAATTATATGGAAGCCAATGGGGCGGCATCAAAAAAAGATTTTATAAACAAAATATTTATTTGCAAAAAAGAAGCGCAAGAAACAAAACACTGGTTAAGAATGTTAGCAGTTTGTAACGAAGATTTAAAAAAAGAACTCAGGATATACTGGTCAGAAGCACAGGAGCTAACTATGATATTTCAAAAAATAGGCATGACTAGCAGAAAAGGCAATGATAAAGAAATTGTAAATTGATGATTGAAAATTTAATGAAAATTAAAAATTGAAAATTATATATTTTATGTCCCTTTTTCCCCGTCTTAAACCTAAACTATTTCCAGTCCTTCTTCTGGTTATTTTTTCTTTTTCTTTTGTTTTTGCCTCACCGGCCATGGCTCAGGGCTTGCCAACTTATGACAATACTCAAAACATGTGGAACACATGGAATGAAACAAAAGCTCAATTAGAAGAAAATTGGAATAAGGTGGAAGATAATTTTATTGATTCGGTAATGGTTGGTGCGATGAAAGGTTTAGATTTTCTTTTAAATAAAGTCGCATATGATATGGCTGTGAGTTTGGCTTCCGGTAATTGGGGACAATCTCCGCTTTTCAATACCAAGAGCATGGGTGATTATTGGGCCGGAGTGGCTGGTGATGCTTTAGGTACGGCTTTGGACAGTTTTGCCAAAGGTGTCGGTTTTAATCTTTGTAGTTTACCTGATCCGAAACTTGATTTGGCTTTGAAAATGGGTTTGCACTTGGCTTACTCCGAACCAAAACCTACCTGTTCTTTTCAACAGCTCAAAGATACTTATAGTGCGGAAAATATCAAAAGTAAATATTGGGGGGAAAACGGCGAAGGTTTTAGTAAGAGATTTAATACTTCTTTGGAAATTTCCGACACTGATTTAGGTATAGGTATAGAAGCCAAAAGCAAAATGGATAGTTATGCGCTCGATGCTGAGGCTGCTGCTAAGGCTGAAAGAACCGAAGGTGGGGGAGTAAAATCTTTGACCACGGCTATTTCCGGCGACATTATTACTCCAGCTGAAGTTAATAAAGATATGTTAGTAAAAGCCGGCAAAGGAGCACAAGTTGAGGGTAAAAAACAAAGCACTCAAGAATATATGGCTGCGGCTTTACAAAAAGGCTCTATACAAGTTTTGATGAACGCGGCTTCTACTTTTATAGATACTTTCGCTGGTACGGCTATGGATAATTTTCTTACCAAAGGCATGTTTCCTTTTGGTTTAGGAAAAGTTAAATGTGTTCCGAGTTACCTCAAGATCGGCGGTTTGAGCATAGATACTTGCGTGGAAAGTAAATACGATGCTGAAGGAAATTATTATGCCGGCGGGGAATCTTCCTATAAACAAGAAGCAGCTTCGCTTTTTGCCGAATTGTTATTGGTGGCCAAATCCAGAGAAATTAGCAAATATGATCTTTTATCAAAATTTTCTTCTTGTCCGGATAATCCTGGAGTTGAAAATTGCGTGATTGATGAACAGTTTGCTCAAGCTATAAGATCGGCGGAATTAGGTCAGCCTTTAACTATTCGAGGCGCTATTGAAAAAGGTTATTTGGATGAAAATTGGAAATTGATAGGCCCCGGTGAAGCCACTGAGCGTCAACATAGTGAAAAAGATTGTTATGCCGGAGCTTTTTGTTACAAAAATATCAAACTTCTTCGCAAAGCCGGAGTGCTACCTCTTGGTTTTGAAATAGCTTCTTTGACCGAGGTGAATGCTACCAACACCGCTTATGCAAATGGGGTAAATGTTTTTGTTTCCGGTCCGCCGACATTGAAAGAAATTTTGGAAAATTTTGATAATGTGCGTTCTCCTTATTATCACTTGATAAATCCGAATTGGGTTTTGAAAATTCCGCCGGCTCGTTGCAAATCTCTGGTTTACGGAACTCAGCTTGTAGATAAAGATACTCCGGTTCGTCAAGAAGAATGCGCTGATTTGCAAACCTGTGTGGATTATGACAAAAACGGAAAATGTTTGGCTTACGGTTATTGTTTGAAAGAAAAAAGCGTTTGGCGTTTTGATGCTGACTATTGCGATAGTCAATATGCGACTTGTAAAGTTTTAACCAATAGTAAAGGAAAAACTTCTTCTTATTTAACTAGAACGCTCAATAGCGAGATGTGTGACAGTGATAATGTTGGTTGTATTTTTTATAGTAATTTCAAAACTTATCCCAACAGTAATTTTGCCAGCGGAACTTGGGATTACGGCAAAGGAAAAGGTTTTTATTTGAATAAAAAAACAGAGACTTGCCAAGCTAAAGATGCCGGTTGTACGGCCTTGGCTCTGAATACTTCGACAGAATCAAATGTTGTTTATTTCAAAAAAGCGCCGGATTATTTAGGTTGTTATGATAGTGATAACAATCGCAGTAACGGCGTGCAGTGGCCACAAAATTTAGCGGATTTCAACAAAATAAAACCAGTCAGTACTGACGCTTGTAAAAATTACTCTCCGGTTTGTTTGCCGGAAGAAGAAAGATGCGGATTGTATCAGACGCTTAATTTTGACGGTCTTTTGACAGGAGAAAGTGTGACTGGAAAATTTGTTCCGGCCACGGTTAATAGTAGTAATGTGGTAACTGCTTGGAATGATCAGTGCGATGCGTCTTGTGTCGGTTATAATTCTTACAAAGAGATGCCGACAAAATACGGTAAAGGGACGGATTTGGCTTATATAATTCCGCAAAAAGAAGCGAGTTGCAGTGCTTCAGAATCTGGTTGTAGCGCGTTTGTAAATCTTTCCACGGTTAGCAATAACCTGGAACAAACGGAATATTTCACTGATTTGCGAACTTGTATTTTGCCGGATAAAAACAGACAAAAGAATTTCTATACTTATGAAGGCAGAGATGCCGGTGGTTATCAATTGATAAGTTATGTTTTATTAAAAGAAAGTTCCGGCGCTCCGAAACAAATGTATCGTGATACTGCGGAAAGAGATTTGCTACGTTCAAAATGCAGTCAAACCGCTCAAGATTTCAATTTTAGAACCGACGATGGAGAACAATGTCGTGAATTGATAGACGATACGGGTAAAAAATATTATGTTTTCTTGAATAAAACAGTGGCGGTTTCCGACAAATGTACTTCTTATCGGGCAGTTAAACCTGAATTTGATACTGGTACCGATTGCTTGGGAAGTATAAACGACGGGGGAGACAAGGTGGTTTTTTATGATGTAAATACTGGTTATTGTGTTTATAACGGTTTGCCTTCTGGAATACAAACGACAGCCGGAGGCAGTTTTGCTTGCGCCAAAGAAAAAGTTTCTTGCCGTCCTTATAAAGGTAATACTGGAAATTATTCCAATACATTAATGAATCAAACTTTTGAAGGTAGTGTTGTATTTGGCACTGATAACCAAACTCAAACTTGGGGAAAAGCCAATCCGGCGGATTCTTTTACTTCATTGTCTGTTTCTACTGAAAGCTTGATAAATAACGGTCATTCTCTCAAAGTAGTGGTAAACGCCGGCGGAGCCAGTGGGACAAAATATTATGCTCTACCTTTGACGCCGGGCAAAAGCTATCGTGTTTCTTTCTTGGCCAAAGGATCGGGATCTTGGGGTTTACGATTCTGGCATTTATTGAATAATAATGTTGCCGATTTTACATTAACGGATAATTGGAAGAGATACGAATATGTTTTTGAAGCTGTAAAAGATGCCAATGCTGACGCTCAAAATAAATTGACAGCTCAATTGGTTTTAAAACCAAACACTGTTCAAAGTCAAATTTTGTATGTTGATAATGTGAAAGTTGAATTGGTTTCCGATATTGTTTATTTGGTAAAAGATAAATTAACAGTGCCGTCTTTGTGCGATGCCGACCAGACAGACAATTTACCGGGTCAAGCTTTGGGTTGCCGCGCTTACAAAACCACTGCAAGTTTAAATCCCGTATATTTGCACAATTTTAGTTATCTTTGCCGTGATGGAGCACAGGGGTGTACCAAAGTTTACGATACGAACAATAGGGAACTTGCCGGTACGGACAGTAAAAAATATATTGTCTATAATTTGTGGTTGAAAAAATCAGAATTTGGCACACCGGGCGTAAGCGGAGAATTGTCTACGACTGTCGGCGGAGTGTCTTTGAAATGTTTTGCCGCCAAAGAAGAAAATGGTTGTTATGTAGAAAAAATAGTCGCTCCGTCCGGAGCATTGAGCGCTTTATCGGAATATTACACCACTGCCACCATAGTTATTCCGCCAAGATCGGAATCACCGATTTATCTGGTGCTCAAAGATCAAAATGTTTCATGTGCGGAAGCGGAAAAAGGTTGTACGGCTCTGGGTTCTTCTGTTTTACTTTCCGATGATAGTCGTAAATATCAAGATGTTTATTTGAAAATCAAACCTAATACTTCAGATTTTGATAATTCTATTTGTAATGATAAAGCCGAAGGTTGTGATTCTTGGAAATCCGGTTCAAGCAATTATTATTTCAAAGATCCGGAGATTTACGGCAATTTGATTTGTGAATGGAAAAAAGACGATACTGGCGTTTATAAATGGTTAATGAAAGGAACTACTAGCACGATTTGTTATGCGGACAATTCGGCAGTAAATGGAAGCTATTTACCGTCTTACGGTTCGGATAATTATGCGAATTACACCGGTGTTTGTCCAGCTGATCAATCTGATTGTACTTTGTTTACCGACAGATATTCAGAATCGCAAAGCAAGAAATGCGCCGTCAGCGGCAAAAAATGTCAATTTGATAAAGATTGCACTAGTGATGCCAAAGATGTTTGTTCTGATCCGGATAAAGAATACTATTTGATAAATAACAGTAAAATTTCCGACGCGCAAAAAGATTGCTCGGGAAAAGTAAGTTTAAATAGCGGTTGTGTTTTGTTTGATAAAACCGATAATCCGACTAAAACATGGGATACGGCTGCAACTTACGCGGCTTCAAATGCAAAAGGCGGAGCCCTGGTAGATCCGATAAATAACGCTTCAACCAATGACGCCAATATTGTCATGAAAGTGATGTTGGATAGAACTTGTTCTCTCTGGTCTTATTGTAGTGAATATATGACCAATAGAGACGGGGATACGGGACAACTCAGTAGTCGTTGTTATCGTTTGGGTTTATGTACCAAAGCCCAGGCCGGTGCGACCAGTGACGGACAGTGTGTGGATATAGTCACTTCGACTTCGGAAAAAGATATTCCGCTTACCAAAAAAGTTTATCAAAGCAGGTCCACGGCTTGGAACGCCGAAGAGTTTACTGGATATTCTCTGTTTAATTCTTATCAAATTTACGATTTACAAGTTAGAGAAATAAAATATCCGTCTGTGTCAGGTTTAAATGGAATTCCACTTATAATTCTTCCGGAAAATAAACTTGTTCATACTGAAGTTACAACTACGGTGTGCAATGTCAATGATGTTATTTCATCCAAGAAAGAATGTTCAAGCGCCAAAATGCCAGGCTTAAAAGGTTATTGCTCTGGAGAAGAATGCGTATTCCCGGCAATGCCTTATTCAAGTTATGATTTGGATGCTACGGAAAAAACAGATGTTATGGAAGACCCCAAAGCATCTCCGGGGTTATCCTGTCGCGGATATCCGGAACAGGACAGTCCTTTCAATCTTTGGGTTTTGCGAGATAGTACTGCTACGGGAGTTAATCGAGAGTTTAAAAAAGGATTTAGCGATAAAGTTAATCTGTGTTCTGGAGGAGATTGTGATTGCAGTTATAAAAAATACAATTATAAAAGTCAAAATGTTTATTTGGGAAGCAATGCTGTTGAAGGTGATTATGCCAAAGGTGTTTGTTTGGGAGGATTGGAAGAAGGAAAAGGGTGTGATCCCACAGTTGTCAATTCTTGTGGAGATGAAAACAGTGGCGGTATTTGTTCTCCTTTGAAATCCATCAATGCTTTGCTTGGTTGGGAAGGTTATTGTGTAGAAAAAGATGTCAGAAATCCGTTTTACACAGCCGGAGGTACGGATAATACCTGTTTGACCTGGTGGCCGGTGGAATCAGTGGAAGGAGCTACGGATTTGTATGTTTATGATGATACAGCAGGGTGGAGAGTTACAGAAAAAACACCTCTGGAAGTATGTGCTTATAATAATCCGGTAAAAAATAGTATTAATAATACAAGTTGGGCATGTTCTGCTTCAAATATAGAACCATATAAATATGCGCAAAAATTAAATTCATATATCAGCCATGCTAGTGGGGATCCTGTGAGAGAGTGGTATGTAAAAGGAAGTGATTTTAGGGGTGAGGGAGAAAAGTTGGAACCACTTAATTCTTTTGGTGGTACAACGCAAATTTGTGGAAATGACATAAATGGAAAATGTGAAAACCCTTCTCCTGAATTGTGTTCAAATTCGGATAATGGTCAAAAAATTTCCTGGCAAGGAAATTATATGTACCCTTATTATATTCAAGGTAAAAAATTCGGCTGTGAAAGAAATAATGATGATGCCGGGATCGAAGGTGTTAACGGACAGGAGCTTTTAATTAAAAATTTATCACCTAATTCTACAGCATATTATATTTATGCATCAGATGATAATGAAGATTATAGTATTCCTTCCTCTGATTCTGATGTCGTTTTTGAAAAGATAGATAGAAAATCAATTACCAAAATAGAAGTATTGGTATCAGATTCGGTTAAAGAAGGAATAGAAAATAATTTTGATAATAATCGCTTTACTTTTTATAATGGAGAATTTTTTGAATTAAACACAAAAAATGACAATTTGCCAGATGCTTTTAAAGATAGTGATGGCGGGTATTTTGTTTCCTCAACTTATTTTAAGCCTTCAAATACATGTTATCAAAAATTAACCGGCAACGATTGGGGTCTGCAAATTTGGGGTGTTAATGGAAATATAAATTGTGAAGAAGATAAATATAAAGAGGGTAGTAATGGATTTACTGTGAAAATAAAATGGACAGAAAACGGAATTTTGGACGGTTTATCTGTTGAAACAAAAGATGTTAGGGGTACTTACGAAAAACATTCTGGTGATATTACAAATTGTAACACTATAGATGGTGGTGATGAAAACGGGTCAAGAGGTAATGCTTTTATATTTATAGTTCATTATTCTGACGGGACATGTTCTGCGGATAATAGTGATAAAATCATTGTTAGAGACAACACAGATGTTTTTTCCATAAAGCCTGTAACCTGGCGTTTGATTAAGGACAAGGTATTTCTTTTTAATAATTCTAATGATAACCAACCTTCATCTGCGGCTTATTCAAATAGTTATAAATATAGAACTATTTATGCTCGCAGAGAAGCCGTCCCTTCATTGTATTATGGTTTAACAAACGGTGAAGACCCGAAATTCTTAAATTCTTTTAGAAAATATTTTAATTTTTGGGATGCTGACAATCAACAACCATTTGGTTTATTGGGTAATAGCGGTAGTTTAAATGGAGGTGTAGCATTAATTAACTATGATTCTAAAGAAGCTAAGCAAAACGACTTGATGGATTATGGTACTTATGAAAACGGAGAAATATATACCTATAAATATCGCATTCCTTTAAATCAAATCGCGGCAGATTGTTCAAAGAATATACCTTTTGAAAATGTTTTACCAGATGGCGATAATTCTAAAAAGAACGATTCTCCAATATGCAACATGTTCAGAAAAATGTTTGTTAAAGGGTGGGTTGGATCTGCAGGATTAAAAGTTGATTTTGCTTCCCCTAAAGCAGCTAAAGATTTAGGTATCAAAATCCGTCCGCCGGTAATCGCCGCTCCGGTAAAAATGTCAAAAGAAGATTGTGATATTAAAATTCAAAAATGCAAAGATTCCGCGGCTGCCAATAAATTCGGATGCGAGGCGGAAAAAGTTTGCAATTCTTTTGTCCTTGATCAAATGAGTGTGACTGGAGATAATGTTACGGGTAAAGATATCCAAATAGCTTACGGCCAACCGCTTATCTTGCGATTTTACGCTTGGGCCGATCCGGCGCAAATGCCTCTTCGCAGTATTTGGGTTAAAAAGAATATTTCTGACGTTGATTTTGTAAAAGTGGAAGCCGAGAGTATGGGCAACCGCAAACCAAAATGTACCAATTTTGGTTATTGTGTCGGTGGAAGCGGAACCAATTGGTCAAACGCGGATGATTATAAATATCAAATTCCTTGCGACGGAGATTGGGATTGTGTCTTTTATAACGAATCTTCCGATAATTTAGTAGAAGGTAAATGTCAACCTCAAAATCAGGCGCTTGATGATGATCCGGAAGGTTTTGGAAACAACAGAGGAGAAGGCTGTCGCGCTGATTATTATGAATTTTATCTTAACATCGCCAATACCAATATTACATATAAACCCGCTGTTCAGGTGAAAGATAATTGGGGGTGGTGTAGTGGAAAATGTGATAATACAACTAATTATCCAGCAGGATATAATGGAATTGGATGTTATAGTGAAATAGTTTTTGGTTCTAATACTTTTAATGATTGTGATTCTTCAAATAAAGCGTGGAAAGAATATAATGGAGGTATATCAGTAAAATAAATAGTTAAAATTAAGGAAGTTTTTGAATAAAAAGAAGCCGAGACTATTGTCCCGGCTTTTTGTTAAGAGTATGTGTTTTCATCTGGAGAATTCTTTGGTTTCCATTAATGAACCATCGGTGTCCTTTCTCTCCACTAGTAGATTCTGCCCTTTTTTACTGAGGTAGAGAAGGTATCCTTCATTACAGGGGTCAAGGGGGTAGTCTAATCCGTACCACATCAAAGTCCATTGTCCGACCATCTTGATCTCGCACTTCGCATCCTTGACTGCAAGGGTAATATCGACTGATCCGACATCTTCGGGATCGATATTATTCCAATGACCCTGAATATCAAGGAAATTTTTACAAATCTCCTTGCAATTCTCGTCATCTTCACAGTTCAGGGGAGTGGTATCGTCGTCAGTGGGCTCGTTATCTATGAGCCCATCATCATCTGGATTCTCATCAGTAAGATCATCCGTCGGTTCGGAATCGGAAGCATCGTCAGTCGGCTCAACATCGTTGTCCACCGGTTCATTGTCGTCAACAACGACAGTGTCATCGACAGGATCGGTATCAACGGGGTCGTCCGGACCCTCACCGCCGCAGGCGATGAAGACGATGGAAACGAAAGCAAAGAAGGCGATAAAGGCGATGTTCTTGGCGTTCATGGTAGGTCTCCCTATAAAATGATGATAATAAATAATTTTGGAAAATAGCTAGGTAAAAAGAAAAAAGTAAATTAGGTCTGTCAGTTCAACTGTCTTCTTTATATATTACTTAATGGACGTTAACAACTTGTAAACTTCTTTGTACTTTTCTCTTTTTACCTAACTAAATATCCAATATTTAGTATTTAATACCAACTTTTTGATAAACACATATTTTGTAAAGAGCTTTTTTAGTGCTTTTATTTTAACCTAATTCTTGGCACTAAACAATATATGATAGCACATATTTAACCTTTTGTCAAGAGCCTTAATGAATATTTTCGCTAATATTAGCCAAAATAGTTATAGTAAACTGGCTTATTTTAGCCAAAAATGTCATCCTGAGCAGTAGCTAAGGATCTGCAAGCAAAATGTCATCCCCGCGAAGGCGGGGATCCAGGAAAGTTGACCACTGGATTCCTGTCTCCGCAGGAATGACACTTTAAGGGATTTTTTACTTCGTTCAGAATGGTGAGTAAGGGCAATTTGAAGATAAAATCGTTCTTGCTTTTTTAATAATTTTGCGGTAAAATTACAAAAAAAGAGATTCCAAACATAGGTTTGGGAATCTTTTGTGTATTTTCTATATATTATGCGTGAATTAGCCAAGGCTTACGAGCCAAAACAATTTGAAGATAATGTTTATAAAAAATGGGAAGATAGCGGATTTTTTAATCCCGATGTTTGTGTTCAAAAAGGTGTGTGCAAGAAAAACGCGAAACCTTATAGTATTGTATTACCTCCGCCAAATGTTACCGGTACGCTTCATATGGGTCATGCAGCCATGCTCGCGATAGAGGATGTATTGGTTCGTTATCATAGGATGAAAGGCGACAAAACTCTTTGGTTGCCGGGCACTGACCATGCGGCCATTGCCACTCAAACAAAAGTAGAAAAGATTTTGATGGAAAAAGGTATTAAAGAACCGAAAGTTGAATTGGGTAGAGAAAAATTTTTGGCTGAAGTTGATAGATTTGCGCAACAGTCTCATGATACTATCGTAAACCAAAGTAAAAAAATGGGTTCAAGTTTGGATTGGAACAGGGAAGCGTTTACCTTGGATGAAAAAAGAAATTTGGCTGTGCGCACTGTGTTTTCCAAAATGTATAAAGATAAATTGATTTATCGCGGTTATCGCATTGTCAATTGGTGTCCGCGATGTAAAAGCACTTTGGCTGACGATGAAGTGGAATACAAAGAACAATCAGCGAAATTTTATACTTTCAAATATTCCGCCGATTTTCCGATTGTTATTTCCACCACCAGACCCGAAACCAAACTCGGTGATACGGCTATCGCGGTGAATCCCGACGATGATAGATACAAACAATATATCGGACAAACGTTTGAAGTTAAAAATTTTGCCGGCGGTAATGATTTAAAAATAAAAATTATTGCAGATACGGCAGTAGATATGTCTTTTGGCACGGGCGCGCTTGGCGTAACTCCGGCACATAGCAAAGTGGATTATGACATGGCTATCAAAAATGATTTGCCGATAATCAAAATTATTGATGAAGATGGTAAAATGACCGCGCAAGCCGGGAAAGAATATGTTGGTTTGACTGTAAAAGAAGCCAGGAAAAAAGTGGTGGAAAATTTAATTGCCTCCGGTTTGATGATCGAAGAAAAGGATATTCCGAATAATTTATCCGTTTGTTATCGTTGCGGTACACCTATTGAACCGCTGCCTTCCAATCAATGGTTTGTGGCGGTAAATAAAAAATTTAAGTTTAAAGGAAAAAATATCAAAGGTATAAATGTCGGAGATGAGGTAACACTCAAAGAGTTGATGTTGAAAGTTGTGGAAAATAAACAAATAGAGATAATTCCCGATAGATTTGAAAAAGTTTATTTTAGTTGGATAAACAATCTCAATGACTGGTGTATTTCTCGTCAGATTTGGTACGGACATAGAATTCCGGTTTGGTATAAAGATAAAAAAATAAAAGTTGACGTGGAAGCTCCGAAAGAAGAAGGGTGGGTTCAAGATCCCGATAGTTTGGATACTTGGTTTAGTTCCGGTATTTGGACTTTTTCTACTCTTGGTTGGCCTGAAAAAACCGCTGATTTCAAAAATTTTCATCCGACATCGGTACTTGAAACCGGTTACGATATTATATTTTTCTGGGTGGCGCGCATGATCTTGATGACGACTTATGCTTTGGGCGATATACCTTTTGAAAAAGTTTATTTGCACGGTATGGTGAGAGATGATCAAGGACGTAAAATGAGTAAAAGTTTGGGCAATGTCATTGATCCGCTCGTAATGATTGAAAAATTTGGCACCGACGCCACGCGTTTGTCGCTCTTATTAGGAACAACGCCTGGAAATGATATCAAATTGTCCGAAGAGAAAATTGCCGGTTTTCGTAATTTCACCAATAAACTGTGGAATATTTCCCGGTTTATGTTGCTGAATGTTCCCGAACCGAAAAAAGATATCAAAGCGCCTAAAGGTAAAACTGAAGCCGATAAATGGATTTTGGGCAAGCTTGATAAAATCACGACGGAAATAACTGTAAATTTGGAAAATTATAATTTTGCTTATTCCGGAGAATTGTTGCGAGATTTTACTTGGGGAGATTTGGCCGACTGGTATTTGGAAGTTGCAAAAATTGAAGGTGACAAAGCTGAAATATTAAATTATATTTTGAACACCTTGTTGAAATTATGGCATCCTTTTATGCCATATGTTACAGAAACTATTTGGCAGGAAGTTTATGGAGAAAATGAAATGCTCATGGTGGTGTCATGGCCGAAATTGAAAATCAAAGAAATTCCGAATTCGTTTGAAACAATAAAAAATATTGTTTCAAGTATTCGTGCTGTTCGTGCGGAAAACAAAATAGAACCGGCCAAAAAAATCAAAGCCGTCATTTCCGCAGGAGAACAAAAAAAATTATTGTCTAAGAATTTGGAAATTATTAAAGGTTTGGGAAGATTGGAAGAACTGAATGTAAAAAATACGATTAAAAAACCGAAAAATTATGTCGGTTTTGTGGAAAGCGGAACGGAAGTTTATTTGGATGTGATGGGTGATATTGATGTAGAAAAAGAAAAAGTTCGTTTAAACAAAGAAATTGAAGAAACGGAAAATTACCTTGTTTCTTTGCAAAGAAAACTGAATAATGCGGATTTTGTCGCTCATGCTCCGGCAGTAGTGGTGGAAAAAGAGAAAACAAAAATGCAAGAAACGGAAGAAAAATTAAATAAATTGAAAAATCAATTAAAAAATATAGTTTAAAAATATGAAAGTTGAAACCGATGTTAATAAAATCGAATCCTTATTAAGCAGAGGGGTAGAAAATGTTTATCCCAATAAGGATTTTTTGAAAAATCTTTTAAAATCCGGCAAACGATTAACTTTATATACGGGTTATGATCCGACTTCGCCGACTTTACATATTGGTCACGGTATTACCATGCTTAAACTGCGAGAATTTCAAAATTTAGGACATCGCGTTATTATGCTTATCGGTGATTTTACCGGCATGATAGGTGATCCGACCGATAAACTTGCAACCAGAAAACAGTTGACTCGCGAACAAGTGCTGGAAAATTGCAAAGAGTACCAAAAACAAGCCGGTTCGATTTTGAATTTTGAAGGAGAAAATCCGGTGGAAATAAAATATAACAGCGATTGGCTTTCCAAAATGAATTTTGCTGATATTATAGAATTGGCTTCTCATTTTACCGTTCAACAAATGTTGGAACGAGATATGTTTCAGAAAAGAATTGAAGAAGAAAAACCGATTTTTGTTCACGAATTTATGTATCCGATGATGCAGGGTTACGACAGTGTAGCTATGGATGTAGACGGGGAAGTTGGCGGAAACGATCAAACTTTTAACATGTTGGCCGGCCGCGATTTGATGGCCGAACTTAAGAAAAAAGATAAATTCGTATTAACTACAAAATTATTGGTTGACAGTTCCGGTAAAAAAATGGGCAAAACTTCCGGAAATGCCGTATCTCTCAATCAAACACCGGAAGATATGTTCGGCAAGGTTATGAGTTGGAGCGATGATATGATTGTAAAAGGGTTGGAAATTTGCACCAGAATGGATATGGAAGAAGTAAAAAAAATGGAAAAAGAATTAAAAAACGGAGCTAATCCGCGCGATTATAAGATGGTTTTGGCATACGAGGTTGTTAAAACATTTTTGGGTCAAGAAGCGGCGGAAAAAGGCAAAGACTATTTTATAAAAACTTTTTCCAAAAAAGAAATACCGACCGAAATCCCTGAATTTAAACCGAACAAATACGATATTGTTTCAGTTTTGGTGGAAAGTAAAATTTGCAAAAGCACTTCCGAAGCTCGTCAAAATATCGCGCAAGGAGGAGTTAAAATAAACGATGTTAAAATAGAAGATATCAAGATGGAAGTTAAAGAAGGCGATATTATTCAAAAAGGAAGCAGATTTTTTGTAAAAATTGTTTAATATGTGCAAGGTCCACAAACAAGTTGAAAATTTGTTAAAAAAATCCGGAATAAAAGGAGAAGTATTTTTTTCCGTGCCACCGAATCCGGAAATGGGTGATTTGGCATATCCTTGTTTTGATTTGGCGAAAAGCGAAAAGACAAATCCCGCTGAAACGGCAAAAAATTTAGCGGAAAAAATTAATGGTAATTTGTCTAAATTTGTATTGGTGGAAAAAGTCGTTAATTACGGTCCTTATGTTAATTTTTATTTCAACACCGGAGAATACGCCAGATTAATATTGGATGATATTGTAAAAAAAGGAAAAAAATTCGGCTTGAATAAAAATGGGAAAAATAAAAAAGTTCTCGTGGAATATCCGAGTAATAATACGCACAAGGAGTTACATATCGGACATTTGCGTAATATTTGTTTGGGAAATTCTCTGGCCAATCTTTTTGAAATAAACGGTTACAATGTTGTCAGAGTAAATTATTTAAACGATTTTGGAGCTCATGTGGCAAAGTGTCTTTGGGGTTTGTTAAAATTTCATAATAAAGAAAAACCTCCGAAGAATCGTCAAAAATGGTTAGGAGAAATTTATGCGGAAGCCAGTCGTTATCTCAAAGATCATCCGGAAGCGGCGGATGAAGTTGCGATTATGCAACAAAAAATGGAAGCTAAAGATAAAAGTATTTGGCCTTTATATTTACAGACCAAACAATGGAGTGTTGAAGGTTTTGAAAAAGCTTTTAAAGATTTAAAAGTGGTTCATAAAAGTGTTTTTTATGAAAAAGAAACCAAACATGTCGGTCAAAAAATGGTGGATAAACTTTTAAAAAATAAAATCGCCCAAGTCGGAGAAGGTGGGGCGATAATTGCGGATTTAACCAAATACGGTTTGGATATCGCGCTTTTGCGAAAGAGTAACGGCGCCGGTTTGTATTTAACTTCCGATTTGGGTTTGGCGGTGGCGAAAAATAAAAAATATAAAGCTACCGAAAGTATCCATTTAACTTCGGTGGAACAAAATTTTTATTTCAAACAATTGTTTAAAATTTTGGAATTGGCCGGTTATAAATATAAAATGACGCACATCGGCTACGGTTTGGTTACTTTGCCGAGCGGTAAAATGGCTTCGCGCGAAGGCAATGTGATTTTGTATGAAGATTTGTACAAAGATGTTTTCGAACGAATTTATCAAGAAACAATAAAGCGTCATGGTGACTGGTCTAAGAAAAAAATAGAAGAAACGGTAAAGAAAATTTCTTTGGGTGCTATAAAATTTGATATTTTGAAACATGAAGCGCAAAAAAGTATAGTTTTTGATCCGGATGGAGTCATTTCTTTTGACGGCTTTACCGGTCCTTATGTTATTTATACCGTAGCCCGTATCAATAGTTTGTTAAATAAAGGGAAAAAATGTCCTTTGCAAAAAGTTGATTACGGATGTTTGAAGAATCAAGAAGAAAAAAGACTGATAAAATGTTTGGCTGATTATCAAACGGAAGCGGAAAAGGCTTTTAAAAACTACAATCCTTCCGTCATCGTCAAATATTGTTTTGATACAGCCAAGGCCTTTAATGATTTTTATACCAAAGTCAGTGTTTTGAAAACCGATGATGAAAAAATACGTTGCGCCAGATTATCTTTGTGTTTGGCGGTAAAAATTATTTTACAGAACTCTTTGAATATTTTATCTATAGATACGGTGGAAGAAATGTAAAATATTCGAGAAAACCTTATTTTTTGGGTAGTTGTTGTTTTTTCACAAATAAGGTAAAATATACGTATAATAAATTAAAAATTAATTTTAAATTAAAAATTTTCATATGATATTTCAAAAACAAAATAAACAAAATACGGAAGAACAGGAGGTTTATATCGAACAAACCAACCGTGAAACTGAAGACAATATTGATACGGTTGTCGGGCCGTCGGTGAATGTGGAAGGGGATTTTTCTTCCGAAGGAAATATCATTGTAAAAGGAACTGTCAACGGCAGCGTACATACCAGTCGCGTGTTAAGCGTTGAACCGGGAGCTAAAATAATCGCCAATGTCAGAGCGGGAAGCGCTTTGATAGCCGGAGAAGTTAGAGGAAATATGAAAGTGAAAGAATCTTTGGAATTGGCCTCTACCGCTCGTATTTTGGGAGATATCGAAGTTAAAATTTTATCTATAGAACCGGGTGCGATAGTTTTTGGTAAAATCACTATGCCGGGTATCGAGGGAGTAGAAATAAAATCCGGACGTCGCAGTAAGAAAACGGAAGAACAGTCAGCTGAACAAAGCGACGAGTATCTTGGTTAAATTTTGCATAGTTTTATAAAACGACTATGTACGTTTATTTATACGATAGTTTTTTGGAACAACGAAAATATAATGGAATCGTTAAAACAATAGAAAATAGATTGACGGATTATGGTATTTCCGGCAAGATTTTGCGTTTAAATAATTTTACCGATGCAAAACCGATTATTGATGACGAGATCAAGAGAGGGGCTACCAATATCGTTATTGTGGGAAATGACAAAACGTTCGGATTGGTTTTGAGTCGCGGTGCCGGAAGTAATTGTGTTTTTGGATTTTTACCGATAGGAGTTGAAAACAATACTGTCGCTCCGGTGCTCGGGATTCCTTTGAATGAAGACAGTGTTGAAGTGTTGGCTAAAAGAAGAAAAGAAAAACTTGACATAGGATTGGTGAATAATCGATTTTTTGTATCTCAATTACACGTGTTACCTTCGAAAGTTCAAGTGATTTATGATCGTAAATTTAAAGTTACGGCTGCGGATAAGATGGAAGTGGTAGTGTGTAATTTCCAGCCTTTTTATTGGAAAAAAGACAAAAAAGACAAAGAAGTCAGAGTGGTGCATCCACAAGATGGAAAACTGGAAGCATTTCTTCGACCATTGACAAAAAGCGGTTTTTTCGGATATAAGTATGAAGAACCGAGTATCTTTCCTTTTGAAGAAATGGAAATAATAGGTGAAAGCGCTTTTTTGGTAGAGACTGACGGACGCCAAACAAAAGAAATAAATCTAAAGCTCAAATTGGCAAAGAATAAGATAGAAATGATAGTCGGGAAAAATCGCATGTTTTGAATTTAGCTCAGATGGCGAAATTGGTAGACGCACTACCTTGAGGTGGTAGCGGCCGCAAGGCCATGGAGGTTCGAGTCCTCTTCTGAGCACAAAAATATTGAAAATATTTTTAGGACGAGAACGCCGGAGCGATGTCGCGCGACGCAGATGGGCGAGCGAGACCGTGAGGCGGTGGCCAGACAAAATTTTCGGAAGAAAATTTTAGTCGCGGCCGAGTCCTCTTCTGAGCACAAAAATATTTTATGAAATATATAATTGGAATTTTAATTGTCGCTGTAGGTGTATTTTTTATTTGGAAAACTGAATGGTTTATGGAAAATTTTGGTCGTATCGCTTGGGCGGAAGAAAAACTGGATGTGGAAGGTGGTAGTCGTTTGGCTTACAAGTTGATAGGTTTGATTTTGATTTTTGTAGGTTTTCTTTTAATTACCAATATGTGGGAAGGTTTTTTAATGGCCACTTTGGGTAAAATTTTTATTAGATAATCATATGTCTAAAAACGAATTATCTTTGTTGGATCCCGAAATAATTTATAAAAAGATAGATCTGAAAGAAGGTATGAAAGTGGCGGAATTTGGTTGTGGTCGCACCGGAAATTTTACATTTACCGCTTCCAGGAAAGTCGGGGATAAGGGTTTGGTTTATGCCATGGATATTTTGAAAGATGTTTTGGAAAGTATCAAAAATCGAAGTAAATTCGAAGGTTATCATAATATTTTGACTGTTTGGACTGATTTGGAGAAAGTCGGAGGAGCCGGAGTTCCGGAGGGAAGTATTGACGCGGGGTTCTTTGTTAATGTATTCTTTCAATTGAAAAACAAAGCTAATGCTTTTGCGGAAGCGGCAAGATTGTTAAAAAAAGACGCGATGTTAACCGTGATTGATTGGGCGAATAAAGTTGAAGGGAAGCTCGGACCGGAGGATAAACAGATGGTTAATCCCGAAGAGTTGATGGTTTTAGGAAAACAAAACGGATTTGTTTTGCAAGAGAAATTTCCGGCCGGAGAATATCATTTTTGTCTAATTTTTAAAAAAGAAGAGAGGGTTTAGTTTTTATTTATGAGTATTTTTAATTTGTTAAGAATTGATTATTGGTTTTCTCAGCCGTATATATTATATGGCGGGGCCAAATGGTTTTGGTTGTTTTTTATTTTAGTTGTTATCATCGGAGCTTTTGTTTTTAAATATTTACAAAAACATACCTTAGATAAGGTTAAAGCCGAGATTTATCGTCGTTTCGGGGGTGTGTTGATCGGTATGTCTTTCTTTTTGGTTTTCTGGTTTTTCTTTCGACAGCAACATATTCCGTTTTTGGCTTGGAGATTTTGGTGGATGATAGCTTTGTTTTTTGCCGTCTCTTCGGCTTTGAAAACTATGAAGTATATGTTAAAAAGAATTCCGGAAATTAGAAAATTCGAAGAAGAAAAACAAATGCGCGAAAAGTATCTTCCGAAGAAATAATACGAAAAATTGTTTTAAATCCGGATTTGAATCAAGTGAAAACTTAATTATGGAGGGTAGATATAATAAAAATATCGGTGATTGGGGTGAAGAAAAAGCGGTTGAATTCTTGCGACGAAACAATTTCGAAATCAAAGATAGACAATACCATACTCCTTGGGGAGAAATAGATATCGTCGCCGAAAAAGGCGGCGATTATTATTTTGTGGAAGTAAAAACTCGTTTGGATGCTGATTTGGCCAATAATTCGGCTGTTACCTATCAGAAAGTTCAGAAACTTCTCAAAAGCATCAGAGTTTACGCTTACAAAAATAAATTGGAAGATATAGGCTTAATCCCGGCGGCTTTGGTGATTTATGTAAATGTAAAAACTAAAACAATAAAATTTACGTTTAATGTGATTTATTGACAAAAAATGTATTTTTATTGTAATATAGGGCCGAGCTTTCAATAATAAAATTAAGTAATTTTTTATGAAAAAAGAAAAAACATTCGTTATCGTCAAACCGGACGGAGTGCAGAGAACTCTCATCGGTGAAATCATCAAAAGAATAGAGAGAACAGGATTAAAACTCGTAGCTTTGAAAATGATTGTCCCGACCGAAGATCAATGTTGGACTCATTACAATAAAGACGATGTTTGGTTTGAAAGTAAAGGCGCTAAAATGTTGGAAAGTCGCAAGACTGCGGGAATGACAGTGGATAAACCGGCAATAGAATACGGTAAAGATATTGTTCGCGCTTTGGTCAAATTTATGACTTCCGGACCGGTAGTCGCTATGGTGTGGGAAGGAAATCAATCAGTATCAGTGGTCAAAAAATTAGTCGGAGCTACCGAACCGGCAACTTCAGATGTCGGAACTATCAGAGGAGATTTAACTTTGGATTCTTATGATTTGGCCGGTGTTGATGATCGTGCCGTGCGTAATTTGATTCATTGTTCAGATAAGCCTGAAGAAGCGTTACGTGAAATAAAAATTTGGTTTGATGAAAAAGAGTTGATAAATTATCGTTTGGTTTCAGAGCAAATATTATACGATGTAAATCTTGATGGAATTCTCGAATAAAACAAAAAACCTCTCTTTTTAGAGAGGTTTTTTGTTTTATTTACCGATTATTTATTTTGTGATATCATATATATGTTCACCAATGAGGTAAAACTGTTCTACAAAAAACATGTGAAGGTTTGTCAATATCTGTTTGGCCCGAGGGTTAAACTTGCGACTTACCACCTATACATTTAGGGACATGTTTTAACCTCAGTGGCGAACACTAAAAAACTCTCCGATTTAAGGAGAGTTTTTTAGTGTTATTTGGAATTTTTTTTAAGCGTACGGCGACATGTCGTGCAAGCTTTAACGGAAGTTCCGGCCATATCAACTTTTTGCAAATTAGGTTTTTGATGGCGGGGGACTTTGTTTTTGGCGTGGGAGACATGATTGGCGCGCGCCGCGGTTTTTCCACATAAAGCGCAAGTTCTGCTCATATTTTTGTTGCTAAATTGATTTAGATGTTTTATAATAGGTAAAAATATTATAAACAAGTTTAAGAAATTTGTCAATATTTATGCAATGGATGTCAATTTTGTTTTATTTTTTGGTGATAGTTCCGTCGGCGATTATACATGAATACGCTCACGGATTGATGGCTGATAGACTTGGTGATCCCACGGCTCGTTATGCCGGGAGGCTAACTTTAAATCCGAAAGCTCATATAGATTTGTGGGGGACTTTGGTTATGCCAATATTGCTTTCCGTGCTAAGCGCCGGAAAGTTTTTGTTTGCTTACGCCAAACCCGTTCCTTATAATCCGTATAATTTGAAAAATCAAAAATGGGGACCGGCGTTAGTGGCTTTGGCCGGTCCGTTATCTAATTTTTCTTTAGCATTGGCTTTTTCTTTACTGATCAGATTTTTACCTGTGACAAATTTAACCCAATATCTGTATGTGATAGTTTACGCCAATGTCTTATTGATGGTCTTTAATTTAGTGCCGATTCCTCCGCTTGACGGTTCAAAAATTCTTTATGCCGTATTGCCTCCCGGAAATGAAAAATTTATTAATTTGTTGGAAAAAAACAGTTTTATTATCTTGCTTGTGTTTGTTTTGTTTTTGTTTGATTTGATTTTTCCGATTATAAATTTTATCGTTAATTTATTGGTGGGTTTTTGATAATTATAATTTGAATAATAAAAAAATAATATATTTATATGAAAACAATTTTTAGTTGGATTTTAAATTCCGCGGCTTTGATACTATTAGCTTATTACTTGCCCGGAGTTAGTATTTCCGGTTTTGGTCGGGCTTTAATTGTTATTTTAGTGCTTGGTTTGGTAAATGCGCTTATTCGTCCGGTAGTTTTATTATTGACTTTGCCGATAAACTTAGTAACTTTGGGATTGTTTACTTTTGTGATTAACGCTTTAATGTTTTGGCTCGTAGGTTGGTTGGTGGAAGGTTTTTATGTAGCGGGATTTTTGCCGGCTTTTTGGGGCGCTTTGGCTATGACTATTATCGGTTGGTTTATTAATATTGTATTGAATAAATAAGTCGTTATATCGAATATGAAAAATTATGCGAGCAATCGAGCGCAAAAAGGTAAAACAGCTTATCGCACCCCGAGTTTGTTTAAAGCCAATAAAGCTGTGCACTGTGCTGATTTAAAATCTCGTATAGATAATAAAAATATAAAAAACCTCGCAAATTATTATGAAGCGAAAAAGAGGTAAAATCAGTTTATATTATAGTCATGATATAAACGAATATATCAAAACCTTGCGTCAAAGAGCCCGCAGAATAAAAGGTGTTAAATTGAGCTCGTATAAAATGGTTTATAAAAACGGAACCTTTCCTTTTTTGCGGATAGCTTCCAGAGAAATTAAGTCCGAAGACCCTATTTTATTTATTACCGCGGGAATTCACGGCGAAGAAACGGCCGGACCGCTTACCATCCTTAATCAATTGGGAGAAATTTTTCGCTATGCGAAAAAAAATAAAATCAAATTAATTATTTATCCTTTGTGCAATCCTTCTGGTTTTTCACAAATGACCAGATATAATATCGATGAGAGCGAAGGGGATTTGGGGAACAATGATTTTTTGCGTTATGAAATGGCCGACGGAACTTTTTTGGATGATATAAAAAATAGTAATAATTATAAAGCTTGGCATTGGTCGAGCGATATATCCAAAAATTTGCCGCTTGAAACAAAAACAATGCATCGTTTATTGAAAAAAGAACCATTGTTGCAAGTTAAAGCTTTATTGGATATTCATCAAGATTATATCAGTGATTCGATTCCAGCGGCTTATCATTATTCTTTTGGTAAATTAAGTGTTTATTCCAAAATAATCAACGGAGTAAAAAATATTGTTCCGCTTTATAAAAATAAGTTGATTGACGCCGGTTTTTGCGAAGTTGATACAAACGGAGATCGTTCCCAATGTCTTGAAAAAGCGATGATGTCGGATAAAAACGGTTTCATAGTTCGACATGACGGAACCTTGCCGGATCTCTTTTATCGCTTTGGAGTTCCTTACAGTGTAACCATAGAAACTATGGGATCCACTTCTTTGCAAGAAGCGATGAAAGTTAATATGATTTGGATAAAAGGATTAATTGATTTAATTACGTACGAACGTACAAAAAAATACGAAAGTACGAAATAAAAAATATATGAAGAAAACAATTGTTATTTCGCTTGGTGGTTCTATTATTATTCCTAAAACGGGATTTGATCCGAAATTTTTACGAAGTTTTGTCAAAATGATTCTCAGTTTTAAAAAAGATTATAAATTTATCTTGGTTTGCGGCGGAGGAAATACGGCGCGTCTTTATCAAGGAGTTGCTAAAAATGCCGGTAAATTACAAACTGTGGATTTGGATTGGATAGGTATTTATTCTACCAGACTCAACGCTCGTTTGATGCAGGCTCTTTTCGGTAAAAATGCCCATTTTGAATTGGTTATCGATCCTACCAAAACACAGAAGTGGACTACCCAAGTGATGATAGCAGCCGGTTGGAAACCAGGTTTTTCCACAGATTACGATGCGGTACTTTTGGCCAAAAAATACGGAGCTGATACGGTTATCAATCTTTCCAATATAGATTATGTTTATGACAAAGATCCTCGTACAAATAAAGACGCAAAAAAATTGGAAAGCGTAGGTTGGGTGGAATTTCAAAAAATAGTCGGCACCAAATGGGTTCCCGGAGCCAATGTGCCGTTTGATCCTGTTGCTACCGCTTTGGCGCGAAAAAATAAAATGAAAGTATTGTTTGTCAAAGGCGATAATTTGACAGAGGTCAAAAAGGCGATAGGGGATAAAAAGATAAAAGGCACTGTCATCAATTAAAGAAAAAAACCGCCAAATTAGGCGGTTTTTTTGATATCATTGGCTAACTTCTAACCCTTGACTAATTTGTTTTTTTGTGCTATTGTGAGAAGTCAAAGAGTTCTTTTAAAAACCAGAATTTTAACAATTTTTTAGATGGAGTCGGAGCATGTTTATGCCGATTAAGGTGGATTACCACCTGCATTCGCGCTGCTCCGATGGCAAGTTTTCGCCAGAAGGAGTAGTCAAAATCGCGGCCGAGTTCGGCTTGCGTGAAATATCAGTAACAGATCATAACACCCTTTCCCATATCCAGGCTGCACAGGAAACAGCTGAACAATTGGGAATGATTTTTATCAAAGGGTGTGAGATCACGGCCAGAGTCGGGAAAATCGATTATCATATCCTTGCTTATGGATTTACCAGACAGGATTTGTTGAAAGATTTTTTCGAAAAAGAGAAGAAAAAACAGGAAGAAAGGGCTTTGAAAACAGCTCAAAAATTGATTGAGTTGGGTTGGTCTTTGGAACTTTCTCTTCTGTGGGAGAAAAAGAAGTTTACTGAAACATTCGGACGACTATTGATAGTTCAAGCTATCTTGGCTGACCCGAAAAACAGTGAACGGCTGGAGAGAGAAAGAATTTTCTCTGATGATGATTTTTACTCCAAATATCTGGGCAAAGGTTGCTCAGCTTATTTCCCGAGAAAAAAACCGGGAATAAAAAAGGTGATAAAACTCATTCATCTTTCCGGTGGACTGGCCATTTGGGCACATCCTATATGGACGCTCAATGAATACTACACCCAAATGACAGTGAGTCATCTCGGGGAAAATTTCCGAAAGATGCGTCGAGCTGGAATCGATGGTCTGGAGGTGTTTTATCCTGGAATTAAGGCGAGTCAAGCCCTGACCCTTTATCACATGTGCTGGAAATATCGGTTAATTGTGACCGGAGGAAGCGACTGGCACGGTGAAGTCTTCCGGAAGGGGGCGGAGAGTTTTCCGGGTGAATACCCTGTTTTTGACGGGATTCAACCGGACAGCTTGAGTAAAATTCTGGCGAATCGCAAATAGGGGTTGTGGCAACACACCCCTTTTTTATTTGGTAAAGTAGGGGTACTTGACAAAAATATAGATTCTGTTATAATAATCGCACCATAGACAGTAGCTCTCCTTATGGAGTTAAATATGCTACCGAGGTAATCTCGTCCTAAAAAAGGACCAGGTCGAAGATACTTGTGTCTGTGGTTAAAAACCACAGTTTTTTTATGCCAAAAACAAAACAACAAAAAAAGGTTGTAGTTGAAAGTTTGGGAGAAGATATCAAAAAAGCGAAAGCTGTTGTGTTCGCCAACTTTCAAGGCTTAACAGTTTCTCAGTCCGAAGATTTACGCAAAAAATGTCGTAAAGAAGGAGTGAGTGTAACGGTGGCCAAAAAAACCTTATTGCGCAAAGTTTGTGAAGAACTCGGTTTGAACGATATTAATCCGAAAACTTTTGAAGGTGGCGTTGCCACTTTTGTCAGCCCTTTGGATGAAGTCGCTCCGGCCAGAATCGTCGCCACTTTTGCCAAAACCAACGATAAAGTTTCTATTTACGGCGGTATTTTGGAAAATAAATTTATTGCCGGAGATTATGTAAAAAGCTTGGCTGCTTTGCCGAGTAAACAAGAATTGTTGGGTAAATTGGTCGGTTCTATTAACGCTCCGGTTTCCGGATTTGTTAATGTATTAGCCGGTAATTTACGAGGTTTGGTTTCAGTATTAAACAATATCAAAAACGCGAAAGCGTAATTAATTTATAAAACTATGTCAGAAGAAAAAAATGTAGTTGTTCCGGAAAAGTTTAAATCTTTGGTGGAACAAATCGAAAAATTGTCCGTTTTGGACTTGGCCGAATTGGTCAAAGTATTGGAAGAAAAATTCGGAGTTTCCGCTGCCGCTCCGGCCATGATGATGGCTGCTGCTCCGGCTGCCGGTGGCGCTGCCGCTGAAGAAAAAACCGAATTCAACGTTGAATTGACCGATGCCGGTGCCAACAAAATCAACGTTATCAAAGTAGTAAAAGAAATTACCGGTCTGGGATTAGCTGAAGCTAAAGCTTTGGTTGATGGAGCTCCGAAAAATATTAAAGAAGGTGTCAAAAAAGACGCAGCTGATGAAATGAAAAAGAAAATTGAAGAAGCTGGCGGTAAAGTCACTTTGAAATAAGAATTAGATAAAATAAAAAACCTCACCGGAAACGGTGAGGTTTTTTAGTCTTGACTTTTTATATTTGTTTGTTTATAATATTAAACACGTTTATGCACGCTTAGCTCAGTTGGTTAGAGCACCTCGTTTACACCGAGGGGGTCGTGGGTTCGAATCCCTCAGCGTGTACATAAAAAAAGCACTCCTTAACGAGTGTTTTTTGTATACACTAAGCAACTCAATATTTGGAGTAGTGATGGAATAAGAGTGTTGGGACAATTATTTTTTTAATTTAAAAATTTATTTTTTGTCAAGGAATTTTAAATGATGTATAATATTCATATTATGTATAATCTTAAAAAAGAAGAAATAATTTTACATCAAGGAGTTTATAAAACACAAGCCTCGGTAGGGGAGGCTATTTTCATGATTACCGGCATGACTATAGGTGCCGGAGTTTTGGGTTTGCCTTATGTGGTGGCACAAGTAGGTTTGATAACAGGGTTGCTTTATATAGTCGGTTTGGGGTTGGTAATGATGTTTTTAAATTTAATGCTTGGAGAAATTTCCATTCGTACAAATCAAGAATTACAATTAGCGGGGTTTGCTGGGAAATATTTGGGACGCTGGGCTAAAATAATTTTATCAATAACTATTATTTTGAGCAGCTATGGAGTACTCCTGGCTTATATTATCGGCGAGGGTGAAGTTTTAGCAGCTCTTTTCGGCGGAATGCCGGCTTTTTGGAGTGTCTTATTTTGGGTTTTTGGAAGTGTTATGGTTTGGTTTGGTTTACAAACAATCAAAAAAGTCGAGAAATGGTTGAGTCTTGGAGTCATTTTTATCATTACAGGTTTGTCGATTTTTTTGCTAAAAAAATTTAATTTTGAAAATTTAGCTTATTTTAATCCGGTAAATTTATTTTTGCCTTACGGAGTGGTATTATTTGCTTTGCATGCCAGTCCGGCTATAGTGGAAGCCCATGCATTGTTGCCAGGTAGTCAAAAACATTTTAAAAAAGCTATTATTATAGGAACTTTAATACCCATTTGTGTTTATTTGTTGTTTGTTGCGGCTACAGTAGGCTTTAGTGGACAGAATATTACCGAAGTGGCCACTGTAGGGCTAAGCCGACAATTTGGACCGTTTATAGCTGTTTTATTTAATCTATTCGCCGCTTTGGCTATGGGTACGGGTTTTATGGGGATTGGTATAGCATTGAAACAATCTTTTGTTTGGGATCATGGGGTAAACAAAACACTTGCGGAAGTAGCAGTTATTTTTATTCCGATCTTATTGTTTGCTTTAGGGCTGCGTTCTTTTGCTGAAGTATTAGATGTGGTCGGAGGTTTGTTTATCAGTATTGAAGCTATCTTGTGCGTATTGATATTTACAGCCGCTAAACAAAAAGGAGATTTACCGGCAGACAGATATGGTTTGAAATATTACTGGCTTTTGGTAGTTCCTGTTTTGGTTGTATTTAGTGTTGCTGCGATTTATAGTGTGATCAAGATATTACAATAACCTTTTTCGGGCGTAAAAATAAACACAGGGTATCAGCCCTGTGTTTATGTATTATTGTTTGCTGAATAGTAATTAGTTTATCACTTTATTATCAACCTCACTTCCTTTGTCTTCCGGTAAAAGTTTGTTTGTTATCGGTTCCAAATCTATCTTTATTTTTTTACCGGTCACTGTGTCCGTGGCTTCAATTTTTGCATTTTGTAATAAAATTATTTCTTTTCCAATGTCTGGTGTTTGCGGTGTTGAAGAAACTTCAAAATACAATCCGAAAACATTAAACGATTCTACCGATTCTTTTCGCCATGAAATAAAGTTTTTTTCAAAAAGAAGTTTATCGCCATAGTTTACACTTTGTTTTTCTCCGGGGATAGTAAAGGGTCCGGTTTGTGCGGAAAAAACAAAATTAGACAATTGATTGGCCCCGTTTTTAATATCCAAATATATCCAATATTTGGTATTTTGTCCGACTTGCGGCGGTAAAGGACCTCGTCCGACTTGATCACCTTCAGGCGTGTAATAATGAGCCGATGCTGTAGCGGAGATACCGGCTAAAATTTTTAAATCCAATTCATTTCCTGTGGAAGTAAAAGCAATGTTGCTGTTAGATAAAGTGGCGGAAAATTCCGGAACCAAAACAAGATTTGACGAAACAAAGCCGGCATTATCCTTAATTTTTAATTCAAGACCAAATCTGTCTGATTTTAAATTTGTATCATCAACAAAAATTTTTCTTGCTGTTGCATCGATAATCAAACCTTGTTCGGAGTAAGAAATATTGTTTTGCGCGGCTGCGGCAGAAAGATCTAAAATATTATTTTTGTCTTTCAAAATAATTTTTTGATTTTGCAAAATATTTCCTGAAAGATTTTCAAAAATAATATCAATCGGTAAATTTTTACCTTGTTCAATATATGAATTGATAGTTTTGGGAATTATTTTTAACCCTATTTTCGGACTTAACACTTCCAAAGAATTTTTTTCAGACTGTTGAATGAAAGTTGCGTTATTATATTTTCTGGAAACAGAATAAGAAAAGGGGAGAATGCCCAAAGTTTTTGGAATATTAGCTGTTCCGTTCAAAATAAGCTCTTGTCCAGGAAGAAGGTCAAAAGTATTTTTTTCGCTTATTTTAGCATATTCAGGCAGTGCAATAAAAACATCGTTCAATTTTTTTTGGCTTAAATTAGACAATTTAATTGTAAAGGGAACATTTTTATCCGGGAATGCGGAGTTTTGTATGAAAAGTTCACTTTTGAGATAAGAACCTGAATACACAATAAAACTAAGTTCTTTTTTTTGTTCAGTTTTTTTGGTTTTTCCTATTTTATATGTTAATACAGCCAAAATCTTGTCATTTTCTAGTGTATTTCCAACTATTTCTCCAGAAATTGTCAGTTTTCCGCTTCCACCAGCGGGAATAGTACTGAGGTTTATCGTATTTTTTTCTAAAATTTGGTTGTTTTTATCTTTATTAAGCGAAAAACCAGGTGGTAAATATAAAGCCAAAATAGAGTCGTTTAACTCTAACTCACTATTATTTTTGTAGTTAATAATTACATCCAAATCTTGTCCGCTAATGATTTTTTCGCTAGAATAAGAGAATTCTATCTCTATTTGAGATTTTATGCTTGGTTGCCATAAAAACCAAAAAAGTGCGCTTCCAAATAAAAAAATAGCTAATGTTAGCAAAAAAATATCAAAAATAAACAGTTTTTTAGCGTGCCTATAAATACCAAAGTATTTTTTTTCAAAAAAATGTTTTAAAAATTTATTTAAATTCATAATCTTTAAATCTTTTATTTTTTCAATCTTTTATTCTTGTTTTATAATACACCTTTTTTCATTGACGGGCAAATCAAATTATGGTATTATTTGTATCATTAAAAGGGCTGATTTGTTAGGAGAAGATCGGCTATGTTTTTTTGCTATAATTTGCTAAATTGAACACAATTTGTATTCAATTTAATTAAAAGAAAATAGGGCTTGCCCTATGATACACTAAAGGCTTATTTTACGGAGGTGTAACATTTCTTCATTATTTACGTCTACTAAGATGTTGAGCAGTATTACTGAAAATTTACTTATCTATAAATTGAAAGCTCACAAAGACCCGGAGGCCTTTGCGGCTCTTTATGATATATACGCCAAACGAATTTATCGTTTTGTTTATTTCAAAGTTAATAGTCGCGAAGAAGCCGAAGATTTAACATCGGAAGTATTTTTAAAAGCTTGGAATTATATAAATGAAAATAAAGAGCTTAAAAGTTTTAGTGGTCTTCTCTATAAGATAGCCAGAAATTGCATTATAGATCTTTATCGCAGTAAATCCGTTAAATCTGAAACAATATTTTTATCTTCTTTACCCGAGGGTATGGAGCCTGGGGATGAAGGAAAAAGTGAAAGAGATCTAAATATAGGATTAGAAGCCGAAGATTTGATAAAAGCTATTAAAAAATTAAAATTGGAATATCAAGAAGTTTTGACTTTGCGTTATGTCGATGAGTTACAGATAGAAGAGATCGCTGAAATAACCGGAAAGGGAAGTATCGCAGTTCGAGTCACACTTCATCGTGCTTTAAAAAAATTAAAAAGTTTAACAGGGACAGAATAGACAAAATGTCATTCTGAGTGAAACGAAGAATCTGTAAAAAGCAATATTTTAATTTAAAGATTTACCTTATTTACAGATCCTTCACTGTGTTCAGGATGACAAATAGTTATGTCAAAAAAATTGATCTCACAACTTAAAGGATTAAAACATAATGACGCTGCGCCGTCTGAAACATGGTTGAAACAAAACCGTGAGATTTTGCTGTCTCAAATCAAAAATAATATTGTCCCCCAAAGACATACTGCTTATGAAAATTTTTGGATTGGAATGTCTGTATTTTTGGGTGAAGGAATCATGTTAAATGTAGTAAAACCATTATCTGTGTTATTGATAGTGGCTTTGGTCGGAACATCCGGCTGGATAGCTACCGTAGACGCCGCTTATGAAAGTTTGCCGGGAGATTTTTTGTATGGAGCCAAAAGAGTTGTGGAAAAAACACAAATGGCAACAGCTTCCATTTTAGGAAATGATACTGCTGAGACAAAATTGCATGCCGAATTCGCCAAACGTCGCGCCAATGAAATAAAAAAAGTTTCCATAAGTCAAGATCCGAAAAAAGTTGAAAGAGTTTCCGAAACGGTTGAAGATTTAAAAAATGAAATCAATAATTTGACTTCCAAATTGGATGAAAAATCTCAAGTTGCTTTGGCTGCCAATGATCTCAAAGAAGTTAAAAAAAATACCGATCAAGTAAAAATTGTTTTGGGAGAAGTAAAAGCCGATTTGGCTTTGATAGCTACTTCCACTGTTGATAAGGACGTCGTTCAGTCCATTTCTGAAGTTAAAGATTTAGCTAAAGACGTTGCGGTAAAAACCGTGGAAGTTGTTGTTACTAAACATTTGGAAGGAGATAATTCGGTTAGTAAAGAAGAGGTTAAACAAATGCTTGATGAAGCGGTAAAAGATACCATTAGTGAAACATTATTGAAAACTGAAAGTTTAGTTGGAGTAAGTAATGTGGTAGAAGCGGTTAAATCCGAAATGAGAGGGTTGGAAAGCAATAGCAGTACGGCTTTTTCTGTTTCTTCATCTTTGGATATACAACAAAAAATAGCCAGTGTTGCCAGTACTACCAAACAAGCCGCTTTACAAACGCAAGAAGTTATCAAAGCATCGGATTTGAAAACTGACGAATTGCAAAACATGTTGAACGATGATAATCTGGCCGGTGTTTTGAATATGGTAAAAGAAGTAAACGAAGTAAACAAGACCGTGGAAAAAATTATTGATACGGCTGTAAATAATGTGCAAATAGTTTTACCTCCGGTCGTAGAAGTTGTCAAAGAAAAAGTGGAAGCCGGTCAAAGTGCCACCTCCACTGCTGATGTTAAAGTGATAGTCACTAGCACTCCGACAGCGTCAACCACAGTGATTGTAACAACCACGCCGACCGGAACGTCTACTACAGTAGGAACGAGTACCTTAAAAAAGTAAATTGTCATCCTGACCCGCCTTGGGGCGGGGAAGGATCTGTAAGTAAGTTAATTGCTTGTTACAGATTCTTCGTCTACGACTCAGAATGACAAAGAAAATTTTAATTCACCATTGGCTTATCCAATCCCTTCCAGCTTGCAGATAATTAATTTGTCTTCATACTGGAGGGGGATTCCTAAGTCAATTAGCCGTTGTTATCAAGGTCGAGGGTCCATACGGACTCGCACGGTATTGTGCGTTTGGCGGACTAAGGGCATATGTCTTAGGTCGTCAGACAAAAAGTTCCGATTTTTTCTAACCCTGCTTGTCGGGCGCGTAGAAATGCGGAAACTATAATTATTAACTAAATTATGAACTTGAAGAAAATTTTTACCATGGGCGTAGTGATGACTACAATTTTGTGGTCTCTCGGCGTTGCCACTTTGGTTCCTTCCGTAGCTAACGCTATGGATACAAGTTGCCCGACTTTGGTCGCTGGTGACATGATCAAAGTATCCGGCAAACCGGCTATCTATGTCTTGGATAACAACTTGAAATATCGCTATTTTTCTGATGGCGACGTTTTCAAATCCTGGAATGCTGATGAAGCTTATAGCAAATACTATAAGACCATCTCTCAAGCTTGTTTCGACAGCTTGATGCAACCTGCTGCAGCTCCGTATCATGTGTTTTATCGCAATGGTTCTGAAGTAGTAAAATACTTGAGTTCCGATACCTTGTATGTAGTTGGTTTAAACAATGTTTTGTATCCTATCACCGATGCTGCTGCTAAAGCTATCTTTGGTGCTACTTACAAAGTGAAAATTATCGGCTTGTCCGAATGGCCATATTATACCAAAGACACCACCACTATTACCGAAGCTTCCGTTTATCCGGGTGCTTTAGTAAAAGTTGATGGAAAAACTTATTTCGTAGACACTGGTAAAGTGTTGCGCGAAGTAGATGCCGCTGGTATGACTGCCAACCGCTTCAAAGCTGCTTATGTTCGCACCCTTCCGACCAGCGCTATCGCCGGTTTGACTATGGGAGCTGCCATTTCAGCTGAAGTACCGACTATCGCTAGTCGTCTTGGAACTGCCGCTCCGGTAATCCCAACAGCTTCTGGAAAATTAACCGTTTCCTTAGCTATGGATACTCCGGCTGCTGCTAGCGTTCCGCAAAACGGTACCCGCGTTCCGTTCGTTAAAGTGAACTTAACCGCTGGTTCTGACAACGCTATTAATGTCGATGCTCTTACCGTTAAAAGAACTGGTTTGAGTGATTACAATATGTTTGCTGGCACTGCTGGCAGCGTATGGGCTGAGAAAAATGGCGCTCGCGTCTCTTCTCAAGCTGACATGAATAGTTCTGACGAAGTTAACTTGACCTTCTCTCCGGTATTAAACATCCCGGCTGGTCAAACTGTTACTTTGGAAATCGTGGCTTCTTTGAACGCTGCTGCTGGTAATGGCGCTCTCGGAATCTCTGCAGCTACTGCAGTTTCCGCTGGTGGTGTTACTGTTGCTGGTTCTTTCCCGATTTTCGGTAACTTGATGAGCTTTACTAGCTACGATGTAGCTACAGCTTATGTTGATTTCAACACCTCAGCTAAAGCTCCGAAAGTAGGAGATACAGCTGCTGAATTGGCATCTTTTGATGTTCAACAAACAGCTACTTCTTCTAAAGACATCATCTTCAAATCCATTATGTTGAGAAACACTGGAAATGAAGATATGGCCAAAATTTTGACCAATGTCTATTTGGAAAAAGCTGGCGCTATGGTTTCTGGTTACGGTGTTATCGATGGTCGTTACATTACCTTCACTTTGAACAATGGTGGTCTTTTGATTGAAAAAGGCGATACCATGACCTTCAAAGTAAAAGGTGATATCGTTGCCAAAGAAAACGCTTCTACTCCTTCTCTTACATTCTTGGTGAACAAAACCGAAGATATCTCTATCATTGAGAAATCCACTGGTTTTGGCGCTGCTGTAACAAAGGATACCGATACCAACAACGTCAATATCACTTCTGGCGCTTTATCCATTACCAAAAAGACCACTCAACCTGCTGATACCGATGTTATCAAAGGTACCACTGGTTCTGTATCTTTATTGGCCAATGTTCGCGCTGACGAAGCTATCAAAGCTGATGGCGTAAAAGTAGAATGGACAGGTACTTCTGTCACTTCTTCTTTCCAAAACGCTAAAGTTTATATGAACGGTTTCTTGCTCGGATCTTTTGATCCTGATGCAAATACCGGTATTAAAGAAATTGAATCCGCTGTTACTTTCAATAAAGGTGACAACGAACTCAAAATTACTGTTGATGCTAAAACCGATGCTACTTCCGCTGCCAATATCAAATTCTTTGTTACTGGCGGAAACTTCGTCAATGGCGAAGCTCCGGAATATGTCGCTTCTGGCAACAGTGTTTCCTCCGGTGATATCAATGGTAGCCCGAATGGCGCTATCATCTCCATCGAAGGCGCTGCTTTGACAGTTTCTCGCAACGACGGTTATTCCACTGATCGCAAGATCGTTTATGGAACATCTGACGTTGTAATCGGCAAATTCAATGTGAAAGCTGAAAATGACGCTGTCACTATCACTTCCATCGAAGCTGCCGCTAACAGTGGTTCTGGTACAAAAGTTGCTGATTCTTCCGTTTATGACATGAAAATCTTTGCTGACGGAGTACAAGTTGGTTCTACTCGCGATTTCAATGCAAGTGGTGCTGCTTTCTCCGGCCTCAATGTTGTCATCAACAAAGATCAAATCAAATCTTTCGAAGTTAAAGCTTCCTTTGACACCGCTGCCACTGGTTCTATCGCTACTGTTTTGACTTTCAACAATCAAGACAGCCGTGGTAAATCCTTGTCTGCTAAAACAGGTACTACTGTAAATCAAATCGTTATTGACTCTGGCACTTTGACTGTAGCTGCTGGTGCCGATACCAGAGATGCCTCTATCATATTGGCTAAATCCGGTATTGAACACGAAGTTGCTCAATTCAAATTGACCTCTCAAGATGATTTGTCCAATATCACTGAGATGACTATCGTCAACTCCTCCACTTTGCCGTCTGACTCCAGAGTGTCTGCTGTGAAATTGTACAAAGGTACTACCTTGATCGGTACTGATTTCATGTTGAACAATTCTACAACTATCAAGATCAACACCAACGCGTTAATCGTTGCTGCTAACAGCAATGAAACCGTTACCTTGAAAGTTGTTTTGAACACCATTGATACAGCTGATCAAAGCAGTTCTACTTTCAGAGCTAACTTGAAATCTTTGAAATACAAAGGTTCTGCTGGCACTGAATTGACCAAATCTTTGGATGTTTATGGCAACAACATGCAAATCCGCAAGACCATGCCGACTTTGGCCGCTGTGTCTTTAGGATCTACAGGTAGCCAACAAACCCAAGAAGAAGTCTTGAAATTCACTGTTACCGCTGATGCCAATGAAGATGTATATATTACATCTCTCACTGTGGTTGAAGTTGGTACAGCTACTTCCTCTGTTTCTCACTTCAAACTTTATGAAGGTTCTACAGAGAAAAAAGATATTACCTCCGGTTTAGTATTCGATATGTCTGCTACTCCGTTGGTAGTTGGAAAAGGAACCACCAAGACCTATACTGTTAAAGCTGACACCTCCGGCGTTGCCGTTGATGCCACTTACGGTTTGTCTTTGGAAAAAGGTTCTGGTAGCAATAACATCTTGTGGGCTGAATACTTCGTTGCTGGTAATAACCCAGGCAACGCAGAATACATCTTCACATTACCTATTGCTAACACCAAAAAATACTAACCTGATTTAATTATCAGTTAATACAATTGGTAAAACAAAACTCCCGCCCGCAAGGGCGGGGTTTTGTTATCTGCGCAAGTCCCTCATCTGCGTGCAGGTGAGGGGACGGGGTTTTGTTTTATTCACCCTGTTAAATAGCGCTTCGCGCTAATTTTTTAACAAAAATTATTTAACAGGGTAAACTTATCCACAAAAGATTTTAGAAAGAAAAGATTTTTTGGTGTATAATATTACTAAGGAAGGAAAAATAATTTCGACGTAATGTCGAAATTATTTTTTTTAGCATACAAAGGAAGCGATTCCCGCCATAGGCGGGATGAGCCCCTCACCTGCACGCAGATGAGGGAGAAAAATAATCATTTGTGTGAAACGAGTGATTATTTTTTTTATCTATGTTATAATATTTTTATTGATATTAATAATTATTTTATGAGTCAAAAAGAAAAAATATACATAGCTCTTAGTTTGTGTTTGATAGCAGTTTTGATTTTTACTGACATTGTTTTATATAGCTATTATGCGCAATTAAAAAATTCTCCCCAAAGTAAAATAGATACCAGGGAAGTATATAAACAATACGTGCAAGGATTGGAGTAATCTTGCAATAATCTAAAATTTTTTTATGTCTAAAACATTCAAAATCATTATAACCATTATCAGCGTTTTAATCGTTGTTTTAATTTTAATCGGTGCTTGGCTTTGGTACGCACAGTCGCAAATTTATGTGAAAATGGGTTTTGCACAAGATAAATTTCCTTATAGGATGTATACGATGGAGGAGATGGGGAAGATGTATAAACAAGAACCTTTGGAAGGTGTGGCTACCACTCAAACTCCGGAACAAACCCATGCTAAATTTATAACAGCTTTGAAAAAAGGGGATATAGACGAGGCAGTGGAATGTTGCGTAGCAAAGAGTGAACAAGTTGTTTTTAAAAAAGAGCTAGAAAGAATTAAGAGTATTGATAGATATGCAAAAATGCTTAAAGATATAGAAATAATAAAACCAGAAGCTGATTTTGATAGTAAGAAGACCTACTCTTATTTTATTGAAAAAGATGGCGTAAAATATGGTCAAATTTTTACTTTTCAAAAAAATCTTCAAGGTGTTTGGTTAATTGAGTCGTTCTAAAATAGAATTAGTTGTCATTCTGAGTGAAACGAAGAATCTGTAATTAGCAATGACTTTAACTCAAAGATTTATCTTACTTACAGATCCTTCACTTCGTTCAGGATGACAGTAAAAAGTTATGAAACATCATAATTATTACGTATACATCATGGCTAGTATTAGTCGTGTCTTATATACAGGTGTAACTAATGATTTAATTAGAAGGGTGGAAGAACATAAAATGGAAGTAAAAGAAGGGTTTACAGAACAGTATAAATGTTCAAAATTGGTTTATTATGAATATTTTGGAAATATTGAAGATGCGATTTATCGAGAGAAACAAATTAAAGGGTGGATGAGAATTAAAAAAATAAAACTAATAGAACAAGAAAATTCTCAATGGAATGATTTATATAATCAATTAATCGGGGAGTAATAAACTGTCATTCTGAGGCGAAGCCGAAGAATCTGCAACAAACAATCAATAAATAAATAATTTTAAAATTATGTTAAGGAGGGGAAAGTTTTTATTTTTTGCAGGGCTTATGTTCGCTCTGTTTTTTAGTTATCAACCGGTTTTGGCTTATGATCATACTGTTGCTCATCCCAATATCGCTAATTTGGCTACAGAACTTTATAATAGTCAAAATGAAATAAAAATTACCAATGAACAAATAAACTATATTACCCGAGGCGCCGGAGAAGAGGATGCACCCATCCGTTGGTTTAATCATTTCTTTGACCCTGTTTACAACGTAGGTTTTAGCGATTTTGTTTTTGGCGAACAATTTCCGATTTTTCCGATTGCTCCGGTTTGGTTACAAAGCCCGTATGAGCAAATAAAATATTCCATAGGCGATAGGAGTTGGCAAAGAGCTTTGGATGATTATGCTAGAGGAGACAAAGAAAAAGCTTTTTTGGGTTTGGGGCATGCTATCCATCTGCTTTCCGATATGGCAGTGCCTGCGCACACTCGCAACAGCGCTCACCCGGGAGATTCTTATGAAAGTTTTGTAAAAAATAATTGGGATGATATCAGACCACTACTTCAATATGAATTTAAAGAAATAAATAGTTTAGATCAAGCTTTCAGAGAATTGGCTGAATATTCTAATAATAATTTTTATTCTGATAGAACAATTGAAAGTGATAAATATATTACAATTAAAAGCAAAATTCAAAGCACTATTAAAAGCCAAGGTAATTTATATGGAGTTTTTGAAAATATAAAAACAGAAAAATTACTTTATATAGGCAGAATGGACGTTGATTGGAAAGAAAGTTCTTTGCTAAAAGAAAATTTAGTAGATCCTTTAAACACAAACTTGGTTTTAATCGATTATTCCAAAAATCTCATTCCCCAAGCCATTTCCTACAGTTCAGGTTTGATAAAATTATTTATTACTGAAGCTGAAGCGAAAAAAGCGGAAATGCAATATGACCAAATGTCTTGGTGGGAAAAAATATTATTTTCATTATCCAATCCCGAATTACCGTCTGTGCGTCAAAATGCGGAAGGTTATGTTATGGAAAAAACCATTGCTCCGTCCGTGGAATTCGGAGGTGATATTTTGGAAAAACTCAAAGAAACCAAAGAAAATATTCAGGAATTAGCTAAGCAAAATCAAGAAATACAACCGGAAGAGTTTATACCTGAAGCAAGTGCCGAAGAAGAAAATAAAAATGAAGCTGAATCCGAAATTTTGATTACAGATACTGTCGCGACGTCGACAATAAATTCTTCTTCTGAGGAAATTTTTGAAGAATATCCGGTGTTTCGCAGTTCTCCAAACGGAGAAAACAATTTGCCCGCTTTTGAACAACCGGTTAGTGATACTTTTATAGAACCGCCGAATTTATTTTTGGAATTGATTCAAAATACTTCCACTTCGCAAATTACATTGACATTTTCTTCCACAGAAACAACTTCGTTGCCTGTAAGTTTTGAAGGCGAGATAAATACCGGTACAGTTTGGTCCGGCTTGTTTCCTCTGATATCCTCAACTTCTTTTGTTTACACAACGAATAGAAGCGGTAATTATGAATTTCGTGTTCGAGCTATAGATAATGTTGAAAATACTTCCACTTGGACGCAAATTGCCACAAGCGTGCCAATGATAAATCGGGAATATAATTATTTGTCAGGCGATCAGATTGAAGATGAAGTTGTTTTAACCAAAGAAGGCAGTCCTTATATCCTGGATTATTATTATGTTCCATCGGGTAAAACTCTGATTATGGAAGCGGGGACGATAATAAAGAGTTCGTCTTTTGAAGATTATGATACGGTTTTGGCTTATTCCAATTTAGATGTGGCCGGCAAGCTTGAAATTCGGGGAGAAGAGGGTAATAAAGTGATTTTTACTTCCGTTTACGATCATAGTTTTGGTGATGATTTTTTGGATACCTTATCTTTGTCGACTTCGAGTGAACAAGTAATGGGTGGAATTTTATTGAGATTTTACGATACCACTGCGGTTTTGAAAAATTTTGAGATGAGACAGTTTGATCGTTTGCAACCGCACATTCAACTGGCTTCCGCAGGTACGATGTATAAAAAATATCTTGATCCGACAAACGAATGTTTGGAAGCGGAAAATTCAAACATAGAGATTAGCGGCGCGATTTTGCGCGGTTGCGGTGGAGCGGCCGCCGCTCTATTCAGAAATTCATCTGCTTCCATAAACGATAGTGAAATAATTTCGGATTTAAACGCTTATGATACAGGAATTTCGCTTGAAGGTGGAGATTTAGTTTTGAACAAAGTTAAAATTAGCGGCTATCAAGAATATCCGTTACATATTCGCTATAGCGGAACATGGCAAGCTGAGGGGTTAGTTTTGGAAAATAACAGAGTCAATGGTATTTACAATGAAAGTCTCAGAGGAGAATTGATTTTAAAGAAAGGAGAAGTGCCTCTGGTTTTAAATCATAGTATTATCGAAGTTCTAACACCTTTTGTTGTTGAGCCCGGAGCGGAATTTTATTATGAAGGATTGGACGGAATATCGTCCAATAAAAATTTATCGCTTAGCGGAACTTCGGAAGACAGAATAAAAATATATTTGCCCGATATTTACGAAAGAGCTATGTCTTTTAATAACGCGGTGAATGTTTTTAAATATGTAGACTTTGTCGGTTTGGAACCGTATTTAAATACCGGTTTGAAATATTCTTACGGAGTGGAAAGTCCTTGGGGTTTGGCTTTGTCAGATTTATATCGCGGACAAATTTTAAATTCCGGAAAAAGACGTAGTCAAGGCTTGATAGTCAGAAACGGCAGTTTGGTTTTGGAAAATGTCAGATTTTTCAACAGTTTTATCCCATGGGCAAACGCATTGAATTTAAGCAATTCCGTTGCTTCGTTAAAAAACGTTTCTTTCATTACCGTCAAACCATACGGTGAAATATTTTATTTGGATGAAACCGAAAGTAAAGGCATAAACGGTGATGGTGGCACGGTTGAATTGGATGAAGTAAATTTTGCGGATTTGTTTTGTGGAATATTTTCCGATCCGGGGAATTATTACGGATTGATAAAAACGGTAAATGTAAATTTATCCGAAAGTAATTTTGATAATGTGACTTATGATTTTTTACCGGAAGATTTGATTGTTTTTTCTTTACCTGAAGAAGCGGTAACTTCGACATCGGATGGTGAAGATGTTTTAGCTGAGTAGTTTTTATCCTCCCTCTCTTTTATTCAAGAGAGTAGTTAAGGAAGAATCTTTAAAGTATTAAAAAACTTTCGCCTTCTAAGGCGAAAGTTTTTACTTTATAACTTTTATTCTAGTTCCGGATAAAGTGGAAATTTTTTATTCAATTCAACGACTTTATTTTTTATCTCCGTCAATTTTTCCTCATTATCTTTATTTTGTATCGCTTCATCAATCCACCCGGCGATAATTTTCATTTCTTCTTCTTTCATCCCGCGTGTAGTAAGCGCCGGAGTGCCCAGACGAATACCGGAAGGATCCATCGCGGTTCTGGTTTCTCCCGGAACCATATTTTTATTAACTGTGATTCCAGCTTTATCCAAAGCTTTTTGTGCTTCTTTACCCGAAACGTTTTTGTTGGTCAAATCAATAAGTAAAAGATGATTGTCAGTTTGACCAAAACAAATAGTGTATCCCATTTTTTTGAATTCGGTTTCCAGTACTTTTGCATTTACGATAATTTGTTTGGCGTATTCTTTGAAATCAGGTTGAAGTGCTTCTTTGAAAGCTACGGCTTTGGCCGCGATATTGTTTTCGTGCGGTCCGCCTTGAAATCCCGGGAATACGGCTTTGTCTATGTCTTTGGCAAATTTTTCTTTGCACATAATCATACCACCACGGGGACCGCGAAGAGTTTTGTGTGTAGTAGTGGTGACAATGTCAAAATAGGGGACGGGATTTTCCATTTGGCCTCCGGCAATAAGTCCGGCAATATGCGCGATATCGGCCATGGTGATAGCACCGACTTCGTCAGCTATTTCTTTGATTTTTTTCCAATCAATATGACGAGAGTAGGCTGAATATCCGGCTAAAATAATTTTTGGTTTATTTTCAATTGCTACTGAGCGTAATTGGTCGTAATCTATTAAACCTTTGTCATTGGTCTTGTAGCGGATAAAGTTGAAAATTTTGGCCATATAAGTGACTGGGTGCCCATGGGTCAAATGTCCGCCATGTTCCAAATCCATGCCCAAGACAGTATCTCCTGGCTTTAATAATGCGAAATAAACAGCGATATTGGCCGGAGCGCCCGATAACGGCTGGACATTGACGTGCTCTGCCCCGAAAAGCTTTTTGGCGCGATCTATGGCCGCTTGCTCCACTTCGTCAATAAATTCACAACCGCCATAATATCGTTTACCAACATAGCCCTCGCTGTATTTGTTGGTTAAAATGGATCCAAGCGTTTGAAGTACGGGTAATGAAACAAAATTTTCCGAAGGTATCATTTCCAGATTTTCCTCTTGGCGAGATTGTTCATGCTTTATCGCTTGATATATCTCTGGGTCAAATTGTGATAAATTTTGTTTGTTCATAAAATAAAAAAATAAATCCTAAATTCTAATCTCTAAATTCTAATCTCTAAATTCTAAACAATATTGAATATCTAATATCTAAAAGTTTTATAATTTGATATTTGAATTTTGAAATTGTTTAGAGTTTAGATATTAGAGCTTAGAGCTTTTTAACTAAGTATGTTTGATTTTCTTTAAACCCTAGTTTTTTATAATATTCTTTTACACCCACGCCCGAAATCACGGCCAAGGTATTAACTTGATTATTTTTACATATTTTCTCTGCCTCCGCAACCAATTGTTTGCCAAATCCTTGGTGTTGGCTTTCTTTTTTATTTCTACTGTTTATTGCCAAAGATTGTCCGTAAGTGTGAAGTTCGCGTATGAAAGAGGGGAATAATCCGTTTTTATCAATACGTAATCGACAAAAAGCAAAAACAACAGTTCTTTTTTTATCCTCGAAACTTAGAAAATATTCCATGCCATTGCTGGCTTCATATTTATCAATAAATAGTTTTGGAGTTTTAATTTTTGATTCGTCATTATGGCCGATTTCACGACAACGCAAGCAATTGCATTTCAGCCCGCGCTTAGCCATTTCGGTTTGTATTACTTGTCGTAAATTTGTCATTTTATTGCCGGCTTCTATGTGATGGCTCGGAATATCGCGGATAAGACGAGATATACGCACATAACGCGGGACTTTGGTTTTGAAAGCAATCAGTGTTTCCAAAAGTTTTTTATCAGAATAAGGTTTGTATTTTCCTTTTTTCAGCCAACTATAAAGTTCGGAATTTTTTACTACCGTGCAGGGGTAAATTTTTATCATATCCGGTCGATAATCCTGATTATCAAAAACTTCTTTCATCATTTTGAGATCTTTTCCAGGAGTTGAACCGGGGAATTGAGGCATCAAATGTAAATCAGTTTTAAAACCGTAAAGTTTTAACAAACGCATGGCGTTTTTAATCGCCTTGGCAGTGTGTCCGCGTTTAATCAATTTTAAAACTTTATCATCAATTGTTTGCGCGCCAAGTTCTACCCGAGTGCAGCCTTGTTCGCGCATTTCCCAAACGGTTTTTTCATTGATAAAATCCGGTCTTGTTTCCAAAGTTAAACCAATTATTCTGTGCTTGGCTTTTTCGTTTTTCTTTTGTTCTAAAATTAATTTTTCTTTCAATGACTTTATGGACTTTATAGGCTTTATGAACTTTACGGACTTATTTGCTGCTTGAAAACAGCGAACAATAAACCAATATTGATATTGTAGGGGATAGGCGTTCCAAGTACCGCCTTTGACAATCAATTCTATCTTATCGGTCGGATGCCCGTTTTTTTGGAGTGATTCTATACGACGAACCACTTGCTCGTAAGGATCAAAATGCAACTGTAAAGCGCGAGCGGCCGCCGGTTCGTCGGAAATATAACTTTTGGGCATGGCTTTTTCATTCGGACAATAAATACATTTTCCGGGACAAGGGTATGGTTTGGTCAAAACAGTAATGATAGACACACCGGAAAGTGTGCGTACGGCCCGCTTAGTCAGTAATTTTTCCAAAACGACGCTCTTTTTAATCTTGTTTTTTTGCAATAATTCATGGTATACTGCCAATAGGTCGGATTTTTTGGGGATGTCTTTAGTGTCTTTGTTTGTACGTAAAAAATCGCGCTTGATAGCATCTAGCGCTTCCATGGTCGGTTTTTTGATTTTAGCTGCTTTGATAATGATTTTTTCCGCTAATTTATCCATAGTATATGGCTTTAAAACCTGCACAAATTATACGCAATATTACTCGAAATTACAATACCATCGCCAAAGATTGGGATGTTTCTCGTTATCAACCCAGTCCGATAAAAATTCAGATTTTAAAAGCGGCAAAAAAGGGGATGGTGGTAGGGGATATTGGTTGTGGTAATGGAGTGGTAATCCCCGAGCTTTTGCATAGAGGTATAAAAAAATATTATGGTTTGGATATTTCTTCCAAATTGATTGCGATTGCAGCAAAAAAATATAAAGAGGATATAAAAAAAGGAAAAGTGGAATTCAAAGTCGGTGATGCTTTAAAAATTCCTTATTCCAAAAATAAATTTGATTTAGTGATAAGTTTTGCGGCTATGCACCATTTACCGGGTAGAGAAAATCATTTAAAATTTTTGACTGAAGTAAAAAGAATTTTGAAGCCCGGAGGAAAAGCAATAATTTTAAATTGGAATTTATTGAATGATAAAGTTGAAAAAAGATTTAATATAAAAGAATCTATGGAAGTGTGTTTAAAAAACGGTTATGACGAAAGGGATGTATATGTTGGTTGGAAAGCCACACCGGGTAAAAATGTTATGCGATTTATACATGTTTTTACCAAAGACGAAATGAAACAATTGGTTAAACAAGTCGGTTTTTCCAAATTTAAAATAGAAAATTACAATCAGCTTGGTAAAAAAGAAAAAAATGGGGAAGAGCAAGCGACTATTTTACAAAAATGATATGAAAATACTTCAAGCCAATAAATTTTATTATCATCGCGGCGGGGCGGAAAAAATTTTTTTTGATACAATTGCGGGGTTGCGAGAAAAGGGGAACGAAGTACAGGAATTTTCCATGAATCATTTGCAAAACTTGAAAAGTCCTTATGAAAAATATTTTATTTCCGAAGTGGATTTGACCGGAGGAAAAAATATTTGGCATAATTTTTGGCATCTTTTCAATTCCGCCGAAGTTGAAACCAAGTTAAATTTATTATTCAAAGAAAAAGGCAAACCCGAAGTTGCGCATTTGCACAATGTTTATCACCAACTTTCCGCCAGTATTTTCAAAAAATTGAAACGCAGTAAAATTCCGACCGTATTAACCGTGCATGATGTCCAAGTCATGTGTCCCAACCATAGAATGATTAGAAATAACAGTTTGTGTGAACGTTGTCATAAACATAAGTATTATCAATGTGTTTTGGGTAAATGCGTTGACGGATCGTTTATCAAAAGCAAAGTCGCGGCGCTGGAAGCATATTATTATTGGCTCAAAGGGATTTATCAAGATGTGGATGTATTTATTACACCCAGTGCTTTTTTCAAAGAAAAAATGATCGCTTGGGGATTTCCGGAACAAAAAATAAAAGTTATTCGCAATCCCTATTTGCCACCGAAACAAGTTCCACCTTTGGGAGATAAAATTTTATATCTCGGACGGCTGCATCAAGAAAAAGGTATCAGATATTTCATGGAAAGTTTACTTCTGTTGCGAGATTATCCTGTGATTATCGCCGGCAACGGACCGGAAGAAAAATGGGTTGAAGAATTTATCAAAAAAAATAATTTGAAAAATGTGGAAATGGCCGGTTGGGTGGCCGATAATAAATGGGAAGAAATAATCAAGCAAGCAAAAGTAGTGGTAGTACCATCATTGTTTTACGAAAATTGTTCAATCTCTATTTTGGAAGCTCTTGGTTATGGTAGATTGGTGGTAGCGACAGATCGAGGAGGAAATAGGGAACTGGTAATAGACGGTAAAACCGGATTTTTGGTTTCTCCGGAAAATTCGACAGAATTGGCTGCGGGTATCAAGAAAGCTTTTTCTTTGTCAAAGACGGGAAGCGATAAGATAATAGCCAGTGCCACAAAATTGATTTTTGAAAATCACAATCCGGCAGAATATGTAAAACGATTGGAAGAGGTTTACGAAGAGTTGATAAATAAATAAAAATAAACCCCCGCTTCTGTAGCGGGGGTTTATTTTTTAAACCGTTTTAAGTTTTAATTCGGAGATCTTTTCATTTAATTGATAGATGTTTTCGGTTTTTTTGGCGATATCTTCCCAAGCATAATTCCTTTCCGCGGTTTGTTTATTTTTTCGACCCGCGGTTTGAAGTAAATCGGGGTTTTTTAAAAGTCCGATTATTTTATTGGTCAAGGAAACAGTAGAGGCGTTGGTAAACCAGAAACGATTATCAATAATAACTTCTTGATGTTCCGGAATATCAGAAACCAAAGTCGGTACGCCGTAAGACATGGCTTGTAAAACAGTTATCGGTAAACCTTCGTTTTCAGAAGGGTGAATAAGCATCTTGGCATTGGCGTAAAGTTCGTTCAATTTTTTACCACTTTGATTGCCGGTAAAAATTATATCTTTATCATTTCCAGCCAAACGATGTAAATATTCTACGTAATTATCTGTAAAAGCGCTACCGCCGACAATCGCCAATTTATAATCTTTTAGCAATTGTGGATTTTTGATTTTTGCATTCTTGAACGCTTTTATCAGATAGTGGGCTCCTTTATGAGCGACTAAACGAGAAATCATTACCAAATATTTGTCTTTTTCCAAACCGAACTCTTTCAAAGCGGAACTGCCGATATTTTTGTCCACCGGAGAAACTCCGTTGGGATTATATACGGTATAACATTTGTATTCGTTAAGCGCGTAATTTTGAATGGTTTTACTCACAGCGATGGTTTGATGTGCGAAAGTGCAGGCGGCTTTTTCTCCAAGGGCAAGCATAGTGCGGGCAAACCAATTCCATTTTTGGTGATATCTGTCGATACAGTGGAAAGTGGAAATCACTTTCGTTTTCGGAGACAAGATTCTCGGAATAAAACTCAAAAGAGAAGGGCCGACTCCGTGATAATGAATCACTTCGGCTTTTTGCACGAAGATAGCGTCTAAAGTGCAAACGAAAGTGTGAACTATGGCATCCAAATGTTTGGTGTGCAAGGTTCCGCGATGAAGAACTTTCATTCCTTTGTAAACGGAAATATTTTTCGGAGTATACCAATTTCTGGCATACACCAAAACTTCGTGTTTTTTGGCCAATTCGGCTCCGAGTTCTTCGACGTGTTTTTCAATACCGCCGAAAATAGCCGGAACGCCTTTTTGACCGATCATGGCAATTTTCATATTACATAAAGTTTTTGGTTTAAGCCGATGTGCGGCTTAAGAGCCAGAAATTAAAGTTACTCCGACCTGTTTTGAAGTAACAGATAATTATAGCACATTTTGGCAGTTTTGTCAAGCCTGTTTGTTGGCTAATTTTAGCCAAATTAAATTTTATGAAATTCTTAAAAAGGCTTTACTTGAAAGCGTGTTTTATAGTATAATGGACACATAACTAAAATATATGCTTATAAACGGTAAAAAAATAGCGGAAAATTTAAACAAAAAAACACAGGAGAAGGTTAAAAAATTGATTAAACAAGGCTTGTCTCCCAAAATAGCGGTAATCTTGGTAGGGAATTCAAAACCTTCGCAAGTTTATGTCTCGCAAAAAGAACGTTTAGCCAAAAAATTGGGTTTTGATTTTGAATTGGTAAAATTAAGTGCAAAAATAAATACGGAAGAGCTGAAAAAAATTATTCAATCTTTACAAAAACAGAAAAATTTATGTGGACTTATTGTGCAATTACCTTTGCCGAAAAAAATAAAAAAAGATGTAGTTCTTAATTCTCTAGCTATAGATTCCGATATTGATTGTTTGAGTGCACAAAGTTTGGGTCAGCTTTATCAAGCTGATAGGGTTTTAGAACCGCCAACAGCCGGCGCAGTGATGGAAATTCTGAAGAGTTTGAAAGTAAAATTCCCCGGCAAAGAAGCGGTGATTATCGGCGCGGGAATTTTGGTCGGCAAACCTCTCGCCACTATTTTGATGCAAGAGCGTGCGACAGTTACCGTGTGTAACAGTGCTACCAGAGATTTAAAAAAGAAATGTTTGGGAGCTGATATTATCGTAACTGGCGCGGGAGTAATAAATTTAGTAAAAGCTCCGATGGTAAAAAAAGGCGCGATAGTGATTGATGCCGGCTTTTCTTTTGTGGATGGAAAATCTTATGGTGATGTAGATGTCGTATCTCTGGATAAAAAAGGTGTTTGGGTAACGCCGACTCCCGGGGGAGTAGGACCGGTGACAGTGAGTAAACTTTTGTTAAATGCTGCCTTGTGCGGAGAAAATAAAATTAAAAAAATTTAAAGATCTAAAAGATTTTGTAAAATATATTAATTTTTTTAATCTCTTAAATAAATAGCTATGTCTTGGTTTGTAATCGCATTATTAGGTTACTTTACTTTATCGCTTGTTTCAATTTCGGATAAATTTATTCTTTCCAAGAAACTGGCCACTCCGGCGGTTTTTGTTTTTTATACCACGGTTCCGTTGTTGGTTTTATTTGTTACGTTATTTTTTAATGTAAAATTTTTACCCAAGGAAGGGATGTTTTTGGCGGCTGTTTCCGGTTTGAGTTTATTGTTTGGTTTTTGGGCGATGTATAAAGGTTTTTTGAAAAGTGAAGTCAGTCATGCTGGTCCTTTACTTGGTGCCGCTATTCCAACTTTTGTTTTTTTGATAAGCGTCGGTTTGATGAATGAAATTCTCACGGAAAAACAACTTATAGCTTGTATTTTTTTGATTTTTGGATCTTTGCTTATTTCTTTTGAACAAAGCCCTGAACATTCGGGTTGGCATCGCGGATTTTTATGGATCATTATTTCGGGAGCGTTTTTTGCCGTTTCTCATGTAGCAGCCAAATATTTGTATGATGTTTACGGTTTTTTATCGGGTTTGGTTTGGACTAGAGGATTATCGGGATTTTTCGGTTTGATTCTTTTGGCGACACCTTCTGTGAGAATAGAAATTTGTTCTTGGTTCAAAAAAGAAGGTTGTTCTTCTGAAACAGCAAAAAACGAGAAAAAGATTTGGTTGATATTGTTCAATAAAATTTTTGGAGTTATCGGTGTATTGTTGATACAATTGGCTACAGCGCTGGGTAGTGTTTCTTTGGTAAACGCCATGGCCGGCGTGCAATTCGGTTTATTGGTTATTTTAGTGGGTATTTTGAGTTTATTTTTTCCGAGAATTTTTAAAGAAGAATATAATAAACTTGAGATTGTACAAGAGGCGATTGCGGTGGTTGTGATCGGAATCGGTCTGGGGCTATTGCTCTGAAGCACTCTTGAAGGTTTTAATAATTTTATTATGATGCTTAAAAAATTTTTAAAATATTTTTTAATAATTGTTGCCGTGCTTGCTTTTCTTTACGGCCAAGCTTGGCTTTTGAGTTTGGAAAAAAACGAGAAAGCGGTTTTTGGTGTCAGCTTTAACCCTGATTATACTCGTTATTTGCAATTGGATGAAAAAAAATTATTTGACAATATTCTCGGGGAGTGGGGTTTTAAATTTATAAGATTATCAGTTCAATGGAATAATATTGAGAAAGAAAAAGGTAAATACGATTTTAGCGAAGTGGATTATTATTTGGCAAAAGCTCAGGAAAAAGGCGCCAGAGTTATTTTGGCTATAGGACAAAAAACACCTCGTTGGCCGGAATGTCATATACCGGATTGGACGAAAGAGTTGAAAAATGAAGATTATAAAAAAGCTCTAAATGATTATATTGTTGAAACGGTAAAAAGATACAAAGACAATCCAGCTTTGGAAATGTGGCAAGTGGAAAACGAACCTTTTTTGCCTTTTGGCGAATGTAAAGTTTACAAATATTCCGATTTAAAAAAAGAAATCGATTTAGTTAAAAGTTTGGATGGTTTGCATCCGTTGCTTACCACTGACAGTGGAGAATTGAGTCTGTGGCAGAGAAGCGCCAGGGCGGCAGATTATTTTGGAACTACGATGTATCGAGTGGTTTGGAGTGAACAATTTGGGTATTTCAATTATGATTGGTTACCCCCATTTTTTTATGTAGCCAAACTATGGTTAGCCGGCAAAAGCGTTCATAATGCTTTTGTGATGGAATTGCAAGCCGAGCCGTGGATTGCCAATCAAAATTTGATGTTGACTCCTTTGGATGAACAATATAAAACCATGGATTTGAATAGATTAAATGAAAATATAGTTTATGCGCAGAGAGTCGGTTTTCCGAGAATATATTTGTGGGGTGCGGAATGGTGGTATTGGTTAAGTGAAAAAAAAGGAATAAATGATTTTGTTGAAGCGATTCAAAAACTTAAAAAAGAATAAAATATACATACGAAATTATTAAAATTATTAAAAAAAATACCGGCCGAGACCGGTATTTTTTGTATTATTTTTTTATTTTAACTCTATTTGGAAAACTCTTCCTTTATCGAGTATATAGGCGATTTTGTTTTTCTCTTCTATTATCATATCGCTCGGTTCTTCAAATTGATCGGAAGTATATTGATTTTTGAGCGTGCCATCTTTGTTGAGAACTATCAATCTTTTTTCTTTGGAATCCAAAATATAAAGATATTTATCTTCGGAGTAAGTCCATATTTTGGCACTGTTTTGCAAAACAGGTTTTAGATCAGGAAGATTAAATGTTTGTAGTTCGCCGTTGGTGAATTTGAGAATTTCTCCTTGTCCTTTTACCAAAAAAAGATCACCATCTATAGCGAAAGATATTCCGTTTTTAATGTCAGTATTTTGCGATTTTATCCATTCTTTTCCTAAGCCGTATCCGGAAGCGATGGCGTCGTGACGGTAAATTTGATTATTTAAAGTGTCCAGAATATACAATCTACTGTTGTAGGGTAAAAGAGCTTTTAATTCTCCGTCATTATCGGTAAAAGAAATACTTAATTTGGTAAAAGAATTTGTATCAGCGGTATATTTGTATAGTTCTTTTTTATCGTTTAAAAATAAGGCTGATTTTTCATCTCTGAGAGAAGCTGCTAACCGTGTTTTATTTTCTCCCGGCAATTTGAGAGTAGCTGTTCCGTCTTTGGTCAATAAGTTATAAACGTATACGGTGTCACTTTCGGTGTTGATGCCGAAAATTTTTCCGTCTACTTTGGTAAATTTGGTTATATTTTGAAAACCTAGAACGTTCCAATTGATCAACATGGTTATTTCCGTGTCTGCAAATTTTTGGATTTTTGCTTGCAATTTCGCAAACTTTTCTTTGACATCTCGACAATCGGCTTCGTCTTGGGGTCTGCAAACCAAAGTGTTTAAAGTTTGTTCTATCTGGTTTGCCAAATTGGCAGCCGAATTATTATCACTATAAATCAAAGAATTTTCAGCTTCTTCCATTTCAGATCGTAAATTCGAAAAGGCTTGTTCGTAATAAACGTTTTCTTTTTGGATATTTTTGGCATGTTGCAGATAAAATATGCTGGACAAAAAAGTAACCAAAACCACCAAAGAAATCAGGCCTAAAATTTTGGTCGTTAACGGTAAATGTTTAAAATTTTGTTTATAACTATAAAAAGTTTGCGACCAACGTTCTTTGATTTGTCGGCGTTGATTTTTGTAATTGATTAAATAAAAAAAGATTGATTGTAAAAATTTGAGCAAAGCCCCTATCGTCGCTGCCAACATAAGTGTTAGCCACCATAGTAATTTGCCAAAATTTTTCACGGCTATCCATGAATATTTGGCAATAATTTTTCCCAAAGTTATAAATATTTCAGTATTCATCTTTGATGCCAAACGTTGTTTGAGGTGAGGGGCATTGATTTTTGTGTCAGTATCAATGGTTTCTTCTATTGTTGCGGAAGATGGTTTTTCGGAGTTTTGTTTTTTAAAATTTACAGCTCCGTTTTTGAGTTTGGTCGCAAATTCTCCGAATAGAGAAGGGGAGAGGGTATTGGCGGTATTTTGTTCGGTGACGAAAAGAGAATTTATTTTTTCTTTGTTTTCTGAAAAAAGACGAATTTTTTTCTCCGGAGCTTTGTCTACGGCGTTTTTTTCTCGCAGGTTTATTATCAAACCACCAAAAGATAAGCCGTTTTTCAACTCGGAAAGAACTCTGCGAATATGTTCGGAACTTTGTTCGGAACCGCGAGTGGTGATGATTTTTTGCAAACGGTCATGGCTGAAATACTCAATTACTTTTTTGGTTCCGACAAAAAAATAATCGCCGGGACTTACTTTACCTTGGACCAATTGAGAAAATAAAGTTTTGTCAGTATTTGTTTCCGGTTCGGAATTTTCGGTTAAATCCAATTTACTGTAGATTTTTTCTTTGTTGGCGTAAAAAAGCAATATGTTTGGTTTGCCACAATAAGAAAAAACTATTTCGTTGCTTTTGATGGCTCCGACTACGCAATGTAAAGATAGGTTTAATCCGAAAAGAGCCAAATTTTGTTGATTAATTTTTTCCAACACTATTTCCAGAGAGTTTTTATTTTCAGTGTCGGAAGTTTCATAATATCCGTTTTCTATTTCACCCATTATTCTTTGGAGTTCGGCGATTTGTTGACTGTTACCTTGATTGATTTCACAGATGGCAAAAAAATACCCCTTTTCTTTTTCTTCCGTTTCACTGGTTGGCTGTATGAGATTGAGTAAAACGTGGGATATTTCTTGATGTCCTCCTTCGACAAAGAATTCGTTTAATTGCAGAAGTTTTTCCATATTATCTTTGACTTTTTAAACTTAGTTTATTATACTAATAATAAAGAAAAAATACAATAGTAATTTTATGCTTGAACACATTTTTGGTTCAAAAACCAGGTTAAAGCTCTTGAAGATATTTTTTGCCTATCCGGAGCGGTCTTTTTACGTGCGAGAATTGACTCGTTTATGCGAAAGTCAGATAAACGGCGTGAGAAGAGAGATAGCCAATTTGGAAACATTGGGTATCATTGTTCGTGTTAGCGGTGGAGAAAAAGAAGTGAAAGCCAGAGAAAACATCAAAAGTTATCGTTTACAAACCGGTTTCTTGCTTTATCAAGAATTGAAAGATTTGATTGATAAAGCTCAGATGCTTGAAGAAAGGGAGTTTGTGGATAATCTGAAGGCTAAAGCAGGGAAAATAAAGTTGATGTTATTGTCCGGTTATTTTACCCAAGAAAATGACGCTCCGACGGATTTATTGTTGGTTGGGGAGATCAAAGAAAGCGCGTTTAGTAAAATATTTCAGGCTTTTGAAAAAAATATCGGCAAAGAATTGCGTTATACTATTTTTAGCGAAAAAGAATTTTTGGATCGTAAAGAAATGGGGGATAAATTTTTGTATAACCTATTGGAACGTCGTTATATCAAAGTAACGGATGATTATCAATTTTTAAGCTAAAATTATGTATTTGTTTTTGGATAATAGCGAAGAAGAAAAAATATTTTTTTATATCATAAGCCGAAGCGGTAAAGAAAAAAAATTCGTTTTTAAAGATGTTAAGGCGCACCGTGGTCTTTTGGCGTGTTTTGACGAATTATTGAAAAAAAAGTTTTTTAATTTGAAGAATATCGAAGGTTTGGGGGTACGAACAGGTGTCGGTCGTTTTACCGCTTCTAGAATAGCGGTTACTTTTGCCAATACTCTGAGTTATGTCTTGAAAAAACCGATTGTCGGTTTAATCGACTATGATTCAAAAATGTTTTTGAAAAAAATCAAAAAAACTAAAAAGGGAGCTTATTTAAGCGCTAAATATAGCGGCCAAGCCAATGTAGGCTCAAACAAAAAACTATGATTCCCGATTACGTCAGGTATCGAATTTATGAAATTTTACCAGGGCTGTCTATTTGGCTTACCCTTATTTTAGGGGTGGTTCTGTCTTTTTTTAAACCTCTTTGGATGATCTATTTTATTTTGGTTTTTGACGTATATTGGGTTTTACGCGTACTTTATTTTTCCGTTTATTTGATTTTGTCTTGGTTTCGCTTTCATCGAGCTACAAAAAAAGATTGGTTAGCGATGCTAAATTCCGAATTTTTTGATCGAAAAAAACAGATCAAGAATGTTGTTTTTTTACCGCTTTATAACGAAACTTACGAAGTGGTTCAAACAACCTTAAAGGCTTTGGCTTCGTCCACTTTTCCGGCAAAAAATATTTATGTGGTAGTGGCCGGGGAAGAAAGAAAACAAGAACATTGGAATAATTTGCAAGGACTTATCAGTCAAGAATTCAGAGGAATTTTTGCGGATTTGATTTTTACCACACATCCAAAGAATTTACTCGATGAGATTCCCGGAAAAGGAAGCAATATTCACTTTGCGGAAAAGGAATTTAAAAAATACGCCGATGATAAAGGGTGGAATTATAAAGATATCATAGTTTCGGTTTTTGATGTTGATACCGTGATTCATCCCCAATATTTTGCTCATTTAACTTATTTGTATTGTCTGCACCCCAGACCGGAACACAGCTCTTTTCAACCGGTTACCCTTTACAATAATAATTTATGGGAATCTCCTTCCATACTTCGCATAATGTCTTTCGGTACGACTTTTTGGATGCTTTTTTCTCTTGCGCGTTTGGATAATTTGGTAACTTTTTCTTCCCACAGTATGAGTTTTCAAGCGATAGTCGATGTAGGTGGACATTCCAAAAGCATTGTTTCCGAAGATTCCAGAATTTTTTATCAATGCTGGTTGCATTATAAAGGAGATTACGAAGTTACTCCGCTTTATATTCCGGTATCTATGGATACGGTTCGCGATGAAAGTATTTGGAAGAGTTTAAAAAATTTATATTATCAACAAAGACGTTGGGCGTGGGGAACCGAAAATATACCTTACTTACTTTGGCAATTGCGTAAAGTGAAGGAAATCGCCTGGTGGAAAAAGTTTTCCATGGTTTTTCATGAATGGGAAGGAAAATGGAGTTGGGCGGTAGTGGCTATTCTCATAACTTTTTTGGGTAGGTTGCCTTTGTATGTGGCCGGAGACGAAGTCCGTCAAAGCGCTTTGTTTTTTAATACTCCGCATATTTTGGAAACAATGATGACTTTAGCCATGAGCGGTTTATTTATCAGCGCTATCATGAGTATGCTTATTTTGCCGCGCAAACCGCAGAGTGAAAAACATTTTAAATATTTGATAATGCTTTTGCAATGGGCTTTATTACCTTTTTCTTTATTGATTTTTTCTTCATTGCCTTGTTTGGATGCGGTTACTCATCTAATGTTCGGAAAATATCTCGGTTTTAATGTTTCGCAAAAAAAGAGATAAAAATATTTAATAATTTAGACGATTAATATGTTGAGAAAAATTTTTAACGTGTTACTGATTGTCGCTGTTTTATTGGCTGCTGCCGGAACAGGATTATATTTTTGGTTTCAGAGCGGCGGTCTGCAAAAATATGTTTTGGATAGTTATGGAAAAGATGTTATTCAAAGTCAAGATTTGTATGAAATTATCCGCGACGGATTGGGTTTTGGAGAACAAAAACACATTTTGATTTTATTTTTGAATAATACCGAATTGCGTCCGGGAGGGGGATTTATCGGATCTTATGCCGCTGTAAGCACTCAAAATGGAGCGCCGCATCTTTTGAAGGTGGAAGGCACTGAAATAATAGATAATTATGCCTCTTCTTATCTGCAATCTGTTCCGCCCGCGGCCATAAAAACATATTTAGGCGTGGAAAAATGGTATTTTAGAGATAGTAATTGGTCTCCGGATTTTACGGAATCAGCCAAAAAATCTTTGGAATTATATACTGCTGAAAACGGAGTTTCCGCCAAAGATATGGATTATGTCATAGGTATAACTCCGAGTGTTATTCGAGAAATTTTGAAAATCACCGGACCGATGAAAGTTAACGGAATGGAGTTTAACGCCGATAATTTTTTGGATAAATTACAATGGGAGGTGGAATACGGCTATGCTAACAAAGGGGTTTCTTTTGATGAACGTAAAAAAACTTTACAAGATTTGACTAAGACTGTTTTTATCAATTTCGGTCGTGATTTTTTGAAATATAACGCCGAGTTTATAAAATTGGCCAAAGAAATGTTGGCAGAAAAACAAATTATTATTTATAGTGCTGATCAAATGATGCAGAAAAAAATTATTGCCGGAGGCTGGGCCGGAGAAATGAGAAACTCAAACAGTGATTTTGTTCTTTGGGCTGATGCAAACTTAGGGGCTTTAAAAACCGATTTGGTGATAGATAGAGAAATAACATATTCGGTTTCTCCAACCGGTAGCGGAAAATATTTAGCCAAGGTTGCTATGAAATATATGCATCGTGGCGGTTTTGATTGGCGGACTACCAGATACCGTACTTATGCCAGAGTTTTTGTTCCGACAGGAAGCGAACTTGTAAAAACAACCGGTGCAATGCGTTTTGAAAAGAGTAAAGAACCCCCGAGGATAGATTGGGGTATAGAAAATAATAAACAATGGTTTGGAACTTTTATTGCCGTTGAACCGGGGAAAACAGGTGAGTTGTCTTTTGAATATTATTTACCTCCTGAAATCGTATCAGCTATTCAAAAAGGAGAGTATGAATTGATTGTTCAAAAACAGATAGGCACTGAGGGACATAAATTGACACTAAATCTTGATTTTGGTAAAAAGATAAAAACAGCCGTGCCAAGCGAAGATCCTAAAGATTACGGTGATGACAAATATAAGATTATCTCCGACTTACGTTTGGATAGGTTTTTTAAGGTGGGGTTAAATAATTAGTTTAAAGTTTATGTTTATCAAAAAAGTTGGAATAGATTTGGGAACAAACAACGTGATGGTATATGTGCCAAAAAAAGGTATAGCGGTGAATGAACCCGGTGTTGTGGCTATTTCCAAAACAGACGGTAAAATTTTGGCCGTGGGTTTAGAAGCCAAAGATATGACTGGCAGAACCCCGGACAGTATTATTGCCGAACATCCTTTAAAAGAAGGTGTTATAGCTAATTATCGTACGACTGAAGCGATGTTGCGTTATTTTATCAATAAAGCTTTAGGAGGTATTCATCTGTTTCGACCGGAAGTTATGGTGGCTGTTCCGGCCGGTATTACTTCTACGGAGCGTCGCGCCGTTATTGACGCTACTATTGCCGCGGGCGCGCGAGCCGCTTATCTTATCAAAGCTCCTTTGGTGGCCGCCATAGGAGCCGATATTCCAATTGGCGCCGCTTCTGGACATATGGTTATCGATATTGGCGCTGGTACGGCGGAAATAGCAGTTATTTCTTTGGGCGGAATAGTTTCTTGGGGTTCGGTCAGAATAGGCGGAAATAAATTTGATCAATCCATAGGTGATTTTGTCAGAAGAAAATACAATTTGGAAATAGGTGTGCATACGGCGGAAGAAATCAAAACAAGTGTCGGTTCTGCCATGTATATGGCTAAACCTCTTTCTACCAATATCAAAGGGCGAGATTTGGTTACCGGTCTGCCGAGAATTGTCTCTGTCAGTTCGGATGATGTTACGGAAGCTCTTCAACACGATTTGAATTCTTTGGTTAATGCGATAAAAGAAGTTTTACACAAAACTCCGCCGGAATTATCTGCTGATGTTATGGATAAAGGCATTATTTTAACCGGAGGATCCGCTCTTTTGCGAAATTTAGATGAATTGGTTACTCAAGCTACCGGCGTGCCGACTTATGTTGCCGACGAACCTATGTTTTGCGCGGCAAAAGGCACAGGTATAGCGCTTGAAAACATCGAAAGTTATAAACGCAGTATTTTGGCTACCAAATAATATGGTTATCGGAATTGAAGCTAATCATGCCAATAAAGAGCATAGAACAGGAGTGGAAAATTATTGTTGGCAAATAATAAATAATCTTAAAAAACAAATCTCCTCTGATACGAGGGTGATTTTGTATACCCAAAGACCGCTTTTACCCGGGTTGGTGGAAAATATGCCAATTAATTGGGAGGTAAAAGTTTTAAAATGGCCTTTCTATAAACTCTGGAGTCAAATAAGGTTGTCATTGGAAATGTTTCTTAATCCTCCGGATATTTTTTTCGCTCCAGGTCAATTGATCCCGTTTTTTTGTCCAAAAAATACGACGGTGACAATACATGACAGCGCTTTTTTGGTAAATAAAAAAGCTTATAATTTTTTGGGTCGATTCTATCTGATATGGATGAATAAAAGGATTATTAAATGCGCAAAAAATATTTTAACTCCTTCGGAATTTACCAAAAAAGAAACTTTGCGCCTATATCCGTATTTGTTACCGGAAAAAATTTTTGTAACACCTTTGGCTTATGATAAAAATTTTTATCATTGTTTAAATTTAGACGAAAGAGATGTTAATATTTTAAAAAAGTTTGACATTACAAAGCCGTTCCTTATTTATTTGGGTCGATTGGAAGAGAAAAAGAATATTTTGGGTCTGATAAAAGCATTTTCATTTTTCAAAAAAGAAGTTGATGCCCAACTAGTACTTGTTGGCGGACCGGGTGTCGGATTTGAAAAAATTGAAAAAGAAATCGAAATAAATCCTTGCCGCCAAGATATTATTTTAACCGGCTGGCTTACTGAAAAAGAAACGGCGCAAATGTTAAACCAAGCCACAGTTTTTGTTTTTCCGTCTTTTTATGAAGGCTTTGGTTTGCCGATGCTCGAAGCTTTTGCTTGTGGTTTGCCTGTAATCGCCGCCAAAGGGCATAGTTTGGAAGAAATCGGAAAAGAAGCGACTATTTATTTTGATCCGAATAATATTGCTGAAATCAAGGAAAAGATGAAAATCTTTTTTGCAGATGAAAACAGAAGGCTAATTTGTAAAAATTCAGGTTTGGAGCTAGTTAAAAACTATTCTTGGGAAAAAACCGCGATAAATACGGCTAAAATACTGAATGGGTTGCAAATTTAGCCAAAATTTGGTATATTAATAACCTAAAATGAGTGTGTTTATAGGAAATAGTAAAAATGTTATTTTTTTTGAAAAAGCCTTGCAAAACGGTCGTCTTTCTCATGCCTATTGTTTTTGCGGTCCGGAAGGGGTGGGAAAATTTACTTTAGCCAAAAAAATAGCATCTGAAATTTTACAAACTCCGGAAGATAAATTATTGCAGAATCCGAATTTTTATTATTTTGAAAGAAGCATAGATGAAAAAACCGGCAAAGCCAAAAAAGAGATTACCGTTTCTCAAGCTAGAGAAATAAAAGAAAAAATGACCAGAAAAGCTTGGGGAGAAAGAGGTCAAGTTTTGATAGTGGATGGGGCGCAATATTTAAATGAAGAATCGGGAAACGCTTTACTCAAAGCTTTGGAAGAACCGGCGCAAAATAGTTATTTATTTTTATTGGGAGATCACGAAAAAAATATTTTACCGACTATTTTATCCAGATGTCAAAAGGTTTTTTTTCACCCCGTGGGTAATTTGGAACTTTTGGAAGGTTTGAAAAAAAACGGTTATGATGAAAAAAATTCCGAAATGGCAGTTTTGCTCGCAAACGGTTTGCCGGGAAAGGCTAAAAAATTAGCGGAAGACAAAGAATTTGTGGAAGAGTTTAGGACGGAAATTAGAAAATGGCTATCGCTTTTGAAAACCGATTTTTTCGGAAAAACGGAAAGTTTAGAAAATATTTTTTCCGATAAAGATGGTAATAAAGCCAGAGATATACTAATCAAAAAAACCGATTTTTGGTTGGAGCTTTGGAGAGAACTGCTACTTTTTAAAACTAAAAAAAGAAATAGTCGGCTGTTAACCGAAGCGGAAATGATATTGTTGCCGTATACGGCAAAACAGATAAGCGAGATTATGGATGAATTGATTAAAACTCAAAATTATTTAAAAAATAACGTCCAAATTCGTTTGGCCGTTGAACAATTTTTATTAAAATTTTAAATATATGCGTTCCAAAATAACCGTTTTTACCTTATTACTTTGCGCGATTACGGTCATGGGAGCCGGTTGTATCAGTATTGGTAAAAAAGATTCCGGTCCGATGGGTGTTTTTCGTTCTTTGGATAAAGGCGAAAATTGGGAAGCGGTCAGCGCTTTTCCCACTCCTCAAGGCGTCAAAAGTATAGCGGGGATAAAAGTTTACAGAATGTTTGAAGATCCGAGCGATCCCAATGCTTTTTATCTCGGTACTCGAGGTCAAGGACTTTTTTATACTTATGACAACGGAGATAGTTGGCAAAGTGTACCTTTTTTTGCTGGCAAATTTATTTATGCCTTAGCGGTTGATCCCAAAGATAAATGTAGTATTTATGCCAGTGACGGAGTACATATTTATAAAACCACCGATTGTTCGCGAACTTGGAACTTGATGTTTACGGAAGAGAGGGCCAATGAACGTTTTGTTTCTATCAGTATAGATAATCAAAATACGAAGGTCGTGTATGCTGCGGAATTAAATGGTGATATTTTGGTTTCTCGCGACGAGGGTAGATCTTGGCAGGTAATAAAACGTTTTGGCTTTCAATTGCAACAAATGGAAGTTGATCATAAAACAGCCAATCGTATTTTTGTAGCGTCTTATCGCAAAGGATTGTATCGTTCCGATGATGGTGGAAAAAATTGGACGGCTTTAAACGATGAATTGAAAAAGATTGGTGGAGACACTTTTAATTTCTATCGTTTAGTTTTAAACACTTCGCAAAAAGACAGTTTATACTGGATAAGCAAATACGGTATTTTACGTTCCGATAATGCCGGGGCCAGTTGGACAGAGTTGAAACTTTTAACCCCTCCGGGTGCGGTAACTATTTTGGCTTTTGCGGTTAATCCGAAAAATGCCAATGAAATTTATTACACCGGTTCGCAATTGGGAGAAAAAAATGTTCATATCAAATCCACTTTTTATCGTTCAAACGACGGTGGAGTAAGATGGGAGACAAAAAAATTACCGACCAATACATTGCCGGTGATGATAAAAATAAACGCCAAAAACGACAGTAGTTTATTAATGGGCTTTTCTATTTTAGATTAATATAAAATTTAAAAATTATTTATGAATTTAAACGTTTTTAAAGGAGAGTTTGATAAAATAATAGAATTTCTCAAAACCGATATTTCCGGTTTGAGAACCGGCCGAGCCAATACCGCTTTGGTTGAAAATATCATGGTTGAAGCCTATGGGACCAGACAATCTTTAAAATCGGTAGCTTCTATTTCTATCGCCGATCCCAAAACTATCAATGTTGAGCCTTGGGATAAGGGATTGCTTGCCGCAGTTGAAAAAGGTATAAGAGATTCCGGTATCGGTATTAACCCGGTTAATGACGGTCGTTTGATTCGTGTTTGTTTGCCGGAATTGACAATTGAAAGACGAAGTGAATTGGTAAAGGTTTTACATCAAAAATTAGAAGGCGCTCGGATTTCTATTCGTAAAATAAGAGAAGAAGTAAGAAATACGATTCTTGAAGAAGAAAAAGGTAAAAGTATTTCCGAGGACGAACGCTATAGTTTGCAAGATCAATTGGAAGAAATGGTTAAAAAATACAATGAAGACGTCAAAATTATCGGAGAGGATAAAGAAAAAGAAATAACTAATGTTTAAAATTATGCAGCAAAATGATTTGATGGAAAAAGTGGTTTCTCTTTGTAAACGTCGCGGATTTATTTTTCCGGGCAGTGAAATCTACGGAGGATTGGCCAATAGTTGGGATTACGGTCCGCTCGGACATCTTCTCAAACAAAATATCAAAAATGCTTGGTGGAAATTTTTTGTGCAAGAACGCGAAGATATGGTGCCTTTGGATACCGCTATTATTATGAATCCGAAAGTATGGGAAGCTTCCGGACATTTGCAAAATTTTAGCGATGAATTGGTAGAATGTAAAAGTTGCCATCGTCGTTTTCGTACTGATCATCTTTTGGCGGCGATTAGCGCCAAGCCGGGTTATGATAAAGAAAAAATTCGCAGCATCAAAGATGTCAGATGCCCGGATTGTAACGGAGAATTTACCGCGCCGAAAAGTTTTAATTTGATGTTCAAAACCTTTTTAGGCACTACCGAAGATTCCACCACTGTTGCTTATTTGCGTCCGGAAACCGCCGGAGGTATGTTTGTTAATTTTAAAAACGTACAACAAACTACACGTCGACGTTTACCTTTCGGTATCGCCCAAATAGGTAAAAATTTTCGCAATGAGATAACTCCGGGTAATTTTATTTTTCGAACTCGCGAATTTGAAATAGGCGAATTTGAATATTTCATCAACCCCAAAGATTGGGAAAAAACTTTTGAAATGTGGTTGTCTGAAATAAAACGTTGGTGGAAAGATGTGATGTGTGTCAATATGGAAAATCTGGTATGGCACGAAATAGAAGAAGGTGACAGAGCTCATTACAGTAAAAGAACGGTGGATATAGAATACAATTATCCGTTCGGTTTGGGAGAATTGCACGGTATAGCTTATCGTACGGATTTTGATCTTAGCCGTCATGAAAAAGTTTCCGGACAAGATTTACATTATACCGATCCGGAGACCAATGAAAAATTTTTACCACACGTCATTGAACCGACTTTCGGTATTGATCGTATGTTATTGGTTTCTTTGCTTGAAGCTTATACCGAAGAGGAAGCGCCGACTGCGGATGAAGGCGAAACGGAAGCCAGAGTGGTTTTGAAATTTCCGAAACATTTGGCACCTATCAAAGTGGCGGTTTTGCCACTTTCCAAAAAAGAAGAACTAAGTTCGTTTGCCAAACAAATCGCCGGTGATTTACGCAAAAATTTTCAAGTTGATTACGATGAAACGCAAAGTATCGGTAAACGCTATCGCCGACAAGATGAAATCGGCACACCTTATTGCGTGACTGTAGATTTTGACAGTTTGGAAGATAAAAAAGTTACAGTGAGAGATAGAGACACTATGCAACAAGAGAGGATAGAGATAACCAAATTAAAAGAATATTTGGCAGATAAATTGAAATAATTATGTTTACGGTTTCCAAATTAAAAAACGGAGCCACCTTGATAAAAGCGCCTATCAAAGGAACTAAGGCGGTAACAGTGATGGTGGCCTTTCCGGTCGGTTCCCGTTATGAAAACGATAAAATAGCCGGTGTTTCTCATTTTGTGGAACACATGCTTTTTAAAGGTACGCAAAAAAGACCGACTCATTTGGAAATTTCTCGTGAACTGGAGGCCCAAGGCGCGGAATTCAACGCTTTTACCGGTAAAGACAGTACTGTATATTATATAAAAATAGACGGTAAAAAAATAAATTTGGCTTTGGATCTGCTTTCTGATATGGTTTTTAACTCCAAAATAGAAAAAGAAGAAGTACAAAAAGAAAAAGGAGTTATTTTTGAAGAAAAAAAAATGTATGAGGATAATCCTCGTATGCACGTGGATTCTTTGTTTGAAGAAGTAATGTACGGTAAAAACGATTTAGGTCGCGATATTGTGGGTACTAATAAATCCTTAAAGGATCTTACCAGAGAAGATTTATGGAATTATTATCGCGGCAGTTATGTTCCGGAAAACGCTTTTATCGGTGTGGCTGGAAATTTTGGTAAAGATTTGCACGAAAGAATGGAAAAATATTTTGGAGGTAATGTAAAAAATGAAGTTAAAAAATGGTTTAAAAAGAATAATTTTCAAAAAGTTAATCCTTTGAAAAAAATTTCTTTATCCAAAAGAATTTCTATACAAAATAGAAAAATAGACCAAACAAATGTTTTGTTGGGTTTTCCCGGTTTGAATTATTATGATAAACGTCGTTATGCTTTGGAAATTTTGGCGCATATTTTGGGTGGAGGCATGAGTTCTCGTCTGTTTACGGAAATAAGAGAGAAAAGAGGTTTAGCTTATGGAATTAGGGCTGATTTTGATTTTTTACGCGATACCGGAGCCGTTTACATACGTACGGGTTTGGATACCAAACGCTTGGAAGAAGCTCTCAAAACCATACTTGCTGAAATTGAAAAAATCAAAAATAAGCCAGTCGGACAGGATGAGCTTCAAGAAGCCAAAACACACTTGATAGGATCTCTGGCTTTATCTTTGGAAAACAGTAAAACGGTTGCTCTTCGCGGAGCCGGAGACGTGATGCTCGGTAAAAAAATAGAAACTTACGAAATTATTTCCAAAAATATTAAATCCGTTACCGCCGCTCAGATTCAAAAATTGGCGCAAGATCTTTTTAAAAAAGACAGATTGCGTTTGGCGGCTATCGGACCAATTAAAAAAGAAGAAATAATTAAAATTTTAAAATAAAAATATGACTGAAAAGAAATTTTATTTTTTTGCCAACTGGAAAATGTATCTTGATTTTGATGAAAGCAATATTTTAGCCAACGGTTTGGCGGAAGAATTGAAAAATAAATCAAGAAGTTATGAAATGACCGTATTTCCGAGCGCTCTGGCTTTGCAAACGGTAACCCAAGTGTTAAGAGATTTAAATATCGATACAGGTATACAAAACGGTTATTGGGTTGATAAAGGCGGTTATACCGGAGAAATATCATTTTCAATGGCGCAAAATATCGGATGTCGTTTTGCATTGATAGGACATAGCGAACGTCGTCATCAATTCAAAGAAAGTAATCATGATGTTAGAATGAAAATGGAAAATGTTATAAATAATACCAAATTGGTTCCGGTACTTTGCGTTGGAGAAACGCAAAAAGAAAGAGATGATGGGAAAACCGAAGAAATTATCGAAGCTCAATTGAGATCCGCTTATGATGGTGTTAATTGGGATGAAAAAAGAGAGATTATCATAGCTTATGAACCTGTTTGGGCTATAGGTACCGGCAATGCGTGCGATGCTAAAGAAGCTCAAAGTCAACACGAAAGAATAAAAGCTATCGTAAAAGAATTATTACCGGGACAATCTTTGTCAGTTCTTTACGGTGGAAGTGTTTCTCCGGAAAACGCCGAAAATTATTTGAAAGAAAAAGACATAGACGGAGTTTTAGTCGGTGGAGCTTCCGCTAAAATGGATAGTTGGTTAAAAATATTGGCAATAGCGGAAAAAATTTCAAAAAAATATGTATAATTTTATTTTTTTAGCCATAATTTTAATTAGTTTAGCTATAATAGTCTATATTGTTTTGCCGAAAATTCCCAGTCTGGCCAATTTGGATGTAAATAATTTACCGGAAGAATTGGAACAGAAAAAGAAAAAAGAAATTGTTATAAATCGTTTGGAAAATAAAGGTAAAGAGTTGGGTAAAAAAATAGTTGAAAAGCTTTATTTCTTGAAAAATGCATGGGTTTTTTTACAGGATAGATTTAGGTTGTTGGTACATAGAATAGAGAAATTATGGCGTTATGAAGAATCTGTACGTACTAAAGAAAAAGATAGAGAAATGACTCAAGAAGAGAAAGATAACAAGTTGAAAGGTTTGATAAAAGAAGCGGAAAATTTTTTTACCGTACAAAATTATGATAAGGCCGAGGAATTTTTTATCGCCGCCTTGAGATTGGATCCGAAATCCCCGACAATATATCGAGGTTTGGCTGATACTTATTTGGCCAAAAAATCGTATAATGAAGCTGCGGAAACTTATGAATTTTTATTAACTCTAAACAAAGATGATGATAATGTTTTGATGAAGTTGGGTGAAATTAAAGAAACACAAAACAAATTGGATGAAGCTATAAATTATTATCAACAGGCTGCAGTGATAGGAGATTCGCTTTCACCGAGGTTTTTTCATTTGGCCGAGTTACTTTTAAAGATCAATCAGAATGAAGTTGCAAAGGAAGCAATAGTAGAAGCTTGCGCTTTGGAATCGAAGAATCCAAAGTATCTTGACTTATTGATAGAAACTGCTATAATATGTGGCGATAAGTTGTTAGCGGAAAAAGGTTGGGAAGATTTACGGATTGTAAATCCGGAAAATAATAAACTTTCCGATTTTAGAGAACGTATTGACAAGTTATCTTAATTTTTTGGGTGGGTACCAAAGTGGTCAAATGGGGCAGACTGTAAATCTGCTGGCTCCGCCTTCGAAGGTTCGAAACCTTCCCCACCCACACCCAAATGCCGTCTTAGCTCAGTTGGTAGAGCAGCTGTTTTGTAAACAGCATGTCATGGGTTCGAGTCCCTTAGACGGCTCGGTTATATGTGCCGTTGTAACCCCGGTAGCAATATTGTTACAGGAAATAAAATTTAGTTGGCCCCTCACCATTTGTGCCGTTGTAGCTCAGTTGGTAGAGCACCTCCATGGTAAGGAGGTGGTCAGCGGTTCAAATCCGCTCAACGGCTCAAATGATGAGGGGTAAATGCCGCACCTCCATGCGGAAGTCCCGCACTGACCCGGATGGTCTAGTGCTTGGGAGTAAGGAGGTGGTCAGCGGTTCAAATCCGCTCAACGGCTCCGAGTTAATTTAAAAAATAATTTATATTTGTATGCCGTCAAAAAATGCCGACAACATGATTAAATTGGAATGCACGGAATGTAAGCGCACCAATTATTTTTCCAATAAAAACAAAAAAACATTGAAAAATAGATTGGAAATGAAAAAACATTGCTTGCATTGCAAAAAACACACCGTACATAAAGAAACCAAATAAATTTTAAAGGACAGATCTTTGGTCTGTCCTTTAAAAAATAGGGAGTTCGTATAATGGTAGTACAAGGGTCTCCAAAACCTTTAGCGCGGGTTCGATTCCTGCACTCCCTGCTAAATTAAAATCCACCCCAAATGGGTGGATTTTAATTTATTTTGGAGTATGTAGGAATCGAATAGGGAAGGGAGAAACCGACAAAGGTTTCTCTTTTTGGAGGAAAGGTATTGGAAAACCAGAAGGTTTTCCAAGGAGGACCCGTTTAGGCGGGGACGACGTGAGTATTCCTGCACTCCCTGCATAATTAAAAACCGCTCAATTGAGCGGTTTTTAATTTGAGATTATTAAGCTTGAGGAGCTTCTTCGGTTGAAGTGTCTTCGGCTGAGGCTTCTTCAACAGGAATTTCTTCGGTAGTAGGAGCTTCTACTTCCGGGTTGGTTTCTTCGGAAACAACAGTGTTGTTTTCCTCGTCAAAATTTACGAACATAGTCGTTAAATTTAAGAATAACTGACGACTAGTGGTAGCCGACTAAAAAAGTTTAACAGCCTTAAGACGATATGTCAACCTGTCTGGCTGTTGATAATCGAATTTTTTGTAACTTTTGACTAAAAAACGGAGTATATATATACTGAATACGTATGGAAAAAAAACAAAGAATATTATTTGAAAAGATGTATAATGCACAAATGGATAAAGTTTATCGTTTTGTCTTTTTTCGCGTAGGTAATAATCGTGAAATAGCGGAAGATTTGACCTCGGAAATATTTTTGAGAGCTTTGGAGTATTTTGATAGTTATGACAGCTCCAAGAGTGAGAGTGCTTGGCTCATGACAATTGCCAAAAATTGTTTGGTTGATTTTTATAAAAAAAATAAACACGAAATTTCTTTGGAATCGGTTATGGAAGATGATGAAAATTCTAATAAAGTCGACAGAATATTGTTTGATAGTGCCAAAGAAAATTTTATTAAAGCCGGTTTAACTCGTGAGATTACGGAAAAATTAGCCCAATTAAACGAAAACGACCGTGAAATTGTAACTTTACACTATCTTTTCGGGTATAATTACTTAGAAATAGCTCAAATGCGCGGAATGAGTGAAACTGCGATAAAAGTGGCTGCCCATCGCGCTTTGAAAAAAATAAGATTATGAATTTGAAAACCAGATACAATTTATGGAAGACTAAAAGATTTGCCACACCGAGTCATGTTTTTAAACGTAAATTACAAAAGAAATTGGAAGTTGTTTTGGCGGATAAATACCAAACTAAGATTTTTTGGTTTCAAACCAAGATTTTTAAATTTACGATTGTAGGGATGATTGTTTTACTTTTGACTGGAAGTTTTGGTACCGGAGCTTATGCTTATTACAGTCCGGAAGTAACAGAAGGATCTGTTTTGTATCCGGTAAAAAATACGCTTGAGAAGATAGAAGAAAAAACCAAACGTACTCCGGAAGCGCAAGCAAAATTTTATTTGAAACAGCTGCAAAGACGTGAAGCGGAAAAGAAAAGGGTAGAAGAGAAAAATAAAATTAGAGAAAATTTAGAAATGCAAATAGAAAAGATAGGGGAGAAGCTTGATCAAATAAATACCAAATTACAAAACCAAGAACTGAAAGATAAGAATTTAAAACCGCAAATTGAACAACGCTTACAAGAGCGCAAGACAAAGTTGGAAGAAAAACAAAAGAGATTTGAGAATAAAAAGCAAGAAATAGAACAAAAAGTCCAAGAAAAAACACAAAAAGATTTACAAAACAGAGAAAGGCAAAGAATAAATTAAATAAAAAAAACACCCCTAAAAGTCGGGGTGTTTTTTTATTTTAATATCGCTTGTTTATCCAAAGTTTCATTGACCAATCTGTCTGCTTCTTTATTATTTTCTCGAGGAGTGTGGCGATAAGAGACTTTTCTGAATTTAGACGCGCTATTATAAGCTTGAATAAAAAGTTTTTGCAAAGTCGGTTCTTTGACTTTGAAAAGACCTTTCATTTGGTTGACAATAAGATCGCTATCCAAAATACATTCTATTTCCGTACCACCAAGTTCATACGCCCGCTTGAGTCCGGCAATGAGGGCGCTGTATTCGGCGAAGTTATTTGTTTGCTCTCCGAGGTATTCTCCAAAAGCGTCGAGATTTTTTCCGGTTTCATCTTTGATTACTATGCCTGCGGCAGCCGGACCGGGATTACCTCGCGCCCCACCGTCGGAATAAATAGTTAATTTCATAGTTGATTTTTTAAATTATTTTGTTAGTATTCAAGTTTCCACAACCCTTCTTTGTCATTATATTTTCCTCCGAAATAAAGAATACGTTTATCGCTATCGGAAACCGCCGTATTTATTTTTTGGTCTATTAAATCGTGAGAAACTAGATAATAGGGAAATAAAACCGAAGTGTTCTCCGCCCAAATTAAGCCCAAAGTATTGTATTTATCCAAAGGAATAATTTCCTGAAGTTGTAATCCCGAACGGTTTAACAAAACCGGTTCTTCATTTTGCGCACGAGTCCAAATTTCCCAAGGAGTCCAAGAAATAAACCAATTATTATATTTGGAAAAAAGATATTTTTCCCCGGCTATGGCATATTTTTTATTATTGGAAAAAAGAGTCATTTCCGGTTGATTTTTTTTCTTAATCAAGACCACGCCATCTTTGGCGGTTAAAATTTGCCAAAAATCGGCGGAAGTTTCGAAATCTTCAGAAAAGAGATTATTAAATCCCAAATAATCTTTTATCAGTTCAGCTTTTTTTGTAGAGGTATTATCGGTCAATATCCAAAGTTGCCCGTTTTCCATAAACCAATCGGTAAAGGTGTTTTTTGTGATAAATGTTTGGTTTCCGTTATCCGGAAAAAAGGTCATAAGTTGTTTTTCTGTGGAATAATATATTTCCGGAGATAAGGTTTCTTTCCACTGGTATTTTGTTATCGGTATTTTCGAAGATTTTGCCAAGTCTGAAATTTTTTCCGGCCTTTCAGGGTTGATTATCAATACTTGAGTATAAGGAGATTGCTTTTTTGAAATCGCATAAAAATTATTATTGGGAGAAAAAATCAATTGCAAAGGGTCGGTATTTGTAAATTCGACTATCATCGCTTCGGTATCATCGGTTGTTTTTTTCTGCCAAATTTCTTTGCGATCGTTCTTTTTGATGGAATAGACGAGATATTGAGCGTCCGGGGAAAAGGCTATTTCTTCTACTGTGCCGTCATGAATAAGTGTTGGTAAATTTTTCTTCAAAAGAACGACATCTTTTATATAAACGGTTTCTTTGTTGTTTATTTCGATATTTTTGTACCAATCAAAATAACCTTCTTTTTTTATAGTAACAGTATATTTTCCCGGGGTGAGATTGTTAAGACGTACGGGTATTTCCGATTTTATTTTTATATTATTGAAAAACACCTCTGCGGTTGACGGTAAAACATCTATATTTAAAGATCCTGTTTCTTTGAGTAAGCCGTTTTGAAAATCATAACGATAACCGCTGGTATACATGATTATGGCAGGGGATAGTATTAAGAAAAGTGCCACAAAAAAGACGAAAATAGCTCGTCTGATAGGTTTGATAAGCTTGGTGCCGGGGTATTCCATAGTAGTTTGCCAAAATGTTTTTTTTATAATATACTTTATGCTATACAATAGCTTAAAAATCGGCTTTAGTCAATTTAAAATTATGTCTTATTTAGTTATTCAGGGCGGCAAAAAATTGCACGGGGAAATAAAAAACCAGACAGCCAAGAATTCGGCTGTGGCTATTTTATGCGCGACTGCGATGATAAAAGGTAAAACCGTATTATCCGATGTTCCTGAAATTGAAGAAGTTTATAGAATCATAGAGCTTCTCAAAAGTATCGGAGTAAAAGTAGAAAAAATTGCGATTGGAAAATATAAATTTGATTCCAGCGCGCGTTTAAATTTGAAAAATATTGATAAAAACGCTTCGGAAAAAACCAGATCCTCGCTTTTGCTTTTGGGTGCGTTGGCTAATCGAGAGAAAAAATACAAACTTTATAAATCCGGCGGTTGCAAATTGGGCGAGAGAACTATTCGTCCGCATTTATACGCTTTGGAAAAAATAGGTGTGAATGTTAAATCTTTTGAACATTACTACGAAGTTACCAACAAGCCATTGCATTCTGCCGATATCGTCATGTATGAATCCGGCGACACAGCCACGGAAAACGCGGTAATGGCCGCGGTTTTTGCGAAAGGAATTACTACTATCAAGATGGCTTCCGCCAATTATATGGTGGCTGATCTTTGTTATTTCTTGATTTCCGCTGGTGCCAAAATCAGAGGCGTAGGCACGACAACTTTGGAAATTGAAGGTGTAAAAAAATTAAAAGAAATAAAAGATTATTCCATCATGCCTGATCCGATTGTGGCCATGACTTATTTGGCTACCGCCATTGTCACTGATTCCAATTTGATAATCAAAAATTGTCCGCTTGACTTTTTGGAATTGGAGCTTTGTAAATTGGAACGCATGGGACAAAAATATAATATCAAAAGAAAATATAAATCAAAAAACGGCAAATTTAACGTGGTAGATATAGAAATTGTTCCGTCAAAACTCGTCGCTTTGCCTGATAAGATAGAATGTCGTCCTTTTCCGGGGTTAAATATTGATAATCTTCCTTTGTTTGTTCCGATTTTAGCCAAAGCTTCCGGCAGAACATTGGTACATGATTGGCCTTATGAAAATCGCGCCGTAGCTTATTTGGAATTACAAAAAATCGGCGCTAAATTGACCTTGCTTGATCCGCATCGAGTGTGGGTGGAAGGTCCGACTAAATTTACTGCCAACGAAGCGGTTTGCCCATCTATTTTGCGTGTAGCGGTTATTTTATTGCTCAGCATGATGGCTGCGCCGGGAAAATCTATTTTACGCAACACTTACATGATTGAACGCGGTTATGAAAATCTTTATGAAGTTTTGAATAAAGTCGGAGCGGATATAAAAGTGATAAAAGAATAAAAATGTAGGATGTAAGATTGAGAAAATTAATAAATAATAAATCAATAAATTTTACTATGGATTTTAATATTAATACTTCGATTAATTCAGAATCGACACCGACAAAGAGAAGAGCGGGAAAATATTTCGGATTTTATTTGTCCCTTATTTTATTTGTGGTAGCTTTCGGTTTAGGGTTTATATCAAGCCAGTATTATTTTATCCATAAAAATGTAACTGACGAAAACGGAGAGGTGGAACAGATAAAAGTTTTGAAATTAAACAGGATGTTGAATCGTTCGGACGAAGTTGATTTCCAACAGTTTTGGGATGTATGGGATAAAATAAAAGAGAAATATGTAAAAAAAGATATCAAAGACGTGGATTTATTTTACGGGGCGATGCAAGGTTTAGTCTATGCTTTGGGTGATCCTTACTCTTTATATTTTCCACCAAAAGCTGCGGATGAATTTGCCAAAGATTTATCCGGAGAATTGGAAGGAATAGGTGCTGAAGTGGGGATAAAGAATCAGCAGCTGGTTATAGTTGCGCCACTTCCCGATACTCCGGCGGAAAAAGCAGGTTTGCGACCAGGAGACAAAATAATGCAAATAGATAAAGAACAGACCATGGGTATGGATGTAAATTTGGCTGTTTCCAAAATACGCGGTAAGGCCGGCACGGAAGTTGTTTTATTGATAGAGCGCGACGGTTCTCCAGAACAACAAGAAATAAAAATTATTCGAGCAAAAATTAGCGTACCCTCGGTAACTTTCAAAATGGAAAATAATGAAGTTGGATATTTTAGGGTTATGCAGTTCAACGAAGATACTCAGAAACAATTTGATAAAGGGATAAAAGAATTTCAACGCCTTGGTGGTAAAAAAATGATTTTGGATTTACGAAGTAATCCTGGTGGTTATTTGGATCAATCTATCAAAATGGCCAGTGAATGGGTAGAAAAAGGGGTGGTGGTTAGTGAAAAAGGAAGTGACGGTAATTCCAAAGATCATGAAGCTTTGGGCGGGGCCAGATTAAGTAATATAAAAACAATCGTGCTTATCAACGGTGGTTCGGCTTCAGCTTCGGAAATCGTAGCCGGTGCTCTACAGGATACCAAAAAAGCTACACTTGTGGGAACAAAGACTTTTGGTAAAGGTTCGGTTCAAGATTATGAAATGTTTCCCGATGGTTCGGCTTTGAAATTAACCGTTGCCGAATGGTTTACTCCAAACGGTCGCAATATTAATAAAGAAGGTATTGCCCCGGATATTGAAGTTAAAGAAGATTGGAATAAAGAAAAAGTAGGGGAAGATGTAATGATTGATAAAGCAATGGAGCTTTTGAAATAATTTTATAAAGTTGAAATATAGATAATAAAAAACTTCCTATTAAATAGGAAGTTTTTTATTATCTATACGCGTTCCGTCCATCGTTTATCCGTCTCCACTTCTATTTCCAGAAAAACTTTTTTGTTTAAGGCAGTTTCCAATTCTTTGCGAGCGGCGATACCTATTTCTTTGATAGCACGACCGCCTTTGCCGATAATCATTTTTTTGTATTCTTTGGAATGGGTCAAGACTCTGATTTTGATAACTAAGACATTTCCTTTGTCTTCCACACTTTCCACTTCAACATGTGTGCTGTAGGGAACTTCTTGGCGTAAGGCCAAAAATATTTTTTCTCTGACCACCTCGGCAATCCAAAATTCTTCATCGGTATTACTGATTTGTCCGGGCGGGTAATAAGGTTCGCCTTCGGGTAAAAATTCAAAAACTTTTTGGCGTAAAGGTTCCACGTGGCGATCTTTGAGAGCGGAAAGTTCAAAAACAGCGTTAAATTGATCACCTATAGCGCGATAGTCTTCCAAAAATTCTTTATCTTTTTCCGGCATGTCGCATTTGTTGATAACCAAAATTTTTGGCACATCGGATTTTCGCAAAAGTGACATGTTGAATCTTTCTTCCGCGCCGATGGCTTTGGTCGGATCAACTACATAAATTATCAAATTGATATCTTGTAAAGATTCTTCAACTCTTTCTATCATCTTTCCGGAAAGAGGATTTCTCTTTTCTTTGAAAATACCCGGGGTGTCGATAAAAACAGCTTGACCTTGCGAAGTGTTTAATACTCCGTGAATAATATTTCTGGTGGTTTGCGGTTTATGGGTGACAATCGCGACTTTTTGACCGATCAGGGTGTTTAAAAGAGTTGATTTCCCTACGTTGGAACGGCCAATTAAAGTAATAAGGCCAGATTTGAAAGAAGGAGTGGTTTCTGTTTGTTCAGGTTGTTTTTTATTAGGAGACATATTTGTTTTAAATAGTTATAAAAATTTTCAATTTTCAATTTCCATTGAATGTTCAATGAATTAATTTTCAAACATCGCGAGTTTCGGTTTACAATATTGAAAATTGATAATTGAAAATTAAGCAACAGAAAGGTAATTAGTTGTTTTTCTTAAGGAAAACGGTTATTTTGAATAATACTTTTCAATAAACCGCTTTTGTAGTACTATATTATAGGAAATTAATAAAATAAGCAAGAATCATATGAAAGTAATTTTACTTGAAAGAGTTCCCGGGTTGGGGGATATTGACGATATCAAAGAGGTGTCCGACGGCTATGCTCTCAATCTTCTTTTTCCTAAACATTTGGCTATCCAAGCCTCTAACGCCAAAATAAAGGAGTTGAAAGATAAAGAAAAAAAACGAGCCAAAGATACGGAAAAAGAATTGCGCGAGACACAATCATTGGCCGATCGTTTGGAAGGATACACTTTAATTATTGAAGATAAAGCCAACGAAGATAGTTTATTATACGCGGCTATTACTCCACAACGTATCGCCGAAGCTCTAAAAACTTACGGTTTTCCGGTGAATAAAACTATGGTTTTTACCGAACCGATTAAGGAAATCGGTGATTATAAAATAAAAATAAAAATGCGACACGGGTTGGAAGCGAATATCAATTTAACGGTTAATGCTAAGATTGAAGCAGAAACAGGTAAAAGTAAAAAATAATGAATAAATAATTTACTTTTTTTAAAAAACAAATATATGGGTAGGACCAAATATATTTTTGTTGTAGGCGGAGTAATGAGCGGGGTGGGGAAAGGAGTTACCGTCGCTTCTATTGGGAGAATTTTGAATAATTACGGTTTACGAGTTTCGGCTATCAAGATAGATCCGTATATTAATGTTGACGCTGGAACGATGAATCCGGTAGAACACGGAGAAGTTTTTGTAACCGATGACGGAGATGAAACAGACCAAGATATAGGTAATTATGAAAGATTTTTGGATACCGATATTTTGTCCACCAATTATATGACTACCGGTAGGGTTTATCAGAGTGTGATTGAGAAAGAAAGAACTATGCAGTTTAAAGGCAAATGCGTGCAAGTTGTTCCTCATATCCCTTTGGAAGTTTTAGGTAGAATAGATAAAGCGGTTAAAGAAACAAAAGCCGATGTAATGATAATTGAAATCGGAGGTACGGTAGGGGAATATGAAAATATTTTATTTTTGGAAGCGGCCAGAAGTTTAAAATTGAAACAACCGGAAGATGTTTTGTTTGTTTTGGTGAGTTATTTGCCAGTACCCGGACATTTGGGTGAAATGAAGACTAAGCCTACTCAACATGCCGCCAGGATGTTAAATAACAGTGGACTGCAAGCTGATATTATAATTGCTCGCGGCAAGGAATTGTTAGACGATGTTCGTAGAGAAAAATTAGCCTTTTTCTGTTCTTTGCGCAGTAAAGAAGATATTATCCCCGCACCGGATGTAAAAAATATTTACGAAATTCCCGATAATTTTGAAAATTATAATTTAGGTAAGATTGTTGCCAAGAAATTGAAATTAAAATTGAAAAATCGTAAAAATGGCGATTGGTCGAATTTTGTTTCCAAAATGAAACATGCGAAAAAAGAAATAAAAATCGCGGTGGTGGGTAAATATTTCACCACTGGAAATTTTACTTTGTCTGATTCTTATATTTCCGTAATTGAAGCGGCTAAACACGCGGCGTGGACTTGCGGCGCGATAGCGAAAATGACTTGGCTTGATTCCGAAGTCTTTGAAAAACAGCCGAAAAAACTGGTGGATTTAAAACAGTTTGATGCAATTATAGTGCCTGGCGGATTTGGGACGAGAGGTGTAGACGGTATTTTGAAAGTTATTCAGTATGCTCGCGAAAAAAAGATTCCTTATTTGGGACTTTGCTATGGAATGCAATTGATGTCTATAGAATTTGCGCGTAATGTTTTGAAATTAAAAGATGCCGATACGGCCGAACGAAATCCCCAATCTTCCAATTTAATAATTCATATCAATCCCAATCAAAAAATGAACGTTAAAAATAATCGTTATGGCGGAACAATGCGTTTAGGGGCGTATTCTTGCGAGCTCAAGAAGGGGAGTTTGACGGAAAAATTATACGGTCAAAAAGTTATTTCCGAAAGACATCGCCATCGTTATGAATTTAATAATGATTATCGCGAAAAACTTGATAATGCCGGTTTGAAAATCGTCGGCGTAAATAAAGAAGCGAATTTGGTGGAAATCTTAGAATTACAGAAACATCCTTTTTTTGTCGGCACCCAATTTCATCCGGAATTAAAAAGCAGACCTCTTCATCCGCACCCTCTTTTTGTTGGTTTGATAAAAGCGGCTTTAAAGGGGACAAAGGGTTGATTTTTAATTTAAATACTGATAAAATAATCAGGCCTTTAATCGGGCCTGATTTTTGTAATTTAACAGTAAAAATATGTCATTTTTAGCGAAAATTTTTGGAGATCCGAACGCAAAGATTATTAAAGATATAATGCCTGTAGTAGAAAAAATAAATTCTTTCGAATCGACAATACAAAAATTGTCAATGGAAGAGTTAAGAGGAAAAACAATAGAATTTAAAAAACGACTTGCAAACGGTGAAACTTTGGAAGATATTTTACCCGAAGCCTTTGCGGTTGTTCGCGAAGCCTCTAAACGCATTACAGGAATGCGTCATTATGATACTCAACTTATCGGCGGTATTGTTCTTCATCGTGGACAAATTTCGGAAATGCATACCGGTGAAGGTAAAACATTGGTTGCCACTTTGCCGGTTTATTTAAACGCTTTGACCGGAAAAGGAGTTCATGTAGTTACGGTAAACGATTATTTGGCTAAACGCGACGCGGTATGGATGGGGCAAATTTATGACACACTCGGGTTAAGTGTTGGAGTCATTCAAAATTTATTGGTTTCTTACAAATTTCATAAACATGAAGTGGAAGTAAAAGATGAAGCAATTTTAAACGATGAAAACAAAAAAGAAAACACTGCTGTTTATAAAGTTAAAACCGAATATTTGATTTCTTGTAAACGTCAAGAAGCGTATCAATGCGATATTATTTACGGCACTAACAACGAATTCGGTTTTGATTATTTACGCGACAACATGGTAGGTTCTTTGATGGAAATGTCCCAAAGACCTCTTTATTATGCGATAGTTGACGAGGTCGACTCTATTTTAATAGATGAAGCCAGAACTCCTCTTATCATTTCTGCTCCGGCGCAAAAGGCTACGGATACTTATTATAAATTTGCCGCCTTGGTAAAACAACTCAAAGAAAATGAAGATTACAATGTGGACGAAAAGATGCGTTCCGCTACTTTGACGGAAAACGGTATACATAAAATAGAAAAAGCTTTGGGAGTGGAAAATATTTATGTGGAAGGCGGTATTCAAACAGTGCACCACGTTGAACAAGCTTTAAAAGCGGAAACTATTTTAAAACGCGATAGAGATTATGTGGTTGAAAACGGGGAAGTGGTAATAGTTGACGAATTTACCGGACGTAAAATGCCGGGGCGTCGATACAGTGAAGGATTGCATCAAGCGATAGAAGCCAAAGAGGGTGTACAAATCCAACGTGAAAGTCAAACTATGGCAACCGTAACCTTCCAAAATTATTTTCGTATGTATGAAAAATTGGCGGGTATGACCGGTACGGCCGTAACCGAAGCTGAAGAGTTTGGAAAAATTTATAAATTGGAAGTAGTGACTATTCCGACCAATAAACAAAGACAAAGAAAGGATTTGGCCGATAGAATCTATCGTACCGAGGATGTGAAATTTAAAGCTATAGCCAAAGAGGTTAAAGCTCTACAGTTAAAGGGGCAACCAGTGCTCATAGGTACAATATCTGTAGATAAGAATGAGATATTGAGTCAATATTTGGAAATGGAAGGAGTACACCATGAAATACTCAATGCCAAGAACCATGAACGTGAAGGTGAAATTATCGCTCAGGCCGGCGCGCCGGGCGCGGTGACTTTGGCTACCAACATGGCCGGTCGTGGCGTGGATATCATACTTGGTGGTAATCCTCAAGATCCGGAAAAGGCCAAAAAAGTGCGCGAACTAGGAGGTTTATTTGTAATCGGTACCGAACGTCATGAAAGTCGCCGTATTGATAATCAGTTGCGTGGTCGCGCCGGACGTCAAGGAGATCCGGGTATGTCGCAATTTTATTTGAGTACAGAAGATGATTTGATGCGTATTTTTGCCGGCGACAGGATTAGAGGGGTAATGCAAACACTCAAAGTGCCGGATGATATGCCGATAGAAAATAAAACTATCAGTAAAATTATAGAATCCGCTCAACGTAAAGTGGAAGGATTTCATTTTGACGCCCGTAAACACTTGTTGGAATATGATGATGTTCTCAATAAACATCGAGAAGTTATATATAGTAAACGTCGTCAGGTTTTGAAATCTTTTGATACGGAAAAATCAAAATTACGAGGAGAAAATATTGTTTTAGCCGCGGATTTTAAACCGCTAAGAGATATTATTTTGGAAATGGTGGAGCAAGAAATAGAGAGCGTGGTTTCTTTTCATACCAATTACGAAGATCATAACTCTTGGAATTTCAAAGAAATAGCGGAAACCGTTTCAACTATTTTTCCTTTAAACGCGGAAGAAAAAGATAAAATTTTAAATTTTAAGCCGTCGATTTCAAGCGGAATTCCGGAAGTGGAGGAGAGAAGCGAATTAACCGATTATTTGGTAAAATTGTCCAAAGAAAAATACGAAGATTTATTAGTTAAAAAAATCAGTGAGCCGGAATTTTTATTGGAAATAGAAAAACAAGTCTTGTTGCGAGGAATAGATAATTTGTGGATAGAGCATTTGGTAGCTATAGATTATTTGCGTACCGGCATAGGTTTACGCGGTTATGGTCAACGCGATCCTCTGGTTGAATACAAAAAAGAGACTTATCACATGTTTAACGAGCTTTTGAGTTATATTCAAAAAGAAATAGTCTATACGATTTATAAAGTAACACTTGGTGTAGAAATGTCCGCTTCTGCGCTTGCTTCTCAAAATTTGGTTTTTCAAGGCGCGGAAAAAGAAGCTGGTGATAGCGCCGGTGCATCGATTAGAAAAAATCAAAATAAAGAAATTGGACGAAACGATCCTTGTCCGTGCGGTAGTGGAAAGAAGTTTAAAAAATGTTGCGGAGCTTAATAAAAAAGCCGACCGTTTAGGTTTGGTCGGCGAAGAATTCCGGATTGGTGGTTTTAAGGCGGTTGAAAAAATCAGGTCTGGTTTTTTCCAGGCTGATTAAAGCTTTAGGCAAATCATCTTTATTTGCCCTGGCTATTATCCCTAGAAGAACCAAGATGGCTCCGTTAGGGATAATGTTAGGAGACGACGAAGTCGCCTTTTCAAAATTTTGCAACGTTATCATGGTCGCAACCTCCGTTTTCTCCGTTTTTGAAAGTGCTGTTTTTATCTTATCAAAAAAATTTCAATAAAGCAATGGTTTGTCATATTATTTTTTTGCCTAAGGTTAGACAAAAAAAATTGTGGACTAACCACTTGCCAAATAAGAAAAAAAAAGGTAAAATTTGGCTAAATTAACAATAGTATTTATTTAATTATTTAATTTATGGCTAGCAATCTTGCTCCCAAGAAGTTTACGCGAACCCAAATTTACTGGAGGGTGGCCGGTTCGTTTGCTTTATTGTTGCTTTGTCTCGTGGTAATTTTCCCGAGTATTGTCAACAGTGGTTTTAAATTTATTAACGATAAAATGAGTATCGGTATGCCGCTTTTGCCGGATAACGGGTTTAATCTCGGTCTGGATTTGCGCGGTGGAGCTCATTTGATTTATCAAGCCGACACTTCCAATATAGCAGAAAAGGACAAAGCCGGTTCTGTTGAAGGTGTTCGCGACGTTATTGAAAGACGTGTTCGCGGAGGACTCGGTGTGGCCGAACCTTTGGTACAAACCACCAGAGTCGGTGAAGAATATCGTGTTATCGTAGAACTTCCGGGTGTGACTGATGTTAACCAAGCTATCAAAATGATCGGAGAAACTCCGGTTTTGGCGTTTAAAGAACAGAATACAGAAGGACAAAGAGAAATGACTGCGGACGAAACCAAACAAATGAATGAATACAATAAAGCTGCGGAAAAAAAGATTAATCAAGCTTTGACCGATTTGCGCAAAATAACTTTTGTGGAAGCGGTTAATCGTTATAGTGAAGATTTAGAATCAAAAAACAATAGCGGCAATATCGGTTTTATCTCCGAAGATGCTCAACCGGAAATTTACGCTTGGGCCAAAACCGCTAAAACCGGTGTTAATAGTAGAGTTATAAAAAGCGTAGACGGTTATAATATAGTCAAGAAAATTTCCGAAAAAGACGGTGATGTTCAAGTCAACGCCGCCCATCTTTTGATTTGTTATACCGGAGCCACGAATTGCGACAGTCAAAATTATCCGACCAAAGAAGATGCTTTGAAAAAAATTCAAGAAATCAAACAGCAAGCCACTGTTTCCGGATTTGCTGATTTGGTAAAACAATATTCCACTGAACCGGGTGCTGCCGACAGAGGCGGGGATTTGGGTTGGTTCAAAAAAGGCGACATGGTGCCTGATTTTGAAAATGCCGTTTTTGCCATGCAAAAAGGACAAATATCCGATGTAGTAGAAACTCCTTTTGGTTTTCATTTAATTTATAAAAAAGATGAAAAAACCCCGAAAGAATATGAAATTGCCAGAATTTTTGTTAATACCAAAGATAAAACCGATTTTGTTCCTCCGGCTGACGAATGGAAAGATACCGGACTTTCCGGTAAACAGTTAAAAAGAGCCGAAGTTGTTTCTGATTCTCGTACCGGTCAAGTTCAAGTTAGTTTGCAATTTGATACTGATGGCGCAAAATTGTTTGGCGATTTAACTACACGTAATGTCGGTAAACCGGTAGCTATTTTCTTGGATGGTCAACCGATAAGCGTACCTAAAGTAAACGAACCTATTAAAGATGGAAGTGCTGTTATAAGCGGTGAATTTACTTGGGAAGAAGCTCGTTTATTGGCCCAAAGATTGAACTCTGGCGCTTTGCCTGTGCCTGTAGAATTGATTTCTCAACAAAAAGTGGATGCTACATTGGGAGCGGATTCTTTAACTTCCAGTTTCAAAGCCGGTTTGGTAGGTTTGATGTTAATTATTTTATTCATGATTTTGTATTATCGCTGGCCGGGCATAGTATCTGTTTTTTCTTTGGTAATTTACGGCTCTATCACTTTGGCTTTGTTCAAGTTATTGGGTGTGACATTGACTCTTTCCGGTATCGCCGGTTTCATTCTTTCTGTTGGTATGGCGGTTGATGCCAATGTTTTGGTTTTTGAACGCCTCAAAGAAGAATTGAAAAACAAAAAAACTTTGACTACGGCTATGGAAGAAGCGTTTATTCGCGCTTGGAGTTCTATTCGCGACAGTAATATAACCACTCTTATCAGTTGTGTATTTTTGATCTGGCTTGGTACTGGTTTTGTTCAAGGTTTTGCTGTGACTTTGGCTATCGGTGTATTGGTTTCCATGTTTACCGCTGTTACTATCACCAGAATATTATGTCGTTTCTCTTTTGCTTGGTTCAAACCGGAAGGAAATATTTTCTTTTTGGGTTTTGATAAAAAACAAGGCGAAGCTATTAACGAAATTAAGAAATAAATCGTATGAATATTCAATTTATTAAATATTCCAAACTTTGGGTCGGTATTGGTTTGACTGTATCAATAGTTGCCTTGGCTTTCATTTTTATTTGGGGATTGCGTCCAGGTATTGATTTTACTGGAGGCTCCTTGATGGAAGTGGAATTCAACCAAGAACGTCCGACTCCGGAATCCATAGTTAAAATTTTTGAGGACGAAGGAATTAACAATACTTCAGTTCAAAAAGCCGAGGATAAAAATTTGATTATTCGCGCTTCTTTTTTGAGTGAAGAAAAACATCAACAAATTTTGAAAAAAATTCAAGAGTTAAGTAAAGATAATGATCTTATAGAACAACGTTTTGAAACCATCGGTTCTTCTGTTAGTAAACAATTGAGAGAACGAGCGATTTGGGCGATAGTGTTTGTTTCTTTGGGTGTTATTTTGTATGTAGCTTATGCTTTCCGTAAAGTTTCTCAACCGGTAAAAAGTTGGAAATACGGCACTTTGGCGTTGGTAGCTGTTTTGCATGATTTGCTTTTGGTAATGGGTGTTTTTGCTGTGCTTGGACGTTTCAAAGGGGTGGAAGTGGATGTCGCTTTTGTAGTGGCGCTTCTAACCGTTTTGGGTTATTCTATCAACGATACTATCGTGGTTTACGACAGAATCAGAGAAAATCTTATTCATCGTGGTAATCGCAGTTTTGCCGAAGTGGTAAATGATGGCTTAAATCAAACTTTTGCTCGTTCTATTAATACTACTTTGACAACTTTGTTACCGCTTTTTGCTTTGTTTTTCTTTGGCGGTCCGACCATACATAATTTTGTTTTGGCCTTGCTTATCGGAGTAGCTTCCGGAGCTTATTCTTCTATTTTTATCGCTTCACCACTTTTGGCTCTTGTGGAGCAATGGCAGAGAACAAAAAAAATATTTTAATTATCCAATAAATAATCCCGTCCGCCTAAGGCGGACGGGATTTTATTTTAGAGAGAAGTTGTGATATAATAAAAAAGTCAAAAGTCCATAAAGTCTGTAAAGACTACGAGGCTTGATAGACTTTGTGACTTTAAAGACTTTAAAGACTTAATTTTTATGTCTGATAATACGGTAAAACACCTGGTTTCTTTTTTAGCCACAATATGTTGCCTTTTGGCTTACATTGCCGGATACTTCTCAGGTTTATCCGGATGGTGGTGGACCGGGGTTACGGTGATAATCGTATACGGTTTGATTTATCGTTTAATTGATTAATATGGTTCCGGTTATTGAAACACCGTGGAATTTTTCCATAAGTTTGGGTTTTTGGCAGACATTTATGGAAATGAGTTTGACCGAACAATTGCGGTTGGCTTTTGTATTTCTTTGGTGGTTGCCGATAACCCCCCTTTTTCATAAAGGTTTGGGAGAAGTTTTGTCTTTGAAACAAAAAAGATTTGACAGTACTTGCTCTTGGTCTGTTTTGGCTGTGGATATTCCGGCGGCAGTTATCCAATCTCCTCGCGCAGTGGAACAAATTTTTACACATTTTAGCGGTATATATTCCAAAATAGGCCTTTATGATAAATATTGGTTAGGTAAAAAGCAAAAAAATTTCAGTTTAGAAATTATCAGTTTGGAGGGGTATATTCAATTTCTGGTGAGAATGCCGAGTGAGTTTCGAGATCTGGTTGAAGCTGCTATCTATGCTCAATACCCGGAAGCGGAAATAACCGAAGTTGAAGATTATATCACGAATTTACCGGATAATTTTCCGGATAATCGTTATGAAGTGGCGGGTGTGGAATTTGATATGGCGGAAGATGATTCTTATCCGATACGTACTTATACGGAGTTTGAACATAGTTTATACAAAGATGCGCCGTTTATTGATCCGATGGCGGCAATTTTGGAAAATTTTACGCGTATCGGCGCTGGTGAAAATTTATGGATGCAACTCATAGTAGAACCGGCGGACAATAGTTGGAAGAAAAAGGGGATAGATTTGGTAAAAAATTTGGCTAGCGGTAAAAAGGCTCCGCCCAAACCGAATGCCGCTCAACACGTTGCTAATTTTACTGAAGGTATTTTAAAATTAATTTGGCAAATTTGGACTCATGATTTTAGCGGCAGTGAAAAGAAAAAAGAAGAGAGTAAAGGAGAAGTGGCGCCGGGTGTCAAAAATGCCATTTCCGGAATTGAAAATAAAATTTCTAAACTTGGTTTTAAATCTCGTTTGCGTTTACTCTATAGCGCTCGCAAAGAAGTGTTCAATCCCAAAAAATGTATCAATGGTTTTATAGGTTCTATCAATCAGTTTTATATTGCCAACCAAAACGGTTTCAAGGCTTCATCTATCGGGGGAAATGATGCGGTTTCAGCCTACAAAAAAAGAAAAATGAAATTAAAAAGCGATCCATATATGTTGAATATAGAAGAGTTGGCGACTTTGTGGCATTTCCCGATGCCGACGGTAAAAGCCCCGCTTATCCAAAAAGCCGGCGGAAAACGCAGTGAACCGCCGACCAATTTACCAGTAGAGGTTTTTGAAGGAGGATTGAAATATAAAGAAGAACAAAAACAAGAAAAACCTCCTGAACCGGAAGAATTGCCTTACGCTTAAAATTTGATTTTATAAAGCCAACTGTGTTAAAATCGGTTGGCTTTTAATTATATGAAAAAGTGGTTTGAAACAAAAAAACCAATATTGATTTTAGCGCCCATGGCCGATTACACTGATGGTCCTTTTGGGCGTATTTGTCGTAAATATTCAGGTAAAGATTTTGTAATTTTTAAAGAAATGGTAAGTAGCGAGGCTCTGGTTAGAGGAAATGAAAAGACTCTTAAAATGAGCGAATTTACCGTTAAAGAAAGACCTCTGGTTATACAAATTTTTGGAGATAAACCCGGTGTGATGGCCAAAGCTGCCAAATTGGTGGAGGAGAAGTTTAAACCGGACGGAATTGATATTAATATGGGCTGTCCAGTGCCTAAAATTGCGCAAAAAATGGCTGCTGGAGTGGCTTTGATGAAAAATCCGAAGTTAGCCTCGGAAATAGTTAAAAGTGTCAAAAAAGCCGTAAATTTACCAGTCTCGGTGAAGACCAGATTAGGGTGGGTAAGTAAAGATGAAATATTGAAATTTGCCGTAGTTTTGGAAAAAGCCGGAGCCGATTTAATAACTCTTCACGGGCGTACAAAAGCCCAAGGTTATTCGGGAATCGCGGACCGGGAAACTATTGCAAAAGTAAAAAAAATATTAAAAATACCGGTTATTGCCAACGGAGATATTGTTGATGTTGCGAGCGCAAAGAAATGTTTAGAAATCACAAAAGCTGATGGAATAATGATCGGTCGAGGCGCGCTTGGAAAACCATGGATTTTTAAAGAGATTGCAAAATTACAAAATTACAAAATTACAAGATTACAAGATGTGTGTAAGATTGTATTGGAACATGCGAAATTTCATGAGAAATATTATAGTAAGGGGAGTCTGGTAACTTTCCGCAAACATCTAGCATTTTATTTTAAAGGTGTGCCAAATATGAAAGAGTTTCGCGTTCAATTGATGCAAATAAAAGAATATAAAGAATTAGAAAAAATTTTGAAAGATTATTTAAAAAATAAAAATTAAAAAAGACCCGGACGAACCGGGTCTTGAGTTTTAATAAAGAACAATTAACGAGTAAAATATTCATTCTGTTCCGGCCCTACAGAAACAAGGGTTATCGGAACCTCAAGATGTTTTTCGATGTAGTCGAGGTATTCTCGAGCTGCCTTGGGCAGATCTTCAAATTTACGGATGTGCCGCAAATTTTCAGTCCATCCTTCAAATTCCTGATAATGCGGTGTGACTTTTTTGGTGTCGAATTCAGTAAAGGGGTCATCGGGGCGAATCTGAAGAAATTTGTGTTTTCCGTCATTCGTCTGTTTAAGTGTTTTGTAAGATTTACATACCTGGATTTTTTTTAATCCTGAAAGAACATCCAGTTTAGTAATAGCCAATTTAGTTACCCCGTTGACTCTAACTGCATATTTGAGAGCAACCAAATCAAGCCAGCCACACCGGCGATCGCGACCGGTAGTCGCGCCTTTTTCCAGTCCTTTTTCACGAAGAAATAAACCGGTATCATCGAACAATTCTGTCGGGAAAGGACCGGAACCAACGCGAGTGGTATAGGCTTTGCAAACCCCGAGAACCTTTTTAATAGCAGTCGGACCAATACCTGAACCTGTGCAAGCTGCACCGGCTGTCGTGTTTGATGATGTGACGAACGGATAAGTGCCATGGTCAATGTCAAGAAGTGCCCCTTGTGCTCCTTCAAAAACAATACCTTTGTTTTGACGAATGGCCAAGTTAATGAGGTGTCCGGTGTCGCAAATAAAAGGCTTCAGGATTCTCCCGTATTCCATAAGATCAGACACGGTCTGCTTTCTGTTAAGCCAAGAGTATTCCGGCAACCCCTCTAATTTGCTGTGCAATTCTTTGGCGTCACAAAGTAAATCCTGCATTCTCAAACCTCTTCGCCCAATCTTGTCTTCATAGGTCGGACCGATACCTCTGCCAGTGGTACCGATTTTCTTTTGGCCGAGCGCTTTCTCATTTTTTCCATCCCTTTCTCTGTGAGAAGGTAAGGTAATGTGTGCGAGGTTTGAAATTCGGAGCTGCTTTTTGTCAATCAGAAGGTCGTTTTTTTGCAAATCCTTAATTTCATTAATCAACCGTTCCGGATCGATAACCATTCCGTTACCGATCACACAGATTTTGTCCGGATAAGGGATACCGGACGGGACCAGGTGCAAGACGATTTTCTTTTCGCCCATAAAAATAGTGTGTCCGGCGTTCGCTCCTCCCTGAAAGCGAACGATCATACTTACATTGGGATCGTCAGCAAGCGCGTGAACGAGGCGTCCTTTTGCCTCATCACCATACTGCATGCCAGCAACTACCACGGTTCCGGATTCGTTACTCATAATAATAGCCTCCTTAAACGTTGTTTACAGAATATTTCCCGCCGATAAATTGTCAAAAAACTATTTTCTCCCCAAAGCAGGTTATACTATTTTAAAAGTTTCGTCAATCTTTAAAAAGGGGATAAAAATAAAAAAATCTTCGATTTACGAAGATTAAAGAAATTTGTTTTTTGGATATTTATTTTTTAAATTTTAGACGGAATACAGTAATAAAAAATTCCCAAATATCTTTGGTGGATAATTTTGATTTTCCCAGTTTGCGATCGGAAAAAATTACTGGAACTTCGGTTATTTTGAAATTATTTTTTTCCGTCAAGTAGAGCATTTCTTCTTGAAAAGCGTAACCTCCGGATGAAATTTTATCGAAATTTATTGATTCCAAAACTTTTCTACTGTAGCAACGAAAACCGGAAGTTACATCGCGAGTTTTCAAACCTAAAATAAACCGACTAAAAAACATCGCTCCGTCGCTCATGAAATGTCGTCGCCAATTCCAACCAATGATTTTTCCACCGTTTATTTTTCGCGAGCCTATAGCCAAATCAGCACCGTCTTCACAAGCCTGTAACAAAGAAGGAATATCTTGAGGATTATGTGAAAGATCAGCGTCCATCTCAAAAATATAATCGGCTTTTTGTTTTAAAGCTTCTTTAAAACCCGCAACATAGGCCGATCCCAGCCCGAGCTTTTGCGGTCTTTGAATCAGAGTAATCGGATATTGCTTGATGAAAGTTTGAATAATTTGAGAAGTTTTATCCGGAGAATTGTCGTCGACAAAAAAAATTCGCCAATCAGTTAAATTTAAAGCGGCGATTTTTTGTATCAAAGTTTCTATATTTTTTGCTTCGTTATAAGTTGGAACAACTACGGCTATTTTCATAGATAAGCGTAAATTCCCAAAAGCAAACTGCAAAATAAGGCGATAATAGCTCCGGCATATTGCATTTTGGAAAGTTTTTCTTTGTTAACGACTACTCCCAAGAAAATAGCGATTATCGGATAACAAAGAGTTATAGCCGAAAGTAAAGAAAAATTTATTTTGGTTGAGGCGATAGAAAAAGTTACCCAAGCAATACAATTGGCCAAGCACATGAATAAAATGAAAAGCCAATTTTTGCGAAGATTGATAAAAGTTCTTTTGATATCGCGTTTCATCAAAAGAAAAGCCAGAGAAAAAACGGTAAAAACAAACCAAGGAAACCAAATAGCTAAGTATGGAGTGGTCAGACGAGCATTGGTAGCGGTAAAATAATTGATAAGAGAAATCACAATAACCGCGCCCATGGCCAAGAAAACGCCTTTTTCAATCCAATGAGAAGAAGAAAATAATTGTTTCAATTTACTTTCTCTTTTCTTCAACGTGGCTAAAATTATTCCGCCAAAAAGCGCTCCGACTATCAAACTTTGTTCCAAGGTTAAAGTCTCTTTGAAAAATAATATTCCCCAAAATATAGTTAAAGGCAGTTCAGCTATCATCACTGTCTCTACTACTGAAAGCTTGCCGTGTTTGAAAGCGGAAAAAAGCAATAAAGCGGAAAGAATGTGTAATAAAGTCAAGAAAAAAAGGAAATAAAAATTATTGATATTAAAAATAATTCCAAGGTCATTTTTGACAAAAGGGAACAGTACCACAGTACCAAAAATTCCGACCCAAGTCAGGGTGGCGATACGGCCGATTTTGCGGACGAAATATTGCATGGAAAAGTCGCTTATACCCCAAAGGATCATGGCGATAAAAGCGTAGAAAATATAGATATTCATACAGGCGGTATTATAGCATAAAAAGGGGAAAATAAAAAACCGCAAACATTGACTTGTCTGGGTTTTTATTTTTAAGTAGTAAAGTTAAATAATCTTTTTATTTATCAATCGGTAAACATTCGGCAATTTCTGCGTGAAGTCCGTTTGATTCTCCTGTAAATCCAACTATTTGTAATGAGCATCCTGAAGGACAGTCTTGTTTAGTCCAAAAATATTTTCTTGTGCAATATTCAGGATATTGCTTATACATATAAAATATATAACTTGAAAAAATAACCACAATAAAAAGAATTGTAAATATTAAAGTTTTTGCAGGATTCTTTTTTAATAATTTAAACCAAAAATAAATAAAGATAAGAATTAATAATAGAAAAAAAGATTGTAGAATTAAATATTTTAAATTTGGAAAATAAATATTCAATAGTTGTATTGTTACTATACCAATAAACACAATCATTGAAATGGTGATTACAGATAAAAACACATTTAGAAATTTTTTAGTTTTGTCGTTTATTTGTAGTTGCATATAATTTTTAATTATTAGTGTGTTTATATTAAGATTATGATTTAAATAAGTTTGTTCCGAGGCTTGGAATCGGCCGCGACTAAAATTTTCTTCCGAAAATTTTGTCTGGCCACCGCCTCACGGTTTTGCTCGTCAATAAACTCGCAAAACATCGTTCCGGCGTTCTCGTCCAAACGCGACACAAATTATTGTGTCGCTCCCTCTACACTTCGTTCCGAGGCTTGGACTCGAACCAAGATAAGCAGATTCAGAGTCTGCTGTCCTACCATTAGACCACCTCGGAATATGTTTTATTGTTTATACGCCAATTCGGCGTTTGGTAAGTTTTCCAAAAATTCTTTGGAAACTTTGCGGACTTGCGAAAATTTCCACCCCATATCTTTGAAAATTCCGCTATGCGGAAAAGGTTTTTTAATTCCGTCTTCAATGAGGTATATGGCCGGCGTACCTGCTACTTTGGCAGTGAAATATTGTTTGGTAAATATCACTGTGCCGGGTTTCTCGGTTTTGTTTGTTTTGTGATTGTAATCTCGCAAGCTGGACATCAAAATATCATATTTGTAGCGAAAGTCAACCCCGTTCTTATGAGAGCCATTGTCATGGACGATAAATTCCTCTGTGTTTTCGTCAAATCCTTTTATCACAAACATATGATAAGCCGAACCGTCGCGACGGAAAACCAAGTCGGGATTTTTGAGATCAAATCCGTAATGCAGAGAAATCACTGGTCGTCCGGCGCGCAATTCGTCTTTGATTTGATCAAGAGTCGGATTGCGGATAATCTCGCCTTTAAAAGTCATATTATTAGCAATTATCATTTGGAGAGTGCGAGTTGCATTACTATTCGCATTGCTTTTAAATAATTTATTTTGCCAAGCGAAAAGTTGATTCATCAGATTGGATGCTTCTTTGATTGCAACTTTATTTTTTCCCAAATAAAAATTATCTACCATTGCAACGCTAGCTTCTTCACAAGCATTTATCCAAGGACCGGACCACTTTTTTTCTGGCGCTTCACTGATAAAAGGTACGTTTAAATTGACGATTTCTTTTTGTTCGTCAACTGCCAAAACCGGGCAGGGGAGAAGGAATAATAAAAACAAAAGGTATTTTTTCACACTTTATAGACTTTATTTACCCCTGTTAAATTCTGCCAAAGGCAGACCCCATGGGGATTTAACGGGGTAAACTTTATGGACTTTTTTTGACTTAAATCACTTGTCCGCCAAAATCAGCAGCGAGGTCGTTTATTTCAGTATTTAAGGGTTTTTCTGCAACTGAGCAATTAAGTTGAAGTGTTTCGCCGAAAATTTCTTTAAATATCGTTTGTAAAATTTCGTTATTTTTGGAATCTTTGAGTTTCTTCTGGTGAAAATCGTAAGGCAACGATAAAGTCAAAATATTATCTGAAGCTTCTATCAAATCCGCCATTTTAACGACAAATAAAAGTGAAGGACTTTTCTCGTTTATTTTGCTCATTACTTCCGGCCACTTTTCATTTATCTCTTCAAACGATACGATTTTAGCGGAAGTTTTTTTAGGCGGAACTATCGGAGTTTCTTCACTTGTTTTTTTGACCTCCGGTTTTTTTGTTTCTTCTTCTTTTTTTATTTCAACGATATTTTTTTTCGGTTTTTGCGGTTCCTTTGTAGTTTCATTTTCTGATTCGTCTTCTATGAGTTCTACCGCCAAAAGCTCTAATGGAAGTTGAGCCAAAGGACAATTTTTAGCAAAAATTAATCTTTTTAAAGTTGAATCTGCAAAAGACATTATTTCTTTTTCTGTTAATTTTTGCGCCATTGTTTCCATGTTTTTTATCGTTTCATCGCTAAATTCGTAAATAGTCGATGTTTTTATTTTGTTTTTTATCATCAAAAGTAATCGCCAAAAAGAAAGCAGATCCTCGTGAAATTGTGTCAAAGATATTCCGTTTTGCGCCAAATCATCTATAATTTGCAAAGCGGCAACGAGATTTTTATCTATTACAGCCTCGGCAAAATCAGCTACCGATTCCATTTGTGAAGTCGGGAGAACACTGTCGGCTTCTTCTTTACTTATTTTGTTTTTTCCGGAAGAAAAGATTTGTCCGAGTAAACTTTCGGCATCACGCATGCAGCCGTCGCTTTTGGCGGCGACTTTACGTAATACACTTTCGTCAACTTTGATTTTTTCCTGTTCAGCTATATCTTCAAGACGTTTAATCAAAGAATCAAAATTTATTTTTTTAAAATTAAATCTTTGGCAGCGAGAAATGATGGTGGCCGGTATTTTTTGCGGTTCGGTGGTGGCTAAGATAAAAACGGCATGAGACGGAGGTTCTTCTAAAGTTTTTAATAAAGCGTTAAAAGCTGAAGTGGAAAGCATGTGCACTTCGTCGATAATAAAAACTTTGTATTTTGATTTAGTCGGCTTAAATTGAGCGTTTTCAATAATGTTTTCTCGAACATTGTCCACGCCGGTATGAGAAGCTGCGTCAATTTCTATCACGTCAATATTGCGAGAAGCGGATATTTCAAGGCAAGAAGAACATTCATCACAAGGTTCATATTCTCCATGTTTGCGATTTTGACAGTTGACAGCTTTGGCAAAAAGTCGGGCCAGAGTTGTTTTACCAACTCCTCGCGGTCCGGAAAAAAGATAAGCATGAGCTATTTTGTCTCCGCTGATTTCATTTTGCAAAGTTTTGACCAAATGTTTTTGTTCTACCAAATCGGAAAACTTTTGCGGTCTGTATTTTCGATATAAAGTTGACATAATAAAAAGCAGGCCTTAACCTCCTTTATTGTTAAAATTTAATAAACTTATATTATAAACTCGGTTCGGTCGGTTGAGTGCCGGTCATGATAGAGCCTAACGCCGATCTTTCCAAAATTTCCGCTTCGACTATTTCTCTGGGTCGTCCGTATTTCAAACGAGAGAGTTCTTTGATAGCGGCCGCCATTTCTTTGTTACCTGGTTGAGGCGGTAGAGTATACATATTAAACGGTTTGGCGGCGGTATTGTCAATAAGCAATTTCACATAAGCGGTGTATTGTTCTACATTGACCAAATCATAAGCTGAAAATACGGGCGCAAATTCTTTTTGTAGTATTTCTGCATCTTCTATACCGATACGAAAAGAGGCGATAGTGCCGGCATTTCCCAAGATGGCATCTCGCACCGCGGTTTTGCCTTTATTGTCTTCCAATTGTTTCATATATTGGTTGGCGACTATCAAATTTAAGCGATATTTGCGAGCTTCGGAAAGAATGGTGGCTATGGAATCGGTAATGAAATTTTGAAACTCGTCAATATACAAATAAAAATCATGGCGTTTTTCTTCTGATAAAGATGCTCGTTCCATGGCGGCCATTTGTAACTTGGAAACAATGATCATACCGAGTAAATTGGAGTTTATCTCTCCGACTAATCCTTTGGCCAAATTTACTATCAATATTTTTTTGTTATCCATGATTTCGCGAAAATTAAATCCGGAATGCGATTGACCGATAATATTTCTGATCATGGCGTTTTCTACAAAACGACCGACTTTGGAAATGAGATATCCGAGCATTTCCGATTTGTGAAAATCTGAAGTTTTGGCCATTTCTTTTTCCCAAAAAGCCATGACTACCGGGTCTTTTAATTTTTTCTTCCAAGTTTCTACAAATTCATCGTCCGTGAACATACGCGGAATCTCAGCTATCGTTCCCGGCATAACATCATCTGACATTAAGGTTAACATGACATTTCTCATGTTGTGTTCAAACATCGGACCGATCATGGACGGATCGGTAACCATTTTATAAAAAATGGAAATCATTTCTTGGCAAGCAAAATCTTTTTGATCTTCGGTTTTAACTTCAAGCATGTTGAGACCTATGGGTCGTTCGGTATCTGAAGGATTGAAATAAATAACATCTTCGGCGCGTTCTTTGGGAACATGTTGCAGCACATATTCGGCAAAATCACCGTGCGGATCTATAACGCAAACACCTTCGCCGTTAAGCACGTCTTGAACGGCTAAGTTTTGAATGAATACGGATTTACCAACGCCGGATTTACCGATAGTGTAAAGATGACGTCGTCTATCGGCTCGCTTCATCCTGACAGTTGTTTCTTCTCCGCGATAAACACAACGACCCAAAACAATACCCTCGTTTGGCATATTAAGCGGTGGCGGCGCTTTGCGGGCTCCCAACCAATTGATATGAGGCGTCTCGGTGGAGGGGAGAGGTAAATGCCAAAAAGAAGCCATTTCTTCAGTGGAAGCGACTCGAGAAAATTTTTCATTGAAAGCGCGATAGATAGAATCTTGAATCAAACGATTGGGTCGACGAGGAATAAGCGCAGAAAAAGAATTTCCGTAACGATAAATATTATAAAGAGAAAACGCGTTGATAATATTATCCAGATTCAACCTAGCTTTTTCGCGTGAATTTGCCGAACTGACCAAACGCACAGTGATTTCCAATCCGCCGCGACTCATTTTTTCTTCCATTCCTTTTACCATTTCTTCTTCCATCTGAGTAAGGTGGTAAGGTTCTTTGGGATTCAAAGTATCTTTTTTATTGTTGGAAAAAATAATTTTAGTCCAAGAAGCGGCGGCATTGCTAAAACCGGAATTTTTCAAAACAGATTCGAATTTTTTGCCTTCCTTTATTTCTCGCACTATTCTAACTCCGGATTTGCGCCAGTTGCTTGCTGCCGGTCTGACTATATATTGGATAAGCGCGCCTTCATCATTTTCCAATTTTGAAAGAGGGTTTAATAATGCCGGCAAAGGATCGCTTTCCAGATGTTTGTAGGTTTTAAAAGGAAAAAAAGATTTTTCTTTAAAAGTGAGATAAGCGCCGACAATATGACTTTGCGGCTTGAAAATATTGTAATCAGGTTCTTCGCTGATTTCGGCATTGGGATATTGAGCGTGTATTTGTTGTTCCGCCAAACTGCGAAGTTTGGCCGGGACTGCTACATAAAAAGAAATAGATCCGTCTTTAACGACAATTTCAAAAGATAAATTATCGTTTCGACCGGACAACCAAGCCCCAAAACCTTTTTGCGGACGCAAGCCGGCGATGTTGGAGAATAAAGTTTCCGCCGTACCTATTTGTTCGCGAATTTGATTTATGTTTTCTTCTTGAAAACTTTCTTGCTTATCACCTTTTTTTTCTTTTGGGACTTTTATCAAAAATACGGTTTTATGAAAAGCTTTCCCGCGACGATTTTTTTCATGCATCACCAAGCGTAAAATTTTGACCATTAATATCAAGCATACCAAAATAAGCGCGGCGCTGAACACTACGGTTTGAGTCTCGGGCGGAAACCCTAAAGATGTCAATATATCAAGACTTAGATTAATTTCAAAAATTCCCAACAAAGACATAGTTATTCTTTTTGATGATTTTTTAAAGCTAGTATGCGATCAGCTTTGATTTTGGCTTCTTGTTCCAGAAAAAAATAATTAACCCCGGGTATCATCTTGAGCCATTCAAAAATCAAAGTGAAAATTTTCCTGACTTTTACATGAGTTTTTTTGAGCAGTTGGCCGATTTTTTCCGCTGTTTCTTCGCCCTTGATTTTGAATTCTTGTTTGGCGATGGGGGACATCTTTTCATAAGCTTCGCGCAAACCCTCTTCCATGATTTTTTCCACCCTGACCGTTGTTGCGTCGCGTAATTTGGGCACTGCCACGGAAACAATGCGAGGTTTTTTGAAAAAAGGCTTTTTTTCCGTTTCTGGCTTAGATTGATTTTCTTTTTTGGGAGAAAGAGTCTCTTTTTTGCTTTCTGCCGATTCTTTATTTTCTTTTACGACAAAATCTCCGGCTTGTTCTGCCTGGTTATCTTCCATGTTTAGAAGTTGTTTTTCCGGAGTTATGGCCACATTTTTCTTTTTCCATATTATAGCACTTTTTTCAAATGATAACAAATACGCTTTTTGATTGTGATTTGGAGAGAAAGCCGAATATGTGGTATAATGAAATTAGCTAAAAAATAATTTTTGGAGGGTTATGAAAACCACAAGCGAAATATCTCATCAGGGCATACTTTGGGTAAATGTGCCGGAGCAATCGGAAAAAGAATTGTTCAAACTTCAAAAGAAGTTTGGTTTTGATCATGGCGATATCAAAGAAAGTTTACCGCCTTTTCAGCGCGCCAAAATAATGAAACGCGACCATTATTATTTTATGGTTTTGCATTTTCCGGTTTTTGACAGAGAAACCAGACGTCTGGGTTTTACCGAAGTGGATTTCTTTTTGAGTAGCAATCTTTTGGTAACCGTTCATGATAATAAATTGCCGATTTTGGATAATTTTTTTAACTTGTGTAAAAAGAACGATGAAATTCGAGCGAAATTTTTTTCCGGCACAGCGGTTCATATTTTATTTGAATTATTAAGTCAATTGCTCGAATCGATTTTCCCGATATTGCTCCATGTCAATGAAGACATCAATCAGGTTGACGGCGAACTTTTTGCCCACAAAATATCCGGACGCGACATGGCTGAAGAAATTTTGCGTCTCAAAACCAATATCGTTACTTTCCGCCGCACCATGCAAGGACACAGGACTGTGTTGGAGCGTCTCATCATGTATAGCGGCAGGGAACTGGATCTGTTTTCTTATCAAAACTATATCAACAATCTTCGCGAGTTTGCCAACGAGATTTGGCATATCTTAGAAAGTCAAAAAGAAAGTATCAATGCCCTGCATGAAACCAATGAGTCTATTCTTACTTTGCGTACCAATGAAGTGATGAAAACTTTAACTTTGATTTCAGTAGTGACTTTTCCGCTTACTTTGGTTGCTGCGCTTTTTGCCATCGAAGCTCCAGGTAGACCTTTTGTGAATACTCCGGGAGGTTTTTGGATAATTGCCGGTTTGATAGGTTTGGGCGCGTTGCTTATGATATTGATATTTAAAAGGAAGAAATGGATGTAGGGTGAAAGTCTGAAAAGTCCATAAAGTTTATAAAGTCCATAAAGTCTTTTTATAAAGTAAAAAACCGCCTTTTTGGCGGTTTTTTAAATTTTGTTTTGGCTTATATTAGCCAAGAAAGACTATTGACAAAAAGGCTAAAATGTGCTATAATATGTCGTTAGTTATTTTTTAGTTGTTTGACAATTTATTTTATAAGGAGAATGAAAAATGGATGAGTTAACTGGAAAAGAGAGAATCAGATTGTTTCTTGAAGAAACAAGATTTAAAAATGTGGAGTTGAAAAAGCTGTTAAACATTTCTCCCGCAGGTGTAGGACAGGCAATTGAAGCGGGAACACTCTTTTATCAGAAAAACAATCTTATGAAAGACAGGTTGTTTAAACTGGCAGAAGAGATGTTTAAAGCCGGAGAAGAGTGGTCAGTACATTACCAGATTTTTGTAATGGAATCTATCTTCAGACATTTTCCGGAAACAAAAAAAGATGAAAGATTCAAAAAACACTATGAAAAAATCTTTCCTGAAAAAAAGATTTCCGAGGAAGAAGTTACAAAAGAAAACAAACCTTTGAAAGGAAATATTGTTTTCGGCAACGAAAATTCTCTTACAGTGCTTAACTGTGAAGGAAAAGCCTTCCAGTTGATGCTCACTGTGAAGAGCAAGAAGAATCCGGTTGTTATTGACACCGACGAGGTATCACTGATGTTTATCAAAAAGTAAGCATCATTCGTTCATTGTATAGGCGGACCTGCGGGTCCGTCGTTTTATTTTCTAAAACAAAAACTCGTCCTTGCGGACGGTTTTTTTGTTTGTCATTCTGAGTCGCAGACGAAGAATCTGTAAAAAGAAATTATTTTGCTTGCAGATCCTTCACTGCGTTCAGGATGACAGTCGATGTTAATTTAATATTTAATATTCAGTATTCAATATCCTAGCTTATTTTCGTTCCTTCTTTCGTATCTTCCACCTTATATCCCATCCCTTCCAATTTTTTCCTCAATTCATCACTCTTGCCCCAATCTTTATTTTGGCGCGCAGTATTTCTTTCCGCTACCAACTTTTCCGCATCATCAGAAATTTTTGTTTTTTTCTCTTTGAGATTTTCTTTTATTTTCAAACCAAACACTTCGTCAAATTTTAATAATGTTTTTAAATCTAATTTTTTTTCTTTTAATTTTTCCCAAACAAAAGCCAAGGCTCCGGCAGTGTCCAGATCATTGTTGATAAAATTCAAAAATATTTCTTTTGTTTCTTTGGAGGCGGTTTTTGTTTTTTTATCTATATTCCCGGCGACAGAATAAAGATGTTCCAAACCTTTTTGCGCCGAATCCAAAGCTTCAAAACTGAAAACAACTTGTTTACGATAATGAGCTTGTAAAAGAAAATAACGATAGGCGAGGGGATTATATCCTTTTTCAACCAGCGAAGATAAAGTGATGAAATTCTCACCTGATTTTGACATTTTGGCGTCTTTCAGATTCAAAAATTCATTATGAAGCCAATAATTGGCCATAGGTTTATCGTTTGCCGCTTCGCTTTGAGCTATCTCGTTGGTGTGATGAACCGGGACATGATCTATACCTCCGCAATGAATATCAAAAGGTTGTCCGAGATATTTTACAGACATGGCGCTACATTCTATATGCCAACCGGGAAAACCCATACCCCACGGGCTTTTCCACTCCATCTGTCTTTTTTCATGTTTGGGAGAAAATTTCCAAAGCGCGAAATCATTGGGGTGTTTTTTACCGCCCAGTTCAACACGTATTCCGGCTTTTAATTCTTGGTGTTGCAAATCCGCCAATTTGCCATAGTCGCTTAATTTTGACGTGTCAAAATAAATTCCGTCAACGGTTTGGTAAACAAAACCTTTCTTTTCCAGTTTTTTGATTAAATTTATCTGCTCTTTGATATGGTCTGTGGCTTTACATAAAACAGTCGGAGAAATGATGTTTAGATCGGATAAATCTTTTTTGAAAGACATGGTGTAAAATTTGGCGATTTCCCAAGCGGATTTTCCCGTGCGACGGCTGCCTTTTTCCATCTTATCTTCGCCTTCGTCACTATCCGAAACCAAATGTCCGACGTCGGTGATATTCATTACATGTTTGGTTTTAAAACCATTATATTGCAGGACCCTTTTTAAGATGTCTTCAAAAACAAACGATCTCAGATTACCAATATGCGCATAATCATAAACTGTAGGTCCGCAAGTATAAAGACCGACTTTGTTTTTTTTGATAGGTTTAAATTCTTGTTTTTGACGACCGAGGGTATTAAATAGAGTTATGGACATATTTTAGAGTATGATTTAAATTCTAAGCTCTAATTTCTAATCTCTAAACAATATTGAATTTCAAATTTCAAATTTTTTGATATTGAATATTAAATATTGGATATTGTTTAGAATTTAGGGCTTAGGATTTAGAGTTTAACCATTGGAATTTTATCTTATTTTAACAACTTTTTCAACCCTAGTGGTTTTTGACATTAAAATATGGTATAATATTTAAGTCAAAAGTCCATAAAGTCTATAACGTCCATCAAGTCGTGACTTTGTAGACTTTAAAGACTTTTTAACTTTATAGACTTTTAATTATGTTATTTTCTAAACCAAAATCCTATTTGGGGGTGGATTTGGGTGCGCACGGTATAAAATTGGTTGAATTGAAACAGGAAAAAAATCGTCCGGTTCTTTTTACCTATGGTTATGGTTCGGAACGTAAAAATATCCATAAGCTTTTTGCTCCGACGGAAAAAACAGTCGAGGATTTATTAAAAAGTAAAAATATTGTTACGGGTAAAGAATTGCGACTGCAAGATTTACCGGAAGCGCAAGATCCTAAACAAATAGAAAATTACGCCGCTGATTTGAAAGCTGTTTGTAAAATGGCAAAAACTGTTTCAAAATTAGCCACCGCCAGTTTACCGATTTCCGCTGTTTTTCATACAGTTGTCAATTTGCCTCAATTGGACAGAAAAGAATTTGATGCGGTTTTGAAAGCGGAAATCAAAAAATTATTGCCTCTTCCGGTGGAAGAAATGGTTCTCGATTATCAGATTATCAAGAACGGAGATAAAAATCAGAAAGTTATTGTTAACGCTGTTTCCAAAAAATTGGTGACTTTTTATACTCAAGTTTTTACCAAAGCCGGTTTAACGCTCCAAGCTTTGGAGCCGGAATCAGTCGCTTTGGCTCGTTCTTTGGTCGGACGTGATACGGCTGTCACTATGTTGATAGATATGGGCGCGGAACGAACGAATTTTTTTATCATTGATCAGGGTGCGCCGATAACTCACCATTCTTTGACTTTGGGAGGGGATAAGATAGATGTTTTATTACAAAAAACTTTGGGAGTGGAAAATGAAGAAATTGAACAGATTAAAACAGACATATTTCATTTTCAATCCGGGAGTGGAAAAAATTCTTTGGATAAAGATAAATTTTTAGCATTGCTTAACCCGGTTATCGATCCTATTGTTAAACAAATAGAATACGGTTTTGATGTTTATTTGCGACAAACGGGTAATGAACAAAAAAAACCGGAAAAAATAATTTTGACCGGCGGAGCGGCAAGCTTGCCTTATATAGCCCAGTTTTTAGCGGAGAAATTTCAAATACGTTGTTTTTTGGGAGATCCGTGGGCCAGAGTTGTCCATCAAGAAAAACTCAAACCAGTGCTCAATGAAATCGGTCCGAGAATGTCGGTAGCTATAGGATTGGCGTTGCGAAAAATAGTATAAAAATCCTAAATCCTAAGCTCTAAATCCTAAACAATATCCAATATTTAATAATCAATATTAAAAAATTTGAAATTTAATATTGTTTAGAGATTATAAATTAGAATTTAGAGTTTTAATTAAATTTATGACCAAAAAGCCTATTATACTACTCATCGAGCCGGATGAATTCTTGGCTGATATTTATGAAAAAAATTTGACCATGAACGGTTTTAAAGTGGTTTCATCCAAGACCGGAGAGAAAGGTTTTGTTTTGGCGCAAACCAAAGAACCAAAATTGATATTGCTCGAAGTGGCTTTGGGTAAAGAAAACGGTTTTGATGTTTTGGCCAGAATAAAAGGGAATAAAACGACTAAAAATATTCCGGTGATTATCATCACCAAGCTCGGACAAAAAAAAGATGTGCAAAAAGGATTGGAGCTTGGCGCTTTGGATTATATTATCAAAATACATTTTTCTCCGAGCGAACTTGTGGATAAAGTAAAGAGAGTATTGGCGGGAAACTGATAGTCATGCTATAATAATTTTATTAAAAAGATCCCTAAACCAAGAAAGGGGGTGAACATATGAATAAAAAAGGTTTTACTTTAATTGAGTTGTTGGTCGTAATCGCTATTATCGGTTTATTGTCCACTTTGGCTGTCGTAGCTTTGGGTAACGCCCGTGAAAAAGCTCGCGATTCCAAAAGACTTTCCGATCTTAAACAATTACAAACCGCGTTGGAACTTTTCTTCAACGAAAACAACAGTTATCCGATAGAAACTTCTTTGAACTTAGGTAGTGCAAGTACCACTTGTTTTACCACAGTAGGTTTCGAAGAAACATGTTCAGCAGCTCCGGCTATCACTTATATGAATCAAGTCCCAGCCGGTCCGCTACCTGGTGAATATTACAGTTATACAGGTAACACTACTTCCTATAGCATCACAGCTACTTTGGAAGGTACATCCGGAGGATTTACCGGAGACGTTACTGCCACACAAAATGGCATGACTGACTAATTTTAGGGAATTAATTCCAGACAATCCCGCCTTTTAAAAAGGGCGGGATTGTTTTTTAAAAATTGTATTTTTTTGATAAAAATGATAGAATTTAACAAAGAACTTGGTCTTAAGTTCAAAAATAATTATATGAATAAAAAAGGTTTTACTTTAATTGAGTTGTTGGTCGTAATCGCCATTATCGGATTGTTGTCCACTTTGGCGGTCGTGTCTTTGGGAAACGCTCGCACTAAATCCAGAGACGCCAAAAGGTTAAGCGATATCAAACAAATACAAAACGCTTTGGAAATGTATTTTAATGATCGCAATACTTACCCCAATCCGACAGCTGTTAATTTATCGCTTGGTGAAAGCAATAGTAATTGTTTGGGTATGAACGGCTTTGTTTCTACTACTTTGTGCGTTGACGATGAATTTTTTATGAAAGATATTCCTCTTGATCCTTTGGGTGAAGCTTATATTTATAACGGCGGAGTTACCACCTATACTTTGAGAGCCGTATTGGAAAGCGGTGGCGGGGGATTTGCTTCAGGCCCGGTTACGGCGACTCCGAACGGTTTGGAAGGGACGAGATAAAAAGCGGATTATGTATCAAAATATGATTTTTTATATTATTTTTTTTGTTAGCGGAGCCATTATCGGCAGTTTTCTCAACTGTTTGGTTTGGCGTTTGAAAAATAATAAAAATTTTATTACCGCAAGAAGTCAATGTCCTTTTTGTGAAAGAAAATTGGCTTGGTTTGAAAATATACCGGTTTTCAGTTTTTTGTTTTTAAAAGGGAAATGTCGAACTTGTCGGGAAAAAATACCTATTTTTTATTTTTTGGCGGAAATTTTTACCGGATTATTATTTGTTCTTGTTTTTTGGTTTAACCAATCCGATTTATTTTTTTATAAAATATTTTTTGAATTATTCGTAATTTCTTTTTTGATATTTGTTTTTATCTACGATGCTTTGTATAAAGAAATTTTACCGGGTGCGGTCTGGGTGGCGGTGCTTATCGTGACAGCTTATCATTGGTTGGTGAAGGATTTGACGATAGAATCTTTTGTTTATGGAATTATTTTAGGTTTTTCTTTTTTTGCTTTTCAATATTTTGTTTCCAAAGGTAGATGGATAGGCGGAGGAGATGTGAGATTGGGTTTGTTTATAGGAGCGCTTTTGGGTTGGGAAAAAACAGTATTAGCCGTTCTTGTTGCTTATTGGCTGGGAGCTTTTTTCGGTTTGTTTTTATTATTTTCCAAAAAAGGGAAAATGAATTCAGAAGTACCTTTGGGAACATTTTTGACCGCAGGAACATTGTTTGCTATGTATTTTGGAGAGTATATTATTAATTGGTATTTCAAATTTCTCAATTAAAAATTTTAAGTTTTTATGACTTACGAGGAGATTAAAAAACGTATTGAAAAATTGCGAAAGGAGATTGATTACTATCGTTATCAGTATCATGTTTTGGATAAGCAAGAAATTTCCGATGCGGCTTTGGATAGCTTGAAAAAAGAACTTTATGATTTGGAAGCCAAAAATCCCGAGCTTGTCACACCGGATTCCCCGACTCAACGAGTAGCCGGTAAACCGCTTGATAAATTCGAAAAAGTCACGCATCAAGTTTCGCAGTGGAGTTTTGACGATGCGTTTACGCGCGAAGATATGCAGGATTGGGAAAATAAAGTTTTGAATTATCTTGAGAAAGAAACTGGGAAGCGCCCGAGTGATGTGGAGTATATGTGCGAACTCAAAATTGACGGTTTGCATATAGTCTTCACTTATGAAAAAGGTGTTTTAAAAACAGCTGCCACTCGCGGAGACGGTAAAGTGGGAGAAAACGTCACTCAAAATATCAAAACTATCCAAAGCGTACCGCTAAAATTGAAAGAAGAAGTTGATATTATCACCGAGGGTGAAGTGTTCATGGGTAAGAGTAATCTGGAAAAATTGAACAAAGAACGCGAGAAATCCGGTGAACAAATTTTTGCTAACCCGCGCAATGCTGCAGCCGGAACCATTCGACAGTTGGACAGTTCTATAGTGGCCAAAAGAAAATTGGATACTTTCATATATGATATTTCACAGGGTGAAATTCCGGAAACTCAAGAAAAAGAGTTGAAAAGATTGGAAGGTCTGGGCTTCAAAGTAAATCCTTTTAGAAAATTATGCAAAAATCTGGACGAGGTTGTGGAATTTTGGTCGCAATGGCAAAAGAAAAAAGAAAAAGAAGATTATTGGATTGATGGGGTGGTGATAAAAGTCAATCAACGTCACTATCAAGAAAAGTTGGGATTTACCGGAAAATCTCCGCGTTGGGCCATAGCTTTCAAATTTCCAGCCGAACAAGGGACCTCGGTAGTAGAAGAAATTTATGTGCAAGTCGGTCGTACCGGCGCTTTGACGCCGGTGGCAAAATTGAAGCCGGTGCAATTGGTCGGGACTACTGTGACTCATGCTACGCTTCATAATTTTGATGAAATAGAAAGATTGGACATAAGAGTCGGGGATAGTGTGATTGTGGAGAAAGCCGGAGATGTTATTCCTAAAATTGTGAAAGTTTTGACAGGTTTGCGTACGGGGAAAGAAAAAGTTTTTCGTCGTCCCGTAAAATGTCCGGTGTGTGAAAGTGAAGTTTCCAATAAAAAGTTAAATGTCGGAAACGATGATGAACAAGTGATATTATATTGTCAAAATAAAAATTGTTTTGCGCAAGAATTGCAAAAAATCACTCATTTTGTCAGTAAAAAATGTTTTGATATAGATCATTGCGGAGAAAAAGTGGTGGAACAGCTGGTGAATGAGGGGTTGATAGAAGATGCGGCTGATTTGTTTTCTTTAACCGTCGGAGATTTGGAAAGTTTGGAAAGATTTGGAGAAAAATCCGCTCGTAATTTAATCCAGGCCATAGACGAAAGAAGAAAAATATCTTTTGCCAGATTTATAAACGCTTTGAGCATTCCGCAAGTCGGCGAAGAGACGGCGCAAGATTTGGCTGAAAATTTTAAAACTTTGGATAATTTGGCAAATGCAACTGCGGAAGATCTGCAAAAAGTTTACGGTGTGGGTGAAAAAGTGGCTTTGTCGACAGAAGAATATTTTAAAGATAAAAAGAATTTGAAGTTTATTGAAAAATTATTGTTAAACGGCGTAGAAATAGAAAAACAAATTGCGCGCAAAGAAGACGGGCCGCTTCAAGGTCAAACTTTTGTTTTGACCGGTACGATGGCCACTATGCCGCGTGAAGATGCTAAAGAAAAAATAAAATCTTTGGGTGGAGAAATTTCCGAAAGTGTAAGTAAAAAAACCACCGCTGTCATAGTTGGGGATAACCCAGGCAGTAAATACGATAAAGCCAAGGATTTGGGGGTAAAAATAATCAACGAGCAAGACTTTCTCAAGATGATAAAAATGTGATATACTAAATTAAATTCGAAATTCTAATTCCTAAATCCTAAACAATATTAAATATTGAATATTAAAATATTTTTGTTTAGAGCTTAGATTTTAGAAATTAGAGCTTTTATAAATTAAAGGGGGATTATGTCTTCAAAAACTTCGTATATAAAATGGTTTAGAGAAACTACTATCAAAGATATTCCTAGCGTGGGAGGAAAAAATGCATCGCTTGGCGAAATGTTTCGCAATTTGACCAAAAAAGGAATAATGATTCCAAACGGTTTTGCCATAACCGCGGATGGTTATCGTAAATTTTTACAACAAAACGGTTTGGAGGCAAAAATAAAAACTTCTTTGAAGGGGATTAATGGAACTGATGTAAAAAAATTGGCTTCTGCCGGTAAGAAAATTCGCGAAATGATTTTAAAAGCGGAAATACCTTGGGAAATCAGTCGGGAAATATTGAGTTCTTATCGTGAGTTGACAAAAAATTCCGGAAAAAAGATTTTGAGCGTGGCGGTTCGCAGTAGTGCGACAGCTGAAGACTTACCGGATGCTTCCTTTGCCGGACAACAAGAAACTTATCTCAATGTAATAGGTGATAAAGCTTTATTGGTAGCTGTCAAAAAATGTATGGCTTCTCTTTTTACCGATAGAGCTATTTCTTATCGTATTGACAAAGGATTTGATCATCTGGACGTGGCTTTATCTGTATGTGTTCAAGAAATGGTTCGATCGGATATCGGACAATCCGGTGTTGTTTTTACATTGGATACTGAAAGCGGATTTACCGGCGCGGTTTTGGTTAGCGCTACTTACGGTTTGGGAGAATATGTCGTGCAAGGTGAAGTGGTTCCCGATCAATACTTTGTTTTCAAAGAAGGTGTGCGTCAAGGATACGACGCTATCATTTCCAGAAGATTGGGTAGTAAAGAAGTAAAATTGGTTTATCAAAAAGAAGGAGGAACAAAACAAGCCATAGTTGATAAAAAAGACAGGGAAAAATTTTGTTTGAACGATAAAGATGTTTTATTGTTGGCTTCTTGGGCGATGAAAATAGAAGATCATTATGGACATCCGATGGATATCGAATGGGCGCGGGACGGAGAAACCGGAAAAATGTTCATTGTTCAAGCTCGCAGTGAAACCGTAAAAACTTTGTTAGCTAAAAAATCGGTTATAGAAACTTATAAATTGAAACAAAAGGGAAAGGTTTTGACCGAAGGTTTGAGTATCGGACAAAAGATAGGTGTTGGTAAAGCGAGGATAATAGACAGTCCCGCGCAGATGAAAGAGTTTAAAAAAGGAGAAGTATTGATTACACGGATTACCGATCCGGACTGGGAACCTATCATGAAAATAGCTGCTGCCATTGTTACCGAACAGGGTGGTAAGACATCTCATGCGGCCATAGTATCACGCGAACTCGGTGTGCCGTGTGTAGTGGGAGCCGAGGGTGCAAGAAAAAAAATTAAAATGGGACAAGAAGTTACCGTCTCTTGCGCTGAAGGAGAAGTCGGATATGTTTACGACAAAAAATTACCATACGAGGTAAACAGAGAAGAAATAAAAGAAAAGGTAAAAACCAAAACCAAAATAATGATGAATGTCGGCGATCCCGATAGTGCTTTTTCTCTTGCGCATTTGCAAAGTGATGGGGTTGGGTTGGCCAGAGAAGAATTTATTTTTACAAATTTTATCAAAATTCACCCGATGGCTTTGATTAATTATGATAAAATCAAAGATAAATCGGTTAAAGAAAAGATAGACAAATTGACACTTGGTTACAAAAATAAAACAGAATATTGCGTGGACAAACTGGCCGAAGGGATAGCTTTTATTGCCAGCGCTTTTTATCCGAACGATGTGATAGTTCGTTTATCCGATTTTAAAACAAACGAATATGCTACGCTTATCGGCGGTGCCGACTATGAGCCTAAAGAGGAAAATCCGATGCTCGGATGGCGCGGGGCGTCGCGTTATTATGATCCCAAATATAAAGAAGGTTTCAAGTTGGAATGTTTGGCGCTCAAAAAAGTTCGCGAAACTTGGGGGTTAAAAAATGTCATTGTGATGGTGCCTTTCTGCCGTACGGTAGATGAAGGTAAAAAAGTATTGGATACAATGAAAGAATTCGGATTAGAAAAAGGAAAAAACGGCTTACAAGTTTATGTGATGTGCGAAATTCCGAGTAATGTTATTTTGGCTGATGAGTTCAGTAAAATATTTGACGGGTTTAGTATCGGCAGTAATGATTTGACCCAATTGACTCTCGGAGTGGATAGAGACAGTTCGTTGGTTTCTCATATTTATGATGAAAATAACGAAGCGGTCAAAAAATTGATTAGAAACGTTATTAAAACCGCGCATAAAAACGGATGTAAAGTCGGTATTTGCGGACAAGCACCGAGTGATTACCCGAAATTTGCGGAATTCTTGGTTGAAGAAGGAATAGATAGTATTTCACTCAACCCCGACACTGTTCTCAAAACCGGTGAACGGATAGCACAGATGGAGAAAAAAATTCATCATACCCGTTACGGACAGACTACGGTTGATATTATGACGAAAATGTTTATTGTTATGGGGGTTGTAGCTTTTTTGTTAGTCTTCGGCGCTTTTGTTTGGGATTCTTTTTCTGAAATCGGATTGTTGACTGAAAAAATCAAGATGGCAAAACTTTCTACGTTTATACCGTTTATAAAAAATTAAATTTTCACCGCCTTTAAAAGGGCGGTGTTTTTTTATAAAAGTTCTTTGTTTAAAATATGGTTTCTTATTATTTTTTTCGCGGAGGCGAAAATGATAGACCAAAAGAAAGAGGAAAAAAAGGTTGAGCAAAAAGGGATTCCGACCGGGCGTTTTACCGAATGTAAAAACTGCGGAAAAACGGCAGAGATTATTATTTTGGATAAAGCGGTTTCCACAGCCGGAATACGGGTACCTCACCCGTGTTGTTCTTTGTGTGAAGAAAGGTTGGATAAATAACCAACCGACCAGTTTTTTAAGCCCGTGAAACACCGGGCTTTTTTTATTGACAATTAGTTAAATTTTTATTAGTATTGCTTTATTATTAGTACTTTTAAAATGGAGATTTAAATGGAAGAAAATTTTCTAACCAAGATTTTGGAAGAAGAAAACCTTATTAATGGAATCAAACCAGGTATTTTCTCAAGAAAAGACGACGAAGGTGAAGGTCGGGTTTTAAAAGTTGAAATTACTAAAAACAAAGATATTATTGTTGATTGTGAAGTTGATCAAAATCTTTGTTTGCACAGAAGTAAACTTAAAATGTGCAGGTTTAGAACTTTTATCGGAGGCGGTCTTAGTCAAAATGTTTTAAAATCTCTATGGATACTTGCTTTGGCTATAAAATTAGACAAAGAAGATCCGGTTAGTTCTTATGAACAAATACGCTTTGATTTTCAACAGAAAAACTCTCTTCAAGAGATTTTTAAACGGATATTTGAAGAAGACTTTGTTTTTCCTTTGGAAATAGATAAAGAATATTCCGTTTGTTCTGAAGAAGGAATTTCCCTCAATATTTTGATACAGCTGGGTAATAGTGATACTGTTATCCATCTGGGGTATGATCAAAAAAAATTTAAAACTGATCATCAAAATTCCAGGGTAAAAAACGCTCTGATTATCGTGGCGAAAGCCATAGAATTGGATAATGAGAAAGTTCCTTGGTAGTTCTTCGTATAGTCGAGTTGTATTAACTCGACTTTTTTATTCACAAATACGATATTTGACAAAATCATTCTTTTTGTTTATAATTTATCTCACCTAACTACCATTTGGGTCGGTAGTTCAACTGGTTAGAGCACCGCCCTGTCACGGCGGAAGTTGCGGGTTCGAGTCCCGTCCGACCCGCAAAAACAGTCCTGCATAGGACTGTTTTTTCGTGGGCGGAAGTGACACAACTGTTTGTGTCGCGTCGGGACGAGAACGCCGGAACGATGTCGCGCGACGCAGACGAGCGAGCGCGACCGTGAGGCGGTGGCCAGACAAAATTTTCGGAAGAAAATTTTAGTCGCGGCCGAGTCCTTAGTTTTCCCGTCCGACCCGCAAAAACAGTCCTATTCAGGACTGTTTTTTCGTTTATAAAAAAGACAGCCTATTAGCTGTCTTGTAAAGAGCTTTTATTTCCCAAGTTTTTTGAGAGCTTTGCGCGCCTCGCGCGCTTTTTTACTCGGTTTTTTTCCGAGTAAAGTAAAGGCCTTGATCGGTCCGAAATTTTTATCTCTGTTCCAAATTCGGAATTTGATAAAACTATGAGTCTTTTTGATAAAGACATTTATTACCGAATAGGGGACGCGAAAACAGTCGTGTTTTTTACCCTTGTCATCCTCGAGTCCAGGCACCAGATCAACCCTCAAAGCGGTAAGATTGAGGTAATCTGCGATAGCTTCGTTGGTCTGCGAATTACGCGGTTCAATGAACCATTCAAAAACTTTAGCTTCGTTGCTCATTGTTTTCTCCTTGCAAAAAGTTTTTCAACAAAAAAGGCCACGAAGTGTTCGGTATACGGGAATTGAATTGAAGGAGGGGGCAATTCAATCTCGATACCAAACACATTTGTGACCTCTTTTGCTTTTTTGTATTTTCAAAGTCAATTTAAGATAGCAAATTTCAGTGTTTTTGTCAAGAACCGGTTTGTGGATATTCGAACCTTTATTTGACAGCTTTGATTACTTCGTCAAATATTTTTTTATAATCTTTTGCCAATTCAACCAAAACTTTACGATTTAATTTGATATTCTTTTTATTGAGTTCGCCAATCAATCTGCTATAAGTGGTTCCGGCTTGACGAGCGGCGGCGTTGATAGAGATATTCCAATTTTGACGGAATTGTCCTTTTTTGGCGCGACGAGAAGCGAAAGCGTGTTGACCGGCTTTCATTTTTGCCACTTTGGCTACTTTGATTTTGCTTTTGCGACCCCAGCGGAAACCTTTGGTATGTTTCAATATACTGTGGCGTCTTTTATTGTGGAGAATACCACCTTTAACTCTGGTCATATTATTACTACAATTTATGATTAATTATTATTTCACAATACTGCCGCTGATATGTTTGGCGTAAGAATCAGCCATAACCAAATCGCGTCTTTTATTACGATTTTCTTTACCGGTTTCGCGGGCGTTAAAATGGCCTTGACCGGCGACTCTTTTGATAATCTTGCCATTTTTGGTTACTTTGAACCTTTTGGCAATAGCTTTTACGGTTTTTAATTTTGACATATTTTTTTAAGTTCATTTCCAAGCGTTTCTAAGAGAGTCTTTGAAGAAACGTGTAAGGCTTTTCTTCTCAACTCTTCGCTTTTCTATGAGTTAATTATTTAAATTTTTTAACTTTTAAAAATTATTGCGGTAACCGATCTTCCTTGTCGTTCTACTTCCTGATCGTATTTTATCGGAACTTGAGCGTTAACATCGGAAATAAATTTTTTGATAAGTTCAAAAGCCAAACTTCCTTGTTGCATCTCGCGTCCTTTGAGAATAACTTCCACTTTGACTTTATCTCCGCCGTTCAAAAATTCTATAGTTTGACGTTGGCGAATTTCCAAATCATGAGTGCCGATACGAATGGAAAGTCTGACGCATTTTATCTTGATCTCTTTTTGATGAGCTTTTTTGATGCGAGCGGCTTTTTCTTGTTGATATTGAAATTGACCGAAATTCATGATTTTACAAACAGGGGGTTCGGCTTTCGGGTTTATCTCTACCAAATCCATTTCTTGATCATAAGCAGCTCGGATAGCTTCACCGGTTTTCATGATACCCAAATTACCGTTATCAGGACCCAAAACACGCACTTCCGGTGCAGTGATTTTTTCATTGAAAAAATATTGTTTTTCGTTTATTTCTGGTTTTCTTTTTTTATGTGAAATGCGCATAAGCGGAGTTTATAAAGTTTTTAAAGTTATAAAGTTTATAAAATCAATTTATCGGAACTTTATGAACTTTATGAACTTTTTACTAGTCGCGAAAGCGACCGTGGAGATGGCGAGAGTCGAACTCGCGTCCAAAAAGTTTTCAACAAACCTTCTACATACATAGTTGTCCCGGTAGTTTTCGGCGTTAAAATAATGGGGCAACGGAATTTTTAACGCTTAACCGAAATGCCTTCGGAACAAATCCGTCGGTACGAATTTGAACCTACGCGAAGTAAGTGACACCGCAACCGACTACTTCGTATTATCGGCACGATGGCGCATGAAGCCTTATTTAGGCCATGGCAGGCGCAAAGCTCATCGTGTTAGCGAATATTGCTCTGGCTTTTGAAAATAAGTTGGCACTTATTTGATGCATTTGGTTTTTATCGAGGCCAAATGCCGCCCCGGTATGCCAGCTTGTCAAGGAACTTTTGTCGAAACCAAACATCCCCCCGTTAGAAATTTTCAATTTCTAATTTTCAATTTTTAATGAATTTTTAATGATCAATTCGCAATTGTAAATTGAAGCATTGTAAATTCAATGAAAATTAAAAATTGTAAAATTAAAAATTATTTGTCGTGTAAGGACCTTCTCATCTCTCTTTCCACATCCTTTTTTTTGAGAGTCTCTCTCTTATCAAAAGTATGTTTACCGCGAGCTACGGCAATTTCTATTTTAACTAAGCGGTTTTTAGTATACACCGAAATAGGAACGATTGTCAAGCCCTTTTCTGCAAATTTTCCCTGTAAATAGCGAATTTCTTTCTTATGAAGTAAAACCTGTCTACTTCTGGTCGGGTCGTAATTATCCAATTTGCCAGCTTGTTTATATTTGCTTATAGTTGCGTTGGTTAAATAAGCTTTATTGTTATGAAAGGTGATAAAAGCCCCTTTTAGACTTATTTGTCCGTTTTTTGCAGACTTAACCTCATGTCCGAGCAACATTAAGCCAGCCTCGAATTTTTCGAGAATCTCATAATCAAAAAAAGCTTTTTTATTGTCAGCTAATTGAGGCATATGTTTATATGTGGTAATTTTAGCAGAAAAAATGAATAAAATCAAGCCCCTTTATCATTTTTTAAATCTTTATTTTTTTTAATCTTTAAATTTTAGCCAGATTTGATTTTTTTCTTATTTTGTGCTATATTAAGCTGTAATAAATATATACCATGAAAAATATTTCTTTTCATCCCAAATTAGCGGCTTTTATAGATGTTATAGCCAATTTGGTTATGTTTTGGGGGTTGTTTAGATTGGGGCATTGGCAAACTCTTTTAGCTTGGTTTGTTTTAAGGACTGTTTTGTGGATTTTCTTTATCCGTCTGGTTTATTATCCGAAGGAGCTTTCTCGTTTACGTCATTTTATTTCACTTCTTTTCTTTAACGTCGGGGTGTTGTTATCTCTCATCTTTATGGAGTGGGGTCAGGCGTTAACTTTGACTGTGGCTTTATTTGTTATTTTTTCCGGAGTCAGTTTTTGGCTTTTACCGACCAAAAGTGAACCGGGAGTTATTAACTTTGTCATAAAACCTTATCGTCGTTGGCTTTTACTGATGGATGTTTTCGGTTTGGCGTTACTTTGGAGTTCATTGTATGCCGGATCTTCTTTTCAGTTGATAAGTTTTAATTATTTTTGGTTAGGTTTGATTTTGGCGTCTCTTATCACTTCTTCTATTTCATATTGGTGGTGGAGAGAATACGGACTGGAAAATAAAGATCGTTTATGGTGGAGTGTTATTGCTTGTTTTTTTACTTTTTTGGAACTTTCATTTGCGCTTTGGTTATGGCCGCTCGGGTTTTTGGTAAACGGCTTGATAGTGGTTTGGTTTTGGTATGTTTTTTGGTTGATGGTTCGTTTTAATCTCAGTAAAGATGGAATCAATTGGCGCAAACAGAATATTTTTTTGATTATAAATTTTATTTTATTTATCGGTTTTTTGTTTTTAGTTAAATGGAAATGACGAAGTTCATAAAGTTATAAAGTTCATAAAGTTTATAAAGTAACCACTATTTCTTTTTGGAAACTTTACAAACTTTACAAACTTTACAAACTTTCAACTATTTTTATGTCACATCCTCCTCATCTACCAAATCCTTCTTGCAGTATATCCCTTCATCAGTTATGGCAAAGGTTAGGTTTGATTTTTTTGTCTATATTTTTCGGTCTCATAGGCGGTTTGACCGGAGCTGCTATGACTGTGGGTTGGATCTGGCCGGATTTGGGAGGTGGAAATTATTGGTTGGTTTCTCAAGTTGATAGAAGTAGTCAAAAGGTGGAGATGGAAGAATTTATCAAAAAAGAAACTTCGCAAAAAATAATGTCTGTTTATGAAAACTCTCAAAAATCCGGAGAAGTGTCTTTTTTGAATTCACAATCAAAATTGGGCGAAGCTGCGTTGGTCGGAAGCGACGGTTGGCTTGCTATGTATTTGTCGGATGAAAAAAAATCAAACAATTTTATCACTTGGACGGCGGTTAATAATGAAGGTAGGACTTATAAAATTGAAAAATTACTTTACGACAAGTTGACTAAAATAGTTTATTTCAAAATACGCGGCCTAACAAAAAGCGGAGAAACGGAAATAAAAAACGAACAGTTTAAAGTTATAGGTTTTTCGGAAAATGAAAAATTGGGAGAACAAGTTTTTGTGTATCAAAATAATTCTTGGCGTTATAATTTTTTAGCTGACGAATATTCTTTAACTGTTAAGCCTCATCTGGATTCCGTGCCGATGAAAGTTAGAACTTTGGAAAATAAAAATGCTCCTGCCGGTTCTTTGGTATTAAATAACCAAGGCAGATTTCTCGGTTTTTTAAATGAAAATAATGAAGTTATCGGTAGTGTCTATGTAAACAGGGTATTACCGGGAGTTTTGAATAAACAACAAATAATCTATCCGACTTTTTCTATAGAAGGATGGTATTCGTCAGAGCAGATTTTGATAACTGACGGAGGTGTTGTCAAAGGCTTTTTAGTGACCGGTGTCTTGAAAAATGATTCAAAATTACAAAAAGGAGATATAATTTTGGAAATCAACGGACAAATTGTTGAAAATGAAAATTTGTGGTATAATCTGAGAGGAGAACAAGCCCGTTTGAAAGTACTCAGACGAGGCAAAGTTTTGGATTTGGAAGCCCAAATAAAAGAAAATATTTTTAAATAAAAAATAGAATTTAAATTTTTAATTTATGATTTCTCTAATATTTAAACATTGGAAAGCGGTATTTTTTTGGGGTTTATTTTTTGCAGCTGTGAGTATCGGGGTCAGCGCTTTATTTCCGAGACAATATAGCGCCGATAGTCAGCTTCTTATAATCACTCAGGACAGATACGGAGTAGATCCTTATACCCAGGCTAAAGCCGCCGAGCGAGTCGGAGAAAATTTGGCTCAAATCATGAGTACGGCTGATTTTTACAATAAAGTTATAGAAAGTAATTTTACTTTCAATCGTGAAGCTTGGAAAAATATGCCTACTGAAAGAGAAAGACGCAAGCAGTGGCAAAAAAATGTTCAAGCTAGTGTGGTTTACGGAACTTCTTTGATGAGAGTAACTTCTTATGCTGCCACTCAGGAAGAAGCCGCTTTGTTAAATAGCGCTGTCACTCAAACCGTGACTTTGCGAGGTTGGGAATATGTCGGCGGCGATGTAGTTATCAAGACGGTTAGTGCACCTCTTTCTTCTCGTTGGTATGCCAGACCGAATTTTGCTATGAACGGGGTATTGGGTTTTGCAGTCGGTTGTTTGATCGCTTCTTTATGGATTTTGCGTTATAGAAAACATCATGTTTTCGGCGCTTAAATTCTGAAAAATATGGAGGAACCAACAAAAAAAGAATTATATAAAAAATTAGAAAATGTTTTCTTACAAATAGAGGACTGTTTGAAGTTACTTGAAAAACAAGAAGAAGAGCTTCATAGAGAAGTATTGTCCGCGATAGACAGAGAAAAAATGCAAAAAATTAAAAACAGAATCACTAATCTAAAAGATTTTTAATATGAACTCACCGAATAATAATTTCGGTTTGTCTTCGGACGAACAAACAAAAGCCGCAGCTTTGGGTCAAAAGCTGGCTTATTTTGTCGCTTCTTTATCGGCGACTCCGGAAGAAAAATTGGAAATCATAGACCTTATCCAAGAGATGACTTTGTCTCAGATGGAAAAATTGTCGCAACTCGTAGATGAATTTTATACCGAAAGCAAAACTGAAGTGATAGAAGAAAAAATGAAAAAAGCTCTCTTGGCCGTCAAAAAAGATTTTGAAAAGAAAAATGAAAAAACTGATACTGAATTTTCCGAAAAGTTGAGACAAATGGAAGAAGAATTAAAAAAATAATTACCGCTAATTTTTTAAAAATATGCCAGCTAACAATACTATAAAAGCGGAACGCGGCGGTGGTGTTCCGGAAACAAAAAAGATTTTTTCCGACAAAAGACAGGAAGCGGTTTTTTTGATAGCGTTAGAAAAGTTCAAAGAGAAAAATTTTGAAGGTAAAAAAGGTGTTAGAAAATCCGATAAAGAAAGAAATGACAGCGCTAGAAAAACTCTAAAAGATATGGCGGATAAAAATTCCGAAGCCGTAAGAATTTTGGCCGAAATAAAAAAGGAAGACGCGGTAAAAGCTTATGGCGAAGCGGCCGGTTATCTATGGGAAGCGGCTCAGAATATTGCATTGAAAGAAATGGAAAAGACGGAAACCAATGATAAAGAAAAAGAAAACGCTCAAAAAGCGGAAGAAGAAAAAATGAAAAAATTGGAAGAAATAAAAAACAATTTAACAAAAAAATTTGCGGAGTTTGGAGATAAGTTCGAGAAACACGGCGAAGAAATCGCCAAATTATCCGAAGGTAAAAAGAAAGAAGAAATGAAAGAAACGGAGAGAAAAATCATCAATAATTATACCAAGATAGAAAAAGCTTTGAAACAAGCTCAAGAAACTCTGCTTTCCGTAAAGAGTGAAGAAAAAGCGGAAAATATGGAAAAAACCTTACAGAGATTAAGTGCTGAATTGGTGCAAAATCAAGAATCAATTCGCAATTTAGCCACGGTTGAAACCGTTGAAAAACCGCAAGAAGAAGTTCAACCGCAAGAAAAGATTCCGGCAAAAGAAGAAGAAAAAGAAATTCAGCAAGTAGTCGAAGAGGTCAAACCTGTGGTCAAAGTTGTTGCCAAAGAAGAAAAACCCGAACCGGAAATCAAAGTCGTACCTGAAGCAAAACCGGAGATAAAAATTGAAACTGTAAAAACCAAGGAAAACGACTTGGAAATTTTGAAAAACGAAGCAAGTATTTTCAAAAAAGAAATACAAAAATATATTTCTGGTGAAGAAGCGAAAAGCATGCCTGCCGATTTCATAGATACGGCAAAGGCTTATTTGGTTTTGGTTGAAAAAGCCGAAGATGATGAAGAGCGAGGGGATTTTGAAAAAGCGCGCACGGCTTTTTTGGCGGATTTAAAAGATATCACTGACAAAACCATAGTCGCTCCGGAGAAAGCTGTTTTACCGACAGAAGAAAAGAAAGGCTTTTTTGGAAAAATTTGGAATAAAACAAAAGAGGTTTTTGGAAAGAGTAAAGAAGTTTTGAAAAAAGAAGAAGTCAGAGATATGGCTGCTGAAACAGCTTACAAATCAATCACTTCGGTTTTAGGTGTTAAATTTGCCACAGATTTGGTCAGAGCTATAGGTGGAAAAGGGGATATTGCTGATTATTACAAACATAAAATGGAAGAAGGCAATGTAAAAGAAAAATTTGCTTCTTTACTTCGTCAATCGGAAAAAAATAAAACTGTCGGCAAAGAAAATTTGAAAAAAGAAGAAGAAACGGCTTTTATCGCCAGAGCTCGCGAGCTTTTTTATGAAATCAACAAATCCGATCGTAGTCCGAAAGAAAAACAAGAAATGAAAGATAAATTGAAAAAATTGGTTAAACAATATGACAGTGAAAAAGGTAATACTGAAAAACAAGCTCAAACCGCCGTTATCGACATTGTCGACGATTATACCAAAAATAAAGTTAGCGGAGTTTCCATTGCCAAAGATTTTCTGAATACTTTGACTACCGCTACAGGCACATATGCTTTGCGCGGTGTTATTTACGGAACTGCGGCCGCGGCTGAAAAATATTTAAAATTAAGAAAAGAAAACAGACGTCGAGAAAGCAGTGGAGAAACACGCAAAGGAATTTTAAAAGAATTGACTGTCGGTTCTTTTAATGAAACCCTGAAAGAATTGAATGTTCTTGATAAGGAAAAAACTGCAACCAAGAAAGTGATTGATGTTATCAAAGCCAGCGGTGTATTGTTGCGAGTCGCCGGTATCGGCGGTTTGGCTATTGGAGAATTACATCAAGAAGGCGCCGGAATAATTGAAAAAACTTTGGAAAATATAAAAAATGCGACAGAACACGGAGTTTTGGAAAAAGGTGGAGCTTTGAATAATTTTGCCGCCAATTTTGATCGTTTGACACTTGGTTCTACCAATCTTTCTGAAAAAATAGATTCATTGTCCGGGAAAATTAGTTCGGAGGTTTTGGCTTCGGGAACTTTGATGGCGCAAGGATTGGAAAATGATACTTCTCCAAATAATGAAGATATTGATATGAAACTTCCTTGGGAAAAAGAAGAACCTCTTTATGCTGAAGAAAAATTATCTCCAACCGATATCCCCGAAACAACCGAAACCCCGGAGCCGGTAGAAATAGACACTACTATTCATAAAGGCGACGGATATTATGATGTCTTCAAAAGACAGATAGAGGCTGACCCGGAAAAATTTGGGTTTAAAGACGAGGGTGATGTGGATGATTTTATCGAAAAGAAAACCAAAGAGTTTTTGAAAATTAATAATCTTTGGAAAAACGGCAAAAGCGTAGGTTTGATTTATAATCCGGAAGCGAAAATTGTTTTGAATTCCGACGGCAGTTTTACGGAGAATAATGTGGAAACTTACAAAATGGAAATACCGAAACCTAAAGTGGAAATTCCTCAAACGAAAGTTACCACAGAAACGTCTTTGGAAAAAAACGAATCGCCAAAAATGACCGGAGAAGAAATAATAGCGGAAAACAAATCTGTGTTCAATAAAGCGGACAGAAAAGAGTTGGATGAGATTTATTCGAAAACCGTGAAAGATATCCAAAAAGATTTTGGCGATGCCAAAGCTCAAAAATTTGTTGAAAAAATGGATGTTGTAAATAAGAGATTAAACGATTTGGAAAATGTGGTTTCGCAACACAAAGTGGAAGGTTCGGATAATTTGGCCGGACGTTTGAAAGATTTGAAAACAGCTTTGCTTAAAGCGCAGGAAGATGAAGTTCCGGCAAATTACAAAAGCACACTTTCTATGCTTGATGATATCAAAGCAACTATAGATAGCGATATCAAGATTATAGAAAATCAAACCGGCGGAGGACAGACTGCCGAATCTGTTAACGCGGATTTGTCCACCGAACAAATGATTGCAGAAAATTATGAGAATTTAGCCAAAGCCGGTGAGCACAAAGAAGCCGCCATGCGTTCTCTGGGTTTGAGTAATGAAGAAATCATAAATAAAATCCAGGAAGAAGCCGACACCAAAGAAGCGGCCGGCCGGGCTTTGTTGGAAAAAGAAAAATTGGCGGAAATGCAAGCGGAAGAAGCAAAAATAGATAAAGCTTTTGCGCAAGAAGAAATAAACGCCAAAGCCAGTGAAATGAAATGGCAAGAAATGCAAAAAAGTTTTGATACGCAAAGAGCTCAAAGCCAACAAGAAATAGATGAAATGTTCAAAAATTTACAACGCCGTTATGTGGATGATCCGGAAAATTTGAGTAAATTGAATAGACAACTTGAAAAAAGTCAAAGCATTTTGGCAAAAGCTTCTTTGGTAAAGGATTCTTTGAAAAATACTCCGGAAGACAAATCATCGTTGACAGATGTGATTGAAAAAACTTCCAAGAGTTTGGATAAAAGTAATATTGATTTTTTCAAGAAATTACCACATGTCCAAGAAGCCCAAAGTTGGGCTAAAGATTATTCCGGCGCCGGAGAAGATAAAGTGCAAGAGGCTTTGTTGAAATTGAATACAGCGACCAAAGAAACAAATAGCGCCGATTATCTTAAAGCTGTAAAAAGAATAGAAGAACTGAAAAATGAAATTGAAAAAACGGAAAAAGTCGGATTGGTGGGAATATTGAATAAAGAGAAAACAGTGGATGAAGTTATGGCTAAACCCATAGATCCGGCCGACAGAGCCAAATTGGACGCTATCCGTCAGGAAGCTCATGATGCGGAAATAAAAGCCAAAGAAGAAGTGGCCAGATATGCCGCAGAACAAGAAGAAGCGAATAAGTTGAAAGAAATTAAAACGGAAAGGATGAAAGCAACGGCCGGAGCTTTAGACAATAGAGCTGCTGAAATTTCTTTGTCCTTGGCGGAAAAACAAACCGCCAAAGCTTTTGAAGATGCTTATAAATATCTGGAAGAAAAACAAAAAGAAGTTGATTTCATTCGTTCCGTAGATGCGGAAAAAGAATCGTTTAATATCCAAAAAGAAATCAAAGCTTTGGAAAAACTTTCTCGGGCTTTGGAAAAAGCCAATGAAAAAGGTGTTCCTTTGGATAAAGAGAAAGTCAATGATTTTGTGGTGAAAATGGAAATGATAAAGAGAAATTCCGATAATGATGGAGCTTTGGAAGCTATCAAAGAAGCTGAAGATTATCTGAAAAAAGGCGGTAAGTTGGATAAATATATGGAAATGGTCAAGGACGCTGTTTCACAAGTGCTGCGAGGCCCTAATAGCTAAATTGTCAAGATAAAAACACCCCGATAATATATCGGGGTGTTTTTATCTTGACAATTAATGAAAAATCCGTTATTTTAAGATGTTGTTCATTGAAAATTTTATAGTCATTTATACAAAGGAGATTGCCATGTACGAAAAAGCAGTCGTTTATGTTTCGCTGTGCATCGCGTTCATCGCTATTTGTATCGCTGTTTTTTATGCGTTCAAAGAGCGCCGACAACGCAAAAATGAAGAAAAACGGAGATTAATCGAGGAAGAAAAATTTCGGACGGAGATTGCGGAAAAAACCGAAAAGTTCATCCGTCTTTCTTCGCGATATTTCGGCAACATGCCTATGACCGAGGAAGAAAAAAACGAATTTTTTTATCAGGTTCTCGCTGACCAAGAAAGAGACGGGATGATTGTGTGGTTGGATTTGATGGGTCTTCTCAGGGACGATGTCAACCTGATGAAGATGGTTGAAGATGAAGAATTTCGTTTTTCCGTCAATCTGACTTTTACCGAATACAAAGAACTGTACGATCACATGTACGGTCCGGGCGCTTATGCTATAGAGGTAAAAGATGAAATGAAGGCGAAGATTGAAAAATTCGCCTGGCTTTCTTTTCGAGATAAACCGGAAAGACAAAAAGTGGTAGAAGCTCGCGCTATGGCGCAGAGATTGTCTCAAGAATCCGCGGAAGAATTTCTGGATAAGAAAACCGAATACAAGTTCAAAGATCTGGATTCAGTGCGGAAAGCGTATGCTATCAAGCTCAAAGAACTGACCGATTTTATGTTCAAGACATTTCCTATCCTCAACGATGGTATCGACCGTTTAAAAAAAGCTGAAGCATCGCTCTGGGATTATGTGGAAGATTTCCGCAAAGCAAGAAAAGAAGCTGATGATTACCACAAACATCTCATGAGTATGGGTTCGCCCTTTGCTGATCCCAAGGAATTGGAAAAGAATATCAAAGATATTGTTTCCAAGGCTATTGTGGAGGCAATGAAAAAGGTTTTGGAAAATGAAGCGAAACTTCGTGAGGAATCCATCAAGAAAGCTGTAGAAGAAGCCTTGAAACCGGTTTACGACAAAATGAAGAAATACAGCGATTCGTTTGAACATTACGACAAACTCATTGAAGACCTGATCAATTCTTCGGATTTGGAAAGCGGGCAAATTGAAACTTTGAAACAGGAGATTGAATCTTACAAAGAACAGAAAAAGGTCGCTCAATCGGTTGCAGTGGAATCGACAAAAAATGAAAAAAGCGGACTTTTTAATTTGGTGTCTTCCGTACTTTGGATATTGTCGGTTTTAGGTATCCTTGCTGTGGCTTTCAGTATCGCAAACGAGAATCAGGATACTAAAAGCAATACTGAAGAACAAAAAAATTCTTCGGTTATTGCGCCTCTTGATTCCGAACCGGAATTTTTGTTATCGGATTTTGATCCTGATTTCCTGCGACAGGCTGAAGAAAAAACAGAAGAGATTACCGTTTCTACTGAAGAAAGTTGTTTGTCCAAGCAGTGTTGCGTGGATAAATATGGTGGCAATGTTGATTCCTGGACGCAAGCGGTAAAATGCTTCAAAGAGGTAGAAAAGAGATAAATGACTGTATTTTCGGACCGACGTAAGTCGGTCCTTTTTCTTTTATTTTAGCCATTTTTTGGTTTAAAACAAGTTAAAATAAGGTAGGGGTCTTGACAAAATCGTCAAAATGTGCTATCATATGTTGTTAAAATCAATTTGGATTTTGGTCTGCTGTGGAAGAGGGCGACCAAATAGAATTCTGAATTAACTCCTCCCGGAGTAATTTTTTGTTCCTAAAATAAAATTTTCTTTTTCATAGCGCGATCAAAAATTTTGATCTTGCTACCAAGGAGAAAAAAGTTCCTTACAATATAAGAAAATCGTTTAACATAGTCTAAGAGAGTTCCACGGATATTATCAACAGAACCCCAAGGAGGGTAGTCATGAAGAAGCTTATCGTTTTTTTCGCGATCGTTTTCGCGATGGTTTCCATGTTCGCGCAGGAAGAGAAGGTCACCCTGAAGGAATGCAGCGATCTTTGCAAAAAGGCCGCCGCGACCGAGCTCGAACAGAAGGTGTCCGCGGGCGTGGCGAATCCGGATCCGAAGATCGGGGCCAAGGAGATCGCCAGCGCGGTAATGATCTATCAGCAGAAACTTTCGGTGGACACGCTGAAAAAGGCGAATGATCTCGCCGCCGCCCTTTACTACAAAAAAGGGAAGGTGGATGAACTCTTCGCTGAATTCAAGAAAGGTATCGATGACGAGATCAAAAAGATCAATGAAAAGATCACCGCCATCGAAACCAAGAACACCGAGCAGGACACGAAGATCACCGCCATCGAAACCAAGAACACCGAGCAGGACACTGCTATCGGCAACATCAGCATCATTACGGTGAAGAATTCCAAGGACATTGAAGACCTGAAAAAAAGCCAGCAGAACATCTACGGATTCGTGACGCTCGGCCTTTCGACGGCCGTCAACATCAAGCTGGTGAACATGTCGCTCGGTATCGGGCTCGGTCTTCCGTTCAAGTATTTCACGGTCGAAGCCGGCGCCGAAGGGGGTCTTGATTTGACCTCCAATAACCTGACCACCATCGCGCATGCGGGTATGATATTCCCGATGAAAGATTGGGCTGACAAAGGCTCGATCCACTTCATCGTCAAAGGAATGTTCTATTCCATCATCAAGCTTCCTGAAGACAATGTGAATACCAGTCTTCTGGGGCTCGGATATTACGGTGGTGGCGGGCTCGCAGTCCGTTATCTTCTTCCCGTCGGCAAGGCTGAACTGCTCTTTCAGAGTGGTCTCAACGGCCTCTACGGTGAAGGACGCGAAAGGACGGATGACGGGTGGAAGAGGATTCTTCAGCCCGTGGTCGAAATAGACCTTTTCAAATTCGGCGTCCTGTTCTAGGACAGCCAGTAACGATTTTCTTTGGGGGACGCTTCAGTCGTCCCCCCTGTTACTTTGCCAACAATTTATTTGTTGACAGAGATGCAGTTTAAAAATAAACTGAAAAATAGTTCCTTAAAATATAGAGAAAGAGTTTCAAGAGTTTCCGGATATTAATAACAATGCCCAAAGGAGGGTAGTCATGAAGAATCTTATCAAGTTTTTCATCGCGGTTGCGATGGTGTTCGGCTTCATTTCCTGTGGCGTGTCCATGGCGGACACTACTGCCGAAAAGATCGACGGTGTGGCCGATGGCTACAAAGGTGGTCTTTGTGCGCAGCCCGGCGACAAATGCTTCGATGACCTCGTCTGCGGCAAGACCAAAGACGGCGAAAAGGTCTGTATGGAGCCGGTCGTTGTGGCTGATGATTCCGAAGAATCCGACGAAGACACTACTCCGGCGTTTCCCGAACTGAGCAAAAGTGATTGCGAGGGTCTGGAACTGGAGTTCAGTGAAGTACCGTCAAAAGTGGTTTTCTTCGGCGCCAAAGGTGAAGAGGACACCAAGACTGAGTTCAAACTGAGCTACAAGTACATCAAAGCGTACGACTATGTGAAGTACGCTTGCAGCGGCATCGGTTACGACGCCAAAGGCAATGTGCTCAAACCGCTCAAATGCCACGGGATGCAGGGTAACTCCGCAGTTGAATGCGGCTCCTGTAACGGCGGTGAAAACGGTACTACTCAGGTCTGCGCTTGGGATTGCGACCCGTTCAGGTGTGCGTCCCTTTAACACAGCAGAGCTCTTTCTTTCACGGGGCGGGTTAAAATCCGCCCCACATTTCCTTGAACATTATCGTATACAAATAGTGTTCAGAGAAGTGTAAATTAAAATTGGTCTTTCAACTTGAATTTTCGGAGAGAAATTTAGGTTGGCAGATGAAAATCCGCTGACAAAAAATCGCCATAATCTCTCCTTTGGCGTTTTTTTGTAAGAGAAATCATCCGCAAAAGGGGATTTAGGTCACTTTTTGCGGATAAAATTTCTCTAAGATTAGATAAATTAAGACTACTTGCCCGCCCGTAGCTTTAGCGAAGGAGGGTTGACAAAATCGTCAAAATGTGCTATAATATAGCGTTGTTACAGTAACAAAATGTAACAAAATAACCAATAATCACATTGTCATTCTGACCCGCCTAGGCGGGGAAGAATCTGCAATAAGCAATAATCTTAAAACAAAGATTTACCTTATTTACAGATCCTTCACCCTTCGGATTCAGGATGATAGAAAATATTTATCTTTTTCATTTTCCACCGGATTTTTCAGGTGGAGATAGAAAAGATTTAGTTCTTTACAATATATCAACGAAAATAAGGTTTCAGAATATATACAGGTACAACAATAACTTTTCTGATGGAGGACATCATGAAGAAGCTTAGCGTTTTTTTCGTGGCGGTTGCCACGATGTTTCTTGCAGGTTGCTATGTCACACCCGGAACGGGCGAAGAGCTCAACAACAACAATGGTCACGACTATGAACCCGTCAACGATGACGCGGTGAGTGACGAGACCGTGAAAGACGATGTCGTCAACGACAACACTCAGGCGGACGAAACCGTTGATGAGGATGTTGCGGAAGATGATGTCGACAATGTCGATACTGACACTGCGTCAGATTCGGATGTTGATACTGACGACGAAGATCTGACGGCGAGCATTTCCGCTCCCGAAAAGATCAACGAGAACGGCGGTATTGCCGAGATCTATGTGACGCTGAATCGCGCTGAAAAGTACGATATCTACGCATCACTTAGTTTCAGCGGTGATGCTATCCGCAACAAGGATTACCTGGTGTCAGGTCTCAATGGAGATAAACTGAACATTTCCGCTGGCGAAAAATCGGCGAAGTTCCAGTTGACCTCTATCAACAATGAAACGAACAATGGTAACCGCGAGATCGTGGTAACTATTGATCAGAGTAATTATTTTGAGATCAAAACCAAGGAAGCCCGCGTCACCATCCTGGAAGATGACGGAACCTTCAACGGGGAGTTCAACTTTGAATCCGTGTCGGCAACGATTACGGAAAATAGCTCCTCGGATACGGCAACTGTTACTGTCAAGCGTTCGGTTTCGACCGACAAAGTTGCAGTGACTGTGGTCGCGACAGGAGATCTTTCTCGCTTGACCTTCAACCCTTCCGGCGATTATCTCAATGGAAAGGAAGTAGAGTTTCTGCATGGTGAAAGCGTCAAAACATTTACCGTTAAGGTAAACAATGACAATATTTCACAGCCGGAGCTCAAGGTCAATTTCAAACTCAGAACTCCTACAGGATATACCACGATAGGTTCGAACAAAGAGTTCAACCTGACCGTCAAAGACGATGATGGTGGTACAGAAAAAGAGGTTCAGACCGCTTCAGGTCCGACCAACTACTGTACTGACTGGTGGGTAAAGCCGACCACGACAATAAAGAGCTGTGTTGGCTGGGGTGAAGGACAAGGTGGAGGAACAAGGATCATCGAGAATAATATCGATGGCTACACCAAGTTCATGATCTCCGGTTGGTGCTCAGTTATGTGCTATGATGCCAACGGTAATCCTTCGGCGCAATTTGAAGCTGGCGGAAAACACACCGGCATCGGCAATAATACCAACTGGTTCCAGAAGCTGGGATGCAGTATCTTGGCTATATGGAACGGAGACAACTCCAACAAATGCCAATAGCATGCGCCTAACCTGGGCGTAAAACAAGGAAAAATTTTCGTTTTGATATATATTATCGGCGGCTCTTCGGGGCCGCCTTTTTTTATTTTATTTTAGATAAATAAGTACTATGTTTATATGTGCCTAAATACCCTTGACAAAATCGTCAAAATGTGTTATTTTACTATGTTAAATTTTATGTTCTTTTTTAGCTCAAAATCAAGGAGAGAGCCGATTTTTTATTTGTCTTGATTTTGAACTAAAGGAGAGCAAAAGTTCTTTGAAAATATAAGGTTTAGAAAAATATATTTTTGGTATTTCGGGAATTAATAACTGCTTAAGCGACTGATGTCGCGTGGAGGATGTGATGAAGAAGTATTTTAACACCGTTTTCGTGGTGGCGATAGTTTTCGCCATGTTCACGGCCGGATGTTCCCTTCCGATGGCTGAAGACAACAGTACCGCCAAGGGTGATGACGGGCACGATTCGCTCGTTCTCGTCAGCGATGAACCCGAAGGCGACAATTGCGAGTTCGGCGGCAAGAAAGTGGAGTCGGGTGTTGATGTCGATGATGACGGCAAGCTCGACAAGAATGAGATCAAGTCCACCGAGTTCGTTTGCAACGGTGAAAAGGGTGACGACGGTGAAGCCGGCAGTAAATCGCTGGTTAACATCACTGACGAACCCAAAGGTACCAACTGCACAAACGGCGGGAAAAAAGTTGAGTCAGGCATTGACCTGAACAACAATGATGTCCTTGATTCCGATGAAGTCACCAAAACGGATTATGTCTGTGATGGTGAAGACGGTCAGGACGGTGAGGATGGCCAAGATGGTGAAGACGGTACGAACGGAAAGAACAGTTTGACCATTACCGACGATGTTGTCGGAGCCAACTGTGACAAGTATGGCAATGGCGGACTCCGAATCCGTTCCGGTCTTGATGACGATGCTGACGGTACGCTTGATGCGGTGGAAGTAGATTCCACCAAATACATCTGCAATGGCGCAGATGGTGCGGATGGTCACAACAGTCTCGTTCTCGTAGATGATGTCGTAGGGACTCATTGCGATGCATACGGCAACGGTGGACAGCGCACCAGAGTAGGTGTCGATGATGACGGAGATAATACGCTTGATGCGGTCGAAGTCGATTCAGTTTCCTATAACTGTAACGGCAAAGACGGTGCTGACGGATTTAATCCTCTGACTGTTTACGACAATGTCGTAGGTGTCAATTGCGATGCTTATGGCAATGGCGGAATCAGGATCCGTTCCGGACTTGATAACGGCGATGGTCTCGGCAGTACGGCGCGCAATAATGTGCTTGAATTGGGTGAAATAGACTCCACCCAATTTCTTTGCAACGGCGCTGATGGCCTGGACGGTATTGACGGAACTAACGGTACCGATGGTACCAATGGAACTGACGGTGCAGATGGTGCTAACGGCCATAATGGTCTGGTAGTTATTGACGATGTTGTCGGAACCAACTGCGCTAATGGCGGACAGCGCACACGCGCAGGTGTGGATATCAACGACGATAATATTCTCGATGCTACTGAAGTGACTTCTGTCGGGTATTCTTGTAACGGGGAAGACGGAGAAGATGGCACGGACGGCACAGATGGAACTGACGGTACAAACGGCACCAACGGAACCAATGGTCACAATTCGCTGACTGCCTATGATAATGTCGTAGGTGTCAATTGTGATGCCCTCAACGGTACCGGCCAAAGGATCCGTTCCGGGCTTGACCTGGATGATAACGGTGTTCTGGATGCTGGAGAAGTGAGCGCGACAACTTATGTTTGTGACGGCGCTCCCGGTGAAGATGGTGAAGATGGAGAAGATGGCACGGACGGCACAGATGGAACTGACGGTACAAACGGTACCAACGGAACCAATGGCACGAACGGTCATAACTCACTGACAATCCAGGACTCAACTGTCGGCACCAACTGTGACACCTTCGGCAACGGCGGTTTGCGTTTCCGTTCCGGGCTTGACCTGGATGATTCCAATACGCTCGAAGATTCGGAGATAACTTCCACTGTTTACCTTTGTAACGGTGCGGACGGTGCTCCTGGGATCGACGGCGTAAATGGAACTGATGGAAGCGATGGAACTAACGGTACCGATGGTACGGATGGTATTGACGGCGCTAACGGGCATAACAGCTTGACAGTAGTCGACACTCTGGTTGGCACCAACTGTGATGCTTATGGCAACGGCGGTACTCGTATCAGAGCGGGAATAGATCTGAATGATTCGGGGAATTTTAACCCCGGAGAAGTTCAGTTCATTTCCTACGTCTGCAATGGTGCGGACGGAACTGACGGAACCAATGGAACAAACGGTGCTAATGGGCATAACAGTTTGACGGTAGTCGACATTCTGGTCGGCACAAACTGTGATGCTTATGGCAACGGTGGACAGCGTACCAGGACAGGTGTTGATTACAACGATGACAACATCCTGAACCTTGGTGAAGAAAATTCCACTGCCTATGTCTGCAACGGTGAAGACGGAGAAGATGGCACGGATGGCACCAATGGTACGAATGGGACAAACGGCGCCAATGGCCTTAATTCACTCGTGAATGTGGTCTTTGAACCCGCTGGTCTCAACTGTCAGTACAGTGGTCAGAAAATCGAAACCGGCCTTGACCTCAACAGCAATGGCACGCTTGATGCAGTCGAAGTTCTCAATACCAAGTATGTCTGCAATGGTGTGCCCGGTGAGGACGGTGAAGATGGTACGGATGGCACTAATGGAACGGATGGAAGCGATGGAGCTGATGGAGTTTCCACAGCTGTTCGTATCACTGATGAGCCGGTCGGAGCAAATTGTCAGCACGGTGGCAAAAGGATCGAGAGCGGTCCCGATGCTAATCAGGATGGTTTGCCCGACAGTATTACCTCTACCGTTTACTCGTGTTCCGAAAGGGTCGTTTATACGCCCCAGGGACCGAGCTCGTCGGTATGTAATTCCTTCACCATCAAAACATCATCAAGCGCCGACCACTGTGTCTTCTATGATCACCTTGGAAACCCGCAGAATTTCCAGGGTGCGGCCAGTGCGTTTTTCGTAAGTACTGGTTGGTGCAGTGCACAGTGTTTCAATGCCAGCGCAGTCCAGCAGACTATCCCGGTCTGTACGGGTGTGGGGTTCTACCACCCCGATGTGAATACTTGCACTCACGATGGACTTTAATAACTTTCTAAACCTTTAACCGGCGGCCCTTCAGGGCCGCCTTTTTGTTTAATTTTAGCTATTTTGGCTAAAATAAGCTAAAGTAAATTTGGCTAATATTAGCCAAGTTAAGGTATTGACAAAAGTGCCAAAATGTGCTATAATATCACGTTAAAATCAAAAAGCGTTGGAGAGAGCGCGGATTGGTAAAAACAGCGAATTTCCGCACTCTCTTATTTCAAAGAGAGTTTTTTATTGCCCGTAGGTAGATTTTCAAGAAATTGAAAATTTAGCTGGGAGTAATAATCCCAAAGTTCCTTAAAACTTAGAGAAAGAGTCCAACAATAACTTTTCATTGGAGGCTACCATGAAAAAAGGTTTTATTTTCGCGATCGTTTTCGCGATGGTTTCCATGCTTGCCGTTTCTTGCGTTCCGTTGGCGTCAACCAATTCCTCTGTCGAGGAAAAGGGAGACAACAACAGTATCGTTGATGAGGAACTCACTGATGAATCGGAAAATGACAGTAATGTCGTGACTGATGAATCTGAAAACGACAGTGATGAGTTGCTCATAAACGAAGCAGAAACCGATTCCGAAATCAACGATGAAATATTCGTTGACGAAGAAAAGGTGACTGATGATATCGTGAATGATGAACTGGTTTCCGATGCCGACGAGATCTTACCCGAGATCGAATTAGCCTTCGGCGAACCGACCTCGGCCAAGCGTGATCAATTTATTTCCGTCTTTTTTAGCGTTATTTCCGGCAAATCGGAAAATGACATCTGTGTATCTTACAAGTTAGCTGGTGCTTATCTCGGAATCGATTATGCCATCAATAGCATGCCGGAGACGTGTGGCCAGAATAAGTTCGTTATTCCCAAAGGTGTCAGCGCCGTACCTCTGACATTCGAAGTTCTTCAGATGCTGTCGCAGGATAAGACACTTGTTGTCACACTTCTACCTGGCGATGGATACACATTCGACGAGGAAAATGGAGAAATTTTCGTTAGCTTGATCGCGCAAGATGTGGTCAATGATGAAGATGTAGTTGTGGATGAAGCGTCGGATGTAGACAATGTCGAAATCAACGACAATCCGGTTGTTGATGAAACTCCTGATAGCGATTCAGCTGAAGAAGTTGATGAAGCTTCGGATACTGATGAAATCAGTGAGTCCGACAATGATTCGGTGGTGGAGAGTGAAGACGATGTCCTTGCGGATGTCGACGAAACTCCCGACACTGACATTGATGTTGTGCCGACGATTCAGAATCCGATAACTTCGGAGTCCTGCAAGGACAAAGTGATCTTGACCGAGCTTGTTCCTGGCAATTACATCGAAGGATGGAATGCCGGACAGAATAACCGCGGTTTTGATTATTTCAATTCTACCGGCATGACAATCTGGTACCGTAGTATCGGGTTCTGTTCCATTACTTCATCATTGCCGATGAACGCCAAGGGCGAAGGTTCGACTGCCGGCAAACACGTTGAGAACGTGCGGTGTGTTGATCACAACCTCGTATCATGCGTCAACTAATATTCTTTCTCAAGTTCTTCTCATAGGTGAGGCCTAAAAAACCTCACCTTTCTTTTTAAAAAGACAAAAATTTTGCCTATTTAAAAAGGAAATTTGTTTTGACCAAAAGATTAAAATTTGATATATTTAAACGGTAAAAACCATTTAAAATTTATATGATGAGTTTGATTTTGGCATATTTGCCAGCCAATTTTTTCAGTATGTTTTTAGCCGGTCTGATTTTGATCTTGGCTGTGGTTTTATTGTTACGCGCCGAGAAAATGGAATATTTGTTGGTAATTTTACTTTTATGGTTTCCTTTTGAAAGCGTAGTGCTGCGATTTACTCCTATAAATTATTATTCTCTTGTAAAATATTTTCCCGAAGTTGTTTTATATTTGGCTTTTTTTCTGAGTTGGGTTCGTTATTTTTTCAAAGAAAAAAAATTGTTTCCGGCCAATCCGCTTAATATTTGGCTCGGTTTATTTTTGGTCATCACGTTAATATCTTTTTTTATTAACCAATACAGACCTTTGATTTTTGTTTTGGGATTGCGTCAAGTTTTACGTTTCGTAGCCGTTTATTATTTGGTGTTGTTTGAGAATTTCGATCGCGCTACGATGAAAAAAATATTTCGTCTTGTTATGGCTATGGTATTTTTGGAAGCCTTGCTCGGAGTCATACAATATCTTTCCGGCGGATTTTTGGATAAATATCTGTTTTTTTCACAATCGGTTAATCTTGGCGGAGGAGCGATGCTCGGAGAAATAGAACAATTTTGGGCTCCGGGTAAACGCGTTTTTGCCACTATGGGACGTTATGATCGTCTGGGAAGTTTTTTGGCTTTCGGTTTGGCGATGACTTTTCCTCTGATTTATAAATTGAAAAATATTAATCGGGATTTTTGGTATTATTTTTTTATGATTACCGCCGGCGTGGGTTTACTTTTGACTTCTTCTCGCGCCAGTTGGATAGGAGCGGCAGCCGGGATTTTTGTCGCCGGAGTTTTGGTAGTCAAAGATCGTCGTATCTGGTCTTTTTTTGCGGCTTCTTTTGTCATGGTAATAATTTATTTTTTCGGTTTTATCGCGATTACGGAAAACGCTTTTCAGATTACGGAAAAAACCAATATGTCTTTTCAAGAAAGAGTATTTGAAGCTTTTTCTTGGCGCAGTTGGCAAAACAGTTACGAAGGATACGGTCGTATATTTTTTATCATCAATACTCCGCTGAAAGTGGTGGCAAATTATCCTTTGTTTGGTGTCGGTCTCGGGAATTACGGCGGCGGTGTGGCTTCGGCTATGTTGAATTATAATTTTTACGATCGTTTAAGTTTGCCTTTTGGTATTTCCAATATTTATGGGCAGATAGACAATAGTTGGTTCAGTATTTGGGGAGAATCCGGGACTCTGGGTTTGATTTGTTGGTTGGCTTTTTTTATTGTTATTTTCAGAGCGGGATATATTTTGTACAAAAGAGGTTCCGACGGTTTCGCGCAAACTCTCGGTTTGGGTTTTTGCGCGCTTTCTCCGGCCATAGTCGTGATCGGATTTTTCGGTCCTTATTTTGAATTTCGCGCGTTAATGTTTTATTTTTGGTTGATGGCCGGTATTTTGATGAATGTTTATCTCAAAGACACAAATTATACTCCAAAAATTTGGAAAAAATTATTTTAATCATATGAAAAAATGTAAATTACCAATTGATTGCGTGCTTGGATTGACATATCGTTGCAATTCTCGTTGCGTGATGTGCGATATTTGGAAAATCAAAGATTATCCGGAATTGACCTTGGAACAATTTGAAAAATTACCAAGTTCTTTGCGGGATATAAATCTCTCCGGAGGAGAGCCGTTTTTGCGAAGCGATTTGCCGGAGATTGTCAAAATTTTGAATCGTCGTTGTCCGAAAGCCAGAATGGTAATTTCCAGCAACGGTTTCGCCACCGAGTTGATAGTAAAACAAATGAAAGAAATTTTGAAAATAAAACCTGATATCGGAGTGGCGATTTCCATAGACGGTTTGGAAACAACACACGATGAAATGCGGGGGATACCCGGCGGTTTTCAAAAAGCCATGGCTACGGTATCGGAATTGAAAAAACTCGGAATGACCAATCTGCGTCTCGGTTTTACGGTTATGGAAAAAAATATCAATCAAATGGAAAAAGTTTACGATTTGACCAAAAAATTGGGAATAGAATTTACTCATAGTTTTGCCCAATCATCTGATTTTTATTTTGGCGGTAAACAAAATGAAGTTCATCCGCGAGCGGATTTGCTCAAAAAAGAATATGAATATTTGATAAATTCCGAATTAAAATCTTGGAATGTCAAAAAATGGTTGCGCGCTTTTTTCGCGCATGGAATGTACAATTTCATAACTTCCAAAACTCCGGTTTTGGATAATGCTCCGGGACGCGACTTTTTCTTTTTGGATCCCAATGGAACGGTATATCCATCTGTGGTTCATAATGTACCGATGACTAATATCAACGAACTTGATAAATTGACCGATTTTTGGTGCTCTAAACAAGCGGATGAAAAAAGAGAAAATATAGATGCTTTGAAAATACCGGTTTGGATGATTTGCACGGCACGTACGGCCATTAGAAAACATCCGTTGAAAGTGATTTTTTGGATTTTGAAAAATAAAATTTTCGGTTTTAAAATAAAGTAAATTATGTCCGGTCGTTTTATCAAAATATTTCTGTTTTTTTCTTTCGCTTTTTTAAGCGCGGGATTTTTTGATATTGCGAAAGTTTGCGCCGCATCTCCACAAATAGCCAATTATTATTTAGGTCCGTTGCCGATGGATGAAGATTCGGTAAATAAAATGGCCAGGTTTAATCTGTTGATATTGAGTCCGGACCAATACGTGACCAGAAAAGATGTTTTGGATAAAATAAAAAAAATAAATCCGTCTATCATTTTGTTGGCGTATGTTCCGAGTCAAAGTTACAATTATCAATATTGGCCGCAAGATGCGGTTTTCAAAAATTTATCGGTAAACGACGCTTGGTGGCTGAGAGATAGTCGCGGAAACATAGTTTCAACCTGGACCGGTATCAGAAATACGGACATGAGCGAAGGTTGGAGCGATGCTTTGATAAGTTTTGTAAAAAATAATGTTTTGAGCACCGGAGATTGGGATGGGGTTTTTTGGGATATGGTGGACGATGGAATTTCTTCTCACAACGGCGGAGATATAGATTTGAACAGAGACGGCGTGAAAGATGCGGCGAAGTTTGCCAACGAAGAATGGAATCGTCGCGTGGCTTATTTTTTGCGAAAAAGTCGTCAAGAATTGGGTTCAAAATATATTGTCATCAACGGCAGTTCCAATAAAGATTATCAGTCGCAAATCAACGGACGCATGTATGAAGATTTTCCGACTCCTTGGGAACTTGGCGGAACTTGGAACGCGATAATGAAAGGTTTGGAAAAAAACAAAACATTTAATTTGAAACCCCAAATTTATGTTTTCAACGGAACCTCCAAAAATACGGGAAATGCCGCCAACTATCGCCGGTTTCGTTTCGGTTTAGCCAGTAGTTTATTGATAAACAATGTTTTTTATAGTTTTGATCATGGTACGGAAAATCATGGACAAATATGGTGGTATGATGAATACGATATCAAATTGGGCGAGCCGCAAAATGAACCTTACGCTATAGGCGGAAAAACCAAATATTTGGACGATGTTTGGCGTCGCGATTATACCAACGGTATTGCTTTGATAAACACCACGAAAAAAACTTATGAAGTAGATTTAGGTGCGGAATATGAAAAAATTTCCGGCAAACAAGATGTTGCGGTTAATGATGGAAATGTTGTCAGTCGTTTGCGTTTGGGAGCTTTGAATGCGATTTTGCTTTTGAAAACCTTTCAAGAGTTGAAAGAAACGGTTTTTATCAATGGTAATTTTGTAAAATTTTTCAGTTATGAAGGTAAAAAATCTCGTAATGGTTTTTTTGTTTATGACAAGGATTTTCGCGGGGGTGTCAAAATTTATCGCGGCGATATTGATGGTGATGATAAAGAAGAAAAAATCACCGCTTATCTCAATAAATTGGAAGTTTACAACGGAAAAGGAGAAAGAATTTATAATGATTTTCCTTTTGGCACCACGTTCCGCGGTAATTTGAATTTTTTCGTCGGCAATATTTATCCGGGTAAAGAAAAACAAATTATCATCGGCGGAGATACTTCCAATCAAGTCGCGGTTTTGAATTATAAAGGAGAAACACTTATCAAACCTTTTTTTCCGCTGGGTAAAACTTATAAAGGGGGATTTTCCGTAGCTATCGGCGATATTGACGGTAACGGCTCCGGTGAAAATATTTTGGGAACAATCAATGCCGGAAAAAGCGAAGTGATAATTTTCAATCAAAATTTTACCAAAATCAGTAAAAGGTTTTATCCGTTTACCGTCAAAGATGCCAGTGGTGTGAATATTTCCGCCGGGGATGTTAACGGTGATTTGAAAGAAGAAATTTTGGCTGTCCCCGCCAAAGGAAAAAAAATCAATGCCTTTGTTTTTTCCGGAACGGGAAAAAAGATAAACGAAATAATTGTTGGAGAAAACGCCTCTGGTAAAGGCGCGGCGATTTTTTCTGTGGATGTAAATTTTGATAAATTGAAAGAAATTACCGTAACCAATTTATAATAAATTATTTTATAAAAAATCCGCCTTTAATCGGCGGTTTTTTTTGTGTTTTTTTGATTTTGATAATATTTATTTACCGGTAAAAAGGCAAACTACGGCGCCGGGGAAAATAGCGCCATTTTTCAATTCTTGTTGTAAACCGGCCAAAGAGAGTAGGGAATTATAAGAAGGTTTTTCGTTTGGAAAATGAGAATGATAAGTTTTTTCCGCTTCCAACAATTCACTGTTGTTTATTATCAAAGCTTTGCCGCCGGATAGACGTAACAATTCCGTGATTTGCGTTTTTCTTTTGGCCGTTTTATCTACTATGGCTTTGGCAAAAGAAGGTTCGTCTGAAATAATTTGATCGGAAAAAGCATGGCAAGCCGTAGTTTGCACGACATATATTTTCGGGTTTGATTTTAGTTTGTTGAATTCTTCAAATATTCCTTGCGCCGTCGTGCCCGAACTGGTGGGAATAAAAATAGCGGAAAGATTTTTTATTACCGCCAATTCATGAGCCAAGTCCGCGTAACCGAGCAATGCGTTATCGTCGGTTGATTGTCTTAGGTTTTTTCCTTTGCCGGATTTTTCACAAAGAAAAGCGTTTTGTTTGGGATTTGAAGTTTGATGAATTTTTATTTCCGGTTTTTGAAATAAGAAAAAATTTTTTATTTTTTCCGCAATTCCCGTTTTTGCCAATTGCAACAATTTTGTCATTTTTTCTTTATCAATACCGTAACCGATGTATATTTTAAGGCGAAGTTTATTTTGCGGATTTTGCAGATTATATTCTTTGATATACAAAGAAGCCGCCAGCGCAGCGTTGCCTGAAGAAGAAATGACAAAGTCATTCCATCCTTCCAAAGCGTATTTTTCTATCATTTTCGGGATAGATCTTCCTTTGTGAGAACCGTAAGGGTGTAGATCTTCGCGTTTGAAATATAGAGCCGGAATATTTAGTTTTTTGGCTAAATTTTCGGCATTTACCAAAGGGGTGATCATAAGCTTGCAAAATTATATAAAATCTGTTATAATTGTTCCAGTTTGTAATTTATTTATTGAAATACAATATGATATTAATTTGTCCGGAGTGCAAAAACGAAGTCAATCTTTCTTCCTATCCGAATTTGGATATCGGTCATATCGTCGAATGTGATGTTTGCGGCATTACTTTGCAAGTAAAATCCATTTCCGAAGGAAAAATCGAAGCCGAGGTGGTTGATGAAGGGAAATAATGACAGCCCGTAAAGTCTGTAAAGTCTGTAAGGTCCGTAAAGGAATAAAGTAAAATGACTTTAAGGACTTGATAGACATTATGGACTTTTGACTAATGAATCTATCATTCCGCGGAAACCGTGACTTCCCAAAAAAACTATCGCATCGTTAGCGATGGTTTTTTGTTTTAAATAATTTACCAATTCCGCATCATCCTCCATATAAATGGTGTTAGAATGAGTTTTTGAAATAACTTCTTTTAATTGATTTCCTTCCATAACTTGTTCTTCCTCTCCCTCTTTGATTTTTATTTTGGTTAAACGGGGAATTATTACTTCATTGGCGTCTTTGAAAGCTTCTTTATAAAGAGGTATGGCATCTATTTGTCTATTGCCTGAATTTGGTTCAAAAACCGCGTAAATTTTTCCCGAATAGATTTCTTTCAGAGTTGATAGTATGGATTTGGCTTTGGTCGGGGAGTGAGCGATATCGTCATAAACTATACCGCCTCTTGGGGTTGTCCCTCTTTTTTCTAAACGTCTTTTAATACCGTTAAATTTGGAAACGGCAGAAATGATTTTTTTTGTCGGAACTCCGAGTTCATTTGCCATAGCGAAGGCGGCGCAAATATTTTCCGCCATGTATATCCCGATCATCGGAGAATCTATCGGATAAGTGTTTTTTTCATGAGTTATCTCAAAATGAAGACCATCTTTGTTTTGGGTTATATTATTGTAAATATAGTCGCAAGCGTTATCTTGTCCGTAGATTTTGCAAAAAGGAATTTTGATTGGTTTATTTTTTATTTTTTCGGAAATCAAAATAAGCCCGCCTGGCGGAATGCTGGCGACGAGTTTATTGAAAGCTTCAAAATAACTTTGTTCGGTTGGATAAACATCCAGATGATCCCAAATGGCATCGGTCAAAAGCAAATGGGTTGGCGCGTATGAAAAAAATTTTGCTTTATTATCCCAACGTGCGGTTTTATATTCATCTCCTTCGACTATACTGATTTCACTTCCTTCCGGTTCATCGGCACTGATTCCGAGTGAATCGGAAAGGCCGCCAAACATGTAAGTCGGTTTGAATCCGGCGTCTTTGAGTATGAAAGAAAGCAAAGCGGTAGTACTGGTTTTACCATAAGTTCCGGCGCAAACAACAGAAGTTTTTTTGATAAGATTTTTGGCGATAAGTTCCGGATAAGAAACAAAAGGGATTTTTTCATTTTGCACCTTTTGCCATTCCGAATTTTCACTGCCGGCCACGTTACCGACAACTACCAAATCAGGCGTGCCCATTTTTTCGGGATGCCAACCGGGATAAAAATCTATTTTATGCTCTTCGAGATGCGTGGAAACCGGCGGATAAAATCCAACGTCGGAACCGGTGACTTTCCAGCCTTTGTTTTTCCAGAGTATAGCGAGCGAACTCATCCCCACTCCGCAAATACCGATAAAGTGAATATGTGACATAACCATTTAAAAATTTAAAAGATTGAAAGATTATCGCTGTAAAATATTTTTTAGTTCGTCCGTATTTTGTTTCCAGGTTTTTCCATCAAACCATTCTACTCCTTCAAATTGAAATTTATACAACGCCTTGGAATCTTTTGCGCTTCCCAAATAAATATATTCCAAACCTTTTTCTTTGGCCCATACAATCGCTTTGGTCATCATGCCTATGCCCAAATTGTTTATTTCAGTTTCCAAATCATAAAACGGATAGGCGTAATGCAAGATGTTTTTATCTTGATAGCAAATACAATAGCCAACGGCAATATTATTGTATTTATATTCCAACAACAAATTAAAATTACTTTCTTTGCTTGTCAAAAGCTCTTTTATTTTATTGGCGGAAAAAGTTTTTTCACCGAATTTTTTGGTATAAAAATCCACGCCAAGTTTGTGTATATGCCAATCGTAATCAGAGTGGGGAAGTGAGATGGTATCAAATTTTATATCTTCGGTTTTTCGCATTATTCTCTTATTTTCACTATTAAGTTCAAATTTAGATAAGTTTATACGGACACTGCGAGTTTGATTTAATACACCTTTTCCTGTGCGAGTAAAAACAAAACCGTCACCATAAAGCGCGGAAATATTTTCAGGTGAAAAATCGGAAATTGTTTTTTCTTGCCAAGAAAGATATTCTTTCATATTAGTTCATAGCTAACCAAATAGCGACAATAACAAAAAATAAATGAATAAGCCAAAAACGCATTACAATACGTTCTTCGCTCCATCCTTTAAATTCAAAATGATGGTGAAGAGGAGACATTTTGAGTAATCTTTTTCCCAAAAACCTGCGAAAGAAAACTTGTAAAATAACGGAAATGGCTTCAATGTAAAAAATAAAACCCAAAACAGGTAAAAGAACGGTTTTGTTTATAGCAATAACGTTTATAGCTAAAAGAGCTCCCAGACCTAATGTACCCACATCACCCATCTGAAAGCGAGCCGGCTTGACATTGAAATAAGTATAAGATATCAAAGCTCCGACTACGGTTGCGTTGAGTAAAGTGAAAGCCGCTCGTCCTTCTATCCAAGAAATGACGGTTAAACCGGCAAAAGTGATCAACAGGGAACCTCCGGCTAAACCGTCTAAACCGTCGGCAATATTGACGGCGTTGGCGGTGAACATAACCAATAATATAACAAGCGGTATTATCCACCAGCCCAAAGAAATGATGCCGTCAAAAGGTATCCAAAGAGTTTGCCATTGCGCTCCAAGTTTAAAATAAATCCACCAAGCGGTAATAGCTCCGGCCAAAAATTGTAAAAGAAGTTTTTCGTGAACTAAAACGCCTTTACCCGGATGAGATCCCAAGGCGGCCGTACTACGTTCAAAAAATACCCAAGGTAAAGTCAGAATATACCATAAGCGCATATACCATTTTTTATGAACTTTTATCAGTGTTAGGGTCATAGGTAAAGTTCGACTGCGTCTTTTTTTACCGAATATATTCAATAGGTCGTCCGCTGCGCCCAAAAAAGCCGAAATTCCCATCACACCTATCGGAACGTAAGTGTATTTTCGCTCCCAGTTAAATAGTAAAGTGACTACTGTAACTATTGCGATAACCAATAATCCTCCCATGATAGGTGTACCGATTTTTAATATTCTTTCACCTCCCCGTAAAGTGAAATCAAATTCTCCTCGGCGAGTGATTTGCATTTTTAAAAGTAAACGCACCAATATAGGTGCCAATAAAAAAGCTCCGGTGGCCGCAGCAATGATATAAAGCAGGGCTTGTTGTAATAGATTTGGAGAAAAAGGGAGACAAGACATCATAAAAGTATTTAGTATCTAGTATTTAGTGTTAAGTATTTAAAATTTGAAAAGCATTAGAATTTAATTCTTCTTACTTCAAATATTTTGGCGTTTTTGGCTTCCAAGTAGGTTTCGTTGTTTTCATTAACAGTGCCAAATTCCACCCATTCTTGTTTTAGAAGAGATTCTGTCGGGTTGATTATACGGATTTCGCCGCGAGCTACGCCGTGATCGTATTTTCCTTCCATACTCCAAGCGCGAGCGTGAGCGTATTTTATAATTTTACCGTCATTATCTGTAACCAAAACGATATGATTGCGATTTTTTTGCGGACCCGTTTCGAGCATTATGAGTAAATCTCCGGGAGAGATTTCTTTTACAGATTCTATTTTTTTTGTATTTTGATCGGAGGCATATTTTTTAACTGACATATTTTCTATGGGTCGGAGCCAGCAGATCAAATATCGAAAATAATTTTTCAATGGGACAAAATAAAATTTATTGGCGATATCTATCTTTCTCGTTTCTTGGAAATGTTCGCGTAGTACATGACTGACAAAACCGGAACAATCAATTCCAAGACCGTTATCAACCAAGAATTTTTTGATGCATTCTTCCGGAGGATTGTCAGTCTCCGTCTTTGTTAATTCGGAAATCAAACATTTTCCGTCACAGTTAAATAAACCGTGGTGATATTGTATTGAAATGATTTTTGCTTCCTCCACTATTTCTTGCGGCAGTCCTTTGCCGATAAGTACGCGTAATTGAGCCCTTTGTTTGGCGCGAGAATTGATAAAATAAGGACAACGCACATTTAAGATATCTTCAAAAGGTAGATGGAGGTATTGTTCTATCAGTTTTTCGGCTTTGGGAGAAAGCATAAAAATTTATTTTTTATTTCAAAACTTCGATTAAGAAATGTGCTTTAATATTTTTTTTCCAAATTCGTTTAATTTTTTTTCACTCTTCATAATACCGTGTAAACATTGAATGCGTAATAAATCAGCGCCGATTTTGGTATTATCGTATTTTATAAAATTAAAATCTTTGTTTTTTTGCGGAATCGGCAAATTGATAATTTTGTTTGTAATTCTTTGTATTATTTGTGCGCCGGAAGTGATTTTGGATAATCGATATTTTTTGTTTTTGATTTTTAATAAAGCGCCGATATGAGCTTCGAAAACACTCAAACCGCGATTATCCCCGATCATTTTTTGTAATTGAGACTCAAAAGTCGTTCCGGCCGGTTGTCTGGCGTTTATTTCTATCAAATAAATTTTACCGGTTTTTTTATCCAAAACCGTATCTATACCGAAAAGGCCGCGCCATTTTAGATTGGTCATTTTTTTTCCGACAGCTCGAGCGATTTTCTTGTATTGAGCGATTTGTGTTTTGTTTAATGTTTTTCCCGGATAAGACCAGTCATTGCCCACGGTAGCAAAAGGGTTGTCGGTAAAAGGAGGTAAACCGGTAATTTGGAAATTGATGTTTCCGATCAATATCTTATCACCCCAAACGCAATTGTTGTTGGTAAAAAAAGGTCCGTCAATATAGTCACTGATGCGCATTTCGCGATTTGGAAATTTTTTGGTTATTTCGGATAGTTGTTTTTTGGAACGAATAAGAAAGGTCCCACTTCCGGTGTGCGCTCGATTAAACTGTAAAATGAATTTTTTTCCTTGCCATTGTAAATCTTTGCCTAAAATTATTTTGGTATTTGGCAAGTATTTCTTCAAATTACCCAAGAATTTAACTTGGCTTATTTTTTCTTCCACGGTCGAAGCTGAAACAGCCGGAGGGTTGATTAATTTCCAACCGCGAATATGACAAAAAGATTCGATTTGCGGAGTATTTTTAAAAACCAAAACAAAATCTTTTTTACTGATAAGTTTCTGTGTCAAAGGGTGATTTAAAAGACCCAAAGTGTCCAATTGTTCTTTTTCGGAGATAACTTTAATTTGCGGGTATTTATCTTGAAGTTCGCGAGATAAAGGAGAGGAGTTGGTGATAATTTTATAATTTTTTATCAAAGAATCAAGCCCGGCGGTTGCGCGTTCCAAATCTCGGCAAACATAAAAAATGCGGCCGGTTTTGATTGTTTTTTTTACGGCTTTGACGTATTCTGTTGCGTTATCCATAGTTTTCTTTTATAATGATTATATTACGCTAATTTTAAAAAAAATTCAAGTTATGAACGAGTTATATAAAGAGCTCAAAAAATACGGGGAAGTAAAGACCAAAATACCCTTATCAAAACACACCACTTTTCAAATCGGCGGATGGGCGGAATTTTTTATTGAAGTTAAAGAAACTGAACTGTTGATACAACTTTTGGATTTTTTAAATTCGGAAGGTGTTGAATTTTTTATTTTAGGCGGAGGATCGAATTTGCTATGGATAGACCAGAATTTTAGCGGAGTTGTGATAAAAATAGCCACGTCGGGCTTGAAGTTAAAAGAAGAATTTGTAGAAGTTGAGGCCGGAGTTCCGTTGTCTTTAGTTGTTAATTTAGCTGTTAAAAATGAATTGAGCGGTTTGGAATGGGCAGTAGGTATTCCCGGTACTTTAGGTGGGGCTGTTCGTGGAAATGCCGGTTCAATGGGGAAAAGTATGGCTGATTGTATACAAAAAGTATTCGTTTGGGTTGATGGGGAAGTTAAAGAATATTCCAAAGCAGAATGCGGTTTTGGATATCGGGAAAGTATTTTTAAATCGCATAAAAATATGGTTGTATTGAAAACAACTCTTAAACTGGAGAAAAGTTCCAGACAAGAGGTGTCTTCTGTTGTCGCTAAAAATTTGGGAAATCGTAAAAATTTCCCCAAATGGCCTTCAGCCGGTAGTTTCTTTAAAAATATAAGATTGGAAAATTGGCCGCAAGAAAAAGAAAAATTACCAGATCTTTTTATTTCTCGAGGTACGGTTCCGGCAGGTTGGCTTATTGAAAATTGCGGTTTAAAAGGCTTTCGAATAGGAGATGCTGGAGTTTCGCAAGAGCATGGTAATTTTTTGGTTAATTTCGGTTCCGCTACCCAAGAACAAGTTTTACAGGTTGTTGAAGAAGTTCAAAAAAAGGTGTATGATAAATATGGAGTGAGCTTGGAGCCCGAAGTGCAAATCGTGTCTTCAAGATAATTAATCGTAAAATAAAAAATATGCAAGTAACCATTTCCGGTAAAGGGTTAGAATTAACCCAAGCTATCAAAGATTATGCGGAAAAGAAGATTTCTTCTCTGGATAAATTTTACGACAATATTTTACGGGCGGAAGTCACGGTTGGTTTGGAAAGTCGTCACCATCTCAAAGGTAAAAATTTTATTTGCGAATGTAAGTTGGTTGTTCCGGGAAATGATTTATTCGCCCTCAAAGAGGAAGCTGATTTGTATAAAGCTATAGATAAAGTTCGCGATTATTTGGAAGGGGAATTAAAAAAACACAAAGTAAAAGAACGTGAAAAAGAAAAAAAATTAAAACGCCAAGTGCGCAAAACCAAGCAATATCAGGTAGAGGAGAGTTAATTTTTATGTTGGAAAAGTCAAAAGAAATTTTTCGAAAAATCGCGCCCGGCTTATATTCTTTAGCCGGGCCTTTTATTATATCTTTTTGTTGGCGTTGGTATCATGTTTTGTCAGTTGAAAGATTGACAAAATATTTTTGGTCGGAGGTTTTATCAACAACTACTATTATTTTCGTTTTATTTTTTTTGTTTAAACTTTTGTTTCGCTATCTGGTGTCCAAATTAAAATGGCACACCTTTTGGTTGAGAGAATTTATCGGTTATTTGAACGAACTTTTCTTTCTCGGTTCATTGGTTTTTTTGGTTTTATTTTCCAATTCCGAACTATTAAGCTTGTTTTACGTTCTTTCTCTTTGCGCGATTATTTTTTTCAGATTGGATATCGTTTTGGGAAGACACAAAGAAGATCTTGGTTGGCAAAAAACGAATCGAGCGGTCTTTGCTTTGGCCGGTTTTATTTTTGTCGTTTTGGCTTTTTTTCAATATACGGCCTATTTTTATTTTATTTTTGACAATAATGCCAAATATTATAATATCGTTTTGTTTAGGGTTTTTTCTTTGACATTATTTTGGCTTGGCAGTTTCGGAATATGCAGTTTGTTTTATTTTTATTTGAAAAAAAGCAAACAATTGTTTTTATTTTTTTGGTTAGTGTTTTTTTGGGCCGCTTTATTCTTGAATATGGCCAATACCGGAGTGGTTTATGAAGCCGGTTTATATTTGAGTCCGATAATTTTTTCTCACATCGGTTTATCCGGATTAAAAATTTATTTTTTACCGGTAATGTGCGCTTTGATAATTTATTTTTTATTGATATTTTTTTCTTATCGAGTTTTTCGTCGAGTATTAAAAGCTCACGCCGAGACAACTCCTCGCCATTGGCTTTTTTATAATTTTGCTTTATTGGCAGTGGCGACTTTTGCTTGTTTTTCCGTAAGTTCTTTACGAAATACTCCGGAAGTTTTGATAATAAAAAATTTTTACGATACTTATCGCGAAACCAGAGAAGACAGAATTTTGCCTGAAAAAATCGCGATAAAATTGGAGAAATTTGGTTTATTTTACGATCAAAATAAATTTGCGGTTTTGGATGCGGAAAAACCCGAAGAAAACAAAAGTTTAAATTGGTCTTTAAAAGGCGATAAAAAACCGAATTTACTCATAATATATTTGGAATCTTTTTCCGCGCGCTTAACCGGTCCTTATAATGAAAAGTATCGAGATTTGACTCCAGGTTTAAATGAGTTTGTTACTGATAAAAATACTACGGTTTTTCGCAAGGTTTATAACGCTTCGACTCCGACGATAACGGCTCTACTTTCATCTTTGTGCTCGTTTTTACCACCGACTGGACATGAGGAAATAGAAAGAGAAAAGCAGTTAAAAGCTCATCATTTGACTTGTTTACCGAATATTCTCAAAGCAAACGGTTATGATAAAACTTTTTTTGTGACCGCCATTGCCAAAGAATTTGCCAATAAAGACACTATCTTACAAAGTATGGGTTTGGATAAAATTTGGGGTGTCCAGGAATTACGCGATGAATTGAAAGAAGAACCGAAATCTTGGGGTTATTCCGATCACCAATTATTTCCCTTTTTATTCAAAAAAATGGAAGCGGCTAAAGAAGAAAAAAACGAACCGTTTGTTTTTATTTACGAAACCGTAGATACGCACCCTCCTTTTGATTTACCGCAAGATATGGTTTTGTATGGAGATGGTGAAAATCCGATTTTAAATACTTTTCATACTACCGATGATGCCTTTGCGGAATTTTGGAAAAAATTCAAAAACAGCGAATTCGCCGATAATACGGTGGTTTTGGTAACGGCAGATCATGCTATTTTTCCGGCGGCTTATGAAAAAAAATATTTTCCCGATTTATACGGCAAAACGAGTTTTTACGATGAATTGTTTTTTGCTTTGTATGTTCCGGAAACGGTTTTACCCAAAGAAGTCGATACTTACGGAAGTGGTATTGATTTAACTCCGACAATTTTACATTTGTTTGATTTAAAAGCGTCAAAGAAATTGGAAGGATATTCGCTTTTGGGTAAAAGAAAAGAATTTCCGAACTTGATCGGCATGCATGAATTTGGATTGTATTTGAATCAGTTGCAAGACAATGAAAGAAAAGAAAGCTTTTCCGCACCCAATGACACTGTTTGTCCTGTCGATTCCAAAGAACAAGGTCTATCTTTATGTGAATTGAAAACTTATTATGATTGGAAAAGAGACATGTTGCTTTCCGGAAGATTATGGTAAAAAAGTTTAAAAAATATTATAATATTTTTATCTAAAACTAAAATAAAAATTATGTCTTATCAGCCGATAAATGCGGAAAAAATCAAAGAATTGATGGTTGGCGAACCGGAAAGGTTTTTTTATCAATTAAACGGAGGAGGGTATTTGAATTTGCAAAAATTGGATTTGGAAGATGTCGAAGGAATAAATTTTGAAATGATGCAAAAATATACCAAGATAATTCGAGCTATGATTTTTGCAACTTTGGAAAATTCTCAAAACGGTCATCCTGGTGGTAGTTCTTCCAAAGTGGAACAATGGTTAGCTTTGACGCTTACGGGTTTACTGGCTTTTGATCCGCTTAATCCGAAAAATCCCGGCCGCGATCGTCTTGTTTGGAGTGCCGGTCATTGCACACCTCTTTTGTATGCCGGTCAAGCTCTTTATTATGAAGTTTTACGACGAACAGGCAGGCAGTTTTCTCAAGCTGTCACCAAAAATGTTTTTTTTGAAGATTTGGCTCGTTTTCGTCGTATTGACGGTTTGTCGGGACATGCTGAAAGTAGTATTCCTTACAATGATTTTTCTTCCGGTCCTTCCGGTCACGGTTTTTCGGTCGGCGGAGGTATGGCCTTGGTACATAAAAGTTGCGGATTAGACACTTCGGTTTTTGTTTTGATGGGGGATGCCGAAAGCGAAGAAGGTATGACTTACGAGGCTCGCAATATGTTGGCTTCTTCAGGAGCCGATAATTTGATAGTGAGTTTGGATTATAACCGTTTCGGTTTGGATGGTGAGATAAAAGAAGTAATTTCTTCCGACTACGTTTCTCATTGGCTTTCTTTGAATTGGAACGTGATAGAAGTGGATGGTCACAATATCAAAGAATTGTATTATGCCTATCGTTTAGCCAAAGAAAAAGTTTTTAATAACAGTTTACCGATAGTTGTGATAGCGCACACTGTCAAAGGTAAAGATTATGGTCCTTTGGAAAATAGCGAACTTTCTCATGGAAAAATTTTATCCCACGAAGAATATATTTCCGTTCAAAACAAACTCGGTTTTGATATTTCCGGTGAAAAGGATAATGCTTTTGTAGATTTGGAAAATATTTTGAAGACCTTGACCGAAGAGGATGAAAAATATGTTTTAAAAATTTTGGATTTGGGAGTTCAGAAAATTTTGCCGGAAAACAAACTGGTGGAAAAAATAAAAAGTAAATTATCCGGTCGGCCGTTTTTTTCCGCTATAAATTTAAAAAGACCTGAACAATTGCCTGCGGAATTGATTTTTGAACCTGGAAGCTCCGTGTCTACCAGACAAGCTTTTGGCGCTTTTGCAAAATGGTTGATGCAAAATAGCGCTTTCGTCTATGCCGGCGCCGGTGATTTGAGCTCTTCCATAATGACATCTGAAGCGGAAAAAATTTACGGAATCATTTCTGCAAAAAATCCTTACGGTCGCGGTTTGCGATTTGGAATAGCGGAAAATAATATGTCTATGATGATGAGCGGAATGGCGGCTGATATTTTACCCGGTGGTTTTCGACCAATAACCGTTTTTGGCACTTATGGGGTGTTTTTGAATATGGGTGTTAATAGTATTCGTCTTTCCACTATCAACAATGCGGTCCATAAAGAAAATTCCGGATTTTTTATCGCCGTTTCTTCTCATGACGGTTTAGATACCGGAGAAGACGGCCCGACTCATCAAGGTTTGGATAATTTGAGTATTTTCAAAAGCATGCCCGGCATAAAAGTTTTTAAACCCAATGATGCCAATGAAACCGTGGAAATGCTTTTTTATGCTTTGGAAAACGGCGATCCGATTGTTTTGTCTTTGGCTCGTCCGAGTTTTCAAGTTTTGAAAAGAGAAAGTGAAAATCAAGCGAAACAGGCTTGTTTGGGTGCTTATGTATTTCAAGATTATAAAAGCAATAAAAAGAAAAAAGCGATACTGGTTGTCTCCGGTATGAAAAATTTATTAAATACCCAAGAAGTGGCGATAAAATTGGAAAAAGACGGTTATGCGACGAAATTGGTAGTAGCGACTTCTCCCGAACTTTTTGCCGAGCTCTTGCAAAACAACCCGGAAAAAGCCGAAAAAATTATTTCCGAAGAAGAGAGAGATATTGCGATAACCATTAATAACGGATACCCGGAATTTTTGAGTGAATTTCTATCCGGAGAAAATTTGTCGCAACGCATGATTGGTATAAAAAATTATTTGAAATCCGGAACTATGGAAGAAGTGTATGAATATGCCGGTTTATCTGCTAGCGGACTCTACTCCAAAATAAAAAATATTTTAGAAAATTATTTATGAGCAATGAAATAATCGACAGTGTTTTTTCTAAAAAAGAAAATTATAAAGGACTATCATCTAACGAAGCGGAAAAGAGATTGGTTGAATACGGTCGTAATGAGAGACAAAAAAAGAAAAATAAAACGGTTTGGAAAAGGGCTTGGGATATTTTTACCGAACCCATGATGTTTTTGATAATAGCGACAGCGGCCGTTTATTTTTTTGTTGGCGATACCGTGGAAGCCGTTGTTTTTTTGGGAGCTATCATACCCATCGGTTTGATGGAATTTTTTCAAGAAAAAAGAACCGACGATACTATAGCGGCTCTCGATCAGATGATGGTGGAAAAATGTAAAGTTTACCGCGATGGAAAATTGGTTACTAGAGATATCGCTCAAATAGTCCCGGGAGATTTGGTTTATCTGACATCCGGAGATAAAATAGCGGCTGACGGTTTTCTTTTTAATACCAAAGGATTGATGGTGGATATGTCTATTTTGACCGGAGAGTCCGTAGCTGTGGTTAAAGAACAAATTCCGGATGTTCTAAAGTTGTTGAATGAAGATAAACATAAAGTTTTTCAAGGAACTTTGGTTGTTCAAGGAGACGGAGAAATGTTGGTTGAAGCTACCGGTTTGCATACGGCTTACGGTCGTTTGGGTGATTTGTTGCAAAGTATTGAAAAGCAAAAAACTCCGTTACAGAAGAAAATAGCGCGATTAATAAGAGTCGTGGCCACAGTTGCCATATCTTCAGCTTTTTTGGTTGGTTTGGGTTTGGTTTTAAAGTTTGGTTTCAAGGAAGGAGTACTCGGAGCTTTGGCTATAGCTATGGCATTGATTCCCGAAGAATTTCCGGTGGTGTTTTCCGTATTTTTGATTATGGGTGTTTGGCGTATGGCCAAAAATAAAGCCATGATTCGCGAAATGGCGATGGTGGAAACTCTCGGTAGTGCCACTGTGATTTGTACGGATAAAACCGGAACTTTGACTGAAGGCAGGATGGCTCTGGAAAAAATTTATTATAATCAAGAAATTTTAACTAAAGATAATTTTCAAAAAAGACAAGGAGAATTTAATAATTTGATAGAAACTTCAATTTTAGCGTTGGAGCAGGTGGCTGTTGATCCGATAGAAATAGAAATGCAAAAAATTGCCAAAGAACAAGGAATAGATCCGGATAAGTTTTTTTCCGGAAAAAAACTTTTGGACGAACAAGCTTTTTCTTCCAGCACCAAAACAGTTCATCATATTTGGAAAGATAAACAAAACGGGTGCGCGCAATATAGTGCCGGCGCTCCGGAAAATATAATTTCGTATTCCGTTTTGGATGAAGCGTCCAAAAAAACAGCTATGGAAGCTTATGAAAAATTGGCAAGCGAAGGGTATAGGGTTATCGGAGTAGCTAAAAGAAAATGTGGAGAAAAAGATAAAGTTTGTTTTGAAAATATGGAATTTGTCGGACTGCTGGCTATGAGTGATCCGCCGCGAGCCGGAGTCAAAGAAGCTATAGAAACTTGTCAACGTGCGGGGATAAAAATTTTTATGATTACGGGAGATAATAAATTGACCGCGCATACTATAGCCGAAAGTATAAATTTAAAACACAACGATGATGTGGTAAGTGGGGAAGAATTACAGAAAATGTCTCCTGCGGCTCTCAAAGAAGCTGTGCGTCGTTATAATATTTTTTGTCGCGTTAAACCGGAACAAAAATACGCCATAGTACAAGCTTTGCAAGAACAAGGGGAAATAGTAGCAATGACCGGAGATGGAGTAAATGATGCTCCGGCTCTCAAAAAAGCCGACATCGGTTTAGCTATGGGTTTGCGCGGGACGGAAGTTGCTCGCGCCGCCGCCGGTATAGTTTTGATGGATGATAATTTTGCCACTATTGTCAAAGCTGTGCATGAAGGACGTCGTATTTATAAAAACCTTCGTCAAGCTTTTGTTTTTTTGATGGCTTTTCATTTACCTATCGTTGGTTTAGCTGTTATTCCGGTATTTTTTGGTAGTCCTTTGGTTTTTCTACCAATGCATATTTTATTTTTAGAGCTGATTTGCGATCCGGCTTCAGTTTTGGGCTTTGAAAGAGAGAAAGCTCCGAATAATATAATGGACGAACCGCCCAGACCGGCCAACGAATCGTTAATTAATCCCAAGTCATGGAAGAGTGTTGTTATCAAAGGGATTTCAATTTTGATTGTGAGTTTGTTTTATTTTTATTGTTTCAGTATTTGCGGTGGCGATTTGGATCTGGGACGTACGATGGCTTTTGGATCAATGGTTATTTCTCAAGCTATGCTCATATTATTTTTGCGCGAATGGGATCAGATAAAAAGCAATAAATTATTGACCGGCATAGCATTGGGAACAGTCGCGGTTATTTTGTTGATAATTGCCATTCCGGCGACTAATAGATTTTTTCATTTTTCTCCTTTGAATTTAACCCAGTATTTTTTGCTTTTCGTTGGTCCGTTTTTGACATCTTGGTTGGCTAAAATCATGGTAGGTAAAAACGTTTAAATAAAATTATGAACTTGAAAGAATTGTTGCAAAATCAACCTCGTTATAAACAAGATCAAATTTGGCAAGGAAAATTTGATTCGCATTTGAATTCGTATGATCAAATAACAACTTTGTCAAAAGATTTGCGAGAAAAGATAAAAGATTTTCCTTGGTTATCCGTAAAACCGATTTTATTGCAAAAAAGTAAAGACGGAAATACTGTCAAAGCGCTTTTGGAATTATCCGACGGGCAAACCATAGAAACCGTATTGATGGGTAGGGTTAATAAAAGAGAAACCAGAGAAAATGAATTTCGTTATACGATTTGTTTGTCCACTCAAGTCGGTTGTCCGATGAATTGCGCTTTTTGCGCGACCGGTAAAATGGGTTTCAAAAGAAATTTATCCGTAGATGAATTGGTAGATCAATATCGTTTTTGGCAAAGACATCTGGCTGAAAAAGACGGGGGAGAAGTGGATAATATCGTGCTTATGGGACAAGGCGAACCTCTGCTTAATTATGACAATGTCAAAGAAGCGTTAAATTTATTTATAAAATACGGGAAAATAGGCCAAAGTAAAATCACCATGTCCACTTGCGGGGTAATCCCGGGAATGAAAAAAATGATTGAAGATTCGGATTTTCCGCCGGTGCGATTTGCTCTATCGCTTCATAGTGCAATACCGGAAATAAGAAAAAAACTGATGCCCAGCCACGCGGATAATTTTTTTGAGTTTTTGATAGATTGGTCAAAACAGTATCACGCAAAATTTACCAGTCGCACTCAATTTATCGGTTTGGAATATTCATTTTTATCCGGGATTAATGATGATGATAAAAATTTAAAAGCGTTGATAAAATTGGCAAGCAAACTCGGCCGAGTAAGAATAAACTTGATTCCGTATAATGACACGACTGGAATATTTGTCGGTTCGGATATGGAGATCTTAAAAAAATGGCAAAAGAAGTTGATGGATAGTGGATTTACAGTAACTATTCGTTTGTCGCAGGGACAGGATATTGCCGCGGCTTGTGGACAGTTGAGGAACGATCAGATAAGCTAATAAACAGTAAAAGCCACCTGAAAGGGTGGTTTTATTGACAAAAGCCTCTATTTCTGATAGGTTAATTTGGTGTTCATTACAAATTTATTAATATTTCAAGAAGGAGATTGAAAGATGACAGGTAAAAAATATGCTGAAGAGATTTTAAATAAATGCTATGAAATAGCAAAAGGAAATCTCAAATCAGAAAGGGACTTCATAGTCTATCTTAGGAATAGTGGACAAAGTGTTCTTTTAATCAGGTTGATTAGAAAAATAATAAAAAGAAGAAGGGTTGTTGAAAATTTTAACTTGCAATGGAGGAAGATATGTGGAAGAAAAGAAAAATGAATGATGTATTAATACTGACCGGCACCACAGCCGGTCTTTTTTTATTTTAAAATATCTCCTTTATTATTCCAAATTATTCCAACGTTCAACTTTTCTAAATACTTTCATTCTGCTATCGCGGTTTTCGTCCACTTTCTTTTTAATAAGAAAGTGGACAGAAAGAAAATCGCTCACTGTTAAAAATCCTCACAATTTTGTAAAGGTCGCTACGCTAAAATTCTAAACTCTCCGCCTGAGGCGGATCAAACAGTAGAATTTCTTAACGCTTCGCTCCTTAACAAAATTTGTTCGTATTTTTAAATGTTCGCCTTCGTGACCGTTGGCCAACGGTTCGGAAGTCCTCGCATTTGAACCAAATAATTAGCAGTTGCGATGAGCTGGAGCGGTTTTGCCTTATAGCAAAATTTGTTCAACTGTTTGAGACCTCCTGTTGTAGACAGGAGGTCGAGTTTTGAACAAAAGAGACAGCGAAGAAGACAACTCTGCTTTAGTTGGTTCAACCGCGAGGAAACTTTTTCCTCCAGTTTTTGGTTACAAAAAGTGGATTAAAGAAAAAAATAATACTATTACAAGCGAAGGATGTCGGATAATTTAGGGGAGACATGAGAGTAAAATAAAAAATACTCGCTTTCGCGAGTTATTTTTTTATCTCCCCATCATCTTGAGCACCACTGCCACAGTTTTGAGTATAATCATGAGATCCAACATCGGACTGCGGTGTTTGATATAGTATAAGTCGTATTCCAATTTTTTGAGGTTTTCTTCAATACTGCCGTAATAAGAATTATGAAGTTGCGCCCAGCCGGTGAGTCCGGGTTTAGTGAGATGACGCAAACGATAATAAGGCAGAGCCTTGATTAATTCTTCTACAAATTCCGGTCTTTCTGGTCGAGGACCAATGAGAGACATTTCGTTTTTGAGAATATTGATAAATTGCGGAATTTCGTCTATACGGGTGGCTCGTAAAAATTTTCCGACCGCTGTAATGCGAACATCTTTTTTTTGCGCGTATTGCGGACCGGATGTTTCGGCGCTACCGTCGGAGTTCAATGCTCGCATGGTGCGGTATTTATACATTTTGAAAGATTTACCGAATATTCCGGTTCTGGTTTGGGTAAAAAATAGGGGACCTTGAGAAGTGGTTTTGATTAAAAAAGCGACAATAGGAAAAGTGATTATAAAAAATAAACCCATCAAAACTGCCGCGCCATAATCCAAAATTATCTTCACGCGATCATATATTTTCTTTTCTTGTTCCGGCAGATTGTTTAAAAACCAAGTTTGTGAAAAAACAAATGGCGGTAGACGGCCGAAAAGTTTTTCATAAAAATCAGAAAGATTTGAAATCCCGGCTCCGGAAAAAAATTCCGTGTAAATTTCCGCGGCCAATTCTTCTTTGCCTGTATTTTCCGGACAAAAAACGATAAGATTTATTTTTTTGCATTTTTCTTTTAAAGCGGAAATAGTGGAAAATACGGGATAAACGGAAAGTTCGGAAGAAAGTTTTTTATCAGGATCGTTTTCTACAAATCCGCAAAGTTCGTACCCGCGTTCAGGTTCGCGATGTAAAATTTCGGCTGTTTCCAAAGATGCCGGAGTGATGCCTATGATTATTGTTTTGGTGTTTAAAACGTTTTTAGCTAAATAATGCAAATGTATCTGCCTCCATAAAGCGGTTAAAAAAGCGTAAAAAACAGCGGTTAAAAAAAGTATCGTTTTTGGGCTTCCGACCGGACTTTGTTGAAAATAAAAGTAAGCGAAGCCGAAAAACATCCAGGCCAGACAGGATAACAGAGAAGCTTGTAACAACTCACCCCAAGAACGCTTTTTACTTATATCGTATAAGCTGGCGATATAAAAAATAACCGCGCCGATCAAAAACAAAGGTAAAAAATCGCTTAATAGTTCTGAAAAGCGATTCCAAGGATGTTGTTGATAACGAATCAACAATGCTAAAAATAAGCTTAAATAAAGCAAAATCAAGTCTCCAAAGAGAATAATAAATTGTTTAAAGCGGTAGAGCATAAAACAGTTGTTTTGTCCTTATTTTTTTGATATAATAAAAAAGACCTTAGTATGTTTGAATTTTATCCCAATTTAACAAAAAAATCAATTGCGGCCGTATTTTTGGTTGCGGTTTTGTTTTTTATTCCCGAACTATCATCAGCCAAAGAACCAAATGATGTTTTGTATGAAAAACAAAAAATTATTTGGCAACAAATAGGCGCGCCGCGGGCTTGGGATTTCACCACTGGCAACCAAAAAATTATCGTAGCGGTTATAGATATCGGTGTGGATACTTGGCACCCTGATTTGGAAAAAAATATTTGGACCAATACCAATGAAATTCCGGATAACAATTTTGATGATGACGGAAACGGTTATGTAGACGATATACACGGTTGGAATTTCGTAGAAGAGAATAATGATCCGCGCGTTAGCGTTTTTGATAAAGATATAGACAAAGAAGCAGTGTCGCACGGTACGATAATCGCCGGTATCATCGGTGCGGTAAGTGATAATAAATCAGATGGTGCAGGTTTGAATTGGAACGTCAGTATTATGCCACTTCGCGCCGTAAATAGTAACGGTACCGGAAGTTACAGTGATATAGCCAGAGCTATCAATTATGCCGTTGAAAACGGGGCACAAATCATCAATCTCAGTTTTGTCGGCAGTGAACCGGATGAAAATTTCAAAGAAGTTTTACGTCGCGCTTACAGCCGAGGTGTTTTTATTGTAGCTGCAGCCGGGAATAACGGGCAAGTATTTTATAGTGATGAAAATAAAAATTTAACTTATCCGGCTTGTTATGATATGGGTGAAGAAAATTGGATTATGGGAGTTTCTTCTGTAAATGAAAAAGACGTTTTGAGTTATTTTGCCGCTTACGGATCTTGTGTGGATATTTTGGCTCCCGGAGAAAAAATTTACAGCTTACAAAGATTTGCTCCCCAATACGGTTTTTATGAAGAGTTTGGCGGACCTTGGCAAGGGACGTCTTTTTCCACAGCATATATTTCCGGCGCCGCAGCTTTGATAAAAAGTTTGCATCCCGAGTGGACACCGCGACAAATAAAAGATAACCTGATTCAAACCGCCGATGATTTGTATTTTGATATCAATAGCAAAGGAGCAAAATTATATAAAAGATTGAATATCGGAAAAGCGGCGGAAATAGCTTTTGGCAGTAGGATGGCCCTTGATAGTCTGGATGGTTTTTATTTCTTTCGAAATGGAAAAAATAACAATGCCGAAATATTGCGTTATGATTTGGAAAAAGCGGAACAAAAATCCGTAGTTAAGCTTGTCGGCAAAGTTATAACCCTTTCTTCTTACGATGTGAATGATGATGGTGTGCGTGAATTGGTAATAATTTTACAAAAAGGCGAAACTTATTCTTTGCAAGTTTATACCGGAACCGGCGCTTTGGCCAGGGATTTTACCTTAGTTAAAAAAGGGAAGATAAATTATGAATTTACCGGGGTTAAATTTGATGTTGATGAAAATAAACAAATCAATTTTGTTTTGAGTAAGTATTATCCTTCTCAAAAAGTTACCAAATTCGTAAAATATAATTGGCATGGTAAATATCTGAATGAATTCGGTGTGATTGGTAAAGCCGCCGGTTGGGAAACCAATGATATATTTTTATACGTAGCCGTATTAACCGGAAAAAGTTTGATGTTGCGCGAGATAGATTGGGGTGGAAATGTTATTTCGGAATTAAAATTAAACAATATTACAACTCTAGACTCTTTTAAAGTCGGACATGTCGACAGTCTGCAAGGAGATCAGTTGGTTTTTGTCAGTCGTAATACAACGGGAGCAAATATGTATGTGGTAGATTGGAATAGTTTGAGTTTTTATAAAGAAAATCTGGAGAAAAAAAGCGGCAAATGGTATCTGATGTTGGGAAAATATCAGGACAGTTTGTTTCAAAATATCTTTCGGTTTAATCTGACCAAAGGAGATTATGCGGTCAAAAATTCTCAAGGAAAAAATTTAAAAAATTACTCCTTGCCGAATATTATCGGCACGGTTGAATAAAAATTAAATATGGAAAATGTTATCTTTGAAAAGAAAAATATTTTAGTGACCGGCGGCGCCGGTTTTATCGGTTCGCATTTATGCGAACGCTTACTCAAAGAAGCCAACGTTATTTGTTTGGATGATTTTTCCAATTCCGATCCGCAAAATATCAATCATCTATTACAATATCCGGATTTTGAATTTATAAATTGGGATATCAATCAACCTATTAACCTGGAAGATTTTGACGAGTTGAATAAATTCAAATTGAAATATCAGGGTATTCAAGAAATATATCATTTGGCTTGTCCGACCAGTCCGAAAGATTTTGAAAAGTTAAAAATTCATTCTTTGCAAGCCAACTCAACCGCGGTTATAAATACTTTGGAATTGGCCGTCAAATATCGCGCTAAATATGTTTTTGCCGGCAGTTCGGTAGTCTATGGCGAAGCTACGGACAAAAAAAACGTGTTTAAGGAAACTGATTTGGGAGAGGTGAATCAATTATCGCCACGAGCTTGCTATGACGAGGGTAAGCGTTTTGCCGAAACCTGTATTCAAACATATCGCGAGTTTTACGGACTGGATGCTAAGATTGCCAGGATTTTTACCACTTACGGACCCAAAATGCATTTATTTCAAGGTTTGTTGATTCCGGATTTTATTATTAATGCGTTAGATGATAAAGATTTGGTTATTTATGGAGATAAAAAACTTTCCACTTCTTTGTGTTATGTTTCAGATATTATAACCGGACTTTGCGATTTGATGTCTAGCGAGATGGGGATAAACGTGGTAAATCTCGGAGCTGATGAAATTTATTTGGTGGAAGATATTGCCAAAATGATAATTAAAATGACCGGCTCCAAATCGAAAATAGTTTTTGAGGAACCTTTGTTATTTTTGACTCGTAAAGGAGCGCCGGATTTGCAATATGTGAAAAAGGTTTTGGGCTGGATGCCGCTCGTGCGGCTTCCGGACGGTTTGGAAAAAACCATAGAATATGTAGCAGCGAATAAAGAAGCGTTGCTTTACGGTAATATAAAATAATTTATGATTTGGATTGTTGTTCCGGCTTACAATGAAGGAAAAAAAATTTTGCAAACAATTTCCGAACTTCGAAATTGCGGCTACCAAAATATAGTCGTGGTTGACGATGGTTCACAAGATGATACTTTGGAACAAGCAAAAAAAGCCGGAGTTTTGGTTTTGAAACATACTGTCAATCGCGGTCAGGGGGCAGCCTTACAAACCGGTCATGAATTTGTTTTGAAAAAAGGGGCGCAAGAAGTGGTTGACTTTGATGCTGACGGACAATTTGATCCTGAAGACATAGCCAAAGCCCTGTTAAAATTACGTGATGAAAAGTTGGATGTAGTTCTTGGTTCGAGATTTTTGAAAAAAAATCCGCAAATTCCTTTTTCCAAAAGATATTTTATTTTACCTTTTGCCAGATTGGTGAACAGATTTTTTACCGGAGTGAAATTGACCGATGCGCACAACGGTTTTCGTATTTTCAAAAGAGAAGGGTTGGAAAAGATAACGATTACTCAAGATAAGATGGCGCATAATACGGAGATAATCGCTCAAATAAATAAATTTGATTTGAAATTTTCCGAAATTCCGGTTACGGTCGGTTATGAGAGATATGGGCAGGGTTGGAAAGGGGGATTGGAAATATTAAAAGACTTGTTGTTTAATTTTTTTGTAAAATAATTTTATGATTTTTGCTCAAATAATTTTAATTTTGGTTTTTATTTTTTTAATTTTAAAAACTTATTTCAAACGACAACGCAAAGAATTATCAGGTTTTGAAACGAGTGGTTGGCTGTTGTTGTGGTTAGCGGGTTTAATGTTAGCTATAAAACCCGATACTGCATCTTATTTTGCTAAAATTTTAGGTATCGGACGAGGAATAGATTTGGCAATTTACATAGCTCTCATTTCTTTATTTTATTTACAATTTCGTTTGATGGTGAAAGTAGAAAAAATAAACCGCGAAATAACCAAAATAACCAGGGAAAAAACCTTGGAAGAAAATAAATAATTTATGAAAGTGGCGCATATAGTCTCTACTTTTTATCCGCATTTGGGCGGAATGGGAGAAGTTTGCTTGTTGGAAGCGGACGCTTTATCATCACGCGGATTTGAAACGACAGTATTTTCTTTACGTTATCCAAAAATGCAATATCGCGACGAACTTTTTTCTTTTCGCGTAGAACGTTTGTCTGCGATTTTGAAATTCGGTGACGCCGGTTGGATTGGTACTTTGGCGGAAAAATTAGAAGGTTTTGATATCGTCCATTTTCATTTTCCTTTTTACGGCGCGGAGAAAGCGGTTATTGATGCCAAAAAGAAATACGGTTTTAAATTGGTGGTTACTTATCACATGGATGCGCAAGTAAAAGGAATAAAAAAGTTAATGCGGGATTTTTTGGATTTTATTTACGGGAAAAAATTATTTGAAGTGGCAGACAAGGTTTTGTATGTTGATGAAGAAAGATTTCGCGGTTTTCGTTTTTTTAATGAAATAATCAAATTAAAATCAATATATTTGCCGAATGCCGTGGATGTAAACATATTTAAACCTGAAAAAACCGATTTGACCAAATCGTTGTTGGAAAAATACGCGCAAAACAAAATAATTTTATTTGTCGGAAATTTATTGCCGGTCAAAAATTTAGAGGTTCTGATACGAGCTATGAAAGGAATAAGTAAAGAAGCGATATTGTTGATAATAGGCGGAGGATACGCGGAAAAGAAATATAAAAAAATGGTACGAGAAAGCGATTTGCAAAATAGAGTATTTTTTTACGGAGAAGTTAGAAATAAAGAGGAATTATCAAAAATTTATAATGCAGCGACGGTTGTTTGTGTGCCGAGTTTTTATGAATCTTTTTCTCTTTCGGCGGTAGAAGCGTTGGCTTGCGGAATTCCGGTTATCGGCAATAATATTCCCGGTATCAGAGGGCGGATTGCAAACGGTGTTGACGGTATACTTCTTCCTGAAAATACTGTAGAAAAATGGCAAGACGCCATCAACAGTGTAGTTGAATATACCGGCGAACAAAGAAATATCATTGCGGAAAAAGCCAGACAAAAAGTATTGCTCGGCTATAGTATTGAAATGCACATAGATAAATTAATCGGAATTTACGAAAATATTTTATGATTTTTGATTATGAACAAAACGTATGGGGAAAAGAAGAAGCGACGTTGTCGTTTGTTTCTCCAACTTATTTTCGTTTGAAAAAAGCTTTAAAAATTTTGAAAAAAACCTCAACCGGAGAAAAGGTATTGGATTTTGGTTGTGGCGTCGGCAGATTTGCTAGAGCTTTTCGAAATCAACGTCCGGATTTGGAAATCTATGGTTGCGATATAAGTGAAAGAGCGATTTTAAAAGCTAAAGGGGAGCGTGACGGGGTTATTTATGATCGGATAGAATCTGATAAAATAGTTTGTTATCCGGAGGAATTTTTTGAAAATATTTTTGTTTTTGATGTTTTGGAACATGCCGAAAATCCGGAAGCGGTTTTAACAGAATTGAAAAGGATTTTAAAAAATGATGGTAGTATTTTTTTACAAGTTCCTTGCGAGGGGGATTTCTTATCTCTTTGGTTTTGGTTGGATAAAATCGGGTTAAAAAAAGATTTAACGAAAAAATTTGCCGGTCATGTCAATTTTTGGTCGAGGAAAAATTTGTTGATTCTATTGAAAAAATGCGGTTTTAAAGTGGAAAAATTGTATTACGGAGATCATTTGTTGGGACAGATGGCCGGAGTTTTGGCGTTTTATCTGACATCTATGCAGGCTCGTAAAAAAGGAACAACTGTTTATAATAATGAAACATGTATGAGTGAACTCAAAGAAAGCCGGGGAATGGGTTGGTCGGCTTTGGGTAAAACCGCCAATTTTTTTATTAATTTGGAAGATTTGGTTTGGCAGAAATTTCCATCGGCAAACGTTTTTTGCGTGTTGAAGAAAAAATTAGATTAAAATCTGTTTATGAAGATTTTACATATTATCCCTTCGGCTTTTGAATATTTTGGTGATATCAGAAAACAAGCTTTTGCTTTGGTTGAAAATTTAGGGGATTTGGGTTTTGAAAATTACGTTTTTACTTTGCAATACGGTGTTGTCGGAAAACGTTTGGAAACAGAAATTGATCAAATCACCAAAGGAAAAATAAATTTTGAAAAAATACAAAACCAAGAAGATGTTGATGAAAAATTGGCTGAAGCCGACATCATCCATTTGCATGTTCCGTTTATGGGGATGGGTAAAAAACTAGCGGTATATAAAGAAAAAAATCCTCAAAAGAAAATAGTAATAACAGTGTATCAAAACTTGCCATATGTCGATTTTTTTACTATAATTATTTGGCTGTATAATAGTTGGTATTTACGTAAACTTTTCAACCTGGCTGATTTTGTTTGCGCTGAAAATGAACGTGTTTTCAAAGACTGCGGCGGTTTTTCTCTGCTTCGGGATGAAAAAAAGTTTGTGCCGATAAACGATTTTATTAATTTTATTAAAGAAAATAATCCGTCTTTGGCGGGACAATTCCGCGGACCGGAAAAGAATGGTCCGGAAATCGAAAACGCTTTGGCGTATGGAGAATTGTACCGTTTATTAAACGGAGAATAATCTATATATTTTATGGAAAACCAAAAAAGTTTTTTTGAATTACTTAGTCCGAGAACTTCGGTTTTGGTCGGAGTTTTGTCAGGTATCGGAGTTTTATGTGCTGCCGCTTGTCTGATTTTTGTTATTTTGGCCGCGCAAGGAAAAATAGTTTATGTCAACAATCCGGTGAAAAAGGAAGCTGTAAAAACGGATCAAACACAAAATGTTCAAAATTCGGATGTGGTAAAAACCGACAAACCGGCAGTGGAATTGTTCGTGATGTCTTATTGTCCTTACGGTTTACAAATGCAAAAAGCTCTTTTGCCGGTCATGGAATTGTTCGGTAAAAAAGCCGATATCAGCATTAAGTTCGTTTCTTATATCATGCATGATAAAAAAGAAATTGACGAAAACAATTTGCAATATTGCTTGGAAAACGAACAAGAAGATAAATTTATTCCGTATTTGAAATGTTTTACTGTGAGCGGGGACTCGGCTTCCTGTTTGAAAGAAGTTAAAGTCAATGAAAGTAAATTGAGTAGTTGTATTGCTGTAACAGATAAAAAATTCGGTACTACCGCCGCTTACAACGATAAAGCTTCTTGGCTTTCCGGATATTATCCTTTATACAATGTTCATAAAGATCTGAACGAAAAATATGGTGTGCAGGGTTCTCCGACTTTGGTTATTAATGGTTCCCAAGTCCAAGTAGCCCGCAGTCCGGAAGCTGTAAAACAGGCTATTTGCGCGTCTTTTGAAGAACAACCTGAAGAATGCGGACAGACGCTCAGTACCGCTTCGGCCGCTCCGAGTTTTGGCGCAGGAACAGGCACAGGAACAACAGCGGAATGTGGAAGTTAATAAGTTTATAAAGTTGATAGAATGCGAGATTAAATCAAAAATCTAAAATCTTAATTCTTAAATAAAAATTGTATGGGAAATTTCAAAAAAGGTTTGTTCTTGGGCGGTTTACTCGGCGCCGGTCTCATGTGGCTCAATGTCACACCTAAAGGCAGAGAAATGAAAGCCAAATTGATGGCTTATGCCGAACCGATGTACAACGAACTCAAGGAAAATATCAAAAAATTGGAAGGTCCGACCAAAGAAATGTACGAAGCGCTCGTGGAGCGCGCGGTGGAAGAAATCGCGGCCAAGAAAGAAATGGCTGCTGAAATGAAAATAATGCTTGTCAAAGAATTGCAGAAAAGATGGTGTAAGTTGGAAAAAGAATTGAAAAAGAGTAAATAAGCCTAAAAGCAGTAAAGCAGTAAAGCAAAAAACCGCCTTTTTGGGCGGTTTTTGAATTTGATTTTGGCTTATATTAGCCAAGTTTGACTACCTTGCCCGCTCGTAGCCCGAATGGGCGAAGGAGGGTTGACAAAAGTGCCAAAATGTGCTATAATATGTTGTTAGTTGTTTAAAGTTCTTTAAAACTAAAAGACAAATTATTATATTTCAAGATAGTAGAAGTTTTATAGGACAAAGTTGTCCAATGCCTGGCCGTGAGGTGTTTCACGGTTTTTGAAGGAGGGAATCATGAGTTTATCGCAGAAAATCGGAATCGGTTTCGGGATTGTTGTCGTGTTGACTATTTTTTCCTTGATTGTTTGGGTCTTTGGTTGGCTCAACTACATTGATAATTACGAGTTGGGCTACAAGTTCGACACCCTGACCGGAAAGGTTGAGCCCATTGAGCGCACGGGGTGGGTCAGCAATCCGCCTTTCGTCACCAAGATCCACACAATTGACTTGCGGCCTATGCAGCTTTGTATCAGTGCCAATCAAAGGACACTGAACTGTAAGCTGGTCAAGTTCAACCCCGAAGGACTCCAGACATTTTTGTCATGGCATGGTCGCGGAGATTATGACATCTTTGGTGAGGCAACAGGAAGTTTGCGGGATATTATGAAGAGCTACGCCTTTGACGGCAGTGGTACTACTTACCCTTTTCTCACCTTCATGCCGGGTTCGGCGAACATGGTGAACATAAACAGTACTGCAACTTCAGAACCGACGAAGATACCGCTGAATGTTGGTCCTCAACAGACCGTGGATGCGACTGCTAAGAATATGCCTATAGTACCGTAGGGAGAAAATTCATGAAAATAAAAAGATTGGGAATACCCCTGGGGATGAATGTACTGGCTGTCTCAGGCGTTGTTTTTGCGGCTATTATGTTTCTGACCTACATCTTTTGCATTCACCACACCGATGTGTCCCATGTCGGCATAATGCGCAATTTTGTCACAGGTGAGATGAATACTGATACTCAAGGATGGAATCTTACTGCTCCTTGGGTAAAAGTCGCCAAGATTGATACACGACCTGTACGTGTATGTGTGACGACTGCCGGTAAGGGATTCAACTGTAAACTCGTGCAATTCAAAGTGAGCGAATGGCGAGAATTCGTAGTGGTGGAGGGTTTCTACTATTGGTGGTGGGCTAACCGAATCTCGTTTAACTCCGGTTATAATGAAGAATACCGTGGAATGCGGGATTTAATTCGAGGCTATGCCTTCTCATTGACCAAGTATAAATTTATATCCGATGTGGAGGGTTATTAACTACCCTTCACCAAATTATCATTCCGCCATGTCGCAAGACCTCTGGCGGATTTTTTTTAAAAATTCGTCCTCTCGGACGAATTTTATATTTCTTTACTGCTTATTGGCTTTTTCTAATATCTTCAATCGTCAATTGTAACTCCCGGTTTCCGTTCCATTGATTCACACTAATGCGAAAAACCAGATCAATTTTATCTCCGGGTTTGAGACATTCTTTCCAATTGAGCGGATGTTTATTACAATCACCAAGTCCAAAGCCGATGGTTTTTTTGATGAGATGAGAATTGTGTTTGACCATCAGACGCAGATGTTTGCCATCATTTCCTACCGGCACGACGGATGATACCGTGAGATTGCGCGCCAAATATTTGGGCTCTTCGTTACCGACACCAAAAGGTTCAAATTTTTGCAACAAGTCATAAAGTTTCCAATCCACTTCATCCAAATCAACTTCCGCATCAATAGTTATTTGCGGGGTCAATTCCAAACCTTTAAGTTTTTCTTCCGTATATTTGAAAAACCTTTCTTTGAATTCGTTCAAAATATCTTTATTTTTCAAAGTGAATCCGCAAGCTTGCGGATGTCCGCCGAATTTTTCAAACAAATCAGCATTATCTTGCAAAGCTTTGATAAGATTAAATTCGGGAATACTGCGTCCGGAACCGGTGATTTCATCAGGAGCTATTCCCATAACCAACGCCGGTTTATAAAATTGTTCGCGAATTTTTCCCGACACCAATCCCAAAATTCCGGTCGGCCAATTTTCTTTGGCGACAAGTAAAATGTTTTTATTTTCTTGGTGCTCTTCTTTGATTTGCGCCAAAGCTTCGTTGACTATTTTTTCCGTGAGTTTTTGGCGGTCAACATTGTTTTTGTTCAATTGCGCGGCCAAGGTATCAGCTTCACTTTCGTCGTTTGTGGAAAGCAGGGCAAAAGCGCTGTTGGCATGATCCATGCGTCCGGCGGCGTTGAGGCGGGGGACTATTTGATAAGAAATATTTTCCGAGCTCAAGCCCGAAGCGTTTTTTAATTTGTCATTATCATCCAAAAGTCCGGCGTATTTAAAAAGTTTTTTTAAACCGAAATTTTTTGTTTTATTGATGACCGTCAAACCGTAACGGGTAAGAGTACGACTTTCACCGATAAGAGGAACCATATCGCCGATACTGGCGATAGCCACGAGATCCAGCATCCATTTTTCATAAGCTTCATGTGTTTGGCCGTCGGGCAACAATTCGTTGCTTTTTTTGTGTTCTTTGAGTAATCCTTGCACCAATTTGAAAGCTACGGCTGCGCCGCAAAGACCCTTGTCCGGATATGGTTCACCCGGCATCAAGTGATGAATGATAGCATCAGCCGGAGGAATATTTGCTGGAACCACATGATGATCGGTTATTATTACTTGCATACCGTATTTTTTGACCAGCTCTATTTCTTTGAAATTACTAACTCCACAATCACAGGTGATAATCAAATCAATTTTTTGTTCTTTGAAATATTCAACTGTGTTTTCATTCAAACCATATCCGTCAATTTCGCGATGGGGGATAAACACGGAAACGTTTTTGGCGCCGATTTTTTTGAGTGTATTGATGAGAATGGTTGCCGCACTGACACCATCTGCGTCATAATCGCCATGAACAACGATGTTTCTATTTTGCGCGATAGCGTCCAAAATAATTTTTACCGCTTTTCCCATTTGTGAAAATAAAAAAGGATCGTGAATATCGGTTTCGTAGTCGGGATTCAAAAATTCATCTATTTGTTTTTGATCGCGTAAATGTCTATTCCAAAGCAGAGTACTGACAATAGTCGGTAACTCTGGATGTGAGGATAGAAAATCCTTTGACGGTGGCGGTAAAACTATCCATTTTTTCATAGTTTTAGTAAAATGCCGGAGCTATGGTGAAAAGCAACATGGCTAAAATTCCGACTATGGAAATAATTATCCATACTGCTTTAGCGGTTTTATGTTTCATAAGAGTAAAATTATAAGATTAAATTTTAAATTAATAATTAATATTTTACCTTTTCAGTACTTCTAAATAAGTTTCTGTCGGAATATCCACTTTACCGTGTGCCACCATGCGTTTTTTGCCTTTCTTTTGTTTTTGTAAAAGTTTGAGTTTGCGAGTATAGTCTCCGCCACTCATAGTCTCGATAACATCTTTGCGTAAAGCCGATAATCGTTCTGAAGCAATGATTTTTCCTCCGACCGATGCTTGTATTTTCACTTCAAATTGTTGTCTGGGTAATGAATTTTTGAGTGATTCGGTGATTTTTTTACCAACTTTGTAAGCCTCTTCTTTCCAAACCAGTGTAGCCAAAGATTCAACCGGATCTTCGGCGATAATGATATCAAGTTTTACCACTTCGGTTTTTTCGTAATCCATATACTCATAGTTCATGGAAGCATAACCGGAAGTTACAGTTTTCAATTTATCGTAAAAATCGGTAATCAAGGAGGCAAGTGGTACTTCATAATGAAGCATGGCGCGTTGATCCGTCCCTGTACTCAAATATTGTGTATTGATATAACGGCCTTTTCGTTCCGATATTAAACCCATGACATTTCCGACATAATCTTTGGGGGTGATAATATCCAGTTTCATCCACGGCTCGGTAACGGAAGAAATATGACTCGGATCGGGCATTTCTTGAGGACTATGAATGGTTATTTCTTTTCCGTCGCTTTTGGTGATTTTATAAGCTACGCTCGGGACAGTGATAATAATTTCTATTTCGTATTCTCGTTTGAGACGTTCTTGGAAAATATCCAAATGAAGCATTCCGAGGAATCCGCAACGAAAACCAAAACCCAGAGCTTGGGAATGTTCGGGTTCAAAAAATAAGGCGGAATCGCTGAGTTTCAATTTTTCTATAGCGTCGCGGAGTGACTGGTATTCGTCTCCTTCTTTGGGAAAAATTCCGGCAAACACCATGGGTTTTACTTCTTTATATCCGGGTAATTGTTCCAGGGTTTTATTTTTTTCAATCGCTTCTTTGGTTGTGATGGTGTCACCGACGCGACAGTCGCGAACTTCTTTCAAACCGGTAACTACATAACCAATTTCACCGTTATTGATTTTTTCACTACTGACGAATTTCGGAGTGTAATAACCGACATCCAGAGTGTCTGCTGGAGTTTGTGTACCCATCAAATAAATTTTATCGCCTTTTTTCATTTCTCCGTCAATCATTCTGACTGAAGCGACTACACCTTTGTATTCGTTAAAACTGGAATCAAAAATCATAGCACGCGGCGGAAGTTCGGCGGTATCTTTTGGCGGTGGAACTTTTTCAATGATGCGTTTTAAAATTTCTTCCACTCCCACGCCGGTTTTTCCCGAAGCCAAAATTATTTCATTTTCATCGCAACCTATCAGATGTATAATTTCCGCTTTGGTTTTTTCAATATTGGCCATCGGCATGTCTATCTTGTTTATGACGGGAATTATGTGAAGGTTTTGTTCCAAAGCCAAATACAGGTTACCTATAGTTTGCGCTTGCACGCCTTGGGTAGCGTCTACCAAAAGTATCGCTCCTTCTACGGCGGCTAAAGACCGAGAAACTTCATAAGTAAAATCTACATGTCCGGGAGTGTCTATTAAATTCAAAATATAATCTTGTTTATCAAAATGGTATTTCATTCTTACCGGTGTGAGTTTGATGGTAATGCCGCGTTCGCGTTCCAATTCCATGGAATCCAGCAGTTGAGCCTTCATTTCTCTTTTTTGCACCGTGTTGGTAAATTCCAAGAAACGATCGGCTAAAGTGCTTTTACCGTGATCGATATGGGCGATAATGCAAAAGTTGCGAATATTTTTTTTCATATTGATTCTTTAGGGTTGATGATTTCTTCGCTTGGTATAGAACGGATTTTGAGCCATTGTTTTTTGAGAGAAGCGAATAAATAATTTATTTCGGGTAGTTTGAAAAGATAGCAGGCCAAATAGAATACGGTCAAGCCGGCGATAGAACACAGAACCGCTTGTAAAAATACTCCGTAAAACCTTGTTTGATCGAAGACTTTTTGGAAAAGTCCTTCAAAATAATAAATAATCGTATAAGCCGGGATCGCGGCGCCCAAAAGTTGCAGTAAAAAATAAAACAATTCTGTCAGTTTGTTTTTTTTGAGTTTTGATTGTAAGAAAAAGAAAAGCAAGATTATGTTGAAAGTTCCACCTATGGCGCTACCCATGGCCAAACCGCAAACTCCGTATCTTTTCATCAAAATTATTGCCGTGACAATGGTTATTATTTCACTAAATATACCGATTAAAAAAGGAGTTTTAGTATCGGATAAGGAATAGAAAGCGCGAGCTATCAGAGGGATCAAACTTTGAGCTGACATTCCGAGAGTAAAATAAAACAAAGTTTGCGCCGTGGTCGTTGTAGCGTGCCAATCAAAAGAACCTGTGCCCAAAACCAATCTGACGATTTGTAAATTTAAAGTGAAAAAAATTACAAGAAACGGAGTGATTAAAAAAAGTATTTGTTTCAAAGTCGTAAAATATCTATCCGCAAAAGCGTCACGATTTTCTTCTGCCGCCAATTTGGAAAGTACGGGGAAAACAGCCAGAGCAAAAGGAATGCCGATAAGACCGACAGGTACGGCTTGTAGGTTGTTGGCCAAAGTATATACGGCCAGACTTCCGGTCGGTAAAAAAGAAGCCAAAAAAGTCACAACCAATAAATCGATTTGAGTTATGGCCAATCCGGCGGTTCGCGGTAGCATCAATTTGCCTATTAGGCGTGTTTCCGGATTTTTAAAATCAAGAATTTTTTTGAAACGAAAACCAATTTGACGAGCCCCATAATACTGGGTGATCATATGAATAAAAGCTCCCAAAACCACACCCAAAGCCAAACCGTTAATGCCGAATATTTTGGTAAGATAAGCTGCGCCGAATATAATACCGAGATTATAAAATAAAGGCGCTATAGAAAAAAGAAAAAATCTTCGTAAAGATTGTAATACTCCGCCAAAGACCATGGATAAACCGAACAAAAAAGGAGATAATAACATTATACGCATCAAAGAAACCACGGTTTCTTTATTTTCTGGCGTAAATCCCGGAGCTATCAACAATGTCAATGTTGGAGCGAATATAAAACCGAAAATTCCCAACAAGATCATCAGTAAAGCCATGATATTGATAATATTGTTGGTTAGTTCCCAAGCTGCGGAATGCTCATTTTCATTTTGATAAAAAAGTTTTGTAAAAACCGGAATAAAACCGGCGGACAAAGCCCCGACTATCAAGAGATTATAAATGAGATCTGGTATTTTGAAAGCAGCGTAATAAGCGTCCAGAGTAGAACCGGCGCCGTAATAATGCGCCAAAACACGATCGCGAAAAAGACCGACTACGCGCGATAACAAAGTAGCTCCGGAAATCACCAAAGCCGATCCGGCTATGGTTTTAAATTCTGTGTTTAAATTGAAAATTTTTTTCTGAAACATGAAAGATTATTTTTTTAACGGAGGCATGTTTAACATCAAAAAAGCGTAAGTTGTTTTATTTCTTTGGTCGCTTTTATTCTCCGCGTAAATGGTTCCGGCATAACCGTCATGACGAGAAAAATCGATTTTTTTGTATTCCGCCCCATCACTTGAAGCGTCAATGACAAAACCGCGACGTTGCAATTCGTTTTTGTAATAATTTACAAAAGTGTTGTAGTTATTATCCACATCTTGCCATTCCAATTTGAAGTTGTCTTTTTTGTCGGTTACCGGAGCGGCGATGGTTTGAAAAAGATTTTTAAAATCGGTTTTTTCATTTTGATCTATTTCCGAATTATCTCCGCCGAACAAAAAAGGTAATAAAACTATTTTTGGGAAAATTGCCGCCAATTCAACTCGGCGACTCTTGTATTCTCCGGAGATAAAGGTCATGTCTGTAACTTTGTCCTTGTTATAAATAGGTATGTCTTCAAGAGGAAAGTTCAAAGGTAAAACAGTAACGGTTTTCGGTCCCGAACCAATATAAAATTTAACACCTATAAGCAAACCGATGATTAATAAAAGAAAAAAACTGCAACCGAAAAAACAAGACTTACGCAATCCGTGCGAGCCTTTGTTGAGTTCGTGAATGGGTGGTTCTACTATTTTGACATCTTTTATAAGGTCTTTTCGACGCATAAATGGCATTAAATTGTTATCAACATTTTATCAGGTTTTTCGCTTTTTGTATAGAGTAAACTGTGATACAATTAAACCAAGTTAAAAGTTTATAAAGTTATAAAGTTATAAAGTATGAAAGTATCGTTTCATGGCGCCGTGGGGGAGGTAACTGGTTCTTGCACTATGTTGGAAGTGGACGGCCAAAAGATTTTGATAGATTGCGGATTGTTTCAAGGCAGTAATTTTGCGGAAGGTAAAAATTTCGAAGATTTTTCTTTTAATCCCAAAGAAATAAGCGCTGTGATTTTAACTCACGCCCATTTGGATCATATCGGGCGTTTACCAAAACTTATCAAAAACGGTTTTTCAGGATTGATTTATGCTACGCCGCCGACCGCCGATTTGGTCGGTTTGGTGCTTGAAGATGCTTACGAAATTATGGAATATAACCATAAGAAATTCGGCACGCCGCTTCTTTACAGATTAGAAGATGTCAATTCCGTCACCGCCAGGATGAAAACTTATCATTATGAAAATACTTTTAATTTAGGTAGAGGGTTTTTTAATCGTAAGAAAATAAATGTGACTTTTCATGAAGCCGGACATATTTTCGGTTCGGCTTTTGTGGAAATAAACACAGAAGGAAAAAAGTTGATTTTTTCCGGAGACATAGGAAATGTCAATGTGCCGATTTTGCAAGACACGTCCGACTTGCCGGAAAAAGTCGATTTTTTGCTTTGCGAATCTACTTACGGCAACAGATTACATCCGACTAATCTTGATCGTAAAACGGCTATAGAGATAAAGATAAAAGAAGCGATGATGCGCGGGGGTACTTTGTTAATTCCGGCTTTTTCCATTGAACGCACCCAAGAATTGCTTTATGCCTTAAATGAATTGGTGGATGTGGAAGGTAAATTCAAAAATATTCCGATATTTTTGGACAGTCCTTTATCTATTCGTGCTACCAGAGTATTTCAACGTCATACTCAATATTACGATAAAGAAGCTTTTAAATATCTCAGCGCTGATAGAAATATTTTTGAATTTTCAAATTTGACTTTATGCGAAAGTAGAGAAGATTCCAAAAAAATTAACGCGGTTCCCGGTAGTAAGATTATCATTGCCGGAGCGGGGATGATGAACGGTGGTAGAATACTTCATCATGCTCTACGTTATTTGACTGATGAAAAAAGCACTTTGTTATTTGTCGGTTTTCAAGCGCAAGGTACTTTGGGAAGGAGAATTTTGTTGGGTGAATCTCCGGTTCGTGTGCTTGGCGAAAGATTGCCGGTAAAATGTTATGTCGATTCTTTGGATATTTTATCTGCGCATGGCGATCAAAAAAAGCTTATTCATTGGCTCGGAAGCGCCCGCAAATGGCCTAAACATATTTTCCTAAATCACGGAGAAACAGAAGTGACCAGAGCTTTTGCCGAGAAAATAAATGAGGAATTTGGTATTGAACCGGTATTAGCCGCTCCGCATACGGAATACGAAATATAATTATAATTGATAAAAAGTATAAACGACCACTGGATTTAAGTCCGGTGGTCGTTTGCTTATAATTAGCCTTAAAAAAAGGTAAAAGCCTTGACAAAAGTGTTAAAATGTGCTATAATATGCTGTTTAGTGTACAAAAAGGCTCTTTACAAATTTAATAAAATGGAGAAATTAAGATGAAGAAAAAGTTTAAGGTAGTTGAAATTGTTACACTTTTTTCCGACCTGGGTATTTCCCTTAGGGCAATTATGGGAAAAACTGTAGATCCTATGAACTTTGAGCTGACGCCATATCTTGATATGAGATATATCGTAATTCAAAAAGAAGGATCAAAAAGGACGGTTGTTCCTCTTTTAACTGTCCCAACTCTCATCGGGGAAGAAGGGAGCCCCATAGACCCTTCAAAAATCAAGAGGCTGAAAAAAGAGGGTCCGGTAGTTATCATGAGGGATCCTTTTGCCGGTAAAGATGTTTCCAACCTCCTTGCTTTTCCGGAAATCAAATTGCAATTTGAAGAAAATATGTTGCAAAGCATTAAAAGGAAAAAGATTTCCAATGAAGAATTGAAAATTCTGCAGGAAACACCGTTAATAAAAGAAGGGGAAAAAGTTCATAAATTAATCACGGAAAGCTTCCGTGAATTTATAGATCTTTTTAAAATTGTGAAAGAGACGCAGGATGATGTTGATGGTCTTTTTTCATAATCTTTATCTCCATGAACACGTCGCGGCCTTCCCATAGGGCCGCTTTATTATTTATAAATTCTTTTGATATTTAATTTATTAAAGTGGGGAATTAGTTATCCACAAGTCGGATTTATTATTTATTATTTTATCTTAAATTAGCCAAAATAATGGCTAATTTTTTGTTTATGCTGATTTGACGTATGTTTTAAAGTGGTGTAAAATGGAAACAAGTGGGGAAAAGTGGTAAATTGGAAAAAGATGCTTGTCTTTTTCAATAACATTTTTTTATGATGGTAGGCGAATACAACCACAATTTAGACGACAAGTTTCGTTTAGCTATCCCGATAAAATTTCGACGCGAACTTGAGGAGGGAGCGGTTATTACCAAAGGTTTGGATAACTGTTTGTTTTTGTATACCAAAAACGAATGGAATAAACTGGCAGAAAAGTTGGCGACATTGCCATTTTCTCAAGCCAATAGCCGTGCGTTCGCTCGACATATGTTATCCGGGGCTTTTGAAGCTGAAATAGATAAACAGGGTCGCGTGGTTATCCCTGAGTATTTGAGAAATTTTGCCGGTTTGAAAAAAAGTTTAATAATCGCCGGTTTGTATAATCGAGCTGAAATTTGGGATGCGGATGCTTGGAATGCTTATAAAGTCAAAACTGAAAGAGAAAGCAACGAAATAGCGGAAAAATTAAATGATTTAGGAGTTTAATATGCGACATACTCCGGTTTTATTAAACGAAGTTATTGAAAATTTAAATTTGAAAAAAGGCGCTAAAGTTATTGATTGTACTTTGGGAGATGGCGGACACAGTGAAGCTATTTTGGAACATATTGGTTTGCGCGGAAAATTGCTCGGGCTTGATGCTGATCCGGAATCCATTTTACGTGCCAAAAGGTTTTTATATCGTTTTGAAGACCAGATAGTATTTGCCAGAGAAAATTTCTCCAATTTGGAAAACATTGCCAAAGAAAACGATTTTGTTTCGGTTGATGCCATTTTGTTTGATCTCGGTTGGAGTAGTCCGCAATTTGCCGAACGTAGCCGAGGTTTTAGCTTTGATAAAGATGAACCGCTAAATATGCGTTATGACAACAGGTGTCAAGTTTTTGGCAGTGAAAATTGTGTCGACGCCTCACTTATAATCAATGAATACAGTTTAGAAGACTTGATTTGGATTTTTAAAAATTATGGCGAAGAAGAATTGAGTAGAGAAATCGCCGAAGAAATTTTGTCCGAAAGAAAAATCAAGCGTATTGCAACTAGCCGCGAATTGACAGAAGTAATCTTGAAAGTTTATAGAAAAAAATTGCGTACTGATAAAGAAATTCCTTGGATCGGCGGGATACATCCGGCTACCAAAGTTTTTCAGGCCTTGCGGATTGCTGTAAATAATGAATTGGAAATTTTGAAAAATACCTTACCTTTAGCTTTTGAATTATTGAACAAAGGAGGAAGGCTGGCGGTAATCAGTTTTCATTCTTTGGAAGATAGGATAGTCAAACAATTTTTTCAGAGTTTGCCTTATGCCAAATCGAAAATAATCACTAAAAAACCCATTAGCGCTTCCGAGGAGGAAATCAAAATCAACCCCAGAGCGCGTAGCGCGAAATTGCGCGTAATTGAAAAAATATGATCGATAAAATTGTCGGTTTTAAAAACAAAACAAATTATTTTCTTAACGAAATCCGAGAATCAACCGTTTTTTTTCTACGTATGCCGGGTTGGTTATTCGGTGTTCGTGGTCGTTTGTGTTTGGTGGCGGTTAACTTAATACTTGTTGTAGCTTTTGTTTTGCAAATTGCCGCCGCTTCCGGTACCGGTTATGAATTGAAAAAATTGGAAAGAAACATAGAAGAAATCAGTTTTGAACAACAAAAAATAGAAGCTCAAATAGCTGAGGTGAATTCTTTGGCTTCGTTAAAGAGCAGGGTTGAAAGTTTGTCTATGGTAAATACTCCTCGATTGAAATATTTAGCCATTCCGGTCACGTCCGTAGCAGTAAATTCTCGTTAAAATCTTTTGTTTTTCAAGACCGCCAAAGAGTTTGGCGGTTTCTTTGTTTTTATGGTAAAATATAAGTCGATAAAAGTTCGGCTTAATTTTTTTAAATCTATGTTTATTTTGGTTTTACCAAGACTGTTAGCGGAAACATTTTTGGATTTTTTATATTTCCCTTTGTGGTGGTATACCCGAGGCGCTTTTCGTTCTTGGTTGTGGTGTTTTGAAAAAATGTCGACAGGAAATGATTATCTGGCTCCGGGTTTATGGTTGAGGAATATTTTTGTTCCCATGTATGGACAATATGACTGGGAAGGCAGAATTATCAGTTTTTTTATGCGTCTTCTTCAAACGATTGTGAGATTTTTAGCTTTATTTATTTGGATAATTATTTGTTTTTGTTTATTTTTATTTTGGTTGGCTCTACCGATTTTCACTATTTACGGTTTTTTATCAATTAAAGCGTAGTTTATGGAATTTAAAAAAAATAAAATTTTACCTTTGTCTTATTGCGATAAATGTTCGCAAACTGGAGAAAACGGTAAACGTCGCTGTTTTGCTTGCAGAGGTATGAGTGTGGCTCATAAACCTCGTAAAATTTTGCTGTTTTGGAAATTTCCTTTGACTTATTATCATCTTTCACTTTTACAAGCTCGTTTATGGTGGAATCGCGGACGAAGGTTGATTTTGATTTTGTTATGGTTGAATTTTTGGATTTGGGCCGGTCTCTCGGTTTATCAACAAGGATTATTTGCGTATTTATTGCGGGGTCCTGATTATTTCGTTTTGTTTTTTTCGCAAATTTCTGATTTTCAAAAATTACTTTTTTGGTTAGGATTTCTGACAGTTATTTATCTTTGGTCCAGAGTCATTAGAGAAAAAAAACATTATAAAAATGTGGAAAAACACGATTATATTCAAGATTTTGAATCGTCTGAAAACACCTCTATGTTACCTTGGTCGGAAATGATAAAGATTTCTCGTCGTCAAAAATTAAATATTGAAGAAACATTTACCGATGAAGCGGTATGGTCAGTGATAAACACATTTAAGGAAGCTCGTGTTTTAGGACACAGAGAAGTGACCCCTTTGCATCTTTTCTATACCTTGCTTTCCTCCAATCGTATCGCAAATGTGTTTATTCGTTTGGGATACCCTGCGGATTTTTTGCGTAAAAAAATTTCTGACGAGTTATTGTTTAAAAGCGAAAAATCCGGAATATTTCCTCTACCAGATAGAGATGTTTTTCAAATTTTGTTTTTAGCTTACGAAGAAGCTTATGAAAATCACCAAGATTATGTCAGTGTAGTGGAACTTTTATCGGCCGCTATTTTCTTTACTCCGAAAATCCAAGAATTTTTATTTGATTTGGGTATTGAAGCTTCTAAAATAAAAAATGTCATTATGTGGGCGCGTATAAGAGAAAGATTGTATAGACAATATATCAAATATGCCAAAGTCGGCGCGGGTAAATCAAAATACGGACTTGATAAAGCTATGACTGCGGTAGCCACTCCTTATCTGAATAATTTCAGCGAAGACATGACCATATTGGCTCGATACAATCATTATGATCCTTGTTTGGCGCGTGAAAAAGAAACGGAAGAAATATTTAGAGTGGTTGAAGGGGGACAGGGAAATACCGTTTTGGTCGGTGAAAACGGAACCGGGAAAATGAGTATTTTGGAAGGTTTGGCGCAAAAAATGTCGGGAGACGATGTACCAAAAGTTTTACAAGATAAAAGATTGGTTCGTTTGAAGATATCATCTTTACTTTCTGGAACCACACCGTCGGGAGCTGTGGAAAGAATAAATAATATCTTTTATGAAATAGCTAAGGCTGGCAATATTATATTATGTATTCATAATATACATGAACTTTTTGGTGTTAGTTCTGGCAATGCCAGCAGTTTGGATGCGGCCGGAGCGTTAGCTGAAAATTTGTCCAAAAGCAGATTTTTGACTATAGCCACCACAACACCGGAAGAATACGCCAAAACGTTCAGTGGTACGGCTTTGGGAAACGTTTTTACCAAAGTTGATGTTCCGGAAATGACTGAAGATCAAGCCATACAAGTGATTGAAGCTAAAATAGGTTTCATAGAACATAAACATGCTGTATTTTTTTCTTATGACGCTTTGGAAAAAGCTGTGAAATACAGCCATAGGTTTTTACATGATATGTTATTACCCGGCAGTGCTCTGGAAGTGGTGGTTGAAACTGCTGCTTTTACCAAAAACAACAAAGGTGTCAATTCTTTGGTAACAGCGGAAGAAGTGGCTAAAATAATTTCCGACAAGACGGGAGTTCCGGTGTCTTCGGTGAGCGCTCAAGAAGGCGCACGGTTGATGAGATTGGAAACGGAAATGCATAAAAGAGTTATCGGGCAAGATGAAGCCGTAGAAGCGATTGCGTTTGCGTTGCGTCGCGCTCGTGCGGAAATTCGCTCGCAAAACAGGCCGATTGCCGCTTTTCTTTTTTTGGGAAATACGGGGGTTGGTAAAACCGAATTGGCAAAAACAATAGCGGAAGTTTATTTCGGCGGAGAAAAAAAGATGATTCGTTTGGATATGAGTGAATACCAAGACAGTCAAAGCATCGTCAGGCTTATAGGTGCAGCGGGACAAAAAGGTTCCGGTATTTTGACGGAAAACGTCAGACGAAATCCTTTTTCTTTGATTTTGCTTGATGAGATAGAAAAAGCTGATAAGGATGTATTAAATTTATTTTTGCAAGTTTTTGATGATGGACGTCTGACCGACAGTACGGGTAAAACAATTGATTTTACCAATTCTATAATTATTGCCACCAGTAATGCTGGAACAGCTTATGTTTCTCAAGCCCAAAAAGAAAAAGTTTCTTCGGAGATTATAAAAGAAAAATTAATTCGTGGAGAATTGAAGCAATATTTTCGTCCGGAATTTATCAATCGCTTTGACGGTATAATATTGTTTAAAGAGCTGCAAAAAGAAGATTTGAAAAAAATCGCCGGTTTGATGCTTGTTCGTTTGGCCAAAGATTTGGAAGTGAAAGGTATAGAATTTTCTTTTGATGAGTTTGCTTTGGAATTTTTGGCGGAAATCGGATTTGATCCCGAATTTGGCGCCAGACCCATGCGTCGCGCTGTTCAAGAAAAAGTGGAAAATAAATTGGCAGATTTTATTTTGAGCGGTAAAATAGTTCGAGGCAGTAAAATAAAGTTAACCCATAAAGGAGAAATGATAATTTTATAATTTATGTTTGTTTTAATTAAATCTCATTTTAAAGATCGTTTTATTTTTTATAGTTTGGTAATATCTTTTATTTTTGCCGCGTTGGCTTCCGGTTATATTTTTGGTCGGATAGATTGGAATCTGGAAAGATTATTTTTGCACTACAATATTATTTTTGGAGTTGACAGGTTGGGTGATACGAAAGATTTATGGTATTTTTTTGCCGGAATTGTCGGGGTTTTTATTTTTAATTATTTCTTTTCTTTATTTTTGTATACAAAAGATAAAGTGCTTTCCAGAACAATAATGTTTTTCGGCGGTGTTTGGCAAATTTTTATGTTTATAGCTGTTTCGTTTATTGTGTCTTTAAATAGTTGATATGAAAAACGGAGAATTTGATAAAAAGAGTGTCGATTGGAATTATTTTATTTATGTAACTATTTTAATGTTGTTTGGTTTAGCTATGTTAGCTTCAGCTTCCGCGCCCCTTGGATATATCAAATTCAACGATTCTTATTTTTATTTGAAACGACAATTGTTTTACGGGATTTTACCGGGTCTACTTCTTTTTTTTATTGCTTTAAAAGTTAAAAGTGAATGGTATCGTCGTTTTGCATGGCCGGCTTACGGATTTGGTCTTTTTTTGTTAGTATTGGCTTTTTTACCTTCGACATCCTTGGTTATTAACGGAGCCAGCAGCTGGGTGCAAATTTTCGGTTTTAGTTTTCAACCGGGAGAATTTATGAAGCTTGGTTTAATCATGCTTTTGGCCGACATGCTTTCGGATCCGCATCGAAATATCAAAGATTGGCAAAACGGTTTATTGCCGGTTTTGATTTTTATCGCCATACCTTTGGGTATGGTTTTGTTACAACCGGATTTGGGAACGATGTTGATTTTGGGTGTTATCGCTTTTTTTATGTTATTTGTCGCTAAACTACCTTGGAGTTATTTGATAATTATGGGATTGTTAGGAATTACTGTTTTTGGAGTTATGGTAGCGGTTAAACCTTATCGCATGGAAAGATTGAACATTTTTATGCATCCGGAACTTGACCCGCAAGGAATAGGTTATCACGTCAATCAAGCCTTTTTAGCTGTCGGTTCAGGAGGTTTTTGGGGTTTGGGTTTCGGTCATTCTCGTCAAAAATATCAGTATCTTCCGGAAGTTAATGCTGATTCGGTTTACGCGGTAATTGCCGAAGAAATGGGTTTTATTTTTTCTACTGCTTTGATTTTTTTGATTTTTCTCATTGCTACTCGAGGTTTGAAAATAGCCAAAAATTGCGAAGATGAATTTGATAAGTATGCGGTAGTCGGAGTAACTGCTTGGTTTTTTTGTCAATCCATTATCAATATAGGCGCCATGATTGGTTTGATGCCACTTACCGGAGTTCCTTTACCTTTTGTTTCTCACGGCGGTTCGGCAATGTTAATCTCTCTTGTGGCGGTCGGTATGATTTTAAACTTGAGTAAAAATGAATAGATTTTAAAAAAAAGAGTTGACAAAAGGGTAAAAATATTCAAATATTAAATAAATAAATCAAATAAAATAATAATTTATGAATTTACTTGTTTGCGGCGGGGCCGGCTTTATCGGATCAAATTTCATTCGTTACATGCTCGGTAAATATTCGGATTATAAAATTGTCAACTATGATAAATTGACTTATGCCGGAAATCTGGAAAATTTGAAAGACGTGGAAAATAATCCAAATTATACCTTTGTACAAGGCGACATAGTAGATTTGGAACATTTGGGCAAAGTTATCAAAGAACACGGTATAACTCATGTTATAAATTTTGCGGCTGAAACACACGTAGACAGATCTATTCATGGCGGATGCAAAGATTTTGTTTTAACCAATACTTTGGGTGTGCAAATGATTTTAGATGCGGTCAGAAACAACAGTTTGCAAAAATTCGTTAACGTTTCCACAGACGAAGTTTATGGTTCTTTGGAACTTGACGAGCCGGAACGTTTTACGGAAAACACTCCGATAGAGCCCAATATGCCTTATGCGGCGGCCAAAGCCGGCGGTGATTTGATGTGTCGCGCTTATTTTGCCACCCACAAAGTTCCAGTGGTAGTGACACACTGTTCCAATAATTACGGTCCTTATCAATTTCCGGAAAAATTGATTCCGTTTTTTATTTTTAAATTATTAAAAGGCGAGAAAGTACCGGTATACGGCGATGGTTTGAATGTGCGTGACTGGATTCATGTGGTTGACCATGCTCGAGCTTTGGATTTGCTTTTACACAAAGGAATTCCCGGAGAAGTTTATAATATCGGAGTTGATAATGAGAGAAATAATTTGGAAATTACAAAAATGATTTTGCGACTGATGAATTTGGGTGAAGATAGGATCGAATATATTACTGACAGACCGGGCCATGATCGTCGTTATGCCATTGATGCGAGTAAAATAACCGCGCTTGGTTGGACTCCGGAGTATACCAAAGAAAAATTTGAACAAGGATTGAAAGAAACGATTGATTGGTATCTTGGAAATCAGCCTTGGGTGGAAAATCTTTGGCAAAAAAAGAAAGACGAAATGAATAAATTTCAAAACGATTTGCAAAGATCGCAAGAGAAAATGCAATCTGCAACATAATTAATAATTTACTTATGCAAAAATTTCAACAATTTTCCATAAAAAAAATAGAAGTCCCGGGCAAATTTATCATGAGTCCGGTGGAACTCAAAGATTATGTAGATTTTGAAGTTAAAAGAGTTTATTATATTACCAATGTTCAAGCTCCGACCGGCGCACATTGTCATAAAGTGGAGGAAGAGTTGTTTATTTTATTGTCCGGTACTTGCACGGCGGTGATAGACAAAGGAAACGGATTGGAAGAAATTTCGATGATAGGCCCGACTGACGCACTTTATGTACCCGGTTACGTGTGGCACCATTTCAAAAATTTTAGTTCCGATGCCATTCTCTTGGCTATTTCTTCGACAAATTACAATCCTGATAGGAGTGATTATATAGAAAATTACGAAGAATATTTGAAAATAAGAGATGAAAAATTAAAAGCTTAATATGAAAGTTTTGATTTTGGGTTACAAAGGAATGCTCGGTCAAGCTTTGACGGAAGAGTTTAAAAATCACGGTTATGAAACCGTACTTTGGGATAAAGAAGATATTGACGTAGGAAATTTAGAAATGCTAAGTGATAAAATAAAAGGATTAAAACCGGATGTTTTGATCAATGCTACGGCCATAAATGCGGTTGATAAAATAGAAGAAGATTCTACGATTTTTGAATTGGCGCGAAAAATCAATAGTGAAGCAGTAGGGGAAATGGCTAAAATTTGCAAAGAACAAAATATAGTTTTTGTTCATTATTCTTCTGACTATGTTTTTTATGGAGATAAAAAAGAAGGTTATGATGAAAATAGTGAATTAAATCCGGTTGATAAATACGGAGAAACAAAAGCGGTGGGAGAAAAATTATTGAAAGAACAGGGAGAAAAATATTATTTAATCCGTTTATCCAAATTATTTGGTAAGCCGGCAATTGCGGAAGGGGCCAAAAAAAGTTTTGTTGATATGATGATTTGGCTCGCAACTGAAGGTGGAAAAACACACTTGGATTTGGTGGATGAGGAAATCAGTTGTCCGACCTATGCCCCGGATTTAGCAATCTTTACCCGAAAATTATTGGAAGAAAATAAATCTTACGGCATTTATCACGGTGCCAATACCGGAGTTTGTAGTTGGTATGAATTAGCGTTAGAAACTTTTAAAATTAAAAATATACAAATTGATACTACACCTGTAAGTGGAGATAAATTTCCTCGTCCAGCCAAAAGACCGGTTTATTCGGAGCTTTTGAATACAAAAATGTCGCCACAGAGAAGTTGGCAAGAAGCCTTGAGAGAATATTTGAAATAATAAATGAAAAAACGGCCCGAACAGGGCTGTTTTTTGTTTTAATCTTGACAAAATCGTCAAAATGTGCTACTCTGACTTCGTGTTCTTTAACTGTTTTATCAACTTTTCTTAAGAGAGGTAGACATGAAACATTATCTTCAGTGGGGTCTGGATGCAGGTGAAGGCAAGTACAGTATTACCAATCTTTCCCCGGACGGGAAGAGACAGTTCTACGAGGTCATCATGGGTCAGTACGGACAGCCCTTGATCGTGGCCGAGCCCGATCGCGCTTTCCCGTGCCCGACCAACTTGGCGTATGTCAACGCCAAGGGTGAGACCGCGGTGCCCGACGAGAAAATCGCCGGAATCATCTGCTCCGATGGTAAGAGGTTCTCGTTGACCAATGCCGAGAAAAAAGGCATTAAGATCGAGGTCAATGCCGATGGTTCGATCCAGATCGATAACGAGGTCTGGTGGATCGTCACCTTGTTCCAAAAGGATCGAAACCGCATCATCAATTACGATGCGTACCTTTCCCCGGTTCAGCCCGAAAAGGTCAAGATCCTCGAACTGGCCGACCTTTCTCAGCTTCTCTGTTCCTAATCCTAAGCCTCTTTCATAGGGGTTTACCGCTCACTTCAGGTGGGCGGTTTTTTTATTTACAAAACCGTTTTTTGGTGTTAAAATCAGATTAACCTTTTTAACCAAAAAATTTATGAAAATATTAGATAATTTAGCTAAAATCAAACAACTAGACAGTAAAAACATGCTCGGTAGTATTGAACTTTTGGGCGAACAAATAAAAGAAGTCGGGAAAGCGGTAAAAAATATTAAAATCCCGAAAAATTATAAAAAATTTGAAAATGTGGTTGTCTGCGGGATGGGTGGATCAGCTCTGGGCGCGCATCTGATAAAAAGTGTATATAAAAACGATTTGAAAATTCCGCTCAGTATTGTTAACGGTTATCAGTTGCCCGGATTTGCGAATAAAAACACTTTGGTGATACTTAGCAGTTATTCCGGCAATACGGAAGAAGTTTTATCTTGCGCCACTGAGGCCAAAAAGAAAAAATGTAAAATCACCGTGATTTCCGCCGGAGGAAAACTTGAGGCTCTTGCCAAAAAAGAAAAATATCCGGCTTTGATTTTTACCACCAACAACAATCCATGCGGCTCACCGCGAATGGGGTTAGGGTATTCAATAGTCGGACAAATTTATTTGTTTGCTAAATTGGGTTTATTAAAAACAAAAACAGAGGATTTGAAAAGAATTCCGAAGTTGATAGGGGGATTAAATAAAAAATTCGGGGTTAAAACAAAAAATCTTGTAAAAGATGTTGCCGAAAAGACCAAAGACAAATCCGTGTGGTTTATCGGTTCTTCTCATTTGGGAGGTTCCGCGCATATCGCCGCCAATCAAATGAATGAAAATGCTAAACGTTTTGGCGGATATTTTTTACTTCCCGAGCTCAACCATCATTTGCTCGAAGGGATGATAAATCCGAAAAGCAATAAAAATAATCTGTTGTTCATATTTTTGGAATCAGATTTGTATTCGGACAAGATAAAACAACGCATATCTTTGACCAAAGAAGTTTTGAAAATGAATAAAATAAATTTTGTCACAATCAAAACACACGAAAAATCCGCTTTGGCCCAAGCAATGGAAATTTTATTAGTAAGCTCTTATCTGAGTTTTTATTCCGCCATAGTGGAAGATATTGATCCGACCGCCATACCTTTTGTTGATTTTTTGAAGAAGAAATTGAAATAATATGAAAATTTCTGTAATCACAGTTACTTGGAATAATGCATCTTCAATTGTAAAACAGATAGAAAGCGTTCAAAAAGGCGCAGTGGATTTGGAATCGGAACAAATTATAGTAGATAACGGTTCGACGGATAATACGATAGAAATTGTCAAAAAATATCCGCAAGTTAAATTGATTTTAAATAAAGAAAATTTAGGTTTTAGCGCGGCTAATAATCAAGGCTATCAAATCGCCACCGGCGGTTATGTTTTGTTTTTGAATCCGGACAATGAAGTGGAACCGGGTTCTTTGTTAAAGCTCTGTGAAATGATGGATCAGCGCCGTGATATTGGGTTATTGAGTTGCAAACTGACCACTCAAGATGGCCTTTTTAACGAAGGGGCCAAACCCAGACGTTATCCGGGGTTAATGGATCAACTAGCTTTGTTACTCAAAATTCCACACTTATTTCCGAAAGTTTTGGATAAATATTTAATGAAAGATTTTAATCCGGAAGTTGAACAAGAGGTGGAAACGGTTCGTGGCGCTTTTATGTTGTTGCGCAAAACCACTTTGGATAAATTGGGGTGGGGTTTTGATCCTCGTTATTTTATTTGGTTTGAAGATATTGATTTGTGCCGGGAAATAAAAAAAATGGGTTTGAAGATTTTTTATACCCCGGCAGCTTCTTGTGTGGATCTGGTCGGGCAAAGTTTTAAACAGCAAAATAATTTGTGGAAGCAGAAAATTTTTACCGCCAGTATGTTAAAGTATTTTCAAAAATGGGAGCCCTGGTATAAATGGATTTGGATTGCAATTTTTAGGCCAGTAGCCATATTTTTGGTTTGGTTGAAAATTGTTTTGAAAAAGAAAGAAAAAGAAAAGATAAAACCGTATTTATAGTATGAGTAAACTTGCTGTCAATTTGGTTACTTGGAACGGGGCGAAATATCTGCCTTATCTTTTTGATTCACTGCGTAAACAAACTTTTTTTGATTGGGAATTGCAAATTTTGGATAATAATTCTACCGATAACACCGTGGAAGTTATTGAAAAAGAAATTACAAATTTTCCCGTGCCGGTAAAGTTTTTTAAAGAGAAAGAAAACCATGGTTTTGCCAAAGGACATAATATCTTGTTTAGAGAAAATGAAACCGAATATTTTTTACTTCTCAACCAAGATATGTATTTAGAAAATACAGTTTTAGAAAAGATGGTTGATTTTTTGGATAAAAATTCTACCGTAGCCGGAGTTTCTCCGCGATTAATGCGTTGGAATTTTTGTGAAATGGAAAAAGGTTTACAAGCGACTTTTTCCTCTATGGTGGATGCACTGGGATTGAAAGTTTTTCGTAATCGTCGCGTAATAGAACAATATACGGGAGAAAATTGGGAAGAGATAAAAAGCAATTTTGGCAATAATAATGTTTTGGAAGTATTTGGTGTGTCCGGAGCTTTTCCAATGTATCGTCGCGAAGCTATAAAAAATGTTTTATTCAGTAATGGACAGGTGCTTGATGAAAGCTATCATTCCTACAAAGAAGATGTAGATTTGGCTTGGCGTTTACGCCTTGCCGGATATTCCTCTTTTGTAATGTTAAATATCGTTGCTTACCACGACAGAGCCGGAGCCGGTCCGAAAGAAAAAAACGATTGGGCGGCAATGCAAAATAAGAAAAAACACAGTCCGTGGGTGAAATATTACAGCTACCGCAATCATTTGATGACTTTATATAAAAATGAAGATAGTAAAAATTTTTGGCTTGATTTTATTTTTATTGCGTGGTATGAATTGAAGAAGTTGGTTTATTTTGCCATCTTTGATTTGAAAATTCTGAAAGGTTTGGGAGATGTTTGGTTAATGAGAAAAGATTTAAGAAACAAAAGAAAAGAAATCAAAAAAATAAGAAAGACCTCTTCAAAAGATTTAAGAAAATGGTGGAAATAAAATATGAAAGACATCACAATAGTATTTGTAAATTATTTGATGAAAGACGACATTGTAGGTGCTGTCGATTCTTTGGTTAAAGATGTCGCTTCTTGTCCTTATACAGTTCAAATTACAGTTACGGACAATTCGCAAAACAAAGATAATATCAAAGAAGCTTTGGCGGAAAAATTTCCACAGGTGAAATATATTGATAATGGCGGCAATATCGGTTTTGGCGCCGGTAATAAAGCCGGTTTTGAAGCGACTCCGGCTCGTTATTATTTCGCTATCAATCGTGATACTATAATTCCGGAAAATAGCAATACGATAGAAAGATTGGTAAAATTTATGGATGAACATCCGAAAATCGGCTGTATCGGTCCGAAGCTGCTCAATATGGACGGAACTTTACAATATACTTGTTATCGTTTTGATTTTCGCGCTATTTTTATCAAACCTCTCAAACAAATAAATTTCGATAAAAAATACGAATGGGTGAAGAAATATTCCGATTATTTGATAATGAAAGATTTTGATCATAACGAAACCCGACCGGTGGATTGGGTATTGGGCGCGGCCATGGTAGTAAGAAAAGAAGTAGTGGACCAAATCGGCTGGTTTGATCCGCGTTATTTTATGTATTTGGAAGATTGCGACTGGTGTCATAATATGTGGGAGCATGGTTGGCCGGTTTACTATGTCCATGATATAGTGATATTACATCGCCATGAGCGTCAATCGGCCAAGATTCCGGGTATTTTCAAAGCCTTGTTAAAAAATAAAACTTCCCGTTACCATTTGGCCAGTTGGTTTAAATATTTGTGGAAATGGCGCGGTAAAAATAAATATTATGCTCTCTAATTATCCCAAAATAGCTATAATTTATCTATCTTTTCATTGCGAGCCATATATCGACGACGTGATTTCGGCTTTGAAAAAAGTAACTTATCCCAAAGATAAGTTGGAGTTAGTTATTGTTGACAATCCGCATCCAAAATTCGGTTCCTCGGTTCCTTTTTTGAATGAAGTGTTTTCACCTTTAATCGGCGGAAGCGATTTCCCGCATGTGACAATTTTGCCACAAAAAGAAAATTTGGGTTTTGCCGGCGGTAATAATGTCGGAATAAAATGGGCAATGGAAAATGGTTTTGATTATACTTATATTCACAATAATGACGGCTTTGTCACTGTTAATGCTTTTGAACCTTTGATTGAAGCGATGGAAAAAGACAAAAATATAGCTATAGCTCAATCTTTGATTATGATGTTTCCGGAAACGGAACTTATAAACACTTCCGGTAATGCCTTTCAATATCTCGGTATAGGTTTTTGTAATGATTTTCGAAAACGCAGAGTTGATACGGATTTGAAAGAAAACAAAGAAATTACTTATGCCAGCGGGGCGGCCATGCTTATCCGAACCGATTTATTAAAAGAATACGGATTGTGGGATGAAGATTATTTTCTTTATCACGAGGATATAGAATATTCTTTTCGTTTGAAAATGGCCGGTTATAAAGTAATTGTCGTGCCCGATTCTATCTTTTATCATAAATACGCTTTTTCCCGAAACAAAGAAAAATTCTATTTTATAGAAAGAAATCGTTATGGATTAATGATGACTTTTTTCAAAATACCGACACTGTTGTTGTTTTTACCAATGGCTTTGATTTTGGAAGGCGGATTGCTAATATTCGCTTGGAAAAACGGCTGGTTAAAAGAAAAGTTTTTAGCTTATAAATATTGGTTCTATCCGTCTCATTGGCGATTGTGGTTGAAAAAACGTCGTTACGTTCAAAATATACGTAAAATTAAAGATGGAGAATTGTTAAAAACAGTCACCGGTAAAGTAGTATTTGAAGATAAAAGCACGGATAGTCCGCTTTTGAAAAACGTTGGCAATCCGTTGATGAACGCTTATTGGCAGGTTGTAAAAAGAATAATTTTTTGGTAAGTATGTCTATAAAAAGAGTTCGTAAAGCCATTTTAACCGGCGGGGGAAGAGCAACCAGATTGCGTCCGATTACTTCTACCATCAACAAACACTTGATTCCTTTGGCCAATAAACCGATGATTTTTCATGCTATCCAAAAAGTGGTAGATGCCGGTGTGGAAGAAATATTTATAAACGTGAATCCCGGAGATACGGAATTGCAAAAATATATCGGCGACGGGGGACACTGGGGAGTGAAAATAACTTATTTTGAACAGGAAGGCGGACCACAGGGTGTGGCTCATGTGGTGAAACAAGCGGAAAAATTTATTGGTAAAGATCCTTTTATTTTTTTTCTGTCCGATAATGTCGTTTTGGGGGATTTGAAGCCTATGGTGGCGGAATTTATGGAAAATAAATATGATTGCATGTTGGCTTTGTCATCAGTGCCAAATCCGAAAGCTTTTGGTGTTCCTGTGTTTAATGAAAAAAACGAATTGGTGGATGTCTTGGAAAAGCCGGAAAATCCGCCGAATAGTTTTGCAGTGACCGGTATATATATTTACGGGCCGGAAGTTTTTTTCAAAGCCTTTGATAATATAGAAAAAAGTTCTCGCGGTGAATATGAAATTAGCAGTGTTCACTCTCATTTTTTGAAAAATAATTATAAAGTCGGATATAAAGAAATAACCGGCTGGTGGAAAGATACCGGACAACCTCACGATTTGATTTTGGCCAATAAGTTGTTACTCGACGAATTAAAAGAAGAAGAGTTTAGTGTTCAAGGGCAAATTGAAGAGGGGGCAAAAATTTCCGGAAAAGTTCATATCGGGGCCGGGACAACGGTTCGAAACGATGTTCAAATTATCGGGCCAGTTACCATCGGCGAAAATTGTGTTTTGGAAAACTGTATCATAGGGCCTTATGCCACTATAGGTTCGGGTTGTATTATCAAAAACGCTCAAGTTAGCAATTCTATAATATTGAAAAATTGCACTTTGGATTGCCCTCTTAAGTTTACCGAAAGTATAGTCGGTGAAAAAGCTGAAGTTATCAAAAAACGTACCGATGAATGTCGTAGAATGATTATCGGTGAGCAGACGGTGATAGAGGTGTAATTGGTTGTCATCCTGAACATAGTGAAGGATCTGTAAGTAAGGAAAATTTTGAATTAAAGTCTTTGCTTGTTACAGACCTGCCTGCCGGCAGGCAGGTTCTTCGTTAACACTCAGAATGACAAAAAATCCGCTGTAAGGCGGATTTTTTAATTTCTGTTTTTCAATGCGCTGATAAGGGTTATTTCATCCGCATATTGCAGATCCGAGCCCAGAGGTAAACCACGAGCTAATCTGGTAATTTTCAAATCCGGTCTGATTTGTAAAAGTTCTTTTTTGAGATACATCATTGTCGTTTCGCCGGCAAGATCCGGAGAAAGAGCCAAAATTATTTCTTTTATTTCCGGATGCTGTTTGATTCTGTTTTTTAATTCTTCTATTTTTAAATTTTTTATTTCCGTTTCAGTATCGTCGGCGTTGATATTGCCGCGCAAAACATGGTATAGACCGGAATATTCGCGAGTGTTTTCTATAGCTGCCAAATCTTGTGTTTCAGACACTACGCAAACGGTTTCTTTTTGCCTTTTTATATCTTCGCAAATACGACAAGGGGAGATATCGTCAAAATTCCAACAGACTTCGCAGCTTTTGGTGTTTTGTAAAAGATTGTTGAGAGCTTCGCGCAGTTCGTTCACTTCTTTTTTGCCGGATTTTAACCAATAAAAAACAAACCTTTCCGCGGTGCGTTGTCCCACGGAAGGTAGTTTTTTGAGAGCTTCAATAAGATTATTTATTGAAGAGGAATACATAAGATAGATTTTAGTTACCCATTCCCGGCAAGCTAAAACCGCTTTCTTGCATTTTTCCGGCGATTATTCTTTGAACTTTTTTAAGCACATCTTCATGAACATCTTTGAGAGCGCTTTCCAATTTTTCTTTTTTATCCGGATTTAACATTTCCGGAGAAATTTTGATTTCCGTGATTTTCATATTTCCATTCATAGTGATACTGACGGAATTACCAAAATTACTGGCTGTGGCGGTTTCTCCACCGAGAACTTCTTGAAGTTTTTTTCCTTGATCTTTGAGATCTTTGAACTGTTTTAATTTTGAGAACATGGACATACGATAAAATTAAAATATTAAAATTATTAAAAAATTTAAAGATTTACCCTGCGAAATTTCGCCCGCCAAAACGAGCGAACCCAACAAAGTTGAGATTTCACAGAATAAATTATAGTCTAAAATTGAGGTGTTGGCGGTTCGGCTTGTTGTGATTGATTTTGAAAAGCGGATTTAGGTTTTAGAGCGGGGGCGGCCGTTCTGGTCGGGGCTTGAGACATGTTTTTATTCTCGCTTGTCATTCTGGTTTCCAGATTGCGGAAAGAAGTACAATTTTCATTAAATAACAATTTGACTATGCCGGTTGGACCGTTTCTGTGTTTGGCAATGTGTATTTCCGCCAGATATCTTTCATCGGGCGATATTTCTTCCGGACGATAATTGCGATCAGCCATTTTACGATAAATAAACATCACGATATCGGCATCTTGTTCGATAGAACCGGATTCACGCAAATGAGAAAGTTTTGGAATAGCCGGTTTGGTTTGCTCCACCACACGAGAAAGCTGAGAAAGAGCTATTACCGGAACATTCAGTTCACGCGCAATACTCTTGAGACCGCGAGTAATTTCGGAAACTTCTTGTACACGACTTTCAGAATCGCCTCTGGACTCCATCAACTGCAAGTAATCGATAACCACCATCCCTAAACCGTGTTCGGCTTGCAAACGACGCGCTTTGGTGCGTAATTGTAAAATATTATTATTGGGAGAATCGTCGATAAAAATAGGGGCTTCCGATAATGTGCCGATAGCATGTCCGATACGCGGGAAATCGTCATCTTCCGGTTTATCGGAAAGTTTTCCACTACGCAATCTCCATAAATCAATATTGGCCTCCGCGCAAATCATACGATCCACCAATTGTTCCTTGCTCATTTCCAGAGAAAACATACCGACCGGAACTTTGAGTTTGTTGCCGACATGGCGGACAATATCCATGGCAAAAGAAGTTTTACCGACAGACGGACGAGCGGCGATAATTACCAAATCGGATTTTTGCAAACCGGCCAAAATACTGTCCAAGTCTTTGAACCCGGTAGCCAAACCGCGAAGTTGGCCTTTGTTTTTGTGTAATTCGTCGATACGATCAAAAGCAGTATCCAAAACTCCGCGAATAGGAGTGAAATTTTGACGAAAATAATTGCCGGAAACGCCGAATAAGCTTCTTTGCGCTTCATCGAGTACTTGTTCCAAATCCTCGCGTTCTTCATAGCCGAGTCTGGCGATATCAGAAGAGGAATTTATAAGACGTCTACGAACAGCTTTGCGATGGACTATCTGAGCATAATGAGCTACATTGGCCGCAGTCGGTACAACATTGCAGAGGGTTGCCAGATAAGGTTTGCCTCCGACTTCTTCCAGTTGATTTTTTTCACGCAAACGATTATCAACAGTCAATAAATCTATAGATTCATTCTTGGCGTAAAGTTCTTGCATGGCCTCGTAAATTTTGCCGTGAGAATTTTTGTAAAAATCAGTCGGGGTTACAATATCGGCCGCTTTTAACATAGCATCTTTGTCTATGAGCAAAGAGCCGAGTAACGACATTTCCGCCTCCAAGCTATGGGGCGGTATTTTTTCCACAGTATCAAAATTTCCGGGAATATTCATATGTTTTTTTGGTTTCCTTATATTATCCAAAAAAAAGATTCTTCGCAAGCCCGAAAAAGTTTTTTTGTGGGTAAACTGTTGATTAACTGTGATTAAAAAAAACCACCCCTAGGGGTGGTTATAAACGAGCGTGAAGTTTCGTAAATAATGAGCGAAAAGCGAACGGTGAAGATGCTAGGATTAAAATCGCCCCAAGTAAGCAGTAAAAACCGCTTGGGTCAGGATATCCTTTGAGATAAGCGCCAACACCACAGGCTTCCAGGATAAATTTGATTTTTCCAGATGGTCCGGCCCGGAGAGCCAATTTCTTCGTCTTTTCTACCAGAGATTGTTTGTAATCTTGCCAGCGGACTATCCCTAAATAAATTTCCACCGGTGCGATAGAAAACAAACTGACCAGATGTAAAATCAAAAAGAAGAGTCCGACTTCTTTGTAATTCAACAAGCAAACTACGGGTATTAAGATTATCAGTGTGTACCCTTTATCTGCCAGCGCATCTACCACTGCTCCTAAATCGGTTAGTAATTTACGACTTCTAGCCAAAAGTCCATCAACCGAATCTAAATAGGCTGCAAAAACATACAGCCAAAATGATTGGAATTTCAATCCCGCAAAAAGTAGAAGTAAAACAGGAATGGCTAGCCCGGCTCTGAAATAGGAGATTCCATTTGGCGTAACCCAAGACGGTAAAATCCAATTAATGATCTTTTCCATGATGGAATTGTACCGCTGATAAAAAAAGACGAATGTTTTTTCAATGAGCTCTAAAACAAAGAGCAGACAATCCAGTGTTCTCTTCAACCAGAGATACGGATCATACTCCACTGTAAGTGGCAGTATTGCGAAACTGTTAGATTGACGCATTTTATTCTCCCTTTTGTTTATTTCCGTAAAAACACTATAATACTTTGCTTTTTTTGTCAACCTTGCTATAATTTAAAATATATGCGAGATTTTTTGAAAAAAACGCTAATTTTAGCCTTTTTTGGCTTATTTTCTTGGTTAATAACTGTTTATCAGCCGGGGATGGTAATCGGCTTGATTTTTTTGTTATTTTTTCTTTGTTATTTTTCGGATAAAGCTTACAAAATGTCGGCTCGAGCTTTCAACTTTCCGGAAAGTTCTTTTTTGAGCGGATTTTTGGGTTTTTTGTCAGTTTTTTGGATTTTGACCGTTGTTTGCGGCACACTGGTAGTTCTTCAGGTTTCGCCGGTATTTTTTGGTACTTTGGTTTTGCCTTTAACCGGTTTGTTTGTTTATGTTTTTTCAGATTTGATTTTTTGGCAAAAAAATATTTCTCATGAAAATCACCTTGTCGGAGAAAGAGAAGAGTTTGTTTTGCCTTCATCCACCTCGCTTATAGGTGGAGTCGGGATTTTGATGTTGTCCGGTTTTTATATTTTGTATAAACATCAAACCGGAGAAGAGATTTTAACCCCTTGGTCTGTTTTGCCAAATTATTATATTTATTTATATTTACTCGTTTATTTGTTTTTGGGTTTTTTGATTTTTACCAACAGACATGCCAAAACCATTTTGATTTTATTGTCATTTTTTGCCGTTTTGTGTCATATGAATCTTGGCTTGACGCATCAACTCGTTTACGGTGCGGATTATTGGCGGCATTTAGGTGTGGAAAATCAACTCGTGCAAACCGGCAAATTGAATATTGCGAATTTTTCCGTTGAGCCGAATTTTTTTGAAAAATTTAATCCCGGGATTTATTCTTATTCTCAATTTTGGGGAATAAACGTATTTTTAAATTTGTTTACAAATATTTCTCTGCTTGATCTCGGGCGTTTTGTCGTGCCTTTGCTTTGGGCTGTATTTATTCCGACGTTGATTTATGCTTTCGGGAGATTACTATTGTGGGACAAAAGAACGGCATTATTTTTATCCTGGATTTCTTTTGTGCCGAACGCTTTGCTAGTATCGGGTTCTTTTTCTTTGCCTGTATCGTTTCACTTTGTTTTTTGGCTTTTGGCAATGTTGTTTTTATTTAAAGCGGATTTACGAAAAAATAAAAAACAAATTTGGGGATTATTGTTTATCGGTTTGATGTTATTATCCGGTTATTTGCTTTATGCTTTGCTTTTCTTTTTGGCGCTTGGCTTGAAACTCGTAAATACTTATTTAATAAAAAATGATTTATCAAACAATATTGTTTGGTTAAGCGCGTCTGTTTTAGCCGGTTTATTTTTGCCAATTATAGAAATTGTTTCGGGATATTCTGTATTGTCGTTCAAAAGCGGCTTGTTTTCCGCTGTCAAACAGTTTATTGGCAATTTGACCGGATATTATTTTATCTCCGGACCTCGTCCGCATACTATCGCCACGGGAAATATTTTGTTTCACCAAACTCCGGATTTTGCTTTTATCCCCAATGCTCTGACTGTTTGGCCATGGTGGATGCTGTTGATTTCGTTTTTATTTATAGGTTTGTCAATTTACGGAGTATATAAATTTTTTAATAAAGAAATCGATAAACGTTGGTTGGTTGTTTTATACTTTGGTCTTTTTATCGGTTATTTCATCAGTCGATATTTATTAAACGGCGATAATATTCTGACTCGTCGATTGGATGCTACACTTGCGTTTGGGTTAATTATTTTCTTTGTTTATGGCATCAAAGACTGGATGTCGCAGAGTTATGGTTATAGAGTTACCGTTATTGCCGTTATTTTATTGTCTTTATTCGGTTCGGCGATTTATTCTTTGGGGCCGGTAGGTAAAGTCATTTCCGTTCAAGAATATAATGATTTCAAAAACATTGTAGAACAGACAAAAGACGAACAAAATTTTTGTGTCATTTCAGATCCGTATAATCTCGTCGCTTTGGAAGGATTGTCTAATAAAAAAATTATCGGTGGCGGTTTTCCGATAAAAAACGATTTTTCTCAAACACAGCTGGAAAATATTTTAGAAGATTGGCAAGCCGGTTTGAAGGATAAAGAAGAAATAATCAAAGAAGCGAAAGTTATTACCGGCGCGAAGAATTGTTTTGTGTTTGAAAAGAATGAAAACGGGATTAGGATGATAAAATACTAGCTAAATTTAAGTGCTTGCCCGTCCGTAGTCCGCCTTAGGTGGACGAAGGCGGGTTAAAATGTTGAAATATTAAATTTTTTAACAACAAGGTTTTTTTATATGAATTTAAAAGAAATAGCACAACAATTTGTTGACTGGACAAAAAGAAAAATTCGGCATCATACGGATGAGAAAAAAGATGTTTATTTTCGTGAAAAGGAAGTTTGGTGGGCCGCTCTTGGAAAAAATGTTGGATATGAAGTTGATGGAAAACACGAATTATTTGAAAGACCGGTATTGATTGTAAAAAAATATTCCAAAGACATATGTTTTGTTTTGCCGTTGACTACGCAAATTAAAAATCCCAAACCTTGGTATCAAATTGTAATAGAAATAGAAGAGGTGTCAAATGCTGTAAATATTTCACAAGGCAAGACTATAAGTAGCAAGAGACTTTTGAGAAAAAGTGCAATGATTGAAACCGAAGTTTATAATAATATCGTCGATCAATTTATAGGAACGTTTAAAAGTAAATAAAAATAAAGCACCTCGCCAGAGGCGGGATGCGGAGCTTCTTAACACGAGGTTAAGATGCCAAATATGCCTATATAGTATAGCCAAAAAAAGCTTTTGTCAAGCAAAAAAATAGGTTTTAAAATTAGTAAAATAGCTTATTTTAGCCAAAAAACTCTTATAATTTCTGTGGATAACCTTTTTCACTTAATGGTGAAAATGGTTAATATCCAATCAGCCTTCGCTTTGCTGGCTACGGACGGACAGGTATCCAATATTCAGTATTCAATATCTTTATCACTATGAAAATTAGAAAAATGAAACAGTCGGATTTGAAACAATCCGCGAAATTTCTCGCTGACGCATATACTTTGCCTCCATATAATCAAAAAAGACGAGATGATATGGCTATTTCTTATATTAAAGATAAATTTAGCAAGGGAAAAAATACCAGTTATGTTTTGGAAGATAAAGGAAAAGTTTTGGGCTTTGCTATTTGTAGCATGTCTTTTTGGGCGGATGGAAAACAAGCGATGTTGGAAGAGATAGTTATTGATCCAAAATATCAAAGACAAGGATTAGGCAAAAAATTAACTACTTATGTTTTTAGAGAATTAAAAAAGATTAAAACAAAGTCTGTTTCTCTTTGGGTAAAGAAAAAATCTCCGGCTTATAAATTTCATACTAAAAATGGTTTCACCGAAGAAGGTGGCTTCGTAGTAATGTTTAAGAATTTATAAATATGCAATGTCAAAAAGATAAAAATTCAAAATCTTGCCAATGTACTTATGAAGATTGTCCGCGAAAGGGAATTTGTTGCGAATGTCTTAAATATCATTTAAAAAATAAAGAATTGCCAGCGTGTTGTTTTAGTAAAGAAGCTGAAAAGACATACGATCGGTCGTTTGAAAAATTTATTGAGGAAAATAAAAAGATAGAATAATGTTTTTGTAAAAAATGATAAAATTATGTTAGAAAACAATAGTTTAAATTTAGCCATAAAAAAACTTTTTGAAGCTCAAGATATTCTTCATTCAGTATTTCCAAAAAAACCTTTTACTCCAGACGGTCGTATTGTCGGTGATATAGGAGAAGCAATTGCTGAAATATATTATTGTGTTGAAGTAGATAATAAATTAAGAAAAGATTGGGACGGAACAAGAACAGATTTGTTAGATTTGGAGTATAGAGAAGTACAAATAAAAGCGACCACTAAAGAGGAAACTTATTTAAAAAAACCACCGCATGAAGGTATTTTATTGGTTTTTAAAATACATGAAAATGGACAATGGAATTGTGTTTATAATGGTAGTATTATGGCAGTTTGGGATTCGTTAAATCACAAAAAAGACATTAATGGGAAAATTATTAGTTTTAAAGAGCTTGCTAAAATATCTAGTGGAAAAATAAAAGCAGTTAAAGAACGCAAATAATTTTTTATCGTAAGAATATAATTATGAAAAATCCCTGGATAGAATTAACAAAAAATTTCAGATCCCCTTATATTTTACAAGAAGACAGAAAAGCTATTGAAAAATATAATAAGAAAGCTAAATCAGATTATAAAATAGCAGTAGGTTCATTACCAATACCTTTTATCGGTGATCCTTTTAAAGCGAAAGTTATTTTTTTACAATTAAATCCAGGTTTAGATTGGCCGATTGGTTTTGAAAATCAAAAAGATGATTTTATTATTAGGGATAAAAAATATAAAGAAGAAAATCTGAAAAATCTTTTACATAAAAAAATGAAATTTCCTTTCTTTGATCTTAATCCTGATTATAGATTATATGGAGGTTTTAGATATTGGACAAAAGTCTTATCTTCCTTTATAAAAGAAAAGAAAGATTATAAAATAATATCGAAAAATATTTGTTGTCTTGAATATTTTCCGTATCATTCTAAAAAGTTTGATCATGGAAATATAAAATTAAAAAATCAAGAATATTTAGTTTATTTATTAAATAAAATAATTAAAAAGAAAAATATTCAAATTATAATGATGAAAGGTGAAAAATGGTGGTTAAAATTAGTTCCTGAATTGAGGGGTAAATATATAAAATTAAAATCAACAAGGAATGTAATTTTAAGTAAGAATAATTTAGTAAATAATTTTAAAAAAATAGAAAAAATAATTAAATAATTTTTTATGTCAGATTGTATCTTCTGTAAAATCGCCGCCGGCGAAATACCAAGCTATAAAATCTACGAAGACGATTATGTCTTGGCTTTTTTGGATATTTTTCCTCATGCCAAAGGCCACACTGTCGTTATCCCGAAAAAACATTTAGAAAATATTGATGAGTTTACATCGGAAGAATGGAATTTTTTGATGAGTGCGGTTCACAAAGTTGCGAAACGCGTGGAAGAGGTACTCAAACCGGACGGATTAAATATTGCGCTTAACAATAAACCTGTTGCCGGACAAGTTGTTCCACACACCCATTGGCACATCTTACCAAGATACGAAGGTGACGGAGGAGGATCTATACATTCTATAATTAAAAATCCCGGGGATATCAAGCCGGAAGAATTAATAAAATTATTTAAATAAGTTATGTATAAACCAAAAAAAATAGATGAAGAAATTATCCATTCCAATCCTTGGTGGATTTACAAACATGACAGATTCGAAAAAGAAGATGGAACTTTTGGTGATTATTTTTATGCGGAAATGAAAAATAATGCAATGGTTGTGCCTGTGCTTGATGATGGGCGGATAATTTTAATTCGTCAGTATCGTTATTTAGAAGACAGAGAAAGTGTTGAATTTCCTTGCGGAGGATTATTGGAAAATGAAGTGCCGTCTGAATGTGCCAAGCGTGAATTATTGGAAGAAACAGGATATCAAGCCGGAGATTTAATTAAAGTGGGTAATTTTTATGGTCTCAATGGTTTAGCTAAAGATGAATCTCATCTTTATATCGGTGCAGATCTCAAACAAGTTTCTGTGCCTCAAATAGAAGAAACCGGAGAATTGGAATTGGTTTTTCGTCGAGTGGACGAATTGGAACAAATGGTAATTGACGGAAAGATTTGGGATGGACAAACTCTTGCTGCTTGGGCGTTGGTTCGTGATCATCTTTTCAAAATGATTAACGATTAAAATATGCCGGAAAAACCAGGGTATAACCCGGAAGAAAATCTATTTAAAAAAATTTTAAAAAAAGCCGCGCCGATTATCTTGGCCGGAGGTATTGCCGCCGGAGTGGTTGTAGATAAAAACGAAAAGGACGAAAAACAAAAAACAGAAGCGATTGATGTGGAAAATTATAAAGACGAATTGGAAAAAAATTTTAATAATCATTTTTTGAAAGAAGAAGTTAAAAAATCTTTTGATTCTCCGTATTCGAAAGAAAATTCGGAAAAAGCCCTGAAAGAATTGGATAAAATTTTGAAAGAATATCGCGATAAAGTTTATAAAGTAAAATTCGCCGATCAAGAATTTTTTGCTGACAAACATTTTGCCAAGGTTTTATCAGATGAAGAATATAGAAAAAACTTATTGGTTGCCGTGATGAATGCGGCGGAAAAATACGGAGTTCCTTACGATATAGCTATGGGGATGTTGTCTGTTGAAAGCGGGGGAGACAATAAAGCAAAATCAAAAAAAGACGCGTTGGGAATTTTTCAGATAATTTCATCAACTGCGGAAGAATACGGTTTGAAAGTGGATAAAGAAAATCCGGAACAAGACGAAAGAACAGATAACGCGAAGAGCGCTGAAATCGCCATGCAAATATTATCGGATTATCAGCAGATGTTTGGTCAGTGGTCTTTGGCTTTGGTGGCTTATAACGCCGGGCCGGGAAAATTGAAAAAGTTTATAGATAATCTTTATGATAGGAAAAGTGAAAACAATTTGATAACTGAAAAAGATAAAGATTTTTATAAAGAATTATCGGAAGAAGGTAAACTGGATTTGCTCAATCTTTATAAAAGAGCTTTGAAAAAGGGGTATGATTTGAAAGAATTGCCGGGTTTGAAATATGCGTTGGAAGTAGCAGTGTCGGCACCGGAAATGACCAATATTTTGAATTTAAATTTGAATAAAACGGCTTTTAAACAAGATAACATCAAAAGGCCGAGCTTCTTTCAGTGAAAAAGAAATTGTGATATAATACCGTCAAGTTAGATTTTATAAAAATGAGTGATAATTTTTGGGACAATCCAGAGGAGGAGAAAAAAGAACCGGAGTATTACGCTTCTCCGGATGTTAATTACTTCGCCGCTACCAATTTTCGCAATCAAATGCGCAAATTTGGTGTCAAAACCGATGATCGTCGCCGTCATGTTTATGTTGTCGGAAAGACAGGTATGGGTAAAACTACCCTTATGGAAAACATGGTGCTCAATGATATTTACGCCGGGCATGGTGTCGGTGTCGTAGATCCGCATGGTGATTTTGCGGAAAAAATCATCAACTACATTCCCCCTCGTCGCATCAATGATGTGGTTTATTTCAATCCGGCGGATATTGATTTTCCGGTTGGTTTTAATATTTTCGAAACTGTGCGGGCCGAACACAAACATCTCGTAGCTTCCGGCTTAATGGGTGTTTTCAAAAAGATTTGGGTGGATATGTGGAGTTCGCGTATGGAATATATTCTCAATAATACTATTTTGGCTCTTTTGGAATACCCGGGTACTACACTGCTTGGTATCAATCGCATGTTGGCTGATGATGAATATCGCAATCGTATTGTCGCCAATCTGAAAGATCCGGTGGTTAAAGCTTTTTGGCAATCTGAATTTGCCGGTTATAACGACAGATACAAACAAGAAGCTGTGGCTCCTATCCAAAATAAAATCGGTCAATTTTTATCCGCTTCTGTTATCCGCAATATTGTGGCACAAGTAAAAAGTAAGATTGATATTCGTGATATCATGGATAGCAAAAAGATTTTTATCATGAATCTTTCCAAAGGCCGTATTGGAGAAGATAATTCCAGATTGCTCGGCGGCATGCTCATCACCAAAATTCAACTTTCCGCCATGGAACGCGTGGATATGAAAGAAAGCGACCGTAAAGATTTCTTTTTATATGTTGATGAGTTTCAAAATTTTGCAACTGAAAGTTTTTCCAATATTTTGTCCGAAGCTCGCAAATATCGTTTGGATTTGACCATGGCGCATCAGTATATGGATCAACTTGATGAACATGTGCGCGCTGCGGTTATTGGTAACGTTGGTAGTATTATCACATATCGTGTCGGTTCCACTGATGCCGAGATTTTGTGTAAAGAATTTTCTCCGGTTTTCACGGAAGAAGATTTGATAAATTTACCAAAATATAATGTTTATCTCAAATTGATGATTGATGGTGTGGCTTCTCGTCCGTTTAGCGCTATTACTTTGCCGCCAATCGGCAGTCCGACAGGTAGTGCGGAAAAAGTAGTCAAAGTTTCGCGTGAGAGATATGCTACTCCTCGCGATCAAATAGAAGATAAGATTATGCGTTGGAGTGGTATGGATGTAAATGCCGGAAGCGGAGAATTAGATGAAGACGAAATAGAATTTAACAAAGCCGCGCCTTTGGTAAATATACCTGCTCCTTCAGCCCCAAAAAAGGATTTTGTCCGAGATAATGGTCGTCGCGATGATAAAAAAATGAAAAAGAATAAGAATTCCATAGATTTCGCTTCTTTGCGTCCGGAACCGGTTTTTATTCCTCCTCCGACAGTGAAAATTCCTCATAAAGAAAATAAAAATTTTATTTCTTCACCGTCAAAATTGCCGATGAAAAACCCGGAACCGAAAATTCCGACAGCATTGTCTCTTTCGTCTTTACAAAGCAGGACGGAAATCAAACCTCCGGAAAAATTGGCGGCTCATGTCCCACCGGAACCTATAGAAAAAGAAGTGGAAGAAATTCCGAAAAGTATCAATTTTAGCGATTTGAAAAGAACACCAAAACCGCCGCAACCTCAAAATAATCAGCCGAACAAACCGCAACACGCCAGAAACGATATTCCACCAAGTAAACAGAATAGTAACCCCAAGCCTCTCAAGCCGAATGATATAGTTTCTTTTGATTAATAATTATAATTATAAGTAAAAGCGAAAAGGGCCAGAGGTCCCTCATCTAAGCGAAGCTTAGGTAATGGGATTGACAAAAGGGTGAAAATGTGCTATAATTCTATCAAATAAATTTGGGCTACGTTAAAGTCAAAAAGCTTCGTTCCCAAAGTAGGTCGTTTAATTAAAATTTATCTCAAAACATTTTGGGAACAAGCAAAAAAATATGGCTTTTCAACAAGACAGACAAATGTATGATGTTGATTTAACCTGCGGTAAATGCGGGGCTCACATCAGCCAATTGCCTTTTCAACCGACAGATCCTGATAGAAAAGTTTATTGCGCAGACTGCAATCGCGAATTTCGCAACAGTCGTCGTGATAACAATTCTCGCTTTGGCAACAGACCTCAACGTCAAATGTATGATGTTGATGTAGATTGCGCCGGTTGCGGAACTAAAATCACCAGATTGCCGTTCATGCCGAAAGCTGGCGGTAAACCTATTTTCTGCATCGATTGTTTGAAAAAACAAAGAGCATAAAATTAAAAAACTTCGCTGAATAAGCGAAGTTTTTTAATTTGTCATCCTGAACGTAGTGAAGGATCTGTAAGCAAGATAATTGCTTATTACAGATTATTCGCTTTGTTCAGAATGACAAAATAGGGTTGAAAAATACCATAATCTTTGCTATAATTTTATAGTATGAAAGTTAAAAATAAGCCCAAGATATTAATTTGTATGTCCGGTGGTGTGGATTCGTCCGTTGCTGCCGCTCTTTTAGTACAGCAAGGATATGATGTTACCGGTGCTTTTATGGTAAATTATGATGATAAAAATAATTTAACATCGTGCTGGAGGGGGGATTATCAAGATGCCCTGCGTGTGGCCGCCAAGTTAAAAATTCCATTATTACGTTTGAATTTTGTGCGTGAATACAAAAAATCTGTTTTGGATTATATGTATGCTGAATACAAAAAGGGCCGGACACCAAATCCAGATGTTTTGTGTAATAAATTCGTTAAATTCGGTTTTTGGATGAAAAAAGCGAAAAGTTTAGGATTTGATTATCTCGCAACCGGCCATTATGCACTCCTAAGTCAAAAGTCTATAAAGTCCGTAAAGTCGCGTGACTTGTCATTCCCGCGAAGGCGGGAATCCAGTGTCCAATTATTGGCTGCAAAGGATGACAATAAAGACCAAACGTACTTTCTACATCAATTGAGTCAGGAACAGTTGAAGCATATTATTTTTCCAATCGGCGAATACACCAAAGATCAAGTGCGAAAATTGGCGGAGAAATTTGAATTACCAACAGCCAAAAAAGAAGAAAGCATGGGAATTTGTTTCATCGGGGAAGTGCCGATGAAAGAATTTTTACAGAAAAAAATAAAAACTAAAAAAGGAAAAATAATTTTAAATGGAACAAAAGAAATTTTGGGTGAACATGAAGGTGTACCATTTTATACTATCGGTCAAAGATTGGGTTTAAACAATAAGCCTTATTTTGTAGTAAAAAAAGATGTGAAGAAAAATATTTTGTTTGTCGGACATGAAAATGATCCTGATCTGTTGAAAAAAGAAATTATGGTTGAAAATATCAATTGGATAAGTGGACAAAAGCCGAAATTGCCGTTAAAATGTGAAGTAAGATTGCGCCATCGCCAAACATTACAAAAGTGTAATGTTCAGTCCGTAAAGGCGAAAAATAGTAATAGTGTAATTGTGAAATTTGATAATCCACAAAAAGCAGTAACACCTGGGCAGTTTGCAGTTTTATACAGCAAAGGTGTTTGTCTTGGCGGGGGAGTTATTAAGTAAAAATATAAATATTAGTTAACTGTCATTCTGAGCAAAGCGAAGAATCTGTAAAAAGCTTTTATTTTACTTGCAGATCCTTCACTGCGTTCAGGATGACAAAAAATATGTTGATAACAACTATCGGTATAATCGGCGCGGGATTGGTTTTATTGGCTTTTCTTATGAACCAAATGAAAAAATGGAAAAATGATAGTTTGATTTATGATTTAGTTAATTTTTTGGGTGCCGGGGTTTTGATAGTTTACGGTTTGATGATAAAAGGATATCCCTTTGTGATTTTAAATACAGTTTGGGCGTTAGTATCACTTCGTGATATTTTTATTGATTTAAAAAAGAAATAAACTGTCATCCTGAACGCAGTGAAGGATCTGTAAGTAAGATGTTTGCTGATTACAGATTCTTCGTTAGCACTCAGAATGACAAAATAAAAAAACAAAATAAATTATGTTAACCTCCACAGAACTTCGTCAAAAATATTTAGATTTTTTCAAAAGCAAAAACCATGCGATTATTGGTTCGGCTTCAGTGATTCCGGAAAATGATCCGACAGTTTTATTTACCACTGCCGGTATGCATCCGCTTGTCCCTTATTTGTTGGGACAGAAACACCCGTCCGGGAACAGATTGGCTGATGTGCAAAAATGTATTCGCACCGGAGATATTGATGAAGTCGGGGATATGAGTCACTTTACTTTTTTTGAAATGCTTGGTAATTGGTCTTTGGGAGATTATTTTAAAGAAGATTCTATCAAATGGAGTTTTGAATTTTTGACTGATAAAAAATGGTTGGGTTTGGATATTGCCAAATTGGCAGTTACGGTTTTTGAAGGTGATGAAAATGCTCCGCGAGATGAATTTTCCGCCGGGGTTTGGAAAAAAGCCGGAATGCCGAAAAATAGAATCGCTTATTTACCGAAAAAAAATAATTGGTGGGGTCCGGCCGGTCAAACAGGTCCTTGTGGTCCGGACACAGAGATTTTTTATTGGCGTGGTAAAACTGAATTCCCTCCAGAGGATAGCAATCCGAAAACTGATGAAGATAATTGGTTGGAAATTTGGAATAATGTTTTCATGGAATACAATAAAACCGATAAGGGAACATTTGAACCACTTGTACAAAAAAATGTTGATACTGGTATGGGTATGGAACGCACAATCGCGGTAATAAACGGTTTGACTGATACTTATCAGATAGATACGATGTGGCCGTTGATTCAAAAGATTGAAGAGATTTCCGGTCGCGAATATATAGAAAATGCGGAAATTACCAAAGCTATGCGCGTGATTGCCGATCATTTGCGAACAGCTACTATGATAATGGGAGATGATAGGGGAATAGCTCCGAGTAATGTAGATCAAGGTTATATCGTGCGTCGTCTTATCCGTCGCGCGGTTCGTTACGGAAAAATAATTGGTTTGAAAGAAAATTTTTGCTCAATAATTTCTCAAAAAGTTATTGAAATTTTGGGCGAGGTTTATCCGGAATTGATAAGAAATAAAGAATTTATTTTGACAGAAATGGCACGTGAGGAAAGTAAATTTCGAAATACTATAGAACAAGGGATAAAAGAATTTGAAAAATTGGTAGATGGTTTTCGCCAAGCATTTGAGAAAACTGGTAAATTAGTTAATCAAATTTCCGGCAAACAAGCTTTCAAACTTTATGATACTTACGGATTTCCATTGGAAATGACTTTGGAAATGGCTATTGAAAAAGGTTTAACCGTGGATGTGAACGATTTTGATATTGCTTTCAAAAAACACCAAGAATTGTCTCGCGTTGGCGCGGAACAAAAATTCAAAGGCGGTTTGGCAGATAATTCCGAAATTTCCACCAAATATCATACAGCTACACACCTGCTTCATACATCACTACGAAAAGTGCTTGGCGATCATGTTGCTCAACGCGGTAGTAATATCAATGCCGAGCGTATGCGTTTTGATTTTTCTCATCCGGAAAAAATGACTGATGAACAAAAAAAGGAAGTAGAAGATTTGGTAAATGGCGCGATTGCCAAAAATTATCCTGTGAGTTTTGAAGAAATGACAGTAGAAGAAGCGAAGAAAAAAGGTGCGATAGGATTGTTTGAAGATAAATATGGTGCACTGGTCAAAGTTTATACTGTGGGCGATGATAAAGATTTTTTTAGTAAAGAAATTTGCGGTGGCCCGCATGTGGAAAATACCGGCACGCTCGGTAAATTCAAAATTGTAAAAGAAGAAGCGGTCAGTTCCGGTGTGCGTCGTATCAAAGCGATTTTAGAATAAATATGATAAAAAAATATTTAACATATCTTTGGTTTCATCGAGGTCAATTTGTCAGATATTTCAGTGTTGGAATTTCCGCTTTGTTTTTTGATATGTTGTCTCTGTGGATTTTGAAAGAATTTTTCGGTTTATTACCAGTGGTAGCGGTAGTTGTTAATCAAGCTTTTATTTTGCTTTATGTATTTTTGATGAATAAGAAAATGAGTTTTAAAGCCGGCGGAGAAGCGCATAAACAAATGATAAAATTTTTGACAGTCGCTTTGGGAAATTATATTTTTGCGGTTTTTTGGATGTGGCTATTTAATCATAAATTCGGATTTAATTATTTACTGGTCAGAATGGCTAATATTGCTTTGGCAGTTTCTTGGAATTTTTTGTTGTATAAAGAATGGGTGTATAAAGTGAAGAATGACCAAATTCCAATGGTTAATGACCAAAATAGCTAATATTAGCCAAAATAATAAGTAAGTAACTGGTTTTTGGCTAACCCTTGACTAATTTTAAAAAATAGTTTAATATATTCATATAAATAATCCTTTTCAAATGGCGAATAACGATGCTATTGAGATAAAAGGGACAATTGAAGAGCTTTTACCAGCTGGGACTTTCAAAGTTAAACTTGAAAGCGGTCAAATGGTTTTGGCTCACTTGTCCGGTAAAATGCGCCTCAACAAAATTCGTTTGAGTCTTGGCGATCAAGTTAAAATCGCAATGACTCCTTACGATTTGACTAAAGGCAGAATTACTTATCGGTTTTAAAAAATATAATTAAAAAAGAAATATCAACCACTGCGGTGTAGCTTGACAATAGAGTCGAGCGTCGATATCGCGGCAGTGGTTGATGTTTTTGTGTAATTTAAAATGTTTTATGAAAGTACGTCCATCGGCAAAGAAAATTTGCCAAAAATGTAAAGTGGTCAGACGCAAAGGAAGGGTCTATGTGATTTGTGCAAACAAAAAGCATAAACAGCGTCAAGGTTAATTTATTTTTTAAGTAATGTACATATATTATGCGTATAGCAGGTACCAATATACCCAAAGAAAAGAAAATTCGTATTTCTTTGCGTTATATTTTCGGCGTCGGTCCTACTTTGGCGGAAAAAATATTAAAACAAGCCAAAGTTGACGGTGAACTTCGCACCAAAGATTTGACTCCGGAACAAGAAGACAAAATTCGCGCTTTGGTGGAAAAAGAACATGTAACCGAAGGCGATTTACGTCGTGAAATCGGAGCTAACATCAAACGTCTCAAAGATATTAAATGTTACCGTGGCGTGCGTCATATGCGCCATTTGCCGGTTCGCGGACAACGCACCAAAACAAATTCTCGCACCGTTCGTGGTAATACCAGAAAGACTATGGGTAGCGGTCGCGCCAAATCCGGTATTAAAACATAATAATTAATTTGATATATGGCTCAAGAACAAGCTAAAGCTGTAAAAGCTAAAAAGAAAAAAGTTGTCAAACAAGTACCGCGCGCCGTAGCGCATATTTTGGCTTCTTATAATAATACTATTATTACAGTCACTGATCCGAACGGTAATGCTCTTGGTTGGGCTTCCGCCGGTATGGCTGGTTTTAAAGGTCCGAAAAAAGCAACTCCTTACGCCGCTTCCGTGGTAGTCAAAAATTTAACTGACAAAATCGCGGATTACGGAGTAAAAGAAGTTACTGTATTTATCAAAGGTATCGGTCAAGGACGTGAAGGTGCTATTCGCGCTTTTCATACCAATGGCATCAATGTGATTTCTATCAACGATGTAACTCCGATTCCTCACAACGGCTGCCGCGCTCCGAAGCCGCGTCGCGTTTAATACTTCTGAAATCTTTAAATTATAGATATGTCTAAAAAAATTAATACAAATTGCGCCAAATGTCGTCGTGCCGGAGTAAAATTATTGCTCAAAGGAGATAAATGTTTGGGTCCAAAATGTCCTTTTGCCAAACGCAGTTACGCTCCCGGTCAACACGGACCTGATTCTCGTCGCGGAAAACTTTCCGGATACGGTGCTCAGTTGCGTGAAAAACAAAAAGCTAAAAGAGTTTACGGTTTGATAGAAAGACAATTTGCCAATTACGTGGAAAAATCTTCCAAAAAAGTCGGCGATACTTCCAAAATTTTATTAGCCGCTTTAGAAAGTCGTTTGGACAATGTTGTTTATCGTATGGGTTTGGGAAAATCTCGTTTGGCAGCTCGTCAAATAGTTTCCCACGGATTGATTGTTGTTAACGGTAAAAAAGTCGATGTACCGTCTTTCAATACCAAAATAGGTGATGTTGTGGCTTTGAGCGCTAAAGGAAAAAATAAAAAAGGTTTTGAAAATATTTCCGAAAGACTTTCCAAAATAGAAGCTCCGGCTTGGTTGGCTGTAAACAGCAAAGATATCTCCGCAAAGGTTTTAAACGTTCCTCAAGTTGAAGATCCGGGCTTTAACGCCAAATCTATCATTGAGTATTATTCACGCTAAAAATTTTTTAATTTAAAACCATATGGAGAACTTATTATTACCGTCAAAAGTGGAATTTAAAGAAGGCGAACAAGGTAATATCGGGGTGGTTACCGTAAGTCCGTGTTATTACGGTTACGGCACAACTCTGGGTAACGCTTTGCGTCGAGTACTTTTATCTTCTTTACCAGGTGCGGCTGTAGAATCCTTTAAAATTAAAGGTATACAACATGAATTTTCGACCATGGAAGGAATGAAAGAAGATGCAGTGGAAGTAATGTTAAATCTCAAACAATTGGTGGTAAAAGTTTATTCTGAAGAACCGGTTACTTTGTCTTTGACCAAAAAAGGTCCGGGTGAAGTAAAAGCCGGAGATTTTGAAAAAAATTCCGCGGTGGAAATTATCAATTCGGATTTGGTTATTGCCAATTTGACTTCCAACAAAACTTTTGAAATGGAAATTACTGTCGGTGTCGGTCGCGGTTTTCGCACTGTGGAAGAAAAAGATAAACAAGCTGTAGATTTGGGAACTATCTTGATAGATTCCATTTATACTCCGGTCAAAGATGTCGGTTACCATGTCGAATATACTCGCGTGGGCGATATCACCAACTATGAAAAATTGACATTGACCATTGAAACCAATGGCTCTATTTCTCCCAAATACGCCATACAACAAGCCAACGATATTTTGATGGAACATTTCCGCATTGTGGCTTCCGGTATTAAAACCGAAGAAGAAATGATGCGTGAACCGGAAATTTCCGCGGAAAAAGAAATCGAAGGTATTGACGAAGAAGATACAATTAAAACTAAAAAGGGGGAAGAAAAAGTCGCAAAAAAAGTTAAGAAAGTCAGTAAAAAAAGTAAGTAAACCCCTATATGAGACATCAAAGTAAAAAAATTACATTGGATAGAAAAACAGCCGGACGTCGCTCTTTGCTCGCTAATTTGGCGGAAAGTTTGATTATCTACGGAAAAATCAAAACTACCAAAGCCAAAGCCAAAGCCGTACGTTCTTTGGTTGAGAAATTGGTGACAGTGGCCGGAAAAAATAATTTGACCGCTCGTCGTCAAATTTCTAAAACTCTTTATACTGAAAATGCCGTCAAAAAAATGATGGAAGTATACGGCCCGAAATATAAAGAAATCAAAGGCGGATATACTCGCATAACCGCTTTAAAAAACCGTAAAGGCGATGGAGCCGAAGAAGCGGTTGTTGAATTTATTTAATTTTTTGCGTTATGAACAGAAAGAAAATTGAAATTGACGCCGCCGGCATGGCTCCCGGACGTTTGGCCACCAAAATCGCGATGATTTTGATGGGTAAACACAAAGTCGGTTATGAGCCGCGTTTGGATAAAGGCGACAAGGTTGCTATCTTAAATGTCGATAAAATAAAATTTACCGGCAAAAAACTCGATCAAAAAGTTTATCGCCATCACAGTAATTATCCGGGTGGTTTGAAAGAAACTCCGGCTAAAAAAGTGATGAAAGAAGATCCAAAAAAAGTGGTGATTCTTGCGGTAACCAAAATGTTGCCGAAAAATAAACTACGCGACGGCAGATTGTTAAGAATATCTTTTAAATAATCCTCTATGGTAAAAACAGTTAAAACCGCGCTTAAAAGCGTAAAAGAGAAAAAAGAAGAAAACCGCGCTGTCGGACGCCGTAAAATGGCTACCGCTCGCGTGCGTTTGGACAAAGGCGAAGGAAAAATTATTGTTAACGGAAAAGAGCTTAAACAATATTTCACTCTTTCCGAACAAGAAATCGTTTTGGTTCCTTTGAAAATTTTGGGTAAAGAAAAAGATTTGAATATTTCCGCCAAAGTTAACGGCGGAGGAAAAAACGGTCAAGCAAAAGCTGTACAACACGGCATCGCTCGCGCTTTGGTAAAATGGAATATTGATTTCAAAAAATCTTTGAAAGTCGCTGGTTTATTAACTCGCGATCCTCGTATCAAAGAAAGAAAGAAACCGGGTCTCAAAAAAGCCCGCAGAGCACCGCAATGGAGCAAACGTTAAAAAATACTTCAAAAAAGCACCCTCAATTCGGGGGTGTTTTTTGTTTGTAAAAAGCCGAATTTGCTGATATAATGAGATAAAATATATTTATGGCTTCAAGTGTGGCAAAAAATACGACTTTTATGACCGCGGCCTCTATAGCTCAGAGAGTCGTTTCTTTTGTTTACTTCATCATTATCGCGCGAATCATCGGGGTAGAGAACACAGGCGATTACTTTTTCGCTTTGTCTTTTTCCACCATATTTTTGGTAGTGGCTGATTTTGGTTTGAATAATGTTTTGGTTCGCGAATTGGCGCGCGATCAAGAAAAAGGAAATAATTATCTCAACAGTTTGCTTAGTTTGAAATTCATTCTAGGAATTTTTTCATATGTCTTGATAATTTTGTTTGCCAATATTCTCGGGTATGCTGAAAATACCAAACAATTGATTTATGTTGCCGGAATCACGGTAATTTTTGATAGTTTGCAAAATCTTTTCTACGCTTCTTTACGAGCGGCGGAAAAACTGAAATATGAAGCATTGGGTATATTTATGTCCCAAGTTTTGACTATGATTATAGGCACGACCGCATTGATTTTGCAGTGGCCTCTATATTTTTTGATTTTAGCTTATACGATTCCGAGTTTCTTGAGTGTATTTTATGCCGGATATTTTACCGCCAAAAACGTCAATTGGCGTTTTCGTCCCGTTTGGCAAAAAGAAATTTTGAAACCTTTCTTTTTGATGGCTTTGCCTTTTTTTGCCGCTGCGATTATCGGTAAACTGTATTCTTTCAGTGATTCTTTGTTAATGAGTAAAATCTTGGATAAAACTCAGCTCGGATATTGGAGTGTCCCGTATAAAATAGTTTTCGCCTTTCAGTTTATTCCGACGGCTTTAACCGCCAGTTTGTATCCGGTAATTTCCGCCTTGCACACCGGTGAAAATAAAGAACGTATAGCAGAGCTATTACTCAAAGGTTGGCGATATCTTTTGCTTATTGTCATGCCTTTGATGTTTGGAATTTATGCGATTGCCGATAATTTTATAGTTTCTTTTTACACCTCCGCCTATGCGCCGTCTGCTGCTGTGCTTAAAGTTTTGATTTTTAGTTTGATTTTCAGTTATCTCAATTATACTATGGCGGCACTACTCAATGCGGTGAATAAACAAACAGAACAGACTTTACTTTTATTTTTCGCTTTGATTTTGAGTGTGTGTTTGAATTTGTGGTTGTTACCCAAGTTTGCCGTAATGGGTGCGGCCGTTTCCGCGCTTCTGAGTAATGGAATTTTGTTTGCTTTTACTTTGTGGCGAGTGCGAAAAGTGATTTTACTCCCGATAAAAGAAATAATATTGTTAGTTGATAAATGTTTTTGGCCGTCGGTGATTATGGCTGCGGTAGTTATTTATTTGCAAAATTATTGGCATTTTATTTTGTGTATTGTTGCGGGAATTTTTGTCTATCTTGCCGCCGTGTTTGTGTTTGGCGGTTTAACTCGCGACGATTTGAATGTTAAAAAACTAATATGAAAATTTTACTGATAACCTTGGAGTATCCGCCAAAAATCGGCGGTATCGCTTCTTATACTTATAATTTTGCCGCTCATTTTGATTCGGAAGAAATTTGCGTTTACGCGCCCAAACAACAAGGTGATAAAGAATTTGACGCCAAAAACGATTGGAAAACATATCGTTACAACCCTTATTTCAAAGTTATTTGGCCCAGATGGTTAAAAATGTTTTGGCAGGTGCGTAAGATTATAAAAAAAGAAAAAGTGGAAAAAATTTATGTTCATCACGCTTTGCCGTCCGGTTATGTCGCGTATTTATGCAAAAAGTTTTTTAAAATTCCTTATACGATTTTTTTTCACGGAACGGATTTGGTTGTAGGACTGAAAAGAAAAGCCGGTAAAATAAAAATGGTTTGCAATAATGCGGAAAAAATCGTAGTTAGCGGAGATTTTTTGAAAAATAAATTATCTGCTAAGTTTGAAGAATTGGAAAATAAAATAGTTGTTTTACATCCTTGTCCGTCGGATTTCTTTTTGAAAAAAAATAAAGAAGAAGAATTGGAAATTTTACGAGCTAAACTGGCGTTAAAAGGAAAAAAAGTTTTGATTTCCGTCGGTAGAATGGCGGACGGCAAAGGTTTTCCGCATATGGTAAGATTGTTACCGAAAATTTTGGAAAAGGTTCCGAATTTAGTCTGGATTATTATCGGCGATGGTCCGAAAAAGGAAGATATAATCAAGAATATACAGAAGAATTATTTGCAAAATGTCGTACGTATCTTGGGATTCATTCCGTTAAACGAATTACCTAAATATTATCAACTTGCCGATGCTTTTGTTTTGTTAACTCACAAAGACGAAGAAAGTGAAGAAGGTTGGGGAACGGCTTTTTTGGAAGCTTCAGCTTCCGGTTTACCGGTCATCGCTGGCCGTGTGGGCGGAGTGGAAGAAGTGGTGGAAAATCTGGTTACGGGAATTTTGGTGGATGTTTATCAAGATCAAGGAGTGATTTCGGCAATAACTGAAATTTTGAAAAATTCCGATTATGCCAAGCAGATGGGAGAGGCGGGAAGGCGACGCATAATTCAAGAATTCAACTGGGAGAAACAAATTGCAAAACTAGAATAATTTATGGTCTCGGTAATAATTCCAATCTTTAATCACAAACACACAATTATCCCGGCTTTAGAGTCAATTATGGGGCAAAATTATCGTCCTTTGGAAGTAATAATTGTAAATGACGGTAGTACCGATGGGTTTGAGGAAATAGTACCAAAATTGGTCCAAATTGGTGTTATAAACGGGGTGAGCGTAAAAATACTCAATCAGGCTAATTTCGGGGCTCCAAAGGCCAGAAATGAGGGTTTTTTGGCCTCTTCCGGAGAGTATGTTATCTTTTGGGATGCTGATACTATCGGGGAATCGACAATGGTTGCTAAAATGGTGAAAATTTTGGAAAAAAAGCCGGAAATCAGTTTTGTTTATAGCGGATTTAAATTCGGCTGGAAGACTTTTAAAAATTGTCCGTTTAATCTGGAAAAATTGAAAAAATTTAATTTTATAGATATTACCAGTTTGATAAGAAGAAAAGATTTTGTTCCGTTTGATGAGAGTTTGAAAAAATTCCAAGATTGGGATTTTTGGTTAGGGCTCGCGTTAGCGGGGAAAAAAGGAGAATGGATAAATGAAATTTTGTACAAAAAAATCGTCCGTGGACGAAAAGGAATCAGTTCTTGGTTACCGAAGTTTTTTTATAAACTACCGTGGAAAAGCAAAGAAGTGAAAAAGTACGAAGAAGCGAAAGAGATTATCTACAAAAAACATCACTTAATCTAAGTGATGTTTTTTGTTTAGAAGAAAAATTATCAGAATCATTCCCATCACATGAAACAAAGCCGGGGAGGTAATATTGATAATCAAAAGAGAAATTAGAAGCGACAGAGAAAGTTTGTCGTTTTTTGTTTGTTTGAGTAATATCCAAATCAATACGAGCCAGATAATCAGTCCGATAATTCCGGTTTCGCCAATAATTTCCAAATAGCCCCAATCATAATGTGATGTAGTAATTTCTTTTTTGAAAACCGGAGAATAAACCGTGAGAGTATCACCCAAACCGTTGCCGATAATTGGACTAGCTTTTATTTTTTCCCAAATTTTTGGCAATAACATTATGCGGGAAAGAGAACTGTTTTCTGAATTTGGATCAATCACACTTTGAGCGCGACCAAGAAGTAAATTTAACCCCGTGTCTTTACCACTGGAGATAATTAAATTTGTACTGCAAAAAATAAATAAATAAATAAATGCGGAAATAAAAAATACAGAAAAAGCTTTTTTCCAATTTAGTTTGGTGATTAAAAATAAAGCGCCGAAAATTATAGCCAGATGATAAATACGTGTGAAATTTATCCCGAGGACAAAAAGCAAAGCAGATAATACGGCAATATTTTGCCAAGTGATTTTTTCTTTGATGGTTTTATAAAGCCAATAAAGCAAAACTGGCGCGAGAAGTAATTGTTCGTTGAGAACCAGGCGAAAGAAATTTCCGCCCATCTCGGTGATTTTTCCAAGAGCGATATCGCGATACCAATGGTAATATGGATCAAACATTACCAAAGATCCGGAGGAATAACCGATAAAAGTTATTAAGATGAAAAGCGCGTTGCCGATAATTGCGGTCAAAATCATTTTTTTGGCAAAAGGTGCAAATTCTGAATCCAATAAAAGATCTTTGAGCGGGAAATAATAAAAAATAAAAAAATAGGGAAGAGCATCGGCAAAAATCAAATTCAAACTATGGCCGTTTTTAAATCCGACAAGAGCAGAAATACCGGCAAAAAGAAGTAATAGACCAAAAATTATATTGATAATTTTATTTTCTTTTAGCAAAGGAAGTATTTTTTTACTTTTTATTTTTTGAGTAATAAAAATCAAAGCTGAAGAAAGTAAAAGCAAAGTACGAAGCGATAATCCAAAAGCGGATAAAAACCCTCCAGCTCCACCTAAAATAATTTCAAATGCGATAAAATACCAGCCTTCTTTACGACGAGCAATAAGTAAAGCGACAGTTACACTCAAAAAGAAAATGGTCAAAACAGTATTTAACAACGAACCTGGTTGAAAATAAAAGGAAAAAATACGCAGTAATGCGTAGTCGAGTAAGAGTAAATATGTGGGGTAAGAAGAAAACATGAAATTTTTAATTTTTAATTTTCATTGAATTTACAATGTTTCAATTTACAATTGATAATTGGATAATTGAAAATTTATTAAAAATTGTAAATTTTAAATTGAAAATTATTTAATGTATCCATTCACAAACGCCTCGGCAGTCATGGGATTTTTGCCTTCAGGTTGAAGTTTGAAAATTTCTATCGCTCCGTCTGCACATCCGATAAATAATCTTCCGTTTTCAGTAATGAATTTTCCCGGTTCTGATTTTTTTTCAACTGGTTTGATATTCAAAAGTTTTACCCTTTTATCTCCAAAAAAAGTAAACACTCCGGGCCAGACATAAAATCCGCGGAATTGGTTGTAAATTTCTTGTGCCGATTTATTGAAATCTATTTTTCCATCTTCACGTGTAAACATTTTGCAAAGTATAGCTTTGTCATGATCTTGTTCTTGAGGTTTTACAATTCCTTTCAAATAATCTTTGATAGTATTTAAAAGCAAAGTTGAAGCTGTTGGCAACATTTTGTCGCTTAATGTCAAATAAGTATCATCCGGATCAATAGTAATTTTTTCTTGCATCAAAATCGGACCGTGATCCATTTTACTGTCCATGAGCATGATGGTTGTGCCGGTTTCTTTCTCACCATTTAAAATAGCGGATTGGATAGGGGAGGCGCCACGATATTTTGGAAGTAATGATGTGTGAATATTTATACTTCCGTGTTTTGCTGAGTCCAAAACTGTTTGTGGAATTATCAAACCATATTGGCAAACAATATTTAAATCCGCACCCAAATTTGGCATTTCATAATTTTTTAAACTCTCAGGTTGAAAAATAGGAATGTTTTTTTCCAAGGCTAAAATTTTTACCGGTGACATCTGTATTTCTTGTTTACGTCCGACCGGTTTATCAGGTTGAGTAAATACGCCAACAACTTCAAAATCAGAATCGTTCAATAATGATTCCAATATTCCTTTGGCAAATTCCTGTGTTCCGAAGAAAACTATTTTTGTCATATATATTTTGGTTGTCATTCTGAACAAAGTGAAGAATCTGTAAGTAGCATTATTGCTTTTTGCAGATCCTTCGTCTACGACTCAGGATGATAATAAATGTAATAATCTTTGAAATCCTGCCTACCGGCAGGTAGGCTCTGTAATTTTTGTAATCTTTTCAATTTTATTAAAGCGTTTTTTCCGCTTGTCTTAATTTTGTGGCCTTATCTATAAATAAAATTCCGTTAAGGTGGTCGATTTCATGTTGTATAACGCGAGCGGGGAAGTTTTCAGCCTCAAAACAAATTTCTTTACCGTTTTCATCGAGTGCTTTAACTTTTATTTTTTTATAACGTTTTACCAACCCGTAAATTCCGGGTACGGATAAACAACCTTCTTCATCAATTAGCTTGGTTATGCTTTTTTTCTCCCAAACAGGATTTATCAAAATCAAATCTTTCTCTTTGGTCGGAGTAAAATCTTTGGCAATAACGCAAAACATAACCGATTCTCCGACTTGTGGAGCGGCAATACCGACACCGTCGCGAATATACATGGTCTCGGTTAAATCTTTGATGAATTTTTTGAACTTTTTGGAACCGATTTCTTCTAACGTCAATTTTTTTCCGACTTGACGCAAGATTTTATTCGGTTCCGTCAATATTTGTAATAACATATTATTTAAAATACATTTTAGCGCATTCTAAAATTCCTGAAACAAATAATGTTTCTAAATTATTTTTTATATCTTCATAAGACATCCAAACGTATGAAGCATGTTCGTTGCTTATTTTTACATCTCCTTCCAAGAGTTTTCCTTCAAAGACGAGATAAAAACAATTTGCTAATTTATTTTGTCTTTTTGAAAACCATTTGTGTCTTCCATAAGCAATCGGTGTTTTGGATATTAATTCGTATTTTATCGTAGTTCCTATTTCTTCACTTGTTTCACGTTTTAAAATTTCAGATAGTCCGACAGTAAATTCTTCCTCGTTAATTCTGCCTCCGGGAAAATCATAATATCCGTGATATCCGCCTCCGTCCTCAACTTTTAACAATAAAAATTTATTCTCTTTATTTTGAAGAATAAGTTTTAATGAAATTTGATAATTATCGTAATTTGTTGACATATTTTATACGGAAAGTAGTGTATTTGGGTTTGGATCAATCTTCCAATTATTTGGAATAAGTTTGTTTATTTCTTTGACCGAAGAACGATAATTTTCATATCCGAGACGTATAAGTAAAATATAACGGTATTTTCCTTTTTGTAAAAAAGGAGTTGCTTGATGAGGACCGCTTATCTTAGCGTTTTTTAAGCTGTTTGTCAAGGATGAAAGACGATTTTTCAAGTCTGTAGCTTCTCTTATGGCGGAATTTGCGTTTGGAGACAAAATAGCTATTTTTAGCCAAAAATTGAAGGGTGGATATTGAAATAAAGATCTTTCTTTTAATTGATTTTCGTAAAAAATATTTGGTTCGTTTAAAGCTGAAAACAGATAATGATCGGGGTGTGATGTTTGTAAAATAATTTTTGTTTCAATGTCGCTTTTATAAAAAGAATCCCGTATTTTTTGCCATAAATGCTCCAAATTTTTGTATTCGGAAGAAACAAGAGAAGAATCGGTGTTAAGAAAACCTACGAGCTTAATTTCTCTCCAAGGTATCAGTCCCCAAGCCATCTCTGTTCCTATATAGATAGTACCGGGTTTTCGTACGAAAGAATAATTTTCTTCATTTTCAGAATCAAGACGAACTATTTGAAAATGTTGTAGTGCCTTTTCTTTGCGCAATTCTTTTTCCACACTTTCAGTGCCAGGGTTGCGCATTTTCATATTTAAACTTTGACAATTGGGACAGGAATCAAAAAGAGGTTGAACGGTTTCGCAAAAATTACAACGTAATTCTTTTTTGGAGGCAAAATAAGACAGTGGCCGCCCGCAAGTAGAACACACAAAAGGCTTTTTACAATCTCCGCAAAATAAATAACCGGCGCTTCCTTTTTTGTTTAAAAATAAAAAAGCCGATTCGTTTCTTTGTAAACCTTTTAGTTCTTCGGATAATTCAAAACTCAAAGGAGAATAGTTTTTGGCGCGTTTTTCCAAATTAAGGTCTATAATTTTAAAAGAATTTTTTATTTTGGTCGGTTCTCCGACAATGTTGTATATTTTTTGTTTACTGAAATAAAAAGAAGATACGGAAGGCGTGTGAGAAACGAGATAAACTGCGCATTTGCAAAAAGAGGAGAGTAGCAGAGCGGCGTCTCGAGTGTGATAACGCGGAGCCATATCAAAAGATTTGTAATTTTCATTACCTTCATCAATAATGGTGATTGTTTTTAAATTTGTCCAAGGTAAAAACAAAGCTTTGCGCGTACCTATGATTACGATATTTTCACCGTGTCTTATTTTTCGCCAGAGCGCGGTTGTGTTTTTATCCGTAATTTCGCTGGAAAGAATTTCTATCGGAAAAACTTTTTTTAAATTTTCATAAAGCGGAGCAATATCGGATTTTTCCGGAACTAAAATAAGATGTTGTGCGGAATTTGATAATATTTTGTTTAAAAAGTCATCTTTGTGTTTTTCATTTTGTAAAACAATCGTTTGCGGTTTTTCGGTTTCTCTTTTTGTTTTTTCCAAAGGAAAATCCGCAGAAGTTAAACTTGCAATAAATTTTTTGGTGAATTTTGGCAAGCTGAATTTATAAATAAAACCCAAATCAGTACCGTAAAATTCGGAAATTTCTTTAAAAAAATATGATGTGTTGTCGGGTAAAAAACAATTCGAAAAACAAATGCGATTTAAATAGCGTAATTTTGTTTTGGAATTCAGAAGTGTTTTTTGATCCAACGAATGGACCAAGCCGTATTCGTTACCGGAGCGAAAGGGAACTTCCACCAATTGTCCGACTTTAATTTCTTTTTTTAAATTTTCCGGGACCAAATAATCAAAATGGGAGATTTTTGGCGGCATCCTCCGAAAGAGTATGATTTGAGCCCTCATATTTTTTTAAAATTCGTAAAAAGCCGTCAGATAACCGACACCGAAAGGCGCTTCGTAATTGAGTTGGTGATATGAACATCTGACACCCTGAATAATACCCAATAATATAAGCAGAGAGCGTAAACCGCATTCGGCTGCGGCATTGATAAAATCAGGCGAAAGTTGCAAAAACCCAGAAATGCTTTGTTGAGAAAGCAGTTCTTGTATTTTTGCATCAAATTTCTTTCCTTCCGGAGAAAAACCGGCCGGAGAATCGGAAGTTAGAGAGTGAGACATGTCTCCGGAAGCTATCACAGCGATCCTTTTGTTGCTACTTAGGATCAATTCTTGTAGTACATTTCCAAATTCCACATGATTTTTGTGGGATAGATCGCAGAATCCCAATTGTAGCAAGCTGAAGTTTTTTAAGTGAGAGGTTAGAAAATAAAGCGGCACGCCGCTACCGTGATCCAATTTGAATTCACTGATGGTTGCGGTCGGTAAATTTTGAGAAAACGCAGCTTTGCGTATTTTGTAAGCCAAAGATGTTTCTCCTTTGAATTTTATTTTGGTTGAAATATCCCCGAACTCTTTGAAATCGGTTTCGTATTCAGGACAAGAATTTACCGTAAAAGCATCTACAAAATAACTTCCGTGAGGGGAAATAATGATAATCACATCGGGGTGTGAAGCGTACAATCTTTGTTCCATGACGGAAAAAGCTTTTTTGGTTTTATCTATTTTTTTCGTTTCATCTTTTCCTATGGTGGGTAAAAGCATTGGCGGATGAGGCGTAATGCCGGCAAAAACTAAAGACATAATGTAAAATTATTTTTGAGAGGCGAGTTGAGCGTATTTTTCAGCCGCCGCCCATTGAGCAATTTTGTCAGGTTCGACAAACCGGTTGTTATAATCCGGATTTCCCAACGTGATTACTATAAATTGTTTTTTATTCAAAGATTTTAAATATTTATCCAAAGCTTCTTTGGTAACTGTGCCATAATAACCGGAATCGGAGGGGTGCTTAAAAAATCCGGCTGTACGAAGTAGTCCTTGTAGTTCTTTCACTTTGGAACTTCGTTCTCCGAACTTTAATTTTTCAGACAATAAACTTATTTTATCTTTACTTGGCGCCTCGATAAGCATGATTAAAGTCGATCCTGCTTCTTGCGTATAACCGGTTTTACTGGCAGTGATTTTGTATAAATTTTTCGTTGAATCCAAAAGTTTATTAGTGTTGGATAAGGTTAAATAATTAGTCGTTTTACCGGAAGTTTTGGAAAATTTGTAAGTTTTTAAACTTAGAGCTTCTTTGATTTCTTTTTTATCCAAAACTTTGGTGAAAATTTTCAAAAGATCGCGGGCGGTGGAAACGTTTTTTTCACTTAATCCGGAAGTGTCGTTTAAAGTTGTATTGTCAGCGCCCCAATTTTGCAATCGCGCGTTCATGTTTTGTATGAAAACATTTTCAGCGACCCCGCTGTTTTGAGCAATCATTCTGGAAGCATTATTGGCCGAACCGACAAGCATGCCATAAAGTAAATCTTTATTTTTAATTTTATCGCCATTGGTTAATTTCAAAGGATTTCCTTCGGCTGTCTGTGTTTTGCTGTTAAATATTGAAGTTTTTGTCAAATTAAAATCAGATGACAAAGCTTCATAAGCCGTTATGATTTTAGTTAATGAAGCTATGGGTCTTTGCGTATCAATATTTTTACCGGAAATGATACGTCCACTCGGATATTCGGCGACTAAATAAGAAGGGAGATTGCTTCTATACAGGTCTTCGACCGGTACTTCGCTATCACCTAAAAATTTATTTTGTGAAGAGGCCAAACTGTTGTTCACGTACAGAGGTTCTCCTTCAGCCATAGCCAAAAGCGTGGAAAGTTCTACAGTTATTAAATTTTTTACATTATAACCCATGGCGGAAAAAGTTTCTTCGTCGCTGATTTTTCTTTTTTTATTTTTATCAACTACATATAAAGTTTTACTATCCTTCATTTTGAGTAAAGTCCCATCTGTAAAAGTGATAAGTTTATCCGAAATAGGATATTTAAGAATTTCTTTTTTCAGGTGATTTTCAATTGATAATCCGGGAAAGTTTGTTTTGGCCACTTCGGCGGAAAGAAGAGGAAATAAAGTGCCGTCTTTCAATAAAAAATGAGCATTCTGCGCATCGGTAATTTTGTAGATTATACCTTGAGGGTTTGTGGTCGATGCGGTTATGGTTTGACCTATTTCATAACCGACAAAATCGGCATCCGAGGCTTCCAATATTTCTTGAGGATTATAACCTAATTTTTTAACCGTTTGTTCATCCGCAAAAGGACGCAGGGTATCATAGTCCAATAAATAATAACCGGATTCGGTTTTCAGTATGGAATAGTTTGGATAAGATATCGGTGTACCGTCGGAATAATTATTCAAATCAATATCGGAAATAACGACCGCCAGACTAGGGTCAATTCTGGAAATTAATACATTTTTGTTTTTAAACAGTCTTTTTTTACCATCGGATACTAAATAATATTGCGAAGAAGAAGCTGATAATAAAATAGTACCATTGGGATAAACACCGGCAAACCAAGTATTCCAAATACGCCAGAAATTTTTATTGCCGTGAAGATGAGGGGTATAAGTATAAAGAAAAGCGGTCGCCCAACTTTGAGGTACGACTTGTTGATTGTCTATAAATACCGGAGAATTTATTTTTTTGACAATACCGTTATTGGTGTTTTCATAATACCAACGAATTATACCGGCTGCATTGTCAACCTGATTGGCAAATCCTTTATGTTTTTGAATTTTCGGATCATTCATGGAACAAGAATCGCAAACAGCATACCCGGTCGCCCAATCAAGTTGTTTTTGAGTAGGGGAATCATCGGTAATCAAACTTTGTTCTTTTTGCAAAGTTACCAAAAGAAATTTGGGATTTATCTTATTTCGTTGAGCAGCTTCGTAAATTATTTGCGCGGCGGATTTATAAGCATTATCTATATCTAAAGCCGAGTAAGTTGACAGATAACTACCCTTGGCTTCCAGGAATTTCTGAATCTCATTTACACCTAAAGCCGAACACATCTGCATTTCTTCGTCGGTAATGATGAGATTTGGATTGAAATCGGCTTGCGCTAAAGAAAGTCCCGGTAAAAGAAGACCAAAAATATAAGCAAAAAAGACTATAATACGTAATAGTTTCATAATTGTTTTATTGAATTTTTCTCCAGTCATATTTTAACATTTTTTCAAATATAAAACAACCCCTTTTAAAGAGGTTGTTTTATATTTTTTCAGTGATTGTAACCGGATTTATTTTATCGTGATTTCATTTTTGTTCAGAGATATTTTGACTTTTTGTCCTTCTTTGATTTTACCCTCGATAATCAATAAAGAAAGTTTGTCCAAGAGTTCGTTTTGAACGACTCGTTTGAGAGGTCTGGCTCCATAGTTTACATCATAACCTTTTTCAGTCAGATGTTTTTTGATTTTTTCATCAAAAGCAAGATAGATTTTCTTTTCCGCCAGACGTTTTTCCACTTGAAGAAGTTGTAATTCCACTATTTTTTCTATATCTTTTTCGTTTAGAGAATGGAAAATTATCGTTTCATCAATACGATTGAGAAATTCCGGTTTGAAATGGTCCCGTAAAGAATCGGTTATTTTTTCTTTTATTTTATTTTCTTCATTTTGTCGGTTTTTATTGTTGGAAGTAAATCCAAATTCGCTGTTTTTGCGTAAATTTAATATTGATTCGCTTCCGATATTGCTTGTCATAATAATAACCGTATTTTTGAAGTTAACCGTACGTCCCTTAGCATCGGTTATATGTCCATCGTCAAGTATCTGTAACATGATATTGAAAATATCCCCATGAGCTTTTTCGATTTCATCAAACAAAATTACACTATATGGTCGACGACGAACTATTTCCGTTAACTGTCCGCCTTCGTCATAACCCACATATCCCGGCGGAGAACCTATGATTTTACTAACGCTATGTTTTTCCATATATTCGCTCATGTCCACGCGCACCAGAGCTTCCGGTGTATCAAATAGAAATTCCGCCAAAGTCTTTGCTAATTCCGTTTTACCTACCCCTGTCGGACCCAAGAAAATAAACGATCCTATAGGTTTGTTTGGTTCGGAGATTCCGGCTCGAGAACGACGAATAGCTCGAGAAACCGCGGAAACGGCTTCGTCTTGTCCGATAACACGTTTTTTCAGCTCTTCTTCCATGTGAGCAAGTTTTTCCGTGTCGCTTTGTAACATTTTGGTTACCGGAATACCGGTCCAACGGGCGACTACGGTTGCTATATCGTTTTCCGTAATTTCTTCTTTTAAGATGCCGCGATTTTTTTGCATTTCACGTAATTTTTTTTCGCTATTTTTAACTTCTTTTTCCAATTCCGGAATTTTTCCATAACGCAACTCGGCGACTTTTTGCAGATCGCCTTTACGTTCCTCAATATCGGCTTGTTGTTTAGTTTTGTCTATTTCTTTTTTTAAATCGTGAATTTTTTCAATAGCCTCCTTTTCATTTTTCCATTTGGCTTCAAGTTCTGTAGCTTTTTCTTTTGTTTCGGCAAGTTCTTTTTCCAATTTGAAAAGTTGTTCCTTGACATCTTCGGTCTTTTCATTCGCTAAAGCCCTTTTTTCAATTTCCAATTTCATTATTTGACGTTTCAGACGATCTAACTCTTCGGGCATTGATTCTACTTGTAAACGCAAAGCGGAAGCGGCTTCGTCTACCAAATCAATGGCTTTATCCGGTAAAAAACGATCGGAGATATAACGTTCCGAAAGTTTTACAGCGGAAACAATCGCCGAATCGGTAATACGGACACCATGATGAACTTCGTATTTTTCTTTAATTCCGCGTAAGATAGCGATAGCGTCTTCTTCATTGGGTTCGACTACTATTACCGGTTGAAAACGACGTTCTAAAGCCGCATCTTTTTCAATATATTTTTGATATTCTTTGAGAGTGGTGGCGCCGATAGCGCGTAATTCGCCGCGAGCAAGCATGGGTTTGAGCATATTGGCCGCATCAATAGAACCTTCGGAACTTCCGGCTCCGACAATAGTGTGCAATTCATCAATAAACAAAATTATTTTACCGTTTGCGGCATTAACTTCTTTCAATACGGCTTTGAGACGATCTTCAAACTCACCGCGAAATTTAGACCCGGCAACCAAAGCGGAAATATCCAGTGTTATCAATTCTTTATTTTTTAACGATTCGGGAACATCGTTATTGATGATTCTTTGAGCCAGACCTTCGGCAATAGCTGTTTTTCCCGTGCCTGGTTCGCCGATTAATACGGGATTATTTTTGGTCCGGCGAGTGAGTATTTGCATCACACGACGAATTTCATCGTCACGACCTATCACCGGATCTATTTTTTCTTTTCGTGCAAGTTCGGTTAAATTTTTTCCATATTTTTGCAAAGCGTTGTATTTGCTTTCCGGTTCGGGAGAATCTACTTTTTGATTTCCACGGATAGAAGCCAATACTTTTAAAATTTCATCATAGTTTATTTTATAAACCGACAATAGCTCGCTTATGGGATTTTTTCCGCTCAAAAGAGATAAAAATAAATGTTCCACACTAATATAATCGTCACCCATTTTTTTGGCGATTTCTGCGGAATTTTGCATGATAAAAACCATAGCTTGTGACAACATCAATTGACCGTTGTTAAGCAGGGGAGAAGCGCCGGGATTTTTTGGTAATTTGTTTACCAATTTTTCCATATCTGCATGAATATTGGCAAGAGAAATGTTTAATTTGCTAAAAATCGAAGACACTATACCTTCTTCATCTTGCAACATGGCTAATATTAAATGAGGGGGTTCCACTTGAGGTTGTCCGTTAGCCCCGGCAATTTGTGCTGCAAGTTGAATTATTTCTTGAGATTTGTGGGTAAAATTGTTTGGAAACATATAAATAAGTTAAAAGTCTATAAAGTCCATAAAGTCCATAAGGGACAGAAAAACTCCAGGACGAGCTATTATCACTCCATAGAGTAGAGTGATAATATTGTAGCATAGACTAAAATTTTGTCAAATACCTTTATTTATTTGAATTTTTTCTTAATTTAAGGTAAAATAAGTCAGTTAATCTATTTTATATATGGAAGAACAAGAAAAACAAGAAAAATTGGATTTCGGTTTGGTAAAACAAACCCTGAGGATTTTTGCCTCTTTCTACAAAAAAAGATGGCAATTTTTGGTATTGATGGTTATTTTTACCGTCATTAACCAGGTTTTGGAAATTATTGTTCCGATTTATTATAAAAAGATAGTTGATTTCTTGTCTGTTGGTATTTTTGATACTGCAATAAAAGTTTTATTAATTGTTTTTGTTCTGAAATTAGTATCTTTCATTTTTCAACGAGCGTATTTTTTTGTTGTTAGTTATTTTGAAACATATGGTGATAAAGATATTCAACAATTTTGCGTCATTCGCATGTTGGAACATTCTTTTTCTTTTTTTAATGATCAATTTATCGGATCTTTGGTTCGAAAAATAAACAAATTTGCTGGAGCGTTTTTTACACTTAATGATATTATATTTTTTGAATTAAGTAATTTATTTATAGGCACCGGCGGTATTTGTGTGGTTTTATATGGACGTAATCCGATTTTGGCTTACAGTGTTTTGGTTTGGTTGTTATTCTTTATTTTGTTGAATTTACTAGTGTTAAAAGGAAAAATGAAAATAGATATTGAAAGCAACAAAGAAGGTAATAAGACTACCGGATATGCGGCTGACGTTTTCGCTAACTACTCCAATGTTAAACTTTTTGGAAAAACGGAAGAAGAAATAAAAAATTTAGAAAATAAAAATGAAACTATTCGCTTACTCAATTTGAAAAGTTGGCGTTATAGTATTTTGTTTTTTGCTATTCAAGGTTTCTTGTTTATTTTATTGGAAGTTGGTATCAATTATTTGGCTATCGGATTTTTTCAAAAAGATATCTTGACCATCGGTGATTTTGTGATGATTCAAGCTTATGTGGTGATGATTATGATGAATGTTTGGGGGTTGGGAAGATCCATTCAACGACTTTATGAATCCATGGCCGATGCTACAGAAATGACTGCGATAATTACCAAAGAAACCGAGGTTAAGGATATTGAAAATGCCAAAAATATCAAAGTTACCAAAGGAGAAATAGTATTTGATAAAGTAAATTTCGGTTATAAAGAAAATAATAAAATATTTGAAAATTTTTCTTTAACGGTTAAAGATAATGAAAAACTTGCTTTAGTCGGTCCAAGCGGTTCTGGAAAATCTACAGTAATAAAACTCCTATTACGCATGTATAACTTGAATAAAGGAAAAATAAATATTGACAGACAAGATATTTCCAAAGTTACCAAAGAAAGTTTATGGGAAAATATTTCATTCGTTCCTCAAGATCCGGCTTTGTTTCACCGATCACTTTTTGAAAATATTGCTTATGGTAAGAAAGGTGCTACCAAAGAAGAAGTTGAAGAAGCGGCCAAAAAAGCTTATGCTCATGATTTTATCATTAAATTAAAGGAAGGTTATAATACTGAAGTCGGTGAACGAGGTATCAAGCTTTCCGGTGGTGAAAGACAACGCGTGGCTATTGCTCGAGCGATTTTGAAAAACGCGCCTATTTTGATAATGGACGAAGCCACTTCTTCGCTTGATTCCGAGTCTGAACAGTTGATTCAAAAAGCTTTGGAAAATTTGATGAAAGAAAAAACAGTGATAGTTGTCGCTCATCGATTATCAACCATTGCCAAAATGGATAGAGTTATTGTTATGGAAGAAGGAAAAATAATCGAAGAAGGAAACCATAGTGATTTGATCAAAGCAAACGGTCTTTATGCTAAACTTTGGCATATACAAGCCGGGGGTTTTATCGTGTAAAAATATGATTAAAAAGAACGTTTTACTTTCTGAGCCGATATATAATGAAAATGAGAAAAAACAACTGTTAGAATGGGCCAGAGTAGCTATAGAGACATACTTACAAGAAGGTTGGGTTATTCAGGCTATCACCAACAATCAGATGTTAAAAAGAAAAGTCGGTATTTTTGTTACGTTATGGAAGAGTAATGAGTTGCGCGGTTGTATAGGGTTGATGGAAACTGATAAACCCCTGAATGAAACAGTGGTAGATATGGCGATAGAAGCAGCAGTCAAAGATAATCGATTTAAACCTTTGGTTTTAAATGAATTGCCGGAGATTAAAATAGAAATTTCCATTCTTTCTCCGTTGCATAAAATAAAAAATATACAAGAAATAGAATTGGATAAACACGGAGTAATGATAATACAAGGTAAAAAAAGCGGGGTATTTTTGCCTGAAGTGGCTAAAAGAGAAAATTGGGATTTAGGCACGATGCTCGAAGCTCTGTGTATTGAAAAAGCCGGTTTGCCGGCCAATGCTTGGATGGAAAAAAACAGCGATATTTATATTTTTACATCTACGACTTTCAGAGAAAAGTAATGTCTATGGTTTTTTGCAATGTAAAATTAGACGGTTTGGATTTAAAACAAGCCAAAGATAGAGTTGGTGATTTTTTGAGTTCGACAAAACAATATAAAATTTTTACTCCAAATCCGGAATTTATCGTGCAAGCCCAAAAAGACGATGATTTTAAAAATATTTTGAATGCCGGAGATTTGAATATTTGCGACGGGTTCGGCCTCAGTTTATTTTCCGGTTGTCCCCGGATTACTGGAGTGGATTTTATGATAGAGATTTGTAAAATTTCCGCAGAGAAAAATATCAATGTTTATTTGTTGGGTTCTGGAAATGATGAAGTTGTGAAAAAAACCGCAGAAAATTTGCAAATACAAATTCCGGGTTTGGAAATCACCGGTTATAATAAAGGAATTCAAATCAATTCAATATTATCCTATGATAAGGAAGAAAATGAAAGGACAATTCAAAGTATAAATGAATCAAAGGCAGGTATTCTCTTTGTCGCTTTCGGAATGAATAAACAAGAACGATGGATATCGGAAAATTTGAGTAAAATGCCAAACATTAAAATAGCGATGGGGGTAGGGGGGTCATTTGATTATCTTTCCGGAACTGTGCGTCGCGCCCCTTGTTTTTTACGCAAAATCGGTTTAGAATGGTTGTATCGTCTCATAAAACAACCGAGTCGTATTCAAAGAATTTGGAATGCGATCACGATATTTCCTTATATTGTTATAAAAAATAAATTTATAAAATAATTATGATAAAAACTAGATTTGCTCCAAGCCCGACAGGTTATTTGCATGTGGGAGGTTTAAGAACAGCCCTATATTCGTATCTATTTGCTAAAAAAAATGAGGGTAAATTTGTTTTGCGTATTGAAGATACGGACAGAGAAAGATATGTCGCCGACGGTATCGCCAATATTTTGAAATCTCTTTATTGGGCTGGTGTTATTCCCGATGAAGGTGTGCAAAGAAAAGAAAACGGAGATATTTATCAGACAGGAGATTGCGGAGGCTCTTATATACAATCGGAACGTTTGGAAATTTACAAAAAACACATAGATGAATTGGTTGAAAAAGGCCATGCTTATTATTGTTTTTGTACCGGAGAAAGGTTGGAAGAATTGCGTCAATTTCAACAGCTGAATAAATTACCTACAGGCTATGATAGACATTGTCGCGATATTTCTATAGAAGAGGCCAAAAAAAGAATCGCGGCCGGAGAAAAATACGTGGTTCGTATGAAAATGCCGTTAACGGGGGAAACTGTGTTTTTTGACGAAGTTAAAGGGGAAGTTAGAATAAAAAACGAATTAGTGGATGATCAAGTTTTATTGAAATCCGACGGATTTCCCACTTATCATTTAGCGGTAGTGGTGGATGATCATTATATGGGAATAACCCATATTATTCGCGGTGATGAATGGATAAGTAGTGTTCCAAAACATATTAATCTTTATAAAATGTTCGGCTGGGAAGCTCCGAAAATGGCTCATTTGCCACTACTTCTTAATTCTGACAAAAGTAAACTTAGCAAACGTCAAGGTGATGTTTCTGTGGAAGATTATCGTAAAAAAGGTTATTTACCGGAAGCAATGATTAATTTTGTCGTATTTTTGGGTTGGAATCCGGGCGACGAACGAGAAATATTTACATTGGAAGAATTAACAAAAGAATTTTCTTTGGAAAAAATAGGTAAGTCAGGTGCGGTTTTCAATCTGGAAAAATTGGATTGGTACAATTCACAATATATTTCCAAACTTAATGAAAAAGAATTGGTTAATTTGACCGTTCCTTTTATCTTGTCTTCCGGTGTAATGACGGAAAAACAGTTGTCTGGTAAAGAAGAATGGTTGGTGAAAGCTTTGAATTTGGAAAAAGGCAGAGTAAATACTTTGGTTGAATTGGCACAAAGTATAGGATTTTTGTTGCAAGTCCCGGATTATCAAAAAGAGCTTTTAGTCTGGAAAAAAGGTAGTTTGGAAGAAGTCAAGAAAGTATTACCTGAATTGAAAGAATTATTGAACAATTTTAGTGTTCAAGAATTTGAATCTAAAAATTTACAAGAAAAGATAGGGGAGTGGATAACAGAAAAAGGTTATAGCAACGGCAGTGTGCTCTGGCCAATGCGTGTGGCTTTGTCGGGAATGGAAAAATCTCCGCCACCGTTTGAAATCGCCGAAGTTTTGGGAAAAGAAGAAACTGTTAGTAGAATTGAATTGGCAATAGCCAAAATGTAGTTTTATAAAAATAATTTCTAACAAAAAATACCTTGCCAAAAGCGGGTATTTTTTGTTCTTCGCACAAATTCCAAAATATGTTATAATATTGTCATGCCTAAAAGTTTAAAATTATTTATAGTTTGTTTTATCGCGACATTGTTTTTGGCGCCGATTTTTGTTTATTCGCAAACCGCCAATTTGGCCAGCAATAAGGATGAAATAGAATCTTTAAATAAAGAGATTAGTGCCCGCAAAGATAAAATCAAACAACTGGAAGATACCATAAGTGTTTATAAGAAAAATATCAGTCAGAAACAAACCGAAGCCGTATCTTTGAAAAACCAGCTTAGTATTTTGGAGAATAAAATCAAGCAAACCGAAGCTGAAATCAAAATGATTCAATTGAAAATCGATGAAACCAAGTTGGAGATAGAGGCTTTACAATTGTCTATTGAAGATAAACAAAAAGCCATGGATAGACAAAAAGTCATCATTTCTCAGATTATACGCAATATCCACGCCAATGATCAGAAAAATTATTTGGAAATACTGCTTACTAACGATACTTTTGCCGATTTCTACAATCAAGTCCAATACCTTGAAAGTATTTATGTGGATTTAGGAAGGTCGGTCAAGAATTTGCGCGTAACTGCGGAAGATCTGGCTGATAAAAAATCTCAAGTGGAAGCCAAAAAGAAAATTTATGAAGAACAGAAATTTGCTTTAGAAAATAAAAAACTTGATTTCAAAGAACAATCCGGAGATAAACAAGATCTTTTGGCCGAAACCAGAGCTTCGGAAATGAAATATCAAACTTTGCTTGAAAGTTTGAAAAGACAATATCAAGTAATAGAAGGGGAAGTTCGATCTTACGAAGAACAGGTGCGCAAAAAACTTGCTGAACAGGAAAAATTCAAAAATTTGAGCGGATCCGGAGAATTAAGTTGGCCAGTTCCTTCGCATTATATTACCGCGTCTTTTCATGATTCTACCTATTCTTTCAGAAATGTTTTTGAACATAATGCTATAGATATCCGCGCTTCTCAAGGAACAGCGGTTCGCGCCGCAACTGCGGGATATGTCGGGCGCACCAAAAGATGCACCTCTTCATCTTGTTATAGTTATGTTTTACTTATTCATACCGGAAACTTATCTACTGTATACGGTCATCTAAGCTCTATTTCCGTTAATGAAGATGATTTTGTAAACAGGGGTGATATCATAGGTTATTCCGGCGGTAAACCTGGCACTGTTGGCGCCGGACCTTTCACCACCGGCCCTCATTTGCACTTTGAAGTTCGTAAAAGCGGCATCCCGGTAGATCCTACGGGATATTTGAAAGATTAAAATATAAATAAAAAAACACCCTGTTTTATCAGGGCGTTTTTATTAGTCTTTCAATTAATCTTGGTATTGATACGAAAGAAGATTGTATTCATCGGTATTATAAACGCATACACCCTGGTCATGCCATAAAACAAATTCAACTACTCCAACATCCAACGCCATTTTACTGCAAATAGTACAATAAGGTTTGCCGGCTTTTTGAGAATTACCGTCTTTATCTAATCGAACAAAATACAATCTTGATCCGTTCAGTTCATTTGGATTATTTCTTAATGCATCCATAATTGCTCGTTGTTCAGCGTGGACGCAACAAGTTTTATCCGTAACCTTTTTATGGTAAGTATCTTTAGAAATAGAACATCTTTTTTGTTCAATTTTATTTTGGGGCGGATTATTGAATCCTTCGCCGATGATTTTATTGTCTTTTATTATTACACAACCGCAACGAGCACGTTCACAGGTTGAATAGAGAGCTATTTTAGCCGCTTTTTCAATATAATCCAGTGCTTGTTTTTCTTCTTGATCGGACAGAAATTTCATATTTATTTCTTCGCTCCACTATGAAAGCTTTTATAAACATTTTTTAATCCGGCGTTGGTTACGTGAGTATAGATTTGAGTAGTGGCAACATTGCTATGACCCAAGAGTTCCTGGACTGAACGTAAATCAGCGCCGTGGGAGAGTAAATCAGTGGCAAAACTGTGTCTCAGAGTATGTGGTGTGGCTTCTACCGGCAATCCGGCCATCATCGTATATTTACGCACGATACTTTCAACCGATCTGGGTGATAAACGTCTGGCATCCTCGTCTTTGGCAGCTTTGAAGTAATTGATAAACAGGGGAGGGAGCATATCTTTGCGTTCTTTGAGATATTTAGCCAACCATTCCAGGGATCTTTTGGAAAAATAAACCGTGCGCATCTTACCGCCTTTACCTATAATATTAAGTTCGGTAAAATCTGGAATTTTTCCAGCTATTAAATCATTAACATTAAACTGTTTTAGGTTAAGCGAAGTAAGCTCTGAGACACGCATACCAGTGGAGAAGAGTACTTCAAGGATGGTTCTATCGCGTAACCCTTCGGTATTTGAAGTGTCTGGCATGGATAGTAGTTTTTCTACCTGATCAAAACTCAAAAATTTAATTTGTTTGTCTTTATCAGTCAATTTTGGTAATTTTATTTTTTCCGACGGTAATGTGACAATGTCTTTGTCTGTCAGATATTTCAGGAAATTTCGTAAAGCTCGAAGATAATAGCTCTGAGAAGTCTTTTTGAGATAGGCGCCCTTGTAGTCCTGTTTACGAGATAAAAAGAGGCGGTAACTCCAAATATGTTCAGGTGTCAATTCGTGTGGTAAGAGATTGTTTAATTTGGATTTATCAAGCCATTCAATAAAAACTTTTAAAAAATTGTGATAGTTTTTGGAGGATACGGGAGAAAGACCTTTTTCTACCTCACAGTATTCCAAAAAGGTTGGGATATGCTTTATTAGCGATGTATTTGATTTTTGCATAGTCTTTACTTCGGTTATCCTCTGTTATACGAAGTTAGGTATATTATTTCACATTGTTTAAAATCTTGCAAATCACCGCTTCTCTTACTTCCAAGTCACTCTATCTCCAAAGCGAACATCTATATATTCTTTGATTTGAGATATGCTTTCTTTACTTTCAATAACAGCTTTGATTTTTATAATTTGCGATTGGATATTTTCCGGAGATAATTTTAAATGCCATTTCTTATCTTTGAAATAAGCTTCAAAGCCGGTCCATTGATTGAGCTGTCCCAGAAAATATTCCGGAGATCCTATCCCCTCCTTGATTAAAGCTTCATGCCAATCAATGATGTTTTTGAGAAAAGCTTCGGAAACGACATTTTTATTGACTAAAGATAGTTTTTTTTCTTCGTCAATGCAAAACAGTGGTAAATTTTGATATTCTTTATCTATTTTTTGTCTTGTCGGTTTGAATATTTCTTCAGCTACCGGCATGCTCGATGTGGTTGATGTCGGTCCGTTAACTTCATTTTGAACGGTTCCTGTGGTAAAAATACTTGTGCTAGTAAATTCTTTTTCCCAAAAAATCTTTATTACACCACCATCGCTGTCTAGTAGATAATAACCTCGTTGCGTGCACAAAACCATACTGTGACTCTTCTCTATCACATCAATCTGTAATTTATCGGGAAAAATCTTGGTCACTTTGACATCGCTTAAATCAAAATTATTTTTTATACCTATAACGATCTCTTCCGCGTCAGTGACAAAATAATTATTTCTATGCCAATATTTACCGGATTTGATGAAATTGTCGTAGACATAGGTTTTTAAAGTCGCCTCATTCGTTGTTTTTATGCCTGAATAATAAATATTTTCAATATCAAAATAAGGTAAATAAAAAATAAGCCAAAACCACGCGGCTAAAAAGAAAAAAATGAAAAAACCGAAGAAAAACTTTTTATAATTAATCTTTTTTTTCGGCTCTTTGCGAAAAGGATTGTTACCAACGATAAAATTAACCGATTCGACGGGGGTCGCAGCTTCAAAACTTTTGATTTGTTTAATCGCCGGTTTTTTGGGAAAAGAAAAAATCGGACGTTTTTCTTCGTCGTATCTGTATTTTTTAAAATCAAGATACGGTCTTTTTCCTCCCGAAGTCATAAATTATATTTTTTTGAATCCGCAATATTTTTGGAGAGCTTTCGGCACTTCTATAGTTCCGTCCGCTTGTTGATGATTTTCCGCTATAACTATCGGAAAACGACTTAGTACTACGGCAGTGCCGTTTAACGTGTGTACAAAGGCGTTGGAACCGTCATCTTTTTTATATTTGATATTCAATCGTCTGGCTTGATAATCGGTACAGTTGGAACAAGATGTCAGTTCTCCATAACCACCTTGATGTTTATCGTCGCCTTTCATAATCATATACCCTTCTATATCAAATTTGCGATAAGCGGGACCGCCCAAATCGGCACTGGCAATATCTATGACTTGATACGGAATTTCCAATCCGTCCATAATTTCTTTTTCTACTTTCAAAATTTCTGCATGATATTTTTCACTGTCTTCCGGTTTACAAAAGACAAACATTTCCAATTTGGTGAATTGATGAACGCGATAAAGTCCTTTGCTGGTTTTACCATAAGCTCCGGCCTCGGTGCGAAAACAATGAGATAAAGCGATGTATTTTTTCGGTCCGTCTTTCAAATCCAAAATTTCGTTGGAATGATATCCTCCGACGGTAATTTCCGCCGTGCCTATCAAACTCAAATCAGAATTTTCTATGGAATAAATCTGAGTTTCTTCCCCGCTTCTCGGATTGAAACCTATACCTTGCAAAATTTCATTTTTGGCCATGTCCGGGGTTTCCAATAAAACAAAGCTGTGTTTCACGGCAATATCCATACCATAATTCAATAACGCTTGATTCAGGCGAACCAGATTATTTTTTAAAAAATAAAATTTAGCCCCGCTGGTTTTGGTGGCTCTTTCAAAATCTATCAAATCATTTTTGATCATCAATTCTTCGTGATCAAGCGGTTTGAAAGAAAAATCTTTCGGTTCGAAATTTTTATAAACTATTTTGAAATCAGCTTCTTCACCAATCGGAGATTCCGGATGAGTCAAATTGGGAATTTTCATCATTTCTTCCAAATATCTTTTTTCCACTTCTCCTAATTCTTTTTCAATTTTTGCGATATTATCCCCCACCTCGCGCATTTTCGCGATTTCTTCATCCGTAGGTTTGCCTTTGGATTTTGCGTTGCGTAAACCGCGTAATTCCTCCGCTTGTTTCAATAAATTTTTTCTTGCTTCGTCAAGAGATAAAACCAAATCAATATCGGCTTTGGCACGACGGTCAAGACAATTTTGTTTTACCAATTCTTTATTTTCGCGAATGAATTTAATGTCTAACATATTTTAAAAATTATTTTTCTTCAGGTTTTAAAGTGGGAAATAAAATCACTTCTTTGAGATTGTCGGTGTTCATCAGGAGTTTTACCAAACGATCAATTCCCATACCAAGTCCGGCAGTCGGCGGCATACCGTGTTTGAGCGCGGTGATAAAATCTGCATCATATCGCATACCTTCATCATCCCCTGCTGTACGAAGTTTTTCTTGTTCTTTGAAACGAGCTTCTTGATCAAGCGGATCATTAAGCTCGGAAAAAGCGTTACACAATTCATTACCACCGACACAAACCAATTGCATTCTTTCCGCATAATTTGGATTATCAGTTTTGCGTTTAGCCAAAGGAGATAGTTCTACCGGATGATCAATCATAAAAACAGGATTAATGATTTTCGGTCTGGCGTAAGTTTTATAAATTTCATCAATCAATTTTCCTCGGCCGGTATTTTTATCTATCCCTTCCACTTTGAGTTCAACGGCTTTTTTGAAAAGAGAGGCTTGATCCGGATAATCCTCGATATCTATTTTGACGTATTGTTTAATGATTTCCCTCATGGTTAAACGTGAATAAGGCGGAGTAAAATCCACTTCTTGCTCCCCAATAGTCATCTTGAGCGGTAAATTCATCGCTTTAATAAGTCTCGGCAATAAATCTTCCATCAATTTCATCAAATCTTGATAGTTGGCATAAGCCCAATAAAATTCTATTTGTGTAAATTCCGGATTATGGTTGTTGTCTATACCTTCATTGCGAAAACATTTGGCGATTTCATAAACTTTTTCAAAACCACCGACAATCAATCTTTTTAAATAAAGTTCCGGAGCGATACGTAAATATAAATCCGCTCCGAGCGCATTATGATGTGTAGTAAAAGGTTTGGCGTTGGCTCCTCCGTAAAGTGATTGCAAAATCGGAGTTTCCACTTCATAAAAACCCAATTCATTGAAATAATTACGTAATTCTTTGACCAGCAAACTGCGAGCAATCGCAATCTTCATGGATTCTTCATTAGCCAATAAATCCAAATAACGTTGTCTGTAGCGCACTTCAATATCGTTTAATCCGTGAAATTTTTCCGGCATCGGCAATAAAGCTTTGGTTAAAAGCCTGTATTCTTCAACTAAAACAGAAACCTCACCTTTGTGCGTGGTGAATATTTTCCCGGTTATTTCTAGAAAATCACCAATATCAAAATTTTTGGTAAAAAATTTAAATTTTTCTTTACCCAAATCTTTTTCCGATATGGCCAATTGAATTTTATCGCTAAAATCTTTCAAATGAGCGAAACACAATTTCCCCATTTCACGTCTGCCGACTAAACGACCGACCAATGTAACAGTACTATCCATAGGCAAAGCTCTGGCCTCTGCGATAGAATGAGACATTTTACATGAACTCGGATAAGGATTTATGCCTTGTTGCTGTAGTTCTTCAAGTCGGCCTGTTCGGACCGCTTCTTCGCTTAAATTTTTATCAGTCATATTGAAATTTTAATTATATTTTTATAATAAAATTATAGCTAAAATTGCCCAAAAAGTAAAGAATCCCGCCTGTTAAAGACGGGATTCCTGGTATTTCGTATTAAATAACCTCTTTTATCTCGTAATTTTGCAAACCCGCTGGTGTGCGAACTTCCACTTTATCGCCGGCTTTATGTCCCAAAAAAGCGTTTCCAAGCGGTGATTCATTGGAAATCTTGCCGTTTAGAGGGTCGGCTTCTTGAGCCCCGACAATTTGATAGGTTTTTTCCGTGTTATTTATTTTTATTTTTACCGTACTGCCTATTTCGATTTTTCCTCCGGTTTTTTCTTTTTCTATGATCTGAGCGTTGTTGATTATTGTGTCCAATTCCAAAAGACGACCTTGCGCCCAGGCCATTTCTTCTTTGGCTTGATGATATTCGGCATTTTCAGACAAATCACCCTGTTGTTTAGCCTCATTTATTTTGTTGGCTACAGCGGGAATTTGATTGTATTTGACATCATCATACTCTTTTTTCAGAGCTTCCAAACTTTCTTTGCTTAAATAGTGGATTTTGTCCGCCATATTTCTTTTTAAATTCAATTTTAGTAAAAAATAAGATTCCGAAAGTTTTCGGAATATGTTTATTTTATTGTACCTTTTTAATAAAACAGTGTCAAGAAAAAAAGGGCATCCGTTTGCGAATGCCCTTTGGAAAAACAGTCCGGGCGAGATATTATTCCGGGACAAATCCAGTCATACAGCCGTAGCGTTCATGATAATCGCCGTTTTTGGAAATTTCGTGGGCAATTCCTCCCAGGGTCATCCTGAGTCTGCCGCCCATTTCCTGCTGGAAATATATCGGCGAGTGGTTCCAGGAGTTGAGGCCCATCTCTCCGTCCAGATAATTTTCCCCGCAGCAGATATAATAGTTCAGAAAAAGAGTCGCGGGCTTTGTCAGTTCGGGAGTGGTGAGCATGGAAAGGCCACCCATGTAGAGCATAAGACCGAACTCGTTGTCGGCGAATTTGTCTCTGGCCGATACGACGGAAATGTCACGATGCTTTCCACCCAGTTGTGCGGGCACGATGAGAACATCGCCTTTTTGCTGTTCGCACAGTTTCTTGTACATCTCCCTGGTTCTCTCGTTGACTCGGAGTTCGAGATTATGGAAGGAACAGCAACTGGCTTGCTTGGTTTCCTCCAACACGACATCGATCCGCTTTGCCGCGACGGAAGGCGAACCCGCGATTTTTTCCCATTTAGGGAAGACGAAGTAACCTTCGGCCAGCCCCAGCGGTCGGTCGAAGATATGGTTGTCGACGAATTTGAGTTCGGGGAAATATGTAAGAACCATTTCCAGCCTCTTCTTTCCCAATTCAACCTGCTGTTCGTGATCTTTGTTGACTATGGCCAAGTATTCGCGGTCATAGCCGAACTTCGTGCAGAACCGGTGTTTGAGTAAGGTATAGACAATTTCTTTCCGAACCTCCTCCTGGTTGCTAAGTAAAGCGCACAGATTTTCATCCATGAGCCGGCCGTCGAGATTCATCTTCGAAAGTTCCTCCCGGAAAAGATTTTCCAGGTTTTGAATGCTCTGGTTGTTCATGAGACACCTCTTTTTGGACTGTTTATAAAAAGAACTGTGTTATTTTGAAATAACCGTTGATTATAGCACAAAAATGGTAATTTGTCAATAGTTTAATGAGGGTTTGTACTAATATTAGCCAAAAAAAACACCCCGTAGTTTTATCGGGATGTTTAAATTTACCAATGAAGTTAAAAATTATATTATTTTATCCAAGTTTAATTATTTTGGAAACGGTAATAATTATGGCGCCTTTGGCTGGCATTCCCTTGTTTTCCGGCATTTCCTTAACAAATTCTTTCCATTTGCCGACGGAATAGTAATTGGCTTTACCGATAATTTTAAAGCCCTTCCAATTTTTATCCCAAACCGCCAAACAAACATTATTATTTTTCATTATATTGGCTTTTGTTTGTTTCATGTAATTGTCGGTAATCAAAACCTGATTTTTGGATACAACTTTAAGACAGGCCGTACCGATAACATTCGGCTTGCCAAATCTATTAACTGTTGCAAAAGCCACGGCGTTATTTTCAATGATTTTTTTAATGGGACTTATATTAATCATATTATTTATTTTCGTTTTTAATTTCTTCAAATCTCATGGACAAACAATTTTCCGGATCATTAATTCCAAGTTCACGCATAACATAAAATACAGAAATCAAAGCGTTCGCCGCGCGAGTATTTATTTTGTCTTTTTGATCATTTTCCACAGCCTGCCAAATTTTAGTAGCAGATTCTTGTAAACTTAAAATTGCAGTATCAATGTCTTTTTTGGTTGGGCCTAATATTTCTTCCGCTTTTTTAAATGATTCATTTAAAGTCATAACAATTATTTATTTTTTATTAATAAATTTAATCACTTTTTCCATTATTACTACACTTAATTCAACGCGTTTTTTAAGAGAGTGTTTTCCCGGAGTTTCCGTACACATACTATATGGCGTGCCTTCGCGAAACAATCTATCTTCAAAAGAACCATCTGCTCGATTAATTATTAATCCTCCGACAGATTTATCACCATAAATTTCTTTTGCCAAATTTATTGGAAAGTATTTTTTGGCAAGCTTGATAATATCACGATAAATTTTCTCCGGCTTTTTCTCAAAATTATACAGATAAAAAGATTTTTCTTCTACATCTTCATGTAAAGCGTGGAAAAAGCGTACCTTTTCATTTTTTAAGGCATTCAACAAAATTTTATTTTCTTCCGGCATTTTTTTACTGCAAAATAAAGCGTTCAGATTTTTTCTTTGCCAATTATGTCTTATGTTTTTGTCAAAGCCGGACGGATTGGCAACTGGAAAAATGATTAGTTTGTTTTTTAATTTTTCAACATTCAGTTTTTTCAAAAATTCCAAAACCGCCCAAGGTCCGGCGATTTCATATCCGTGAATTCCGGCGGAAAAACAAACAACTCTCCCCTTTTTAAGCGGATTGATAACGATTTTATAAATCGGATATTCTTTTTTAAATCCAACTCTACCGATTTCTATCAAATCAAGTTTTTTCCGTTTACAGACAGAGTTCAATTTTTTGAGATAAGTATTATAATAGGACATGGATATATTATAGCATTATTTCAAGTATTTTTGACCCCACCAACGTAAGAATTCGTTGGCTACCGGCATGGCGGCTGTAGAACCCTCTTTTCCCTCCTCTATAAGCACAGTAATGACGATTTTGGGGTTATTATATGGCGCAAAACCCGTAAACCAAGCGTGCGGATCGGCTTTTTTACTCCATTGAGCGGTTCCGGTTTTGCCAGCCGCCAAAAATGGCAAAGAATTCAACAATTTACAACTGCCGGTTTTCACGCATTCACGCATACCTTCACGAACAATATTGATATTATTTTCAGAGACAAATCCACTATTGATGACTTGTGTGGAAATTTCATAAGCTGTTTTTTCGGAAGTATCGACAACATATTTTGCCAGATGAGGTTTTATCACTTTACCTCCATTAGCAACCGCTCCGGTCCAAACTGCTACTTGCAACGGAGTCACCAATAAATCCCCTTGCCCGATAGCCAGATTGTATGTATCTCCGACATACCAGCGTTCATTTTTAGTTTCTTGTTTCCATTGTTTACTCGGAACAAAACCGGTATTTTCTCCTGGTAAATCTATGCCTGTGCTTTTTCCAAGATTAAACTCTTTCATATATTGAATAATCTTGTCCGCTCCCAAACCGGAGAAATTATTATACCCGCCGCCTACATAATAAAAGAAAGTATTTACCGACCAGGCTAGTGCTTTGACCACGTTGGTTATACCATGACCTCCGGCTTGCCAATCTTTGAAAAACCAATTTCCGACTTCCAATCCTCCGGTAGAAAGAAAAGCCGTAGTGCGAGAAACTACATGTTCTTGCAAAGCTGCGGCCGCTACCACCAATTTGGCGGTTGAACCGGAAGGATAAGCGCCGCCGATAGCGCGATTAAACAAAGGTTTGTTTTTGTCATAAAGATATTGACGATATCGTTCTGTGGAAATACCGCCGGAGAAATCATTATTATCAAAAGACGGTAAAGAAACCATAGCCAAAATTTCTCCAGTCTCCGGATTCATAGCTATAGCTGATCCTTTACTTTTACCTATTTTCTTTAATTGTGCGCTTAATAATTTTTCCAATTTAACTTGAGCCTGCGCATCAAGCGATAAAACCAGATTTTTTCCCGGAGTCGGCGGTTCTTCGGCTAAAACATTTTGCTCTTTACCCAAAGCGTCCACTTCCACTTTTTTCTTCCCATAAACTCCGCGCAAGACTTCTTCGTAAGTTTTTTCAATGCCCGCTTTCCCCAAATTATCCGTAGTTAAATAACCTTTGCTTTTAAGTCGCGTCAAATCATCATCATTGAGTTTACCCAAATATCCGAGTAAATGAGATAAACTCAAAGTTCCTTCTTTTTCGGCAGGATCACGATTCAAATAAAGTCTTTTTGTGCCTTTCTCTATCAGAATTCCCGGTAAATCGGCGTTTTCAATATAGAGCTTGAGAGCTGTTTCATAATCAAGATTTTCTTTTATTACCAAAGATTCATAACTGTATGAACCATATTTTTCCAAAAGACGTTCTATTTCTTCTTGTTTAACTCCCGTCATAAAAGATAATCGCTCCATGGTTTTTTTTGCCAATTCTTTATCTTTGGGAAAATCTTGAGGAACTATGGAAAGAGAAAAACTGGGGATATTTTGCACTAATTGTGTTTGAAAACGATCATAGATAATACCGCGTTCCGCCGGAATAGGACGAATACGAGCGCGATTATTCTCCGCAAGCAAGCGGTATTCTTCACCTTTGACAGCTTGTAAAAATAAAACTCGGGAAACTAAAATTAAAACACCAAAAACAATCGCCAGAAAAAAATAAAATATTTTTTTGGCGTTTAACGAGGGGCCGAGGTGATCTTTGGTAGCGGAAAAAATTCTTTGTTTTCCGGTTTGTTGTTCAAAACTGAAAGATTCTTCCACCCAAGTTTGACGATATTTACCACTGAGATCACCTTCGCTTTTATCAAAAAATTCAAAAACTTCTTTACTCATATTTTCCCAAATATTTCGGGTTTAATTTTTTTATGATGCGCGACAGCAACAGGTAAACCAACATGACAAAAAGCGCGGTCAGAGCCATCTCATAGGCATAATCCGCGGCTGTACGCGAAGTATATAAAAAATTTCTTTTGAAAAAAAAGTTAAAAATAGAATTTAATCCCAAAAAATAAATCCTATAAATGAACATACTTATCGCGGCGGCCAAAGTAACGATATAAAAACTGCGATTGGTCAAAAAATAAGTTAAAAGCCAAGAAGTGGATAAAATACAAAAATAAAGAGATAACATCGTCACACCAAAAGAAGCGGAAACAAAAAGTTCCAAAAAAAGGCCGAGAATCAGAGCATACCATAGCGCCTGAGCGTTTTCATCGGTTAATAAATAAATAAAAAGAAAAGCAAAAATCAAATTAATATGTTCAAAAGGATAAGGCAATACATTGTTTACCCAAATATGCGCGATAAAAATTCCGGCCAACAATACAGCTTTAAACAAAAAAGACATTATCAACTTAAACATAATTATTGCGTTAAGATGATACTAATATAAACAAAACGATTATAATCGGCGCTCGGAGTCAATATGGCTTGTTGAAAAGGTTGGTAAGCTTCGTTTTCTATGGCCGCCACTTTTCCGATGAGTAAACCTCGGGGCGTATCTTCCTCCAACCCGGAAGTAACCACCAAATCACCTATTTGCACCACTTCGTTGCGAGGAATAAAGTTCATTTTTACCGACAAACCATAACCACCTTCGACCACGCCCAAACTTTTTTCACGATTGATGATGGTTGAGGCTACTTTACTTTGATTGTCGCTAAGCAACCGAATTATAGATATATCTTTTTCGGTTTTAATAACTTTTCCCACCAACACACCCTCGTCCACCACCGCCGGATCCCCCACTTTTATCCCTTCATTTTCTCCCCTGTCAATAATGATGGTTTTTTCCGTTCCTTCCAAATTATTACCTATAACTTTGGTCAACACGACGTTGTAATGTGTTTTATCTTTAAATCCCAGTTGTTTTTTTAATTCACTATTCTCTTCTTCCAATAATTTCAGCTTTGCTTCGTTCTCGTCTTTTTTTTGCAAAGATAATTGTGCGGCGCGATAAGCATTGAAAAATTGTTCACGATTTTGAAAAAATTCATAATCGTCTTTTATTTTGACACTGAAATCGCCACTTTGTCTGATAAACGGCACAAATAATTGACGTAATACTTTTTTTCCGAAATCAAACCAGCCAAGATAATTAAAAAAAACGAGGAATAAAATTATTCCCCCGATCAAAATAGTCGTTTTTTGCCAATTACTTTTACGCATAATTTTAATCTATATTGTCTTGAGTCGGAAATACCGCCACGTTTTGCAACAATTCTTCATCATCGAGCAACATACCGCAACCGCGTACCACGGCCGTTAGCGGATCATCAGCCACACGCACCGGCAATTCCGTGGCTCGAGAAACCAACTGGTCAATACCTCGCAACAAAGCTCCACCTCCGGTAAGCAAAATCCCTCGCTCATGAATATCAGCAATAAGTTCCGGCGGGGTTATTTCCACCGTTGCTTTTATATCGTCTATAATAGCTTTGAGCGAACGAGAAAGAGCTTCACGCACCTGTTTGTCGTTGATGATAACTTCTTTAGGCAACCCGGTGACCATATCGCGACCGCGCATAGGAAATTCCATTCTTTCAGGCAATTCTACAGCCGAACCGATTTTAATTTTAATTTCTTCGGCTTGTCTTTCACCGACCAATAAATTGAAATTATCACGAGCGTATTGCATGATATTTTGATTAAATTCATCGCCGGCTATTTTGATAGATTTGCTTTTGACTATACCCGACAAAGAAATAACCGCGATTTCAGTAGTTCCACCGCCGATATCAATGATGAAATTACCGACAGGATCTTTTACCGGCATACGAGAACCTATGGCCGCCAACATCGGTTCTTCCACGATAAAAACTTTGGAAGCTCCGGAATTTAAAACAGCATCGCTCACCGCTTTACGTTCCACTTCCGTCAAATCAAGCGGGGCGCCAATAACCACTTTCGGTCGCGCGACAAAACCCACACTACCGGCATTAATTTTTTCAATATAGTAAGTAATCATTTTTTCCGTAACTTCAAAATCGGAAATAATACCATTGGTCAGAGGTTTGGTGGTTAAAATATGAGGCGGAGTTTTTCCGATCATATCTTTGGCTTCGTTACCGACGGCCAAAATCTGTTCAGTCTTGGTGTTGACGGCTACCACACTGGGTTCATTAATCACAATTCCTCGCCCTTTGAAATAAAGCAAGGTGTTGGCGGTCCCTAAATCTATACCGATATCTTTTCTAAATTTGTTAAAAATTTTATCTAACATATTCTATTGTTGCATCTCCCCCTTGCTGAAAATTACCCCCTCAAAAATTAAGTAAAAGAAAATTATAAGTAAAAATGTTAACCAGTTGAGCAAATCCATATGCGCCAAATATAAGATTCCGGACACTAAACAAGAAAAAATCAATGCTTGGCGAAAAACTTTTTTGATTTGACGAAACACTATTTCATCTTCGCGATATTTTATCTTTTTCGCCAAAATAGCAAAAAAAGAAAAACCGCTAAAAATTCCCATAAATAAACTGGAATAAAAGAAAACCAAAGGCAAAGTAGCGTTAATTTCCGGATCAAAATTCATGACCACCAAAATACAAATCGTAATACAAAGTAAAGAGCCCAAACCTATGGAAAATAGATATTCTTTTAAGTTCATAGTAAATTGATTTTAACAGAAGAAAAGCCCTTTTGGCAAGCTAAACTATGGTTTTTATTCTGATAATCTTAGCTGAAGTATTTTTTTCTCTTATTTTAGCCAAAATTTCATTTTCATTAAGTCGTATTTCACTGGCTACGGTCGGACTTTGACACCAGATGTGTAAAATATCGTTTTTGATATAACGCGCTTGCAAAAAAGACATGGCTTCTTGACCGAAAATTTCACCCAATATTTTATTGGCTTCTTCAACAGTTAAAGAAGCATTGGCGCTGCGCAATACCGGCGTATCTTGAATTTTTTCTTTTAAAATAGAAAAAAGTGATTTCATATTATTCTCTGAATTCGCAAATATCTCGAAAATCGCAACGCGCGCAAGTAAATTTACTCGGCTCGGCTTCAAAATTACCGGAATTTATAGCATCGATAATTTCCGTGATTTTCTCTTTTATTTTTTCCAATTCTTTTTCCGTGCCGATAAAAGTCAGTTCGCTTTGATCGGACAAATAAAGATAGGTCAAAGCGTTCACTTCTCCGAGATTTTTAAATTCCGGCAAAGAGGATAACGCCAATTGATATATTAACAATTGATTTTTATCTTCGGTCTCCAGCTTTTCTTTTGGATTTCCGGTTTTATAATCCACGATTTTTAATTTTTTATCCGGTGTCATATCTATCCTGTCAATTCGTCCGGAAATCAGATACTTTCCCAATTTATATTTGAATCTTTGCTCCAAGGCTACCGGCACGGTCCATTTACCTTCGTTAACACGATAATAATCACGCAATATTTCTTTACCTCGCAAAAAATAATCTTCGCGTTGTTTGGCACTATTATACCAATCATCGATAAACGATTCTTCATACATTTTCAACAATTCTTCCAAAGTCGGAACCTTTATTTCACCGTCGATTTTCGAATTTTTTTCCGGTAAACCAAATAAACTTTCTTGTTTAGCGGAATTCAAGTCTTTGATGCGGATATAAAATTTTTGCAAAGTGGAATGCATACTTTGGCCGAAAGAAAATTGCGGACCGCCTTTAATCTGCAATTGCAAAATATTTTTCAATTTATATTGGTAAGGACAATCTTCATAAGAACTGATTTGAGAAAAAGAAAAACTTTTCGGTAAATCATAAATAAACTTACCTTTTTCTTCGTTGACTTTTTCCAATTTTGGTAAAGCGCTTGTGGATTTTTTCTTGTCATATTTACCGACCGTATATCCGAGCTCGTTCAAAAATCGACTGATTTTTTTATCACGAGATCCGCCGTAATTTTTTCCGGACAATAAATAAAGTTTTTCTTTGGCGCGAGTAATTGCCACATAAAACAACCTTCTTTCTTCTTGCAGATGATAATCCCCTTCGGGCATCTGTTCGTGAAGAAGAGGTATTGGCATATCTATACCTTCATTTCTTTTTCTAGTCGGAAATCTATCTTCCACCAAATTAACCACAAAAACATATTTGAATTCCAAACCTTTGGACATGTGTACAGTCATGATATTGACCGAATCCGGACTTTCTTGCGGTTGTTTGAGAACACCCAAATCTCCGGCATCCAGTACATCGGCAAAATGCGCGACAAAATCGGAAACTTTGGCTCCCGGAACCATTTTTTCGAAATTTTGCACGTAATCAAAATATTGCTTCAATTGATAAATTCGACGAATAACTTCTCTGTTTCCTTCTTGTTCGCCGCGCGCCAAAAATTTCAAATAACCGCTATTTTCCAAAAAATTATACAAAATTCTGGTGGGTTTTTCGCTTTTCTGTTGTTTCATCCCCTCGTGTAAAAAATCGAGGATTTCCGCAAAAATTTTCTCGCCTTCTTTACCGAGTCCGTATTCTTTGCCGCGTTTCAGAGCTTCGTAATAAGATACGGTTTTACGTTTGGCAAATAAAAGCATTTTTTGCAAATCATTTTCACTTACCTCCAAAAACGGCAAACGTAATATTCTATAAATTGCGGTATTTTCATGATAACCGTCTATAGCTTTGAAAAAATTATAACAATCCAAAACAACTTCTTGACGAAACAATCCGCTACTGCTCAAAAATTCGTAAGGGATGCCGAAATTTTGCAATAAATTTATAAAAGGGTCGGCATGAGAATTGGCACGCACCAAAATGGCAAAATCGTCCCAAGTGACATCTTTGTTTTTTTCTTTTATTTTCTTTATTTCATCAATGACAAATTTGGCTTCATCGTCCAGAGTTTCCAAATGAGCGTGAATAACTTCTCCTGTTTTTATCTCTCCGGAAGCGACGAGTCTTTTATCAATATTTAATTTTACTTCCAATCTATCCGGATTGTTATTTGCAACGCTTTTATAAGCAACATCGAGTATTTCTTGTCCGCTTCTATAATTTTCCGTCAAAACAACTTCCTTGCAATTTTTGAAATCTTCTTTAAAACGCAAAATATTACTCACATTGGCGCCACGGAAAGCGTAGATACTCTGATCATCGTCTCCGACCACGGTCAATTGCGCGCCACCTTCAACCAATATTTTGACCAATTCATATTGCGCGTAATTCACATCTTGAAATTCATCCACCAAAATATATTTGAATCGGCGATGAAATTGTTGCAAAATATTTTTTCTTTTTTTCAATAATTCCACGCTGTAATAAATCAAATCTCCGAAATCCAAAGCATTACTATCCAGCAAAAGACGATTGTAAACATGATAAGCGTTGGCCACCTCGCTCAATCGGGTTTTTTCTTCGATTTCAACGTTATCTTTATCCAATTTTAAATTTTCCGCGTATTCCAGATATTTTTCCGGAGTTATCAATTCATCTTTGCACTTGCTGAAATGTTTGATGAGTTCGTGAATATGACGCACCGGATTGCCCAAAGGACGATAATAATCCAGATTAAACTTGTCCAAATTTTTTTTCATCAATAACCAAGCGTCAGTTTCAGTCAAAATTTTGAACTGATTGGAAAGCCCGATATCCAAACCGTAGTTTTCCAAAATCTTTTCCGCAAAAGCGTGAAAAGTGGAAATTTGCATTTCCGTATAACCGATAGATAGCATCTCATCTAATCTCTCTTGCATTTCAGCCGCCGCTTTTTCATTGAAAGTCAAAGCTAAAATTTGTTCGGGAGTTGCCAATTTGTTTTCCAAAATGTGGGCTATTTTTTTGGTAATCACCGTAGTTTTGCCCGTACCGGCGCCAGCCACTATCATGAGCGGACCATCAACATATTCAATAGCTGTTTTTTGCGCTTTATTTAAAGTGTTTTTTGACATAAATTTATTAATTTTAGTGTCTTTATCATAACGTAAAAGAAGAAAAAAGACAACCCTGGCTAAAACAAAAAACAAAATAAAAAAAGACCTTGAGATCAAGGCCTTTGGTTGAATAAAAAACTATTCCATTTCCAGGCTATCACCGGGTTGGGTGGTTCCATGTTTACCGATAATTTCCGTCTCGTTTTTTTCTCTGCCAGTAGCGGTGTTTTCTTTGTTACCGCAACAGTTGCACCTGTAAAAAAGACGGATTATTCCGGCAATTAACTTTTCCTTGTCTTCTCCTGGTTTTCTCAACGAGAGATTGACAAGAACGGGATCCTCTTCATTTGGCGGAATGAAAGGATAATCTACTCTCGGAATTTCTCCAAAAAGCATCATGAACCCTCTTCCGCATTTTTTGCACTTTTCCACCGGGATTGTTGGGTCAATTCCTTTAAAATAATCGAAGCCATTCATTCTTTTTCCTCCATTATTTATTAAAAAATCGGGAATAATTTTATTTTTAAAGAACAGCTAATCATAGAACATAATAGCGGTTTTGTCAACTATATATAATAATATAATAAAAAACCCTTTCGCGCGAAAGGGTTAAAAAGAGCCTTGTTTTGCCTTGTATTTTTTGGTTTGAAAAAACCAGAAAATTTCCAGGCCGCCGCGACAGATAATCACCGGCGTTGTAACAATAACCAGAGATACGGCGATGACAAAAACTATCACACAACCGCCAACAATATCTCCGGTTAGAGAACAAAACTTTTCCATTTTTCCTCTTTCCTCCTGTTTATCAAAAGTTCTTTTAAAATATTAAAATAAATTATAAAAAAAGTAAAGGCGGTCTTCAGTTTACAGCGCGAACGCTGTTAAAGAAGAACCGCCTTTGGGCAAAAGCTACCCGCATGCTGTTTGGTGAAGATACTCCTCCTTCTCTTGCTCAAGTTGTCTTGCGGAAAAGATATTTCCGCATTGAGAATTCTGACATTGGTAGCCCCAACACCTAAATGAAAGGAACGGTTTTTTTTCCATTGTCAACCCTTTGGCGAAAAGGTGTTGAATTTCGCCCACCATGATGTTGACAACACTGCCTACACGGCTTTTTTTCAGTTGTCCGCCGCATAAAGGACAACTTTTGTTGTTTTCCGGCATTTTATCCTCCCCCGGAAAGTTGGTAAAGGGCCTATTTTGGCCTTTTTCCTTCTGTTTGTATTATAGTCAAAGGTTGATAATAAAGCAAATATTGACAAATCTTCTGTTTTATGCTATAATCATCTGTTGTTCTTTGTGTTTGCGATTGAGTAGGGGGCGACGGTTCTTTTCTCCGCGGTAAATCCGCCACATTATCGTCGCCGATTCGTTATCTGTGAAAACCGGGAGGCCATTCTCCCAGCGCAGCTCTCTTCTTGGGGGCCCGCTGGTTTGTCCGAAAGAATACGGTTTCTTTCGAGCCCTCCTGATGGCAAGTAGATGTGAACTCTGTTTACATGCGAAAACCAGGATCAACCCTATGCCATGGCAATCGAACAAACAAACGCAAAGATCAACACCTTGGCGCGTGACCGTACACGCGCCTTTATTAATCTTCAACATCCTTTACATTTACACCGGTTGAATGTATACTGCAGTCGTTCTTTATTATCAAACTTTCAATACGGAGCATATCATGAGAAATTTTTTCGAAAAATTCTTGGAAAAATTTTTCCAGAGAAGAAAAAAAGAAGTAGTAACGACAAGTCATTTTGTGTGTCCTTGGTGTCACAATCCGCTTGTCGAAGGCGAACCTGTTACTTTGTACGCGTTGTACAGAAAAACGGATATCGAAAAACTACCAAAAAACATTTGCGTAATCTGCGAGAAAAAAACCTTTCACCAAAAAGAAATCGAGATGACTAAAATCATCGGCTGTGCTTCTTTGAAGTGTTGGTCAAATAAGGAAGGAGTTCTTATTTACGGTTACCTGAAAAAAAACCAGGTAATTCCGGTAAGCACTCCTCCGAAAGAAAATCGTATTTTTTCTTTCAATTAACCCAAGACCCTGCGGGGTCTTTTTTTTACCCCGTGAAATAATTTTATTGTCATTCTGAGCGAAGCGAAGAACCTGCCTACCGGCAGGTAGGTCTGCAAAAAGTAATTATTTTACTTACAGATCCTTCACTGCGTTCAGGATGACATTTCTTGCAATCTTATAATGAATTGTTGTATAATTAACAGGTAATTTTCAACTAAACTTCATCCGCTTATGTCAAAAAATAACGTCTTAGTAAAACAAATTTGGGAAAACCCAAAAAAATTCTTGGACAAAGAAGTGCGCCTTTCCGGTTGGGTCCGCACTTCCCGTTCTTCCAAAACATTTGCCTTTATCGAATTTAACGACGGTTCATGTTACAAAAATATTCAAATCGTTTTAACCGATAAATTGCCAAATTTTTCCGAATTGGAAAATATTTATACCGGTTCATCTCTCATTGTTGAGGGTAAATTGGTGAAGTCCGAAGGTGAAAAACAAGCTTTTGAAGTTCAAGCCAAGAGTATTGAAATCGTCGGCGTCTCTGATTTGAGTAATCCCATCCAAACCAAACGTCATTCTTTTGAATTTTTACGCACTGTCCCCCACCTACGTCCGCGCACCAATACTTTTATGGCTACTTTCCGCGCGCGTTCCATAGTAGCGCAAGCTATCCATCGTTTTTTTGAAAACAAAGGTTTTACTTATATTCACACTCCGATAATCACGAGTAACGACGCTGAAGGCGCAGGTGAAATGTTTCGCGTCACTACACTTGACCTGAACAAACTTCCCAAAACCGCTGAAGGGAAAATCAATTATTCCGAAGAATTACTCGGAAAAGAAGCTTATCTTACCGTTTCCGGACAATTGGCCGTGGAATCAATGTGTTTTGCTTATCGTAATGTCTATACTTTCGGGCCGACATTTCGCGCGGAAAATAGCAATACCGCTCGTCACGCCAATGAATTTTGGATGATTGAACCGGAGATAGCTTTTGCCGATCTGTTTGATGATATGGATTTGGCCGAAGAATTTGTCAAATATCTTATCAAAGATTTATTAGAAAAAGCGCCGGATGAAATGAAATTTTTCAACGAATTCATCGAACCGGGATTGATAGAAAAATTGGAAAATATTCTAAAAGATGATTTTGCCAGAATTACTTATACGGAAGCGATTGAAATTCTCAAAAAAGCCAAAGTAAAATTTGAATACCCGGTAAAATGGGAAGATGGTTTGCAAAGCGAACATGAAAGATATCTTGCAGAAACCGTTTATAAAAAACCGGTATTTGTCTACAACTATCCGAAAGAAATAAAAGCGTTTTATATGCGCCTCAACGATGACGGCAAAACCGTGGCTGCCACTGACTTGCTCGTGCCGGGAATCGGTGAAATCATCGGCGGATCGCAACGTGAAGAACGTTTGGATATTTTAACGCAAAAATTAAAAGATCACGGCCTCAATCCGGATGATTATTCTTGGTATTTGGATTCTCGCAAATTCGGCACTTTCCCTCATACCGGATTCGGACTGGGCTTTGAACGCGCTATAATGTATTTCACAGGGATGAAAAACGTGCGTGATGTAATCACCTATCCGCGAACACCCAATAACATTATCTTTTAACACCCAATAATAAAGTATTAAAAAACTGTCCGTCTGAAGCGGACAGTTTTATATTGACAAAAACCGATAATTTTGGTATATTTATTAATCCGTTCTTTTGACAACAAAGTGTGTTTATCCACTTTTTAAAGAGGAAGGCCATGAACTGGAAGGAAGAAAGCGCAAAAACCATGAAAGAATTCGTTTCTTTTTTGGAAAAAACGGAAGAAACAAAACTTCCGGCTATCATCAGCTATCGAATCACCTGTGTCAAACGCAGAACGGCTCTGATGAGCCGACTGTTTTCACAAGGTGCCGACAACCATTACCTGGCCAAGAAACTGGTCAGTACGGTTTCCGATCTGGAAATCGCGCTTACCAAGACAGAAGAAGATTTCAAAAAAAATCCTCTCTTCTCGCATCTCTCCTGGTTCATTGACGCTTTCAATAGCATCCGTCTTTTTGAAGAGGAAAACATCAGTTACTTTTAAGGAGGGGTATTATGACCGAGACCATGAATTCCCGGGAATATCTCCTGGAAAAATTCTTCAACTGGCTTGATAAACTTCCTAAACCTATTAAATATCCTATTCTATTGCCGGTCGCTATTATTATGATAGTAATCGGCGCGACCGTTATCACCGCTTTATCCGAAGATAACGAAGAATAAAGTTCTTTTCCTTCCGTTCACAGCAATGTGAACGGATTTTTTTATTAAAAAACCGCTTCATCAGCGGTTTTTTAATTTCTGCAATCTTTGCTATCTCTGTAATTTCTGCAATTTATTTCGATTTCCACAGTCCATGTAAATTGCAATAAGCTCTGGCAAAACCATCATCAGTCAAACCGAATTCCGCTTCGGGCTTGTCTCCGGGTTTGAGATATTTTCTATCTACTTTTTCCGCTGTGACATATTCTATCCATTCAATATAATGTTCCTCAGTCATAGGATGTTCCACAGTGCCGACTTTGATTTTTATCTTTCCTTCCGAAATTTCAATCACCGGCACGTGTTTTTCCAAACTCGCGTCTATGGTATTTTCCTCCATCCAAAGCATCGGCTTGCCGCAGCAAACCAATTGTCCGGCACCTCCGTGTGTGACTTCGACAATATTGCCGCAAGTCGCACACTTATAAATTTCGTTTATTCTAGCCATAGTATTGGTGTCATTCTGAACGAAGTGAAGAATCTGCAACAGGCAAAATCTTTTCTTACAGATCCTTCGTTACACTCAGGATGACAGTTAAATTTAGTAGGTCTCTACAAATACTTCAAAATATCCTTGCGGATGGGAACAAGCCGGGCATTTATCCGGAGCTTCATCGCCTTCATGGATATATCCGCAATTGTTACATTTCCAACGTTTTGAATCTTCTTTTTTAAATACTTCGCCTTTTTCTAAATTTTCTAACAATTTTTGATAGCGAATAGCATGTTTTTCTTCTACTTCACCGACTTCTTTGAACATTTTGGCGATTTCCGTCTCTCCTTCTTCTATTGCTTCTTTTTCCATGCGCGGATACATTTCATTGGTTTCATAAAGTTCACCCTCAATAGCGTCTTTGAGATCATCTGGTAAATCTTTTACCATTCCCAGAGCTTTAGCCCAGAGTTTGGCATGTTCTTTTTCGTTATTAGCAGTTTCTTCAAAAATATTTGCAATTTGGATATAACCTGCTTTGCGAGCAACGGAAGAATAATAAGTATATTTATTTCTTGCTTTACTTTCTCCGCAAAAAGCTTCTTCCAAGTTTTTCTTTGTTTTTGGACCCATACTTTTTTAAAATTAGATAATTAAAAAATTTAAAGATTGAAAGATTAAACAACGAAACACAAAGTTGCAAAAGGAATCTTGCAATCTTGTAATCTTGTAATTTTTCAATCATCACCCTTACTTCATTGTAACTTTTTCCACGAAATCGTTCAATATTTTGTCAAACCCCGCACTCTGCATTTCCTTGTTATTTATCGCCACACTGGCGATGGTTTTCTTGCCGGACAGCTCTTCTATCGTTTTTACGGCAATCTCCGCTCCAGAGCCTCCCTGAGTGCAAAAAACAGCTATTTTCTTCATAACTTGTCCATATTTAACCATCAAACCTCTGATCGGAGAACAAATATTCCAACCCCAAACCGGAGTACCGACGATCACCAAATCATAGACGTTAAAATCCGATTTTATCGGGTTAATCGGTGCAGATATTTTTTGCATTGCTTCTTTTCCACATTTGAAATATCCGAGCACACCACGCCTGTCCGTCGGGTCTGTTATCTCCTCGATATCGGCGCCAAGTTTATTTTTCAACTCCTCCGCAACTTTTTTCGTCATCCCTGTTCGACTAAAATATACAATCAATATTTTCATAAATTTTTAATTTACAATTTACATTGAATTTTCAATCTCTGTAATTTTTGCAATTTTTGTAATCATTATTTAGTTAATTAGTACGATTGTTAAGTTAAGTACGCTAGCAAAACTTACCCAAAGTAAATAAGGAATAAGTAAATAACCCGCTGTTTTGTTGATTTTATAAAAGAAATAAATATTGGTAGCAATGGCAAACCATAAAAATACTATATCTATAAAAGCCAAAAGCGGATTATGAAGGCCGAAGAAAAAAATCGACCAAAAAACATTTAACGTCAATTGAACAAAATAAGCGGTAAAAGCCCATTGTCTAAAATGTTCCTTTTTGAATAATCTGGTAAACCAATTTCCTTGTTTATTCATCCAAATAAGAGCAAACGCCACACCCATCATGATGAAAAGTATCGTCCAAACCGGTCCGAATACCCAACTTGGCGGATTGAAACTCGGTTTAACCAACGTTGTATACCAACCTGGAATGCTCGGGGTGGTAAATAAAGAACCTATTCCACTGGCTAATAAAGGAATAGCAATGGCTATAAAATATTTAACAAATTTTGACATACAAAATTTATTTAAAGATTAAAAGATTTAAAGATTACAAATTTTTCGTTATTCTGAAGTTTTATTGAAGGGATTCTTCGTTTCACTCAGAATGACAGAATTATTATACCATTTTTAAAATAAAAAATAAAAAAACCGCCAATAAGGCGGCTTAATCTTTAAATCTTGTAATTTTGAAATTGGCTAATTTACTGATTTTTTAAAAAATCAGTAACAGCCGGATCGGTGATAACATGTCGTTTGAGAAGCGGTTGTTTGAGAACAAGTCCGGATAAATTGGAACAACGAGAAAGCGCAACATAGAGTTGTCCGTGCGCGAACGTTCCCCAACCGATATCCAGGATAGCTTTTTGAAAAGTTTTGCCTTGCGCTTTGTGAATAGTCACGGCCCAAGCGAGCTTGAGTGGATATTGAGTGTAAGTACCGACAATTTCGGTTTCCACTTTATTTTTTCCTTTATCCAAAAAATGTTTGTAATTGTGCCAAGTGTAAGGTAAAACTTCCACTATATCTCCCCCATCAAGTTCCACTGAAATTTTGGCGCCTTTTATTTCTCTACCAATATCAACCACTTTTCCCACAGTGCCGTTGACCCAACGACTTTCTTTGTCATTATTGAGCAACATTACTTGCGCGCCGACTTTGAGTTTGAGGAGATTTTCCGCCGGAATTACCCGATCTTCAAAATCACCTTCCATCTTACCTTTGAAAGTTCTTTCCGCATCCGGCAGTTTTCGTAAACGATTTTCATTTATTTGCGCGGCGAGCGCATTGGTAGCGGTAAGATAAATATAGAAATCATCTTCCGGACAGACAAAATTCGGATCAACGCGTTTATTGAGTAATTTCAAATCCTCTTCTTCAACCAAATTTTCTCGCACCCGATTGAGTAATTTTATAAATCCCCCGTCTTTTTGTCGGTAAATTTTATTTAGTTCTAATATCCTAAAAGTAAAATCATCACCAAGCAATCTTTTGTCGTTGAGAACTTTGGCGGAGAAAAAATACGGTGAAGCGTAATAATCGTTGAAATAATCTTTTTCATCATCAGTCACCACGGGCGGAAGTTGATATAGATCTCCCAAAAATATCATTCTGGTTCCGCCAAAAGGTTTTCGCGGATCTTTGCCGTTCAGTCGCATAAACTTATCAATACAATCCAAAAGATCGGCACGCACCATGGAAATCTCGTCTATTACCAATGCATCCAATTTACCATAAAGTGAATTGGCTCCGGCTTGTCCGTGCTTACGAACCATATTCGGGGTTATCCCCGGACGAAAACCAAAAAAAGAATGGATAGTTTGTCCGCGAACATTGAGCGCAGCCACGCCGGTTGGCGCCAACACGGCGATATTTTGTCCGGTTTTGGCGCGCCAATACTCAAGCAATGTGGATTTGCCCGTTCCGGCTTTACCGGTCAAAAAAATATGGTCGCGGCGATTTTCCAAAATATCCAGAGCTTCCGCAAATTCATCATTTATTTCAATATTAGAAAAACGATTTTTATCGTCTTTTTTTTCTGTAAATTTTTGTTCGTCGCTTTTTTTTCGTCTAATCGAATATTTGTGCATAACTTAATTTTTCATTTCACCTCTTTTGCATTCCGCTTTATATAATTTATCAAGCGCGCAGGTTGATCCGTCATCAAAAGTACAAACACCACCTTCGTTAGTCGTCGTATGTCCTCCTACCCAAGCGCAATATCTTTGTTCTTCAGTGTCATATCCCGTAGTTTTCATCCCGCCAAGCGGACATTCGCCTCGCATCAAAGCCCACTCTTCGCAAGCTCGATTATCATCAAAAAAACATAATCCATATTGTCCGACACCGTTTTCTTTGATTTCCAAAGTTCCGCCCTTTTCCGCGCAATTTACACTCGCCGGATTAGCCATGCCGACAGGTTGTTTTTGTCCTTCATCTACAAAATTACGATTACTGATTTTTTCCGGATAAAGTGTCAAAAAAACACTTGCCCCGGCCAAGACAATAACAATCCCGAGTAATAATGATAATTTTTTGGTCATAAAATTTTATTAATAAATTATTTTTTAATTTGATTAATCAATAAAATACCGACTCACCACTCCGATAATCACCAAAACCAATATTATTAATATAGTAAGTATCATAATTTATATATATTATCTTTTCTCTCCACCACCACAGCCCAACCGTGTTTTTTGGCGTGTTGGTATAGTTTATTATTGGGATTGAAACAAATAGGATTTTCTACCATTTGCAACAAAGTAATATCACCCTCGCTGTCCCCGACTCCGTAAGACCCTCTCAAAGTCAGGTTATTTCTTTCCACCGCGCGTTTCAAAACATTGGCTTTATCTTCTATCAAATCCAAAAACAAAACTTTGCCGGTAAGCTTACCATTTTTACCAACTTCATAATCTCGACCGTAAACTTTATCAAAACCCATTTTATAACCGAAATTTTGAACCAATTCTTTGGGAGATTGAGAAATAGCTAAAAGGAAAAATCCTTTCTTTTTCAATTCATACACCAAATCGCGAGTGTAACGATAAACTCGGTCTTTTTTGGCGTTTATCACCTTGTTTGCTACTTTAGCAAAAGCTTTATAATCCACGCCTTTGATATTTTTCATGAAAGCCACAACTACCGAATCAATATATTTTTCGTAGGTATCGCGACGATTGGACCAATTTTTATAAGGCTTCATATAAATATTTCTGACCTTAGTCGGAAATATTCCTTGTTCTATTAATTCTTCCGTCACTTCTATCAACAAACTGGAGCGAAATATCGTTCCGTCAATGTCAAAAATGGCAACACGACGAGGTTTGGTCATAATAAATAGTTTTATTTGAAGAAATTATAACATTTTTTGATTAAAAATAAAAGAGAAAAAATCAATGCATACAAGTAATAAAAAACCGTCGTGACATAAAGCCAAGACGGTTATAAAAATCCAAAAAACAAAATTTTATAGTTGGCGGCGGCAATAGCGGTTAAACCTTGCCAACCACCCTGTGCCTTCGGGGTCATTTTTGGTGATAAGGAGAAAAATTTTCTCCTTGATCCTCCCGATAAAATCAAGCTTATAGCCGGAATCTTCGTAGATCCACGGCATTGTGGCAAAAACAGATGTCGAATGTGCGACAATAACCTTAAAGCGTTCTAAATGCCAGTAGTCACTTATCAGGGTGATTTCTCCCCTGAAGCTCCCCTCTATGATTGATGCACGGTCAGCGCCACAACCGACAACTCCGGAAAAGGGAGAATATTTTTCTTTGAAACACGACCAGAGATGCCCGAATGAAAACTTTATATTCTCGTAGGTGTCGAGAGAATGATTCTCTGTAATAATACACTCTCTTTTCACCTCTTTCTGCAAAAGCCAGGTCTTCATCAGTCTGGCTGCAGAAACTGTCTGCACTTCGAGAGGATTGAAAATACCTCCCGAAAGAATAATCAGATCATACTCTCCCGTCTTAAAAAGAGCCAGGGCTCGTTCAAGACGCATCGTCGTTCTCACTGAAAGACGATTTTCTTTTTCAATCTGTTCAGCGGGGACAAAAATCACCCGCGTAACATTTCCTTCTCTCGGCATGAGCCACCTCCATGATATTTTGGATTTATAATAAAAAGAACACTAACTCGAGATTATAACATAAAATTTAACAAAAGTCAATCCTATTATAAAACCCGGCCTTTCAGCCGGGGTTTTAATATCCAGTATCCTCTTTATTATATTTTCTTTATATCCCTGACTATTTCCGGGAAATTTTCTTGACCAAAATGTCCTCTATCTTTGAACTCTACAAAACAAGCGCCGGGAAAAAGATCTTTGAATTTTTCAAAATCGGAGACAGGCACGACCTTATCGTCTTGACTCTGATAAAAAACCAGCCTCGGGGATTGTTTGATTAACAAACTCATATCTTGGCCAAAACGAAAATCATCGCCCAAATCGGTACGCATCCCCTTTTGTTGATATGGCGCGGAAACCAAAAAAGTCGCTTTGATTTTTTTCGGGAATTTATTTTCGGATAAATAACGCAATAAAAAACTCGCGCCAAGCGAATGACCGACCAACACAACTTCTCTATTCAAAAATGGGAACAATTTTTCAAACCAAATCTTCCATTCCTCAAAACGGGCATTGGATTTATTGGGCATGCTCGGCATTATTACTTGATAGTTTTTGCCAAGCATTTTGGGGAGACCATCTTTCCAACCTTTACGAAACATTTTCTCAAAATTGATTTTGATGTTTTTTAAATTGGAAAAATATTGTTTGTAACTGTTGAAACTATCTCCGCCGTGGATGACGATGATTTGTTTTTTCATATACAAACTTTATTTATTTTTCACTCTTTTGAAAACCTCACGCATAGAAAAATCTCCTTGACTATAATTCAAAACTAAAATCTGCGCGTCTTTGGAAAGTTCGTAACTATAGTCAACAGTACTACCTATCATGCCAGCATAACAAGTATTTGTTTTCACTGTCATTGCCATCACTTCATCCAAAATTTTCAAACCTCCGGTAGAGACGCAACTGGTTTTGGATTCATAACTATCTTTACTCAAAACAAGAGTTGCTTTAGCGCTATCTGCTTGCAATTCACCATTCATATAAGTAGCAATTTGTTCCCAAACACCAGAGTAAAGTTTAATTTTTAAATCATCAGACATTTTATCTGTTTCTTTTTCCCAATCTATTTCTAAATATTTTCCCAAAGCTGATTCATCTGACAATTCATACATCATTTGCGCGCCTTCTTCATCCCAATTTATTTCTTCCTTATTATTTTTACGAGCCAAATCTTCTTCCCACTCAGTTTGTTTATCTTGCCAAAAATTTTTATCTGCTATATCTTGCGCCATTTTATCGTGTTCTGCTTTCCAATCTATGAATTCTGAACCAGCATAGACTCCAGCACCAAGCAAAGCAGTAGCCCCAATAATAATTAAAATATTTTTTCCATTCATAAAATAAAAATTAATTTAAAAATTTTTTATAAATTTTATTTATTCCCCACACCAACAAAAAACTCAAACCTACATCAAATACCATACCTATCACCGGATTATTCAAGGCGATGGCTTGAAAAGGTTTTGGTGAAATAGGGTTAGCGGAAAAAGAAAACTCCCACCCGTCTTTTTTCAAATTCCAAAACCAATCGGTTTTTATCCTACTCGCCTCTTCATAAGTTTCTACGGTTTTATTCAAAGAAATAAAGGAAAAAGGCCAACCATAATATCTCGTCGCGCCGAACATACAACAGATGTCGGAATAGGAATAAAAAGAAAAAATAATAAATAAAAATACACTAGCAATGGTTATTTTTAGTTTATTATTAGACATATTTTAAATAAAACATCTAAACAAATTACTAATTTTTTCTTTAGTATATAGTTCCTTTTGGAAACTAAAAAATACCGAACGAATTTTATCCACATCACCAAGCTGATTAATAGCATCGGCAATCGCATGATATTTTAAATTCAACAACAAAGGTAATTTTTCTTCTTCCAACTCTTCCACGCCATTATCAATATATTTTTGCAAAACAAATTCTAAAAATTCTTTTTGTTCATTGTCTAATTTATCAAAAATGGTTTTCTTTGATTTTTCCACTCTTTGTTCTCTAGTGATCGGTTTAACTGAATATAAAAAGAAAGACAAAACATCAAATAAATCGCTATTTTCTGCATCAATCATTTTTTGCAATGTTTCCAATTCTTCTCTTCCATATCCTGCATCAGCTATTTTTTCTAATAATGCTTTACGAGTAATAGGGTTAGACCAAATTCTACGTAAATCGTCTTCATTTTTGAAAAATTCTGGCAATTTTTCATACATACTATTTAATAATTCTTGCAAAGTGATTGGTTTGCCATCTGCACTCCAAAAAGAAGTTGAGACCATGTGTTGAATTTCATGTTCTTTTCCATTTCTTAATTTAATAACCAATTTCTTTTTTGGTTCTTCGCCTTCTCCTTCTTCGCTAATCGGTTCGTATTTTGCTTTGGGCTCTTTTATTTTATCAACCTTCTTTTTAGTAGGTTTTTCTTCAATCACTTCTACAGGATCTCCGTCCCAAGCTGGATCAGAAAAATTTTTATAAGCATCTACAAAATCCAAAATAGTAAAAAATTCTTTTCCATCAAAAAGACGAGTTCCGCGTCCAATAATTTGTTTAAATTCAATCATGGAATTTACCGGTCGCATCAACACAATATTGCGAACATTGCGAGCATCCACACCAGTTGAGAGTTTTTGCGAAGTGGTCAAAATTGTTGGAATAGTTTTTTCATTATCTTGAAAATCACGTAAAAATTGATCTCCTCGCGCGCCATCATTGGCTGTTACACGAGCGCAATAATTTGGATCTTTATTTTCTTTCAATTGGTTGATCAAATCGCGAACAGCCGCAGCATGACTTTGAGTAGCACAAAACACAATGGTTTTTTCATTTTGATTTATTTCACTAAACATGATTTTTACACGTTTTGCTTCTCTTTCTTGAATTTCTATAATTCTATTAAAATCTTCTTCTTCATAAATTTTTCCTTCTTCAACTTCCCCTTCCACAATCTGATCTTCTACCGTATAAACATAGTCATCTAAGGTAGTTTTGATTCTTTTTACTTTAAACGGGGTTAAAAATCCATCGTTTACGCCTTCTTTGAGGGAATAAATATAAACTGGTTCCCCAAAATATCTATAGGTATCAACGTTGTCTCGTCTTTGTGGGGTAGCGGTTAAACCAAGTTGAACTGCTGGAGCAAAATATTCCATAATTCCTCGCCAATTACTTTCGTCATTTGCTCCACCACGATGGCACTCATCAATAATAATAAAATCAAAAAAGTCCGCTGGATAATCTCCATAATATGAAGTATTATTCGGACCACTCATGAAAGTTTGAAAAATTGTAAAAAAGATACTTCCACCAGTTGGCACTTTGCCCTTTTTACGAATATCAAGTGGATTAATTCGAACAAGCGCGTCTTCTTTAAAAGCAGAAAAAGCATTGTAAGCTTGGTCGGCCAAAATATTTCTATCAGCTAAAAACAAAATTCTCGGTCGGCGTTCGCCATTTCTTTGTAAATTCCAACGCGTTTGAAAAAGTTTCCAAGCAATTTGAAAAGCTACCGCGGTTTTACCCGTACCAGTTGCCATAGTCAAAAGAATTCTATTTTTACCTTCAGCCACAGCATTCAAAACATTGTTTATCGCAATCTCTTGATAATAACGACTACCATAATCTCCCTCGTTTGGCACAGTTGCAAATTTTTCTTTCCATTCATTTGATTTTGCATTTACTCTATTCCATAATTCGTCGGGGGTCGGAAAATCTCGCACTAATCCTTCTTTACCTGTTTTCATTGAAATTTCGTAAATTGCTTTGCCATTGGTGGAATAAGTAAAATCAATCTGTAATTTTTCCGCATAAGTTTTAGCTTGAGCTACACCCTCGCTAGCCGACAAACTTTCTTTTTTTGCTTCAATCACCGCAAGCTTTTGATTTTTATAAACCAAAATATAGTCGGCTATTTCCGGCTTTGTGCGTGTGCCACCTGTTTGAATACGTCCATCAGTAATTCGAAATTCACGTAAAATTTTTGAGCCCTCTATTTCTCCCCAACCACTAGCTTTCAGTTTGGGATCAATGAGTTCAGCTCGTGTTTCTGATTCATTCATACGATTACATTAAAAAATAATAATCCAAAGGTACATTGACTATTTTTTTATCTTGATCAATAACTAAAGGATTACTTGAAAAAACTATGCCATAATCTGAATCAATTCTTTCCATGCTATTTAAAATTTGTTTTCTGTCTTTTTTACCCAAACCAACTTCAATTATTATCTGTTTTTTATTAGCAATTTGCAAAATAAAATCTGCGCCATTCTGCGAACTATCATATCGTAAAGCGCCATCATTTTTAAGTATAAATTCTCTATATAAATGTGTACCTACAGAATCTTCCAAGAGCTTTCCTTTTCTTGTAGAAAAAGTATTTTCATTTCCAGATATTGAAAAAAATGACATACGCACAGCTGAAGACATAAAAAGATATTTTGCTGGTTTTTTTGCCACCGACATATTGGAACCATAAGCCGAAATTTTTATAATCAATTCTGCTTTTTCTAAAGCATCCAATAAACTCGCTATAGTTAGTCTATCAATACCTAATATTTCCTCTAATTTATTGATACTGGTCGTGTCATTTTCAGCAAGAATAAAAAGTAATCTTTTGACTTGTGATAACGTTTTAACATCAAAACCATTCAGCATCGGTAAATCTTTTTTAATAATTCCATCCAATAACAAAGAAATAGAATCATTAATAATAGTTTCGTTTGGAAGTTGTAAAGTAAATGGCAAAGATCCATATGCTAAAAATTTCTCCATATCTCTTCTATCCACCTTGCTCCAATAATTATTTACCAAACTTTGTAGTTTTGATAATTTATCATAAACCTCTACAGCATCTTTGGAAAAATAAACAGCATCCCATATATCTTTTTTTAATTGTTTTGTAGGAAAAACTTTGTCTTTAACCATTTCAAATTCCATAAAACACATCGGGGTCATTCTTTCAAATATAGCCCTACCTCTAGCTATATCTGGGGTTGATTGCAATACTACTGCTGAAGATCCTGTACAACAAAAGAATATTTTGGATGTTTTATCATGAAGTATTTTCAATGCTTTTGCCCAGGTTGGATCACTTTGCACTTCATCGAAAAAAATAACAACATTTTCTGATAAACTTTCCAAATCTTCACCTAAAATTTCTTCATATGCTTGCATAACTTCAGATATCCCAACATTAAAAAGATTTTTTACTTCATCTAATGACAGGAATAATGTTTTTACATTTTTTTTATTTACAATTAAATCACTACAAATTTGAGCCATCAAAGTAGTTTTACCTACACCTCGTAATCCAGGAATAATAATTAATCTGTTTTCTGAAATTTTACCTAAAAAATCATTGAGATATTTTTGAATTTTAACAAACAAAAAACGTTGAGGTAATTTACCTCCTTGGGTATTGTGAGTATATTTATATAACCTATCTTCAACTGTTCTTATTTGTTTTTGTAAATATTGTATTAATTCTTGATTCATATATTAGATTATACTAGTATGTTATATTACTAGTATATTACATTATATAAGTAATGTCAATACTGCTTTTTTTGGCTAATTATAGATAAATTGTTTACAATTCTCTTGTATAAAATTTCTTAAATAAGTCTAGTTATACCTATTTTATACTTTTTTTAAATATTCCCTCAATACTTCCAAAAATTCCCCTTCCTCAAATACCAATAAATTTTTCAAAGTATTTAATTCTATTACCTCTTGATTTTCTTGTCGCCAAATATACTTAATAATTCGATCTACTTTACTGTAATTTTCTTTATTTGTAATAATAAAAGCTAAAGATCCATTTGTAACTGCATTAATTATGCTACCAAAAATATGTTTTGCTGAACCACTAAACTCCACTTCGATCGCTAAATAACAACGAGAAAAACTATTCCATACCTTATCAAAATCATCTATATCATTATAATGCCTTTCAAACATCATTCTAGTAAAAGGATGTTTTTTCATCAAATCGCTCGGCATTTCTCCAACATCTAAATTAAAACGATTATTAAACGGGCCAATTGCAACATCTATACGTGGAGCATAAACCATTTTATTATGAGACAAGTCATTAAAAGTCACAGACGAATCCCATTCCTTTTTTACCAATTCAGCCGGAAAAATTTGTTTTAAAAGTTCTGCGATTTGATTTTGATATTCACTGGCTTTCATAATTCCCCGCTAAAAGCCTTTTTCAACACCGACTTTTTTAATTCCTCCAAATCCGCTAATTTTTGTTTATAAATTTCTTCCAGTTTTTTAGTTTGTTCCGAAAGCGCGTCAAGTTTGGCAACGATGGATTTTTGTTCGGATATTGATGGTATTGGGATTATAAAATCTAATACTTCATTCATGTTTGCCCTAGGCATTCGAGCTCCAGTCCAAGTGGCATTTATTTTTTTAACTATTTTTTTAGAAATAAGCCAAAAAAATAAAAACCCTCTATATAAATCTTTGCTGGGCTTTATAGGAAAAATCTCTGTTGAACAATGACCTTCAAAATCTGGAAGTAACACTTTATTTAAATAAGGTCTTAAACGGCCATATAAAACATGTTCTGGTGTAAAATGAAAAGTATTACTTTTTACTTTTTTTGAATCCAAAGAACCTAAAAATTTACCTGAATTTGATTCTATATCTTCAAGTCCAACATAGGGTAAATTACTTTTTTTATATGGTGTTTTATCATATCTACACACCTCGCCTAAAGTCTTTTCCTCCCAACCATTCCCCTTTTTCGCAAATACATTCTGTAAATACGATTCAAAAAGATCTTTTGAATTTTGAAGATTTTTTTCAGCGTTTTCTTTCGCTTCCGTAATATTTTCAAAAACTTCATCTAAAATTTTTACGATGCGATGTTGTTCGGGGAGGGGTGGAAGCGGAATTTCTAAATCTTCAAAATGTCTTCTTCTTAAAGACTTTGCAGTAGCTCCAACTGCAACCCTTTCAAAATATTTGTGTTCAAAAATTAAAAAATATTCTACAAATTTAACATTTGTATTTTTATTAAAATTTAACAAAGCATAAGCTCTTTGGTGTAAATTAAATTTTCCTGAATAATATCTAGGGAAAAATTCAGCACCTTCTCCTGGAATAATCAACGCTTCCGAATCAAACAAAAAATTATGACTCCTTTTAATTATTTTCGATCGATCAAAAAAAGCATATTGACCATCACTGACAGCATCGACTGTATTTGAATTGCCAGTTGTAATATCGCAAAGTTCACCAAGTTTTTTTGTTTGCCAATTATTTTTATCAGTAATAATATTTTTCATAAAAATATTAAGCCTTTGAGGCGGATATTTTCTTTCTACAATCAATTAAAAATATCCATTTGTCAACACAATCATCTATTCCTAATTTTTTGAATATTTTTTGCACCTTTTTAAATTCATCTTCATTAAAATATAAAATTACATAAACACCATTTGTTGTATTATTTGCTTCTTTATAAATATTTAACTGTTTTTGTAAATTATTTTCTAATTGAGGGTTTTTTGCAAGTTTTGTTTCTATAATAGTACAATCAGCGGATCCTTTTGAAACCTTAATATCCGACGAGCCTCTTCCGTTATTAACTTGTTTATCTATGGAAAAATCAGAAGAAGCGAAAACTAAATCAATCATTTTGTCTACATCTGGCTCTTTAAATTTTCTTAATTTTTTATCATCCCAAAATACAGTATACCCATCTCTTTTTTCCATTACATACTTAAATTTTTTAATTTTATCTATTGTTTCTAAAAATGAATTGTCTTTTATATTTGTTTTATAAAAACCTTCAATTTTTAAATTTTTAGTAATAGCTTTAATACCAAGATAGAACACTTGTTTCAAAAAGTCATTATCAACTAAACTAGCTTCAACCGCACCCTGCCCGTTTTCTTCTTTACATTTAATAAAATAATCGATTAATTCGGGATATTTCTTTGCCGTTTCTTTCATTGCATTTCTCGTATTTTTCTTCGATAAGTCTTTTTCAGGTTTACCATTTCTATTACGCTTATCAGGAATCAAAGAAAGAAAGTATTGGTTTATTTTATAACGCAAATCATCATTTGAAATATTACTTATAATTAAACCGTCATTATTTAAAAAATCATTAACTGAAATCCACCCTTCCTCTTTCACTAGAATATCTTTTGGTGTTAATAAAACATAGTTCGACTTATCATGCGGATTTATTGGAAGGACAGCTTCACCATCAACCCAATTACTTTTTTCGAAATCAAAAAATAATTTTGATATTCTAAATTTTGAAATGTATTTATTGTCTAAATTTTCAATGGCAAATTTTTCAGTATACTTTACTAAATAATGTTTTATCAAATTTAGTGTAAAATCACTTATTTTATCCGCTCCAATTCGCTCTCCAATAATACAAAGTTTTTCAATGTGTGTACTTTTTGTAATTTTATTTTTATTACCCTTAAAAATATTGATTAGATTTTCATTTAATTCATTAGCAAAATATGGTCCTAAACCGAGTCCTTTATTACCACTTTTTGAAAAACCAAGCCAAACTTCATTTACTTCTGGAAATGTATAAAATAAATTAGAAAAATTACCTTCGTCACTTTGTTTTTTTAAAAAGATTAAATAATTGACAATAGATTGGTGTAATTGTTGATAATCTTTATTTTTACTATAAAATATTAAAAATGGGTCAATAAAAGCTGGATTATCTGACAATAACGAGATATCAAGAGCGCCATAACTTTCTAATTTATTATGATCTACTTCAAAAAAATCAGAAAAATAAATTTTAATATCAGCATTAGTCATGTACTAAATTTTTGATTTTTTTAAATATTATTTTGTTTTCCTCGTCTATTTCTTCCATCTCCTCCAAAATCTCCTTCGGTTCTCTCAAAACATTTTCCTCTTTTTTATTCGGATTTTTAACTGATAAATCAAAAGTATTTTGATCAATTTTAGACACATCTAAACTCCAAGAGTTTTCACTGTCTGCTTTTGTTTTTTGCAATTTTACAAATTCCGCTAAGTCATTTTCGTTAAGTGGATTACCTTTGCCAAGATTTCGATCAAGGCTGAGTTGGTAATACCAAACATTTTTCGTTGGTTTTCCTTTTTCAAAAAATAAAACTATAGTTTTTACACCAGCGCCTTGAAAAGCGCCACCTGGTAAATCTAAAATCGTATGCAAATTACAATTTTCTAAAAGTAGTTTACGCAAACTAACCGAAGCATTGTCGGTATTGGAAAGAAAAGTATTTTTGATAACAATACCCGCTCGCCCACCGGCTTTGAGAATTTTGATAAAGTGTTGAAGAAAAAGAAAAGCAGTCTCACCTGTTTTGATGGGAAAGTTTTGTTGAATTTCTCGGCCAATACCTGCGCCAAATGGCGGATTGGCAAGGATAACATCAAACCTGTCTTTTTCTTGAATATCATTGATATTTTGCGCCAAGGTATTGGTATGAGTGATGTTTGGCGCTTCAATGCCATGCAAGATCATATTCATTGTGCCGATGATATAAGCCAGGGATTTTATTTCTTTGCCGTAAAAAGTTTTCTTTTGCAAAATTTCATCATTTTTTGTAGAACGATCTTTATTTTCAGATTTGAGATAATCAAAAGCTTCCACCAAAAAGCCGGCGCTGCCACATGCTCCGTCGTAAATTTTCTCTCCAATTTTCGGCGCGACAATTTTTACAATCGTGCGAATAAGCGGTCTTGGAGTGTAATATTCCCCACCATTACGTCCAGCATTGCCCATTTTGGCAATTTTGCTTTCATAAAGATGAGAAAGTTCGTGTTTTTCCGCATCAGTACGAAAATGTAGCGCGTCCACTATTTCCAAAATTTCACGAAGTCTGTGACCGCTCTCTATTCTATTTTTTAATTCACTAAAAATTTCCCCAATTTTATATTCAATCGTATCCGGACTTGATGCATCTGCTCTAAATTTTTTAAGATAAGGAAATAATTTACCATTAACAAAATCTTTCAAATCATCCCCTGACAAAGCAGTGTTGTGATCAATTTTGCCATCTTTATTTTTTGGCATCGCCCATTTTTCCCAACGATATTGAGGGTCAATAATATATTCATATTTTTTACCTGCCAATTTTGCCGAGGTTTCTCTATCTTTTTCCAAATCATCCAAATATTTCAAAAATAAAATCCATGAGGTTTGTTCAATATAATCAAGTTCAGTAGCACAACCAGAATCTTGGTGAAGAATATCGTCTATATTTTTTAATGATTGTTCAAACATAATTTTTATTAAATAAGATGACTATATTTTACTCCAATTCTTCTTCTTTTGCAATAAATAATTTTTCGCTAAAACCAGCTAAATAAAAGATAAAAAAATCCGCCACTGAGGACGGAAAAAATGTTAAATGGATTTGCTTTTTAACAAGACATCAAGGAATCTTTCAATTTCTTTCTCCAGCGAACTTATAATAGTGTTACCGCGGAGACCGATTTTCAAAATCCTCAAGACTTCCTGATAATACCAAATCTGATTTTTGACCGAGGAATTAAACTTTTCCCAAGTTTTCTCCCCTGTCTCTAAATACCAAGCTGTAACAGATCTCAGGTTGTTAATCTTGTCCGCGGCACAAATGAGCATTGCTCCCGAGCCGTGTTTCTGCAGATTTTCCAGATATCCCTTTTTCCTCTTCATCCAAGAAGCCCGCTTGTCCGTTTTGGCATTGGGATCCTTATCTTCGGATACTGCTTTGACGAGATTGGCCACTTCCGGACCAAAGTCTCTCAACAAGTCATAGTAAGTGTACCCTTTGACATCTTCCAGAACATCATGCAGAAGTCCGGCGGCGATGACTTCGGGTTTACCTGTGTATTGACTCAAAATGCACGCTACTGAAAAACAGTGACTGACATAAGGCAAAGTTTCGTCATTCTTGCGATTTTGTCCGTTGTGCAATCTGGCGGACATGTCAATCGCTTTTTGAACCAAAGGTGTGAAATTCATGATACACTCCCATATAATCCGTTAATAATTTTATAAAGAACCCGCTTAAACCATAACAGGCTTGGAGAAAAAAAGCAAGGATTTATATTAGATAAAATGATATAAAAAAAGCGGAGCCAAAAGCCCCGCTGTGAAAAGGTTTATTATCCCTATCTGTTGGCATATCTTTGCCTTTCAATCTGATCGCCATATTCCTCTATTCTGGAATCGGTGTTGGAGGCGTAATGCCTTACCAACGCAAAAGCGATCATGAAACCGGCAATAATTGCTACAATAACCAGGATTATCAAGAGAATGAATAATTTATCTTTCCCTTTTCCCCCTTTGGAATCCAAAGCCTTGCCAAACAATTCGCCAACATTTCCAAACGCTCCGCCAAGGTTATTGGCTGCGCTGACCATGTTGTGAATCTGGGCAAAGCTGTTGTATCCGGCTACCGCAATACTGCCGAAATCGCGCCTGCGATAAGCTTCACGGAGCGAATGCGCCCAGATAGCCAACCCTGATCCAAGGACAGGAAAAATTACCAGAACATACCAGAGAGAAAACATTCCCTGCAGGATTTGATCAGCTTCTTCCAGTGTGAACATCGGGTTTTCTCCGGATGACAGGAAGAAAGAAGCGCCAAAACCCAAGATGAGCATTATCGGCATAGAAAATCCTACACCCGACTGGATAACCCCTGACCAGAGAAGAGTTTTATTGAACCATCCACCGAAAGCCATCGTGTCCTTCCAAGCTATCCCTACTGCATAGCAATTCCAGACAGAAATCACGACATTGAGTACGAGTACAAGAAAAAATAAAAACATGACATCCTCCTTATAACGATAATAAACGTTTATTTATTTGAAAGAACTAAAATGACAGCTAATTATAGCATATTTTAACGATTTTGTCAATACCAAAAACACTTCAACCCGCTGGCTGAAGTGTTTATTTTATCGTTTTAATTAATTTCATTTTCTCTCCCCTTTTCATCTGTTTTATTTTCCATTCCGTTTTGCAAGCCAAAGATCTGGTTTTGAATTTTTTTGACCAAACGAGTTTCACCGGACGACGCGCGCGAGTGTATTTCGCGCCCAGAGATGAGGAGTTGTGTTCAAAAATCCGACGCTTGAGGTCGGTGGTGATGCCAGTGTAAAGAGTTTTGTCTTTGCATTTGAGGATGTAGACGAAAAACATAGTTTGATGAATTACAGAGATTGCAGAGATTGCAAATCCCTGCCTGCCGACAGGCAGGATTATAAGATTAACGTTTTCGTTGTAAATTATCGACCAAATACCCGCGAAAATTTGCTAAATGACTAGCTATTTTATGGGCTTCATCAATTAATTTATAAATATCTGCGACAAACTTCCGTGAAACTTGCCAAATTGGTATATCCTCAAATTTTTTATAATACATATCCCCTTTATTAAAATTTAATTATATAATTTTGTTATCTTGTAATTTTGCAATTTTGTTATCTTGTAATTTTCTTAATTTACTCATTCTATATTTTACACTTTTTTCAAACAATAAAAAAGCGGACTGTGATTACAGCCCGCGGTGTTTATTAACCTCCAAAAATTAAACTTTACGGAATTTGCTTTCGCGACACTTCATGTCACGTCCGCAGTACCGTTTACCTTCAGCGCAAACCCCGCTATGAAAACAGGGCGGCACCATTTTGGCAAGAATCTTTTCGAAATTAGCCGGTTCTTCATCCTCATAGGAAAGTCTAAACTCAATCAGATTTCTAAGAATCAGATTGAGATTATAGATTTCTTCCTGTGCGGACCAACAGAACCGCTTAGCAGACTCATGAAGCCAGGCGTTGAAATTTGCCTGTTTGCGATACGAAACTACAGCTCCGTAAGGAGCGATAGCAGTCCAGAGCGTCGGCGGAAGAGATTCTCTAAGGTCTACCCAGTATCTGAAGAAATGTTCAGCCTGCTCCTCTATCGCCAGTTCCTTGCATACAGGCGGGAGATAGAACTCTCCGGTAAAAACAGGTTCACTTCTTCGCACTGTTCGATGCCTCTGATCCTGACCCATGGTAGCCAGAGAAATTTGCACTCTGGACACCATATTCCCGATATTATTATTCATCAATTCGGGAGTGAAGCTCAGTTTATCAACAGGATGCATCAACGACTCTTTCGGTTCTTCGAACAAAACTGCTTCTCTGATATCCACTTCAGAAACCTGTGGTGTAAACACCAACATCTTTTCCGGCTCTATAGACGGCCATTTGCATGACCAATCTATTTTGCGACGACGATTATCGTCAAACGCAAAACCAGCATTGGGATAAAGCCGTAAAACTTCATCTTTCATCAGATCTGTCACTTTTCTCATCCCCGGAGACCAAGCTGATTCCCAGAGAGAAACCAAAGTAACAAAGTCCACGGTATGGACCATTCCGGTCGGAAAAATCGTAGAGATGAACATTCTACACTGTTCCTGGGCGATTTTTTTCGCCACTTCTCCCGCAGTTTTATCCGACAAGTTCGGTCTTTCTTTTCGGATCAATTCCTCAGTCACTTTCCTGGCCTTGTCGATATTTTTTGAGAAAATATCATTTCCCAACCGGACAAAACACAAGGCTTCTTCTACTTGCTGAGGGGTGCATTCCGGCCACAGAGACAAAATGTGCGCACGGATAGCGCCAAAATCAGGGTCTTCAAACATCTTGGAGCAATACCTCCCCGACCGCTGGTCGGAGTTGTAAAACGGATGCGCCAAATGAAGTCCCAGCGTGATGTCGCTAACCGGAACATCTTCCAGAAAAAAAGAAAAAGAAGAATGTTCCAGCGTGGTGTGATGACCGGCTAAGAAAAGATCGTTTTTGACAAAATCTACAACCTTTTCATTTTCCACGGTTTCCATCACTGGAATTGTTGTCTGATAACAAGTGTTTGCCGCGAATTTTCCAAGAGACACGGGTGGCAATGAAAATCTGCCAATTAAAATAACTTTCATGATATCCTCCTTAAAAAAACGGATGTTATTTGTAAAGAACTTTTAAGTATGAAAACTGTAGCAATATTTGAGCAAAAAGTCAATAAATAAAACCCTTGCGCAAAGGGCAAGGATTTCAAAGATTTAAACTTTTCCAAAACGTCTGCGAGGCGGACGACGATTTCCAAATTTGGAACTGAAAGCGCTTCTTTTGTGATGCGAACGATGCGCTCGTTGTTTATCTGGAGTTTCCAAATGCGCCATCATTTCTTTTTTTGTCGGAGATAAACCGGGCTTGTGATAATTCAAAACCGGCAAAGCTAAAATCGGAATGGTTTTTTTGATAAGTTTTTCTATTTGGCGAATATCTCCCCACTGATCGGGAGTGGCAAAAGATACTGCTTTACCGGAATTACCGGCGCGAGCTGTACGGCCGATACGATGAACATAATCTTCGGAATTATCCGGTAAATCATAGTTGACTACCAGAGAAATATTTTCCACATCAATACCGCGGGCGGCGATGTCTGTAGCTACCAGGATGCGATAACGTCCGGATTTGAAACCGGTCATTGCGTCGCGACGTTGAGCTTGAGTACGATCGGAATGAAGTTCCACGGCCGTATGTCCGAGACCGCGGATATTACCGGCGATTCTCTTGGCTCCGTATTTGGTGCGAGAAAAAATCAATACGATTCCCGGATTATCGGCTAAGACTTTATCAAGCAAAGCCATTTTGAGTTCTTTCGGGGTAATGAATATTTCTTGCTCTACATTGGCAGCTGGCGTGCCCGCTGGCGCGACTTCGATACGAATAGGCATTTTCATATATCTGGCGGTCAATCCGGCCACAGCGCTCGGCATAGTGGCGGAAAACATCATGGTTTGTCTGTCAGTCGGAGCTTGTTTCAAAATTTCCACGATTTGTGGCATGAAACCTATATCAAGCATTCTATCAGCTTCATCCAGTACCGCGATTTTCAAATTATCCAAATTTAAATTTTTTTGTTGCAAATGATCTATCATGCGTCCCGGAGTGGCTACTATAATATGCGGATTGCGACGCAAAGATTGCACTTGGTGTTGCATAGAAGAACCGCCGATAAGCACAGCAGTACGTAAACCGAACTGTCGTCCGATTTTTTGCAAAACTTCATCTACTTGCAAAGCCAATTCGCGAGTAGGCAATAAAACCAAACCCATACCTTTGTTTTTGGACAAAAGTTGGATTATCGGCAAACCAAAAGCGAGAGTTTTACCCGTACCGGTTTGCGCTATACCCACGATATCTTTTCCTTCCAAAGCCTGCGGGATGCATTGATGTTGGATGGGAGTCGGGGTGACAAAATTGTTTTGGGAAAGAACTCCCAAAAGTTTTTCAGCTAATCCGAGATTGTCAAATCGGAACGCCGAATTGGTGTTTTGTGTCATAAATTTTATGGGTGACCCGATATCCTGTTTGAAGTGAGTCACTACCAATATGACGCAATATGAGGCTCGAGTCGCGCGCGTATTTAAACAGCGCGGAATTAAGAAGTGCTAAGTATACCCTAAATTTGAGGTATTGTCAAGGGGTAAAGCGAATATTTGTCAATTGAAAAAATCCATACTAATCTTTCAATCTTGCAATCTTGCAATCTCTTTAATCATACTCCCGGCTAAAAAGCCGGTAGACCAGCACATTTGCAAATTATATCCGCCAGTCGGACCGTCCAAATCCAGGACTTCCCCGACAATATACAAATTTTCTATGATTTTTGATTGCATGGTTTGCGGATCTATTTCGCTCAAATCCGCACCCCCCGCGGTCACTATGGCCCTGTCATAACCATCCAGAGATTTTGCTTCCAACACCATCCCTTTCAAAAGTTTCAACAATTCTTTGCGTTCTTCGCGAGAAATTTCATTGACTTTTTTATCCGGTGAAATGCCGGATAATTTCATCATTATGGGAATAAGTTTAGCCGGACACAATTCGGGTAAATAATTTTTAAACATTTTATTGCCAAATTCTTTGAAATCTTTTTGTAACCGTTCATCCAGTTTTTTTTCATCCAACGCGGGTTTGAAATCTATTTTCAATTCGGTTTTTTCCGGCAACGATTCCCCTACTATTTTGCTCAAATCCAAAATTATCGGTCCGCTCATACCGTTGTCCGTAAACAGCGCTTCACCAAACTGCGAAGCAATTTTTTTACCTTTTTTCCAAACGCTGATTTCCGCATTTTTCAAACTCAAGCCTTCCAATTCACCAACCCATTTTTCTTTAACAATTATCGGGACGAGAGCCGGTTTCGGAGAAATAATTTTATGTCCGAGTTTTTTCAACCATTCATAACCGTCACCTCTGGAACCGGTGAGCGGATAAGATTTTCCGCCTGTGGCGATGACATATTTATCTGCTGTCAATTCTTCACCGTCGGCAAGAATTATTTTTTCTATTTTATTTCCTTTTTTGATTATTTCTTCAACTTTTGATAAAGTGCGAATTTCCACACCCGTATCGCGTAAATATTTTTTCAAAGCCGAAAGCACGGAAAAAGCTTGATCGCTTTCCGGAAATACCCTGTTACCTCTTTCCACTTTGGTTTTCAATCCCTGTTTTTCAAAAAAATTGATAACATCTTCCACACCGAATTTGTTGAAAGCTGTAAACAGAAACTTACCATTCTTGCCGTATTGTTTCGTGAGTTCACGAACATCCAAAGTGTAATTGGTAATATTGCATCTGCCTTTGCCTGTGATGAGCAGTTTGGCGCCGAGATTGTGATTTCTTTCAAGCAAAAGAACACGCGGTAAAAATTCGCGCGCTCTGCCCGCGGCCATTATCCCGGCCGGACCTCCACCAATGACTATGACGTTATATTTCATAGATAATATTATACCATGATAAATTGCAAGATTGAAAGATTACAAAAAACCGCCCTTACGGACGGCTTTGTTGTTTAATTGAAGTAAAACTTCGATTAGACGCGAGTTACATTGATAGCGCGAGGACCTTTTTCAGAATCTTCGGTATCAAAGGAAACAGCATCTCCAACTCTCAAATCGGAATATTGAACACCGTTAAGAGCGGATTCGTGAAAGAAAATATCTTTCGCAGCGCCTTCCGGAGTGATAAAACCGAAATGTTTATCAGAAACTAAAGTTTTGATAGTACCTGTCATAGACATAGAAATATAGTGAATAATTTACAAAACTGAACCGCTGTAAAGAAATTCGACTGTATTTCTACTACGGGATTTTTGTGGCTAAAGTATAGCACATTTTGACGATTTTGTCAAGTGCTTATTGACAAAATTATAAAATTACACTATTATAAAACGATTGTTCATTATTAACAACATTTTTCCGAGGAGGTACCTATGTGTCAAGGAAATTGCGATTGCGGTGACAACTGTACTTGTAAGAAAAAGAGGAAAAACCCTTTTCCTCTGCCAAAGAAAAACGACATTCACTGTACTTGTGATCCGGAAAAAGACATGACTGAAGAACCCAACAGTTCATGTCCGGTTCACAAAGAAAAAAAGTCCGAATAGGACTTTTGCAAATTCCCATAGCCCGCGCGAAGTGGGCTTTTTTATTTCAAATATTTTGCTCCCAAAAAAGTCGCTATCGGCATGGACAGTGCGATACCAATACTGCCGGATAAAGTTCGTATTATTTCTGTCGCTACCATTTCATTGTTTATCGCTTGAGCAAAAGTCAGTCCTTCGCTTTGACCGAAAGTAAAAAGCAATAGCAAAGGCAAAGACGCGCCCGCATAAGTCAAAAATAAAGTATTTACTATCGCGCCAAGATGAGTGTTGCCGACTTTATAGGCCATGGTAAAAACTTGCCAAAAATTTAATTGTTTATTCGCCTCTTTTATTTGTTTGACAGCTTCCAATTGTCCGATAACTACATCGTCAAGCACACCGACAGCGCCGATAAGCATACCGGCCAAAAGAAGTCCGCGAAAATCTATGGCATGCGCGCCGGTTCCAATGAGAAAAACCGCTTCTTCGCTCGCCAAACCGGTCAATTTGGTAAGCGATACGAAAAGCCATGATAAAATCAAAGTGAAAGATAGTGATATAAATACGCTCAATAACCCTAAATTGGATTTTCTATTTACCCCTTCGGATAAATAAATAATGCCTACCAAAATCAAAAACGATCCGATAAGACTGATAAACAAAGGATTGTTTCCGGCAATAATTCGCGGAATAATAAATTCCAATATAATAAAGAAACTCAAAACGAGTCCTAGAATCGCGCGCCAGCCTTTTTTTCCTCCGACTAAAACAATAGTTAACGCAAACAAAAAAGCCAACAAAGCCAATTTACCGGAACGAACATAATCAACTATCAAAAAACTTTCTTCCTCTTCTTGTCCGATTATTTTCTGCACTAACACTTTATCTCCGACTTTATAAACATTACTGCTCGCAATATCTAAATCGGAAATTCCTTCGTATTTTATTTCTTTATCTTCCCAAAAACCTTCTTTGCCTATCAATAATAAATTTTGTTGAGTTTTTTCCGTACCATCTCCCCTGTCTATCTGTTTTTCTTCCAAAATTTTAATGACTTTGGCTTCAAAGATATCACTTGCGGTTTGCGCAAACGCAAAAAGCGGAAAAATAATTCCGCCAATAGCGACAATAACAAAAAACTTTTTTAAAAACATAATTACCCAAACATTTGTAAAATTTAAAATCATTTCACCAGGGTTAACCACTCCGGTTTGAAAATCAATAAAATACCGATAATCACCATCAACAAACCGCCGATCAAATTGGAGTATCGGCTATATTTCCCGGACAAAGCCGTCATTTTGAGCGTAATCATAGCTGCAAAAAATACTATCAAATCATCCAGCATAAAAAAGAAAACGTAACCGAGTAAATACAAATAATATTCCCATTTCGGCAAATGATTGAGCGCCAAAACTTGAGTATAAATAGCTGGAAAACCGGCGGAACAAATAAGTTCCACCAAATTTACCGCGCCGGCAAGCAAGATAATCCCACCAAGCGCAAACCAAAAACTATTATGATGCACCAATTCTTTCAATTTATTAAATGTTTTTTGTTTATTTTCTCCGCCCGTGACTTTACAAGCGCCATCTTTATTTTTCCAATATTCTCTCAAACTCAAGATACCTCCACCGACAGCAAACGCCGCTATAGCCAAACGAACCCAAAATATAAAACCTAAAAATAAAACCAGATTGAGCCAAGCCGCCATAAACATGAAATAAACAGTGGCGGAAGAAATGATGAAAGCGCTACCCAAAATAAACATACGTTTGCGATTTTGCATTCCAAGCAATAAACTGATAAGAAAAATCAAAGTCCACATGGCACAAGGATTGAAACCGTCCAAAACACCGATCACTAAAGTAAGTGCCGGAAGTGAGAAATCCATCGCGTCTATTTCTCCCAAAACCGGAACACTAATAATCTTTTTTTCTTTCGGTTTATTTTCCAGAGGTTTTTCTTCCGTTACCTGCGGTTTTGTCACTCCGACCAACTCCCCTACGCTATCAGGACATTTTGTATCACCGCACTCCTCTATCTTTTCCGCCAATTGCGCCGGAGTCATACTTTCCAAAAATCCGGAAAAATACTTATCGCCTATTATCGTAAACGGCACTCCATCCACTCTGGCCCCTAGTTTTTCCGCCGTTTTTTGCAAAAGCGTCATGTTTTTGTAATTGGTATAAATTTCAAAATCATAGACGCGCAAATTTGAATATTGATTTTGAAATTGTTTGAGCAATTCTTCTTCTTTGGCGCAGTGCGGACAGCCCTTGCCCCAAAAGAAATAAAGATTAACGTCTTCTTTGGCCAAAGCCGGGGCGGAGAAAGTTAAGCCAAGAAATAAAATTAAGAATACTAGTATTTTTTTAAACATAATTTATAAAATCTAAAATCTAAAATTCTTTGCTATATTTTATCACCTTTTCTCTCTTTTTCCAAGTTAAATAAAAACCCCCGACTTTTGGTCGGGGTTTCTGAAAGTTTCAGAGTAACTCCTCAAACGAGGAGATACTTTGAAAAAGATCGCTGTCACAAGAGCAAAATTCAGGTTCTTTCGCAAAAACCTGTCTGCATCTCATGCAAACGACATTTGCTCCGGCCTCCTTCAGACGAAGAAGATTTTTTCTACTTTCCTGTTTGTCTATCCTGTTGGTACCGACCAACAGAACATGATAACGAGAATCGAAATCAGCTGTCGGAAAATCAACCTGATATTCCCGGCAAATCCAGCCTTCTTTCAAATCCCCGCGCAATTCCGAAGTGTAGAGAGGACAACAATTCTTGCGACATTTTTCTCCGGTAGCCAGACATATAGGGCTGTGTCCGGCAGATTCCAGTTTTGAGTTTACTATCGCTTGATCTTTCGCTTTATGTCCTTTCAACAACTCGTTATCCCTACTGTAAGGGATGTCTTCATAACCTTGCTTGCCTTTGAGAACTTTCAATATTTCTGAAGCTGGCGCGACGAACATGGAGCACCTCCTTTGATATGACATTAAAGAACTAGACGTCGAAAACTTTAGCAATTTTTTGATATTTTGTCAACATAAAACAACCCATTAAAGGTTGTTTTGTATAAAAGATAATTTTGATCAATTTGGAGGTAAAATCGGTTTTTGATAATCGAATTTTTCCATATCTTTTTTCACTATTTTCTCGGTTTTAGCGAGCAAGCTTTCATTGTAAAAATTTTCATAAGCAGAATGTTCATAACTGTTTATTTTGTTTAAACCTTCGTATGGCAAACCTATTTTTTCGCAAATAAACTTAAAATCTTTTTCCAAATTTTCAAATTTTCCCACAAAATCAATCAGTAGATTTCCTTGTTCATCGGATAGATAATCAAACTGCGGAATTCTGACGGATTTTATGCCATCGTCTTCATAAACAGTCTGGTCGCATTTTTCTATAAAATCGGCAAAGGTATCGGCGTTAGCGTGAACATATTTGAAAAAACCGTTGATATCTTCTTTGGTGGAAGCTATCATATTATACCAAGAAACCAATCGATCGAAAGGATTACGCACAAAAGAAAACTTGAAATATTCGTTCCAAATTTTCTCCCCCAAAAATTTTCTTACCGCAAGCGCATTCCAATGTTTACCTATTTCTTCGCACTGACTATGTTCTTTCAAATACTCCGAAATACTGCTACCAGCCGTTTTTTGGATGTGAATAAAGATAAATTTGTGTTGATGAGAGACTATCATACCGTATTATTATACTAAAAATTTAAAAACGGTCAAAAATTTGCTTATTGCAAAAAATAATGATAAAATTGACCAATAAAACAAGACTTTAACTCCGTGAAAATATGAAAATTTTGATTTTAGGCTTGGCCAAAACCGGAACCACGGCTTTGACTTATGCCATCAAAAACTCTCTCCCCGCTTACGAGGTGATTTTTGAACCCAAAGATTTATCCTTGGTGGATACGGATAAAAAAAATATTATTGTCAAATATCTCTTGTCCGGCAAAAAATGGCCGACAGATAAAAAATATTTGGATAGGTTCGATAAAAAAATACTTATCGTCAGACACCCTTTCGATCAATTTATCAGCGCGATTTTGTATAGCTGTTACGATTGGGAAGTTTTTTGGCAAGATGACAATTTGAAAAAAATCGTCGAGATTTTGAAAAATAAAGCCAGACATCCGGCAAAAACCAGTTTATCGGAAATAATTTCCGTTTTTAACAAAATCAAAGGAATAGCGACCTTTGAAAATTGGTTTCATCAATGCAATATTTTGCTGGAAGTAAAAAAAATATTCGAAACAGACAAAATCACCGAGCCCTATGTGGCTCTTCAAGAAAAAAAACCTTTGTATGTATTCTTTCATTTTGCCAAAACCGGAGGCACGACCGTGAAAGAAAAAATTAAAAGCGATTTAGCCAAAGAAGAATATTGTCTACTTTATGCCCCCAAAAAACAAGCTTGGGTTCCGGGAGTAGATATTGACAAAGAATTGATTTATCAAAAAGACTATGTGGAAATATTATCGGGTTTAAAACAAGAAACCAGAGACAAAATCAAAGTTATTTGCGGTCATGAAGTGCCGTTTAATTTGAGTAAAATATTTCCGGAAAGACATGTTCGTTATATCACGGTCTTACGCAAACCCTTAGACAGAAGCATTTCCCGTTATAATCAATTTTATTACATGGACTTGGCCGAAGCTACGACCGCGGAAGAAAGAGAATCTATAAAAACCAAATACCAAAGCGACGAAAATTTTATCGAATTTTTACAAAAAAGACAAAATAGACAGCTATCCGTTTTAAATGAAAAATTGGAATCTTTTTATTTTGTAGGTTTTACCGAAAATTCAAAAAACGATTTTCCAAAAATTTTCAATCTACTCGGTTTGAAAAACAACGAATGGCAAGAACAAAATTTGACAATCCGAAACCTCAAAAAATTTCAGGCCAGACCTTTTATATTGGAAGATCATCCTGGAGTTGAAAAAGAATTTAAAAAAGCTTTGTTAACCGAAGAAACAATCTACCAAAAAGCCAAAGAAATAAGGGAAATTTCCGAAAAAACTCCAATAGCGGAAAAAACTCCGGGCGGACAAATTGTCAAATATGAAGATTTTGTCGACGGCGACTACTCGGCTATCGAGCGATATTTAAATATCAAAATGGAGAAAAAATTCGATATCAATCCGGCTTTCAACCGAGTGGTTCGCACCAAAAAATACGGCGATTGGAAAAACTGGTTCATCGCAAAAGATGTTGAAGATTATCGCAACAATATCGTGGATGAGTATAATAAAGAATTCGGTTATGATTGCGCCGGTTTAGAAAAACATCGCAAAAAAATATTAGCCAAAAATTCATACGAATATATCATTCGCATAGTAAATGAAAAAAGACGAGCCAGATTGATTCCGGAATACAAAGAGGACGGGATTTTACAACAACTAATCAAAAAAATAAAAAATTTTATAAAAAAACCCGCCTAAAAGACGGGTTTTTTTATTTAATACTTTTGCAATTATAAAGAGGTGGAGCTATTCATTCTGTTTTCTTTGCGAATCTCTTTCACTTCACTGCGCACTTCTTTTTGAACTTCTCTCTTTTCTTCCATTAATTTTTTGGCTTCTTCACGAACTTTCAATCTTTCTTGACGAATCTTTTTGAGTTCTTCTATGGCCGAAGCGTCTCCATTTTGAGCTTTTTCAAGTAATTCTTTTTTTGTTTCTACAAATGTTTTTACCTGGAGCAAGCGCGCTTCCACTTTGACTTTGACTTCTTCCAAATGAGCTTTGGTGGAAGAAGAAATATTTTCATTGCCTATGGCGTTTATCAATCTTTGACTGTTTTCCAAACCTCGCAAACGCATTTCTTCCATTTTTTGAATATTTTCCGGAGACAATCTATCTTCTATTTTTTTTATGGTTTCATCACGACGTAAAGACTGATCTGCGGCTTTCTTTAATAAAGCTTGGCCTTTTTCACCGGCTTTATTGATAATATCAGTTTTTCTCTCTTCAACTTTAGCCATGTATGAATTGGCTTTTTCTAACATTTTTTCCGCTTTTTCTTGCATTTTCGGATTATCTTGAGATTTTTGTATAAAAGCTTCGGCCATTTTCAATCTTTGATCGGCCAACTGAGTTAATTTTTCCGCTTTTTTGACCGAATCCAAAGTAAAAGTTAAAATAACTTTTTCTTTTAAATCCAACCATAAAAGACCCCAAGTTCCGTAAGTTTTTACCGTGCCGTCGGTAGTGGTGGCGGTAGCTGTAATAGGCCCGGAAACAGTATCCGTTACCGTATCATTAACCGCGGTAGTTGTTTCTGTTTGGGCGTAAACCGGCAAACAAAACATCAAACCGGCCAAAAAAGCCGTAAAAATCAATATTTTTGTTTTAAACATAAATAAAATTTAAATTATCCTATGACTGGTGGCAGTCACAATATATTATACTACATTTTTCGTAAAAAGTTACATGGCAGAGGTTGATAAAAAATGAAAATTGTTTTACTATTAGTCTATATGCAAATACCATATCGCAAACCGGGAGTATACAATTATGCCAAAAAAGATCCGCTTATAACTGCGGATAAATTTGCACAATTACAAAACAAACTGGAACGTTTGAAAAGGAATCATCCCGGAGCGGCCGCGGAAGTAGCTCGCTTGGCGCAACTGGGAGATTTTTCGGAAAACGCGGAATATCAATTGGCCAAAGGACGATTACGTCGCATAAATAACGATATCCAAATTTTGGAAAATCAACTTTATCAAGCAAAAATAATTCAACCTCAAAACACTGACAAGATACAGGTTGGACACACAATAACCGTTTTGATCAAAAACGAACAAAAAAAGTATACATTACTCGGTTCTGAAGAAACCGACCCTCAAAAAGGTGTAATATCCCACAATTCACCGCTGGGTTCAGCTTTACTGGGGCGCGGGATTGGTGAAGTGATAAAAGTAAACACGGGAGATAAAATAGTGGAATATAAAATAATCAAAATTGAATAATAAAAAAACGGACTTTGCAGCCCGTTTTTTTGTAAGATTGTATTTATTTTTTCTTTTTTCCAGCGGTTTTCTTGGCAACCGGTTTTTTTATAGATTTTTTTACTTCTTTTGCTTTATCTTCTTTTTTCTCCACTATTTTTTCTACCGGAGTTTCAGGAGTCAAAAGTTTCATCAAACGATCCAACTTAACATGTAAACCTTTGATTTCAGCCATTAATTCTCCATTGTCTTTACCACCTTTACCGCCTTTACCGAAACAATTGTCGCATAAAACTTCTTTTCCCGGAGTCGGTCTGAAAGGAACTTGGCATTTTGCTCCACATTTGGCGCAAACAGCATCATGCATTCCGCCTCTATCTTCAAAACGCGGTCTTTCGCGTCTTTCACCTCTATCACCTCTATCTCCGCCGAATCTATTCGGTCTGTCGCTACCACCGCCTTGTTTATCAAAACAGGTGCTGCAAAAAACCGGTCTATCTCCTGTCGGTCTGAAAGGTAATTCACATTCGTTACCGCATTCGCTACAAGTAGCTTTATGCATTTGAGGGCGTCCGCCATCGCGACCGCCACCAAAACCTCTTCCTCCGCCAAACGATCTTCTTCCACCAAAACCGCCGCGGTTTCCACCGCCAAACGATTTTTTACCTCGATTAAAATCTCCCATATAAATATTATTAAAAAGATTAAATAAATTTAAAGAATAAAACTCTTACATCCAATTATGCAACATTATGGACTTTACGAACTTTATGAACTTCGGCTTATTTTAGCACAGTTTATAATAAATAGCAAGTATAGAACTTATCAAACAAAAACGACTCGCCAAAAGCAAGTCGTTTTATGAGTTTATTTTACAATCACCGGTTCAGGATTAACCTTATCTTTACTCTTATAAAGTTCCGGATCAATGGTGCGTACAAAACAAGTTCTACCTGCTTCGTGATCCCAATTTTCTTGATAAACGGCTTTTGGCTCGTTATATCTCTCCCCGCTTGTTAATACACCTTTTGATTGAGAAGGTTTGGCGAAAGTAGCGCAAATTTCAAATTTGAGAGGTTCCAAAACTCTGTATTCGTAAACTTCTTTTGTTTTCGGATCTTGAGGAATCGCAAACCAAGAAATATTGTCTTGCATTACGGCGATATTTTCCGGAAGTTTTTCTTTCATCGTCCAATAATTGATAACTTGGGATTGGATATTTTGCAAATCCATAACGCGCTGATCGTCAAAACGACGATTACGCTGATCGCTCGGAGTGCCGATGATAAAAAACCCGGCAATAATACTCCCTAAAACAACCAAAGATACTATTACGGTCAAAATCTTCGGAATATTTGTTTTTTCTCCTTTTCTTTTCAATTCCCAAAAATAATAACCGAAAACCGCAGCCGCTACCAAAAGAACTACCAATATTTTCAAGAAAAATCTGGCGGTAATTTCTCCGTCAAGGAAAAAATATACAAAAACCATCAAATCGACGATAACTGTAATAGCAGAAATAAAAAGAGTAAAATAAATCAACCATTTACGCAATTTTAACTCTCTTTTTTCCGGTTCGGCTTTGATATCTTTACTTAACATCCAAGAACTTATCAAATAAGCCGGTGTGGCGATAAATAACACCGAACTGGCCCAACGAACTCCGGCCGAAATTCCGCTAAAATAATAATTGAGCGGGTCAGGAAAAAGCGCGTTAATATAATTTACAAACAAAGTAATGAACCCGATAACGCAAAGATAAAAAGTCACAATATTGAAAAGATGCAAAAAAACATCTTTAGGTGTGGTTTTGACGTGATTTTGTTCCATACAAATAAATTAAAAAATTAAAATATTTATTTATAAATCGCGATAATACGACGCAAAACGACTTTTTTCGGATCAAGCACATTTCCCGGAAAATCAAACCACACTATCATAAAATCAACTTTTTTTATTTTTCTGATTCTACCTATTTCCGGATCGTTGATATAAATAAATTTATCATCCAAACCGACAACAACCGAATAGTGGCCATCGGCTACTTCAGAATCAGCATAATCGTTTCGGCCGCGCGTAAACCAATCCACTATTACAGGCACGCCTTTTTCTAACCATTTTTTAATATCTTCAAAACTACTTTTGTCTTGAATTTTAAATTTGAAACCAAATTTTTTCACGGTCTTTTCCAGATTTTCAATCGAAGTTCCGTGTTCCCTGGTAGTCTTACAAAGTTTTGCCAAAGAGCTTTCCGTAACATTCAAACCGTAAAAATCAAAAACTATTTTAAGCGACGACGGCCCGCACCAACATTTGAAAGGTGTACCTTTAAAGGGCTTACTTTTTAACATTATTTTTTTCATAATTTATTCATATGTAACATATAGATTATAACAAAAAAACATTTATTTTACAACAAAAACCGGTCAATTTGACCGGTTTTTACGCTGTGTTTATTGTTATTTATTAGCTACACCTCTGGTGATTTTTCCAAAATATCCGATTGACGGCGATATTTTATTGGCTTTTTGGAACTTTATCAAAGCTTTTTGGGTCAAGGAACCGAAATAAGTGGATTCTTTTCCCGGCGAACCAACACCTTTTGAATCAATCACAAATCCGTTAGCATTAAGAAATTTTTGAAGTTCTTTTACATCTTCGCCTCTCACACCCAATTTCAAATCACGTTTAAATTGATATTTTACCGGCGATGTTTTGATCGTATTATCGGTATTAACCACAACTGTTTTTATATCATCTGCTTTAGCCAAAGATTTTACCGTTATTTCCGCTCTATTTACATACACACCTACAAAAGTCGCGCTAATATCGTTTTTTCCATCTTTATCCAAATCCACCGGTTTTGTTTCGCCTTTTGCCAAAGTTATTTTAACCGGTTCTGAACGAAATTCCAAAGTAGCTAATAAATTAAACAAATCTAAATTTGTAATTATAAAGCTGTGTGAACCGAAAGACCAACCATTTCCGGATTCCGGTGCAAAGAAATTATTTCTATTGGTGGCATAAGTAAGAATATTTACTCCCGTATCTGTAATCTCACCGGCATCTTGAGTCGAACCGATAGTAACACCGACAGAACCGGTATTGCGCGAACCGCTACCAGAACCCGAGGGTAAATTAACCACACCGCTTCCGGAATTTATTTTTTGAAAAGACGCGGAAATAGCGATATTTTCGGTAATATTCGTATCTGTACGCGGATTAACCGTAGATCCGTCACTCCAACGAAGGAATCTGTAACCGGAATTTGCCACTGCCGTAACAGCAGTGCCATTACCACCGCTTGCTATGGATTGAGTCGAAGAACCGCTAATACTTCCACCTCTGTCAGCATTATATTTTAATTCAAAATAAGTTTCTTCATTTAAATAAAATATTTCTTCTCCGTACGTTTCATTCGCAGCTTTAAAATAAACAGTGTTGTTAAATTCCGTAAAATAACGTGGATCTGAATTTTCCGTCCCTTCCGCAATATCAGCTACTTTTACAGTTCCGGCTTCCGTACCGTCCGTTCTCCAAATTTCACGGCCATATGTATTATCTTGCGCGGCAAAATACAAGTATCCATCTATCGAAGTCAAATATTCCGGTTCGGAAGAATTATCCTCCGGGTTAATATCTTTTACCAAAACCGTACCTTCTTCCGTACCATCGGTTTTCCAGAGTTCAGTACCGTAAACTTCATTATAAGCTACAAAATATAAAGTGCTATTATGTACAGTAAAATAATCTATACATGCTCCGCTGTCAGGATTTATTTCTTTTACCATTACTGTTCCGACTTCTGTGCCATCAGTTTTCCAGAGTTCACGACCGTGTGTGCCGTCATTGGCGGTAAAATACAATACCCCATTAAAAACTATCAAATCATCGGAAAAACAAGAACCATCAGAACCGGGATTAATATCTTTTACCATTACCGTGCCTTCTTCTGTACCATCGGTTTTCCAAAGTTCTTGTCCATAAACTTCATCGCTGGCAAAAAAGTATATTTCACTATTATAAACGGTTAAATATTGAGCAGAAGAATCATTACTACCGACATAAATATCTTTTACTACCACTGTACCCTCTTCCGTACCGTCTGATTTCCAAAGTTCGCGACCATATGCGCTATTTTGAGCGGAAAAATAAAGATAACCATTGTGCCAAACTAAATAATCGGGATATGAATCTCCATCAGAATAAATATCTTTTACCATCACTGTGCCTTCTTCTGTGCCGTCTGATTTCCAAAGTTCATAACCATTACTATCATCTCGAGCTTCAAAATAAAGGTAACCGTTTCCGGCGGTAATATGATCAATACAAGAACCTCCGGAAAGATTTATATCTTTTACCATCACAGTGCCTTCTTCTGTACCGTCTGATTTCCAAAGTTCACGACCGTGTGTGCCGTCATTGGCGGTAAAGTACAATACCCCATTAAAAACCATAAGGTCATCGGAAAAACAAGAACCACTGTCACCAGGATTGATATCTTTCACCAAAACAGTTCCGGAAGCAGTACCGTCGGTCTTCCACAATTCACGACCATATGTTTCATTTTCAGCTACAAAATAAAGATATCCTTCAAATACCACAAAATTATAAGGATCTGAATTTTCTTCACCAGTATTCAAATCTGTCAATAAAACCGCCGGTAACATTGAATGAGTGTCGTCTGGAAAATCATAATAACCTACTATGGTATCACAACCATCCGGCAATCCATCACCATCGGAATCCAAAGCATCATTATACCCGGAACATTTATCACATACATCTCCGACTCCGTCGCCATCACTATCAGTCTGGTCGGCATTACTGGTACTTCTCAAATTCCAATTTTGAACAGCGGAAATTTCTTCATTTGTCATACCGACAGTAATAGGCAAAGAATCAACGTTGTTTGATAATTTAAATAATTTTGCCAAAACTTCATCTCGGGTGTTGCGTTGGATGGCAAAATGCATATAAATCTTGGTTTCCCCAGGATTTATCGTAACATTATTCCAATAATATTCTAAATCATCTCCGGAAAGTTCAACCGAATCTATTCTGTCGCTTCCACCATTACCATCCCACAAATGTCCCAATGACGGATCATATCCCCCATCTCTACTATCATCGGTTGATAACCAATAATCTTCCGTAGTCAAAATTCTGTCTCCATTTGAAGTTCTGATAAGCTTAGTACCTCCGTCCGAACCAAGGTTTCCATAAACACGAACATTAATTGTAACAGGTTCTTCAGTCGGATTGTTTATAATTTCCAAATAACGACCAAACCCGTTGGTTGTTGTCGGCACAATCAATTTTCTGGAAACGTTCAAATTCGAAATTGTTTCTTGATCAAAAACAAACTCTCGGTCATTTTCTTCAAAAGCTGCGAAATTGCCATTATATTGCTCTCCGCTTATTTCCAAATAATACATGCCGTCATATGCATCATTTGAACCGTCATTCAAATAACCACCACCTTCAGCATCATATCTAAAACCGTAACCGCTATTATAACTACTACCATCGTATAAATCTTCTTGTTCAAAACTACTCAAACCCAAACTGCCGGAACCAACACAATTATCGCAACAACCATCGCAAATTGTATCAGCATCCGTATCTTCGCAAGAAGGCGCGGCTATTGTAAAATCCGCTTTTAATAAAACCACAACCACTATCGACAATAAAGCGACAGTTATGATTTCCAAATAATTGGAAAAAGTTTTTTTAAAATACATAAATATGTTTAAACTTATTAAATTTTAAACTATCTATATTATACACTATTTTTATCTAAAATACCCTATTTTTTATCCACACTCTAAAAATCTATTTAAAAAAATAAAGTTATTCAAATACATTGACAAAATTACTGAAACATGCTATAAATTAATGTTCTTTTATAACCAACTTCGGAGGATATCATGAAAATGTATCTTGTTTTCGTCTTTATGCTCTGCTGGGTTTGCGCTTGCGATAACGGCGGAGATTACAACTCCTGGAAATCCGAGCCGGAATACACTGGCGAAGAAGGAGAACTGGGAGGAAAGTGCATCCTGCCTCATCGGATTTGCAACTGCTATCCGCAGTGTTACTGCGATGGTAGCAACTTTACTTGCAGACCCATGCCGGATAAGAGCACGGAATCAAATGATGATTCTCCGGAAGACGATTCATTGTTGGAAAGTGATGATGATATCGTCGGCCCTCCGGATGGCTGGGGAGGTCAAGAAAACACACAGGAGGGGTTAACCCCCTCCTTTTTTTATTGTGTATAACTTATTTTTGGCCTATTTGACAACTTTCTCCAAAAAAACTATAATTATCACTACCGATAATGTCGTTTTTTCAAAATAGACTGGCTTTTCACACCGAGGTTGTAAATGTATATTATTGCAATATATGTAACGTAGGTCGTCTAAGCCGGTTTGTTTTGAGAGAGGGACTGGTTCCGTACCCGTCCGCCACGGCTTCGCCGTAGGCATGCCGGGCGGGGCGCAGCTGTTCAATTAAATAAAGTAATAAATATGTTTTATTACACCTATGTTTTAAAAAGTAATAAAGACAAACAATTATACATAGGTTTTACAAATGATTTAAAAAATAGAGTTGCAATGCACGATGCGGGTAAGGTTGAAGCGACAAAAATAAGAAGACCTCTCGAACTAGTTTATTATGAAGCATGCAAGAGTGAAAAATTGGCGATAAAAAGAGAAAAATATTTTAAGACTGGTTACGGCAGACGATTCTTAAAAGAAAGAATTGGATAAAATTTATTCCGGGGTAGCGCAGCGGTAGCGCAGTTGACTGTTAATCAATTGGTCGTGGGTTCGAATCCCACCCCCGGAGCCATATGGGATGAGCAGAGCCAAAAGCTCTGCTTTTCTCTTTATTTACGGGCTTTTTTGTGAGTTCGAATATTGTTTTTTCGTCCATTTTTTCTCCCGTTATCTCTGATACTCGGTCAAAGATCATTTTGAATGCTTTATGGTATGATATCTCGGTTTTATCGCCATTTATCTTAGTGTTCGAAAATAATAAGGACAAAAGCAGTCGTTTGTCGTTGACCATGTTGTCATCGCTCGGATTTTTCGTGTTAAATCGGTTAGTGTAAATTCTCCATGCTTGTTTGGCAATCTCCAATATCGTTCCTCCCATTTCAAAATATTTAAGATTGGCATTCTGGTGTTTATCGAGAGTATTTCTTACTTCCTCTTGCTCGGCTTTGTATTGGGTAAATTTCTTTTGGTAGAAATCCTCGCTAATTTTACCGTCAATCTTATCGTCATAGAGTTTGTCGAGTCTTATTGTAGTCGTTTCGTATCGGCGGTTTAACTCACCGGTCGCTTTTTCTCGGAATTCTATTTCCTCGCCGTGACTTTCCTTTAAGGCCTCTTGGACCCAAGAGAGCATGTTTTCGGTCGCCTCAACACCTTTAGGGTTTAAACCGCTTATTGTCTGAATCACTTGGATATCGATGTTTTCCTGCTTGACCCAGTCTCTTTGCTGGCAATTTTTGTAATGGTTGCAGTGGCCATACCAATTGCCTTTATGCACTTCCCAGGTTATCCGGCCACCGCATTCGGCACAACGGAAGACATTTTTAAACAGCGAATTGTGTTTGTAGTATCTCGGCGTGCCGTTTGAATGCATTATCTCTTGGCATCGCATATATAATTCTTTGGTGATAAGTGGTTCGTGTCCGCCTTTGGTGATTTTATTATTCCAGCGATTCATGCCGTAATAAAACGGATCACCGAGAAGTTGGTGGACTCTGGAGTGGCCGACTTTATTTCCTCCCCGAGATCCCACTCCCTCTTGAAAAATAACATCAGCTAATTTCTTGGTCGAATAGCGGTTTGAGCCGTAGAGGTCAAACATCTTTTTAATAAGCGGTGCTTTGTCCGGATCAATGACATGGATTTTGTGGCCTTTTTCGCCGACAGTTTTGTATCCGAGTGGTGGCTTGCTCGGTAGCCAGCCTTGGAATAGTTTTTCTTTTTGTCCCTTTTTCACATTCTCGGAAAGTAGGCGGATATAATATTCGGCCGTAGCCACTTTGACTCGCCACATAAACCATTCATGCGACTTGGAATCTTTGTGCAGGACGCACCCTTCTTTTACCAGAATGATTTGATGTTTTTCATCGGCCAATATCCATTCATCTATCACTGGCACATCGGCGAAGTTTCTGGTTAAGCGGTCGGTGGTTTCCACGAAGATTGTGTTGATTTTGGTCTTGGTTACATGTTCCATCATCTCGTGGAAAATCTTGCGTTGGATTTTGCCGGCCGCCGATTCTTGAATGGCAAAAACTTTTACCAGATCATAGCCATTGCGTTCGGCTTGTTCTCGCAAAAGTTTTTCTTGAGCCGGCAGAGAATATCCGGAATCTTCCTGATCCTTGGAAGAAACACGGGCATAACCGACGGCTCGCATTGATTCATTTTCTTTTTGCATTGTCATAGTCATATTTGTTGTTAGTTTTATAAGTTCGAATGCGACCTTTGGTACCCAAGCACAACATACGCTATTTTTTCGGACAAGCTAAGCGTCAGTTGCCCACAGGTATTTATTCGTCAGTATCATCGTCTTTTTTCTCGATCCTTTTTGGTTTAACTTTCCCGGTTGTCGCCCAGTTGGTTATCATCTCAGTCGTTTCTTTGGAATAAAAATCTCTCGACAATCGCAGTTTGATTTCGTAAGGAATAAGTTTCCAACGATCTTGAGGTGGCAGTTCGTAGATGTCTTGGTTATCAAGCATGATGTTTTCTTTCGGCTTACCCTCGACTCTGTCCAGTATTTCTTTAATTGCAGCTAATTTCACCGCATCATTACTACTCCCCATAAGAGCCACGAGCATTTCGTTGGCCAGACGAAAGTTTTCCTCTCTGATTCTTGCTCCGGCTTTGCGAACTATTTCCATAGTCTCGGCGTGAATCTGATCCATTTCACTTTCATAGACGCAATAAGCTTTGTATAACCGGCCATTTTCTTTGAACCAATCTTTTATGGTTTGCTCGTTGAATTTTGCAGGTCTACTTTTTGGAAACTTCTTTTTTAACGCATCGGCAATGCTTTGATAAGAATGGCCTTTATATTTAAGCTCAAAAGCCAATTTATGCCGTGCGGATAGATGTTTTATATCTGCCATAAAAAGTAGACTTAAGTAGACTTTTTCTTGCTGTCATTCATCACAATGATTACGGGTTTGTTCGTTATTCTTTCGATGATGTATTTTGTCGCCGACAATCTGATAGTTTCGTCATCACTGCTTAAAAGTGATATAAGTGTCTCGGCCGCTTTGGTCAAGTTTTTCTTGAATATCTCCTCGGATTTTTCCATTGGAGTTTTTAGTTTTTGCATTTTTACTTTGCTCATAAGTTTTGATTAATGATTAATTATTTTTTTGGAATCGACATCTTGTCGACTAATTTGGCTCTGGCCTCGGCCAAGAGTTTTAAATTCTTGGACCGAGCGATATTTTCTTTATAAATATCTTTAATTTCTTTAAATCCATTACCTTCTATAACTTCTGCATCTGAAGCATTGTGCTTTCCGTGCCGTCCGGCTTTTGATGTCGATTGGTTTCCGTTCTGCGTCAGATGTAGGACGGACAGTAAGGTGATGCATCGGGGCTTGAATCTGGCATCCTCGCCCCGAGTTTTAGTTGTCGAGATAAAAGCCCAAGCCTCAAGTTTGTTTAAGCACCTTTTGATCGTCCGCCAATCTTTCAATCCGGAATAAACCAAAAGCATCTTGTTTGGTGCGTCTATCGTCTGGCTGGCTTTGTTGGAGGCAATCTCCGTCAAGGCCATGTAGATATTTCTCAGGTTGCGAAAATCATCGGTGCTTATTTGTTTGTCCAGCCATTGTTGTCGCATATACCGCAAAGCCGGTTTGTCTTGATAGGCAAACGGCAATTCGCGGTAATCACGGACCTTATGCTGGTTTGTTTGTTGGTTCTGATATTGGTTCATAGGGCACTAATAATTCTCGACCGCTGGTGATATCCTCCCAGTAGAATCTGGACAAAGCGTCGTAGAAACTTACGAGGTTAAAGGCGATGTCATGGAGTTCCTGATCGCTTACTTCCTGGCCGAAATCCTTTTTGAGAATAGCCCGAAGTTTTTCCAGCGTTTCCGGTTTTAACTTCATAGCTGTTCATGCACATAGATTCTAGTTTTGGCTATTTTAATTTGGTTAAAGAAAGCTTGGGGTTCGACCTTTAGCTCTTGTTTCCAAAAAGCATCAAGCAATGTTTCCAGTTTTTTGCTTGAATTAAAGACAAAGAAGACTCTACGCGGATTAGTTCGATCCACGACCTCTAACGATTCGGGCATCAATAGTAAAATCGCCGCTATCAACGCCAGATCAGCGGTTTTGAAATGTTGTGTTTCCATATTGGCATTTCATGGTCATGTTTTTTTCTCGATCCTCACACATGGTCATTGTGCCAATCCGTGCCTATCTCTTGGAATAATGTTCGGGTGTAGTTTGCCAACAAAAAAGAGCCCTATTTCAGGCTCTTCCATTGAAGTTATTAACTACACCGACTATTACGCTACAATATTTTTATTTTGTACTGCGGATTGAGCTTGTAGCCACTACCGTCTCGACCGCAAATTAAATCTGATATGCCAATTCGATCATTAGCTTTTTTATTTATTTCCAGCTTGGAATTTCTGATCGCCTGATTGGTGGTGCCGACCATTTCGGCCAGATCTGCGGTCTTAACGAAACCCTTAGCCGAGCATAAAACTTTTATAAGTTTTTCTCGCATTTTTTCTTTGCTCATTGGGTAGCATTTTTGTTTGTTTGATTCCAAATATAAGTCGCCGTCCGTGGAGAGGCAAAGTAAGATTTGTTTGTCTTTTGGTGCTTTTTGTTTGGATCGTATTTTTTGGCTCTGTTCGTAAAAACCGATAGCTATTTCTCGGCCGATCTTAATAAAGCTTTGTTTGCTCAATTCTTTCAATTCATTTTTTAAATCGGCAATTGTTTTGGCAGTCTCTTTTTTGTAGCTTTCAAATTTAGTATCTGTTTGATTGATTCTATTTTGCAACAGCACAATCTTGTCCTCATGTTGTTTTATTATCTCGTCCGGATTCTGAACGCCATTGTTTTTTAAAGCAGTTACGACAATATTTTTAACTACGCCCAGCGAGAAAATATAAGTGGAGGATACTCCCACAGATCGGTTGATATTGAATTTATGCTTGGTGGCCAAAGAGGCCTTTTTCATTTTCATAGTCATTTTTTACTGGATGTATGCTTAATCCTTACTCCCAGTTCATTTTTTAGTGAATGGAACCCATTTTATGCCCTCCATTCACTAATCTTTGGATACTTACGGGAATGTCTGGCACATCTGATTGTTTAGCCCGTAAGTGTATTATGACAAAATTGCCCACTTTTGACAACGACTTCTGTAAGCGGTAAAATGTAAGTATAAAACTATTAGCAGAGAAAACATTTATGAATACCAAGATAGACAAACTTTTTACGATTGAGGAAACCGCCAAAATATTAAGAGTTAGTTGCCGTTCTGTAAACCGTTATATTGATTCTGGCAAATTAAAGGCATCAAAGATTGGAAGTTGGAGAATAACGGAAGTGGATTTGCAAAAGTTTTTGGAAAACACCAGTAATGTTTCTGATAAGTCGAATAAAAAGTAAAAAGATTTATGACAACAAAACAATCAATTCAAACCATTCAAAAAACTTTCGATATAAATGCGATTTTTGCTCGTAGAGTTTTTTCTCTTGCTGATAAAACAAACCTACTAGACGATTCGGCACGCATCATTGCGGAAAAACCAAAGCCGTTCGTTAAATGGGTTGGTGGCAAGCGACAGCTTCTTGCCCAATTCAGAAGGATGAACCTTTATCCGCCAGAAAACTTTGATCCTAAAAATAGCAAATACTTTGAACCCTTTGTTGGCGGTGGTGCAGTATTTTTTGATCTTCTCCCAGAAGAAGGATTCCTCTCTGATTTAAACAAAGAGCTTGTTATTACATACAATGTTATAAAAAATGATCTTGAAAAATTAATCGTTTCTCTCAAAAAACATAAAACTGATAAGGACTACTTTTTGGAAGTTCGTGCTCAGGACCCAAACAAGCTAAGCGATGTCGCAGTAGCCTCTCGTTTTATATTTCTCAACCGTACCTGTTTTAATGGCATGTATCGGGTAAATAGTAAGGGAGGATTTAATGTGCCGTTTGGCAAATACACCAATCCTCTTATTTGCGATGAGGATAATTTACGAAAGGTATCAAAGGCACTTTATAATATTGATATAAAACATCAGGATTATAAAGAGGTTCTTAAAAAAGCAAAAAAGGGTGATTTCGTTTATTTCGATCCGCCATATTATCCGGTCAGTAAGACAGCATCATTTACCTCTTACACGGCCGAGACGTTTTTAGAAAAAGAGCAGACAGAACTTCGTGATACTCTTGTTGAGCTAAATAAAAGGGGTTGTTTCGTTATGCTTTCAAATTCCGACACGCCATTCATCAATAAAATATACTCTGGAATTAAAGGGGTACGTATCAACAAGGTTCAAGCTGGCCGAGCTATAAATTCCAATGGCTCTGGGAGAGGAAAAATCACAGAAGTCTTAATAACTAACTACTAAATAAAATATGCAAAAAGATTTTAATAATTTAATAACCACTTTTAAGAGCTCGATTAAAACTTGGGATTATTTTGTAAATTGGAAGAAGGTTTTTTCAAACAGCTCGGATTTAGAAATTGCTCTCAACAAACTCAATTATCTTCTTGGAAAAGATGATCTTGAAGGCGAATTCAAGAAGCTTTATAGCTCTAACCCAGACATTGTTAAGGCTTTGCCGGTACTTTTGGCGGTCAGAGAAAATAAACTTGAAGTATTTGATAAGGTCACCAAAAATTCAGACTTCTTTGATTTTTCAGGCAAAGAACAAGATCCAGAGAAATATTATGAATTTTTAGACAAATCCGGTCTCGCTCGTTTATTCAAAAAAGACGGCGTTAAAAACCTAGTTGACTATGTTATGGGAGTTGAAGTCGGTCTTGATAGCAATGGACGAAAGAATCGGGGCGGTTCTTTGATGGAAGAAATTGTTGGAACATTTGTTAGTGATTTTTGTAATAAAAATGGATTTGAATATATGGCACAGGCTCGTGCCACTAATATAAAAAGCAAATGGGGTGTGGATGTAAAAATAGATAAATCAGAAAGGAGTTTTGATTTCGCGGTATATAACCCTAAAAATAAAAAGATTAAGCTATTTGAGACCAATTTTTATAATGGCGGTGGATCAAAGCTAAAAGCCGTATGCGGTGAATTCAAAAGTTTGCATAGCGAACTTAAAGAACAAAACATAGACTTCATTTGGATAACCGACGGCTTAGGTTGGAATACTACAAAAAGACCTCTCGAAGAAACCTATAACCATAATGAGTATGTTTTTAATTTGAACATGCTCGAGGCTGGTGCCTTGGACAAATTAACATGGTAACTCATTATGGCAACAAAAAAGGGTACAGAAATAAAATTACATCCGGATGACTTCGAACTAGAATGTACCACCGTTTGGGCTTTTCCTCGCCGTGGTAATTGGGCGACGCATACTTCAGATTGGAGAGGAAATTGGTCGCCTGAAGTGGCTCGAAATCTTATTTTGCGATATTCAAAAGAAGGTGATATTTTGCTTGATTCAATGATTGGTGGTGGTACTACCGCAATCGAAGCAAAAATTCTTAATAGAAATATTGTCTATTCTGATGTAAACCAACAGGCTTTGGACCGAACAAAGAAATGTTTGGATTTTAAAGTTGAAAATAAGAGCTGGCAAAGAGGTTTTAAGTGGGATTCTCGTAATCTCGAAAAGATAAAAGATAACACGGTTGATTTTGTTCTTACGCACCCTCCATATGTAGATATTATCAAATACAGTGAGGGCAAGTTGGTCGATGATTTATCAAACATCCACGACATTGAAGCTTTTTGTGACGAAATGGAGAAGGTTGCTAAAGAATTTTTTAGAGTTTTGAAGCCTAGCAAATTTTGCTCTATTTTAATGGGAGATACCAGACGAAATAAAATGTATCAGCCCCTAGCCTATAAAGTTATGGACCGCTTCTTGAAAGCTGGTTTTCTTTTAAAGGAAGACATTATTAAGAGGCAGTTTAACTGCAAGGCGACTGGTTTCTGGGTAGACAAGTCTAAAGCGGCTAATTTTTTGTTAATAATGCACGAACACCTTTTTGTGTTTCAAAAGTTAAATGATTTATAGAATGAATCATACTCTATGCTATGCCACACACTAATCGTACAAGTTCAATCAGGAGCGGGTTTGCTTACCAGAATTTCTGGGGCTTAAGATTGTGCGGTGAGTGGCTTGTTACTCCCCAAAAATATAAATGGATTCAGTTTGAAACGTGCCCCGACGAAGAAGATGCCAGTAAGTTCTATCTTGATGATATTGTCTGTCTTGATTTAGACGATTTTTACCATTTCTATCAAACAAAGCATAGGCAAGACAGTAAAAATAAATGGACTTGGGACAGTCTTTTAAATGCGGAGAAGAGCGGTGGCACTTCTCTTATAAAAAAGTGGGCAAATTCTTTAGCGACTCGCCTTGATAAAACCAAGGAGGCATTTTTTATTACTAACGGAGAAGCTGAAGATAATATTACTAAATTTATAAGCAACGAACTGATCGATATCAAAAAGATTAAAGTTGAGGATAATAATCTTTATAACCGGATTATCACAGAGATTGGAAACGAAAATAACGCTGATCGTATTTTTCAGACACTTCATTTCCGGTTTGACCAAGAAAATATTTCCGGAGATGAATTAGAAGCCACAATAAGGAAAAGTTTTTATGAAAATTTAAGCGCGACTGAGTCTGGCGTCACTAATCTATACCATGAAATAGACAAGGAGTGCCGAAAACAGAATACCATGCAGTTGGATATCGAGACTCTTCGCAGATGGTGTGAATTTGATCTGCCACGGCCATTGGAAGAACAGTTTGATATTCCATCTGATTTTGAATTTTTCGATGATCATACCCATCAATCAATTTTATCTGACCTGAAAAAGCCCGAAGGTGGTATAAAGGTAATTTTCGGTAAACCTGGTGTCGGTAAAAGCGTGTATTTATCAAAACTTGATAAAGAGTTGAGAGAGAAAAATTTAATCTCGATAAAACATCATTACCACATATCTCCTGAAGATTCTAATCCTCAAGAACGCCTGAATGCAGAACGAGTCATTGAGGCTATCAAATCACAATTAAAATCACACAAAGAGGAACTTGGTGATTTGGCAAATAAAAACTCAAAAGAAATACCGGTCGGAGAGTTTATTACCACAATAGCTACAAAACTCAATTCAGAGGGTAAGTCGTTCACTGTAATCATAGATGGGCTCGATCACGTTTTGCGCTATGGTGAAAAGAACGAGCTGGAGAGTTTTTTAAAGGAAATATGCCTACCACAGCCAGGTGTCTGGATTATTATTGGTATGCAGGCAGTTGCCAAACCACATCTCCCACAAGTCGTTTTTGATAAATGTCCCGAGACTGAATGGATAGAAATAAAGGGTTTAAGCAAAGATGCTGTTTCAAAACTTATCCAAGCAAATAAGACGGACTTGCATTTACCGGATCAAGTTGATCAATTTAAGAATCTGGCAGAAAAAATATTTTCAATCACCGAAGGTAATCCTTTGCATTTACGCTATAGTTTACAACAGCTAAAAAATATTTCCGGAAATAGTCTTGTTACAGATTATTCATGCAACGATCTCATATTATACGGAGATGGGATCGAAAAATATTACGATTCTCTTTGGAACCAGATTTCAGATAAAGCAAAGGAACTCCTGCTTGCAATGGCCAGTGTTAACTTTCTTTTCACGGAGAAACAGCTTATTGAATGTATCTCTTTTTCTACGACCAGCCCAGAAGATGTGACAAATGGTTTCAAACAAATTTCTCATCTGATTTATAAAAATCTTCGTGATCAAATGAGTGTGTACCACAATAGCTTCGAGCTATTTTTAAGGGATCGGCCGGAAATGATACAACAAAAAGTTGTGATAAAAACAAACATCAAAAAATGGCTGGAACAATCAAGTTATGAATATTTAAAATGGGCAGAACTGAGAATAATAGAACATGAGCTTGGCAATAGTGACCCGATTCTTAATATAGATCGAGGTTGGCTCATAGATGCCATTTGCTATCCGTGTAATTCTGATCAAATTTCTAAGCAAATGAAATTGGCCGCAAGAGTGGCCTGTGAGAAGGAAGATTTTGGAAAAGGACTACAAATTTCATATCTACATACGTACTATCTAAATTCAAAAGAATTTGTTGAGGAAGCGACAGAGCTTATTTGGAAAGAAGCCATTCAACGGAACCCTAACGTCTTTGATTATCTTGATTTTGAATCTTTGCCATCAACCTTACTTCCTGGACTTGCGAATACGGCCGATGCTACTGGTAAAGATACGGTGGTGAAAGAAATTAACGAAATATTGATTGAGAGATTGAGTAGACAGGAATATCGTCAGAATTCAATTCCTAGTGCGACGGCCGCACTTCTTAACGTACTCCCTTATGATCGGACTCACAAGACAGAAAATATTCATAAGTACATAATTCAGTTTCGGGACCTAAATATTACACAATTTTTATTTGGTATTTACTCACGTCAACTGTTTGCGCTTGGACAAAAGGAAAAGATCACCAAATTATTTGAACTCGATCTTACGGAAGCAGAAAAACAAGCCGTGCTGGTAGAGTGTGTAAGATATGGTTTTAAAAATAAAGGTGATGATATTTCTGCTTACTTGAATGGTAGCCAAGATTTACCACTGATCTGTTCGCTACTTAAGGCCATAAAAGGTAGTCAATTTAATTTACCATTACTTCCCGAATATGATATTTTTCCGGACAAGATCAGAGAACACGACTCAGAAGAGCGAGCAAAGTGGAGAGGATTTTACTATGACAATTTTCTCATCGGCGTACTTTATGGTATTTCCGGTAAACAAAAAGATGTAGAAGAATGGATCGTAAAGGCTCCAAGTTCTTGGTCTGCAAGGGCGATGACTGGTTTATTTCGCGCAGGTTTATACATTAGCATGGGCATACGAGAATCTAAGATTGATTACGGAGTTTTATTTAGTTCTTGGGCTGACTTAAATATATTGAAATGGCATGAAGATCGAGATATTTTAGGTTTTCAAAGTGCGTTTAGCGATTCTGTCAAAGCAATCCTAGAAGACGTAATTGTCATCAAGGAGTATCTCGGTAATGGTCAAGAAATTACCATGGCGGACTACGTAGCTATTACTAAAAATCCACCTTTCTTTAGCAAGAGTGATCTAACATCTTTAACGCTCGAAACATATCGGCCACTTCTGGCACGGGATGTGTATGAAAAAATTAAAAACGAAGATATTAATGTTTTATCAAAAACTGTAAATTATTTCCCCGATAGAGCCCGAGACTATAGTACTATTTCAAAAATTACCCGCTTATACGGTGAGACAGAGTTATCTCATTCCCTTTTGAAAAAGGCCTCCGATAATCTTCTTGGGTACGGGTATCACAAGGATACATATTTATTCGATGTTCTTGAAGCAATAGAATTTTGCGCTAAATCAGGGATAGATAAAACCAAAATTAATGACTGGACAAGTAGAATTATCCCTTTAATTGAAAGTGTTGGGGAGTATACTGACGGCGACGAAACAAACCATTTACCATATGAACTGGCCAACCTTTTTGCCACGCAAGATCAGGTGTTACTGCGTAAATACTATTATCACTCCGCTGACAAAGAAGAACTTTATCATGCAGAAGATTTATTTAAGTACGTGATTAAATCTCTTTCTTTTTCAAAAGAGGAGGATATTGCTTTAGCAAGTACCGCCGTAGAAAAAGATGCTTTTTTAGAACTAAAAAAAATAGCTCAAAACAATCCAGATGTTTCAACGGCACTCGAAAAAATCCAATCATATCTTGGCCAAATTAATTTTCCTACTGAAAAAGGAAATTCTTATACAGGGATAGAAAAGCCGTCACAAGATTACTCAAAAATTGATCCTGAACATTTACTCGAACACTTGGATACAAATTTTGAGAATAGATGGGAATGGAATAATTATTTAACGGGGTGGATCGATTACTGGCTTGGTAAAAACGGTAAGGAGAATATTTACAATACTCTAAAAAAGATTATTGATAAATTCGGTATTCAAGCCATATCAGGCGAACTTCTCGATACTCTATATCCTTTGGCGTTTGAATTTGATAATGGAATCGCTTTTGATATGTTGTGCAAAGCTCAAGTCAACGATCATGGATGGCAACGATATTGGACTGATAAAAAGAAGGCCGAAAAAAGGTGGGAATTTATTAAAGAAAAATACCCGAGACGTTATTTGGAATTTTTCCAGAAAAGTACAGATTACCATGTGCCTTTATCTAGAGGAGTTGAATATTTGCTTTTATTTGGTGATTTGGCAAAAGCGGAATCTATAACTGAGGCGAGCGTTTGTTTTGCCAAATCGCTTGTAGCTGACTCAAACATCCCATTGCCTGAATGGTCGGAAAGTCGATTGGAAGTTAATAATTTAGATATTTTGATTCAAAGACTGGTCTGGCCAAGTCCTTTAGTCCGAGAAAGAGCGGCTACCGCCTTGGCTTATCTGCTCTGTTCGAGCATAAAAAAAGAAGATGTGTTTAAGATTCTATTATCTTGGATTCAGAAACAACGGCTGGAAACGGCGATAGCCATGGGACTTCTCCCGATAATAAAAGCAATTTTTATTGCCGAAAATTTCGATGATCTTAAATATATAGATATAAAAACTTTAGCAAAAGCCGTTTCAATTAACTCTGAAGTCATAGAAAAACTATTTGATGAATTAGCTCTTCTAATGACCCAAGAGAAACCAGAACTTCCCTCGCCGATCGATATCGAGCTTGTACCAACAGGGTATTCATCGAATCCATTCTTTATAAAATACATCAAAACTTTTCTTGCTCCCATTTACATGCAAAGAGCCGAGGAAATTGAGAGACGTTCACGAAAGCAATTCATCAAACAGTGGATTTTCACTTCAGATAACATAATAAGAGATGCTGGGATTCAGATAGATTCGAATCAGGTTTATTACTATGCTCGTAGCGAACACGATGAATTTTTGTTGGGTTTCTCCTCAAAAATAAGTGAAGTCTACAGATCAGCATTTTTGAGGGTTCTGCAACATTTCTATCAAAATGGCGACATCCCTGAAGATTTTTATCTTGAGTATGCTTATGCGACCCTGCCTATTGAATTATCAAAATGGAAGATTCTACCAAACCGTGCTCCTAATTGGTGGCCTAAACTAGCACCTATCTCTACTCTAGATACCAAAAAAGATGATCCGATAACAACCATTTCTTTTGAGAATTCTCCGGAAGACTTGATTAAAAATTCGGATGGGAAAGTATTGGTAGCCGCGGAGGGAGCTATTCAAAATGCAAACGGATGGGTAGACGATCCGATGCATTCTTTCGTGCTGGTAGCTTTTGGCTATAAAGTTGTTGGTTCAGAGATGCCAACGCCAGAGGAAGTTGCAGAAGAAATTTCTTACTCTCCAACCTTGGTTACTATTCCTTCACGAACAGACAGACCATTTAATTTCCTTGAGGATGAAGACAACCATCTGCCAGTGGGAGACAATAGTATTCGCATTAAGGACACAGTAATTTATCCAATAGTTGCTCGAGACCGTGATCTCTGTATTGCGCTTTGGCAATATTTTCGAGATTACGACATGTCATTCAATTTAAATTATCCACTTTCGCAGGAATTAAAAATTGAACTAGATAAAAATAAATGGCATCTTAAAAATAAAGATGAGCGAATAGTGGCAACATACGAAGATTGGCTTGAGGGATTAAAAGAAAGGTACGATCGAAATATGCCATTACCACACGGACAGTCTTTGATTTTAGATCAAGATTTCTTAAACAGCTGGCTTAGTAGTAATAATCTCCGCCTCGGTTACTTGCTAAAAAGCACTTATCGTTCAAGACAATATAGCCACGAAGAAGTTAAAAAATATAATGAAGTAAAATTATTAAATGTAAGCAATATTATAATTTAGCCAGAAAGCATGAAAAATAACGACTGGTACAAAAAGGCTCTCCTGAAAAACGCCAAAGAGATCATAAGTTCTGGTGCGACTTACACGATCTTAGCTTTAGTATTTTTACTTTGGCATTTTGCTTTGGGGTTCAAATTTCAATGGCAAAGCATTAGTCCGTTATCTGCACCAAGTATTTTTGTCCGGGTGTTTTATAGTGCTTTCACCTTTTGTACGATCGGCTTGCTTCTATATGTGATTAAATTTTATAAAGTCCTACACGACATTGTAGTCAAAGCGTTTGGCATGTGGGAACTCTACAATTTCATCAAAGCAGTACTCTGGGCATTCTTGATGTATATTTCCTACGCCTATCTTGTGCCGTGGCTGTTTAATGTCCTAAATGCAAGCATATCGATATTATTCAACATCGCCAATCTCGTGCTGTATGCTTTACCGCCAGTCGGCATCGCATTGATTTTAAGCATCATCTATCTACTCTCTAATAAAAAATTAAAACATGAACACAGACGATCCAATTAAAGACGACCCAGCCGAAGAAGCTCCGGACGAGGAAGTAGCCGAGCTTATGGAAAGTCACGATCTTGATAAGGACACGGCCGAGCGTGTGCAGGAGATCATGGAAGATTTGGGTGTGGACGAGGACGATGCAGTCGAGCTTGAGGAGTTACTGTAAAATCTTAAACTCTCTCATTTCTTTCTGAGCCCGTTCCATATCCTCGAGCACTTTGAGATATATTGCTCGAGTTTTCTTTGACTTTGGATTATCCTCGGCAAAACGGATATCGTCATCGTCCACAAATCCGGCTAATGAGATATAAGCACCGGCCAAGAGTCTGATTCGTTCCTTGATAGCTTGTTTGATTTTGGCTTTTGGTTCCGGAAGTGAAGATAACGGATTAAATGATCCGCGTCGATGTGGCATTCTTATGTTTTTGGCGGTCGCAAGGATCGCTTCAATGTCATCGTACTGCATAGCAAGCAAGAACATACGCTTGCCGTCGGAATAAGTCTAGCGGAGTCATATTTGCTTAATTTTGCTTAAGTTAAGCAAATCGTTTTAAAGTCTCAAAACTCGTTCACAATCGTTTCGGGTTTTCGGATTGGTGCAAATCTCTAACTTCGGTCGAACCGCTCGCCACACGGGCAAACACGGGGCAAGAACGGGTTATACATTCTCGTACTTGGCCAGCAACCCTTTCATTTGGTCTAAAACTACCGTCGGGTATTTGTACTCGGTCGCATAGTCAAAATGTCGAAAGTCGTTGAGAAGGGCGAGCAAAAAATATCATTCCATTTATGGAGTGATATTTTTTTGTTTTGTGGTGAGGATTCGAACGGGAAAGGGAGAAAACGGGAGTTTTCTCTTACTGAGGAAAGTCCACGAAAACCCGAAGGTTTTTGTGAGAGGACCCGCCTAGGCGGGGACGATTTCGAATAGCGTTATCTTTTTCAGCCGAGAGGGTTAGACGACGATGGTCAACCGACCGGCAGACTCGTTCTCGAAGAAGAAAGGCTCGACGTATCCAAAAATGACTTCGAGGAAGTCGAGGTGCCTATCGAAATCTTGGGAACGATTGTTACGGATAAGCCGAGTGGCTTTACCGGTATGGCCATTGATTTCATCAGACATATCAATGGTTGTTTCCATGTCACAATTCAGCCGAAAGGGTTGCTCAAAAAAAATGGCAATCCGATTCAAAAAGCAGATTTTGATCTGCGACAGTGCACAGGAAAAAAAATCAAAGAGCTGTCTGAATCCGAACTCAAGGAGAGTAAGAAGAAAAATCCCTCTCCTATACCCTATCCCAAAGAAAGCTTTTTCCAGGAAAAGAAGTCTCTGTTCTGAAAAAAACTGAATGATGCCGCCGCTTGGTTTTACCCAGCGGCTTTTTTAATCCTTGACCAAACCTCAAAATTAAGTTAATCTATTACGATTAGATCTTTTAAAACTAAACAAACGGAGAATATCATGAAAAAACAGAGTGCCTTTGTCACTATCTTTATTTTGCTTTGTCTTTTTTCCATCAGTCTTCCCGGCGCTACTTTGCCCAAAGACATCACTGATTCTGTTTTAGCCATTGACGCAAAAACCGGTCAAATTCTTTTTGAAAAAAACAGTGATGAAGTAAGGCCCTTAGCCAGCATTACAAAATTGATATCCGCTATGGTGCTTCTGGACCTGCGTGTGGACTGGAACGCTTCCACTAAAATTATCAGTATTGATTGTGATCGTTTTTCTCGCCAATTGATTGCAGGCGATGTGTTGAAACTAAACGATTTATGGAATATCGCTTTGATAGGTTCGGTCAACAGTGCTATGAAAGCGTTAGTGAGAAAAAGCGGGGTAAGTGAAAAACAATTTGTTGAATTGATGAACAAAAAAGCCAAGGACCTCAACTTAAATTCTATGGTTTTTGTCGAACCTTCGGGATTAAGTTCCAAAAATATCGGCAATGCCAAAGATACGGCCAAACTTCTTAAAGAGGCGCTGAAGTTTGAAAAGATTTTGAAGACTTTACTGGTTGACAAGTATTATGTCCAGCCTCTGAATAAAGAAACACCCAAACAGATTTATAACACCAATTGGCTTATGACCAATTGGATTCCTAGTGACTTTCCAAAAGGTAGTATTGTCGGCAAAACCGGTTACCTCAAGAATTCCGGTTATAATCTATCTGTTCGTTTGACTGATGACAAAAATCACCAAATAATCGTGATAGTTCTGGGGGCAAAAAGTTTTACCTCCAGATTTTCCAAGGCTCGCGAATTGGCCAATCGGATATTTAACAACTATCCTCGACCAAACACGGGCGGATAGTTTGCCTTGCAGAAATGCAAGGCTTTTTTAATACATAATTTAAACGATCTTTTAATTTTTTTCGCTTTTTGCTATAATCAACTTAACAAACAATAACTATTTATGGCAAAATACTATCTTAAAATGTTTCTTTTTATATTGGTAATATTATTTGGGATATTTATGTTTATTTACGGCGGATATGACGACAGCCCCGGAGCTCAAGGATTGGGATTGTTATTGATTATTATCGGGATTTGGAGAATAATAAAAAATAAAAAATAAGCTAAAATTAATTTATCTAATATTACATCGTATGGATCCAAATATTTTAAGTAACCCCTGGGTAATTTTGGCCATGTTGTTATGGACTATCCCATGGAAAGGTATAGCTTTATGGAAATCAGCTCGTCAAAACGATAAAGCTTGGTTTATTGCTCTTTTGATAATCAACACCGTGGGTTTATTGGAAATATTATATATATTCATCTTTGGTAAGAAAAAACAAACCCCTCAAGCTTAAAAAAATAAAAAAAACACCTCGAATTTTCGTCGAGGTGTTTTTTTATTTTCTACAATAATTGAAAACTCTTAGCCGGTTCTTTTATACCGTTAAAAACCACATCCTTGATATTGGCCACACCGAATTGCCGACCGTCCAAAAATCCGGACATCGCCGCTTCTGCGAGCCAACCGGAATTTACCCAATCAAAGAGCCACTCATGGGTATCACTCGGAATATTTTGTGAAATTCCCGCTCCAACCATCTTGAGCCAAGTTTTATTAAAAAATTCTTGAGAACCGAGCGGTGGTGCCATAACAATTGGAATTCCCAAACCGCAATAAAAAGAAAGTTCCGAAGGTTTAGTCCAAAGAATATCGGTTTTTCGTAAAACCTGGTTAAATGAACGGAAATAATCTTCTTTGTGAACTTCAAATATAATATTGAGATTTTTACCGAGATTCTTTTGCATTCCATGACGATAAATTTGTTCTTTAAAATACAGATAAACATCGTTACGCGTACCGGCTACCAAATTAAAATTTATTTCCTCCGCCAATATTTTCTTTTTTAAAGATAGCAAAATACTGTGTGCCAAATCTCTTTGCGCACCAGCTCCTCCCACGGCAAAAGTCAAAGTAAACGGATGTCGATGACGAGCTTCAATTTTGATATCTTTGATAAATCTGGTAACCGTATCGGAATATTTTTGACGATACATTTTTTCCGGATCCAGATTGATAAGACGTTCGGCTAAATCACTTTTTAAAATTTTCAATTCTTTACCGCCCAAATTTTCCTCCGGCAAAGGAAATCCTGTTAAAAATATATTTTCTTCTTTAACTCCGTACAATTTTAACCTTTCTACCACCCTGCGACAAGGAGCCAAATATTTTATCCTACTTTTTGAAGGATCAAGTGCGACCCAAGCTCGAGAAATATCCGCATCGCAAAGCACGCAATAAATTTCATTTTTGAAACCGTGTTCCTCGGCAAAAAAAGCCACAGTGAAAAAAGTGGTAATAAGAGGGATGTTTTCTTGATTGAGATAATTGATAAAATCTTTTCCCCAACCGCGCCTAATAAGTCGATAAATTTGAGTGACTTGCAATATCGGTTTACTCAAGTCGCGACGAGGGTAAAATTTCGGAATAGCTTGAAGTTTGTCATAAAGACCGAAAACAGGTTTACCAATAAGCGGTATGTGAGTAAAGCGAGATATAAATTCGTAAAATTTTCGAGTATTTACCCAAATTTTTTTATCTTTTTCCGGAATACCGGGATAATTATTGGCATTTATCACTTTACCGTTGGGAGATAAATGACGTAATGGATAAGCGGCGCGTTGATGGCCGTAACCCATATCCACGGACACTATCCAGGCTTTTTTTTCTTCCTCCATATTATTTTTATTTTTGTTTTTTTAATCTTTTGTTTCTAGCCAAAAGAAAACCCATGGTTTTGTCGAAATGCGAAGGAAAATTTTCTACGGAAAATCCGTTTTCACGCAAAATATTTTCTAACATTTTAAAATTTTTATCATTGACTTGGTGATATTCCAAGAAAATATTTTCAGTCTTAACGGCAATATCAACAATGGAATTTTCAAAAATCTCATATTCCCCTCCTTCGATATCCATTTTCAATAAAGAAATCAAAGATATTTTATATTTTTTGACAAGATCTCCAAAATTAATCGCATTTACTTCTTGTGTTTGTTTACTTATAGGTAGAAGTGAATGATTTTGGCTATCCTCGCTTAAAAAAATCTTTATTTTGCCGGTTTCTTTACAAAGAGCCATTTTTTCCGGTTTGATATTTTTAAAAATATTTTCCTTTAGATTCCTTTCTAGAAAATCAAAATTTTCTTTTACCGGTTCCAAAGATAAAATTTTTATTTTGGAATTTAGAGCTGCCGTCCAAAGAGAAAAATAACCGGCATGAGCTCCAACGTCCAGCACTATTCCTTTGGCATCTTTGATTATTTGCGTGATACCGCGATATTCTTTAAACTTAAAAATCTCGTTCACAACACTTTCGTCAACTTCATCGCGTAAAGACAATTTTATTTTTTTACCGTTTACGGTTTCTTCTCTAGTGTACATAGATATATTATACAAGATTTTGAGATTATTGTGAAACTGTTCGATTCCAAGCAAGAAAACCTACATAAATAAAAAACTTCCCCAAACAGGGAGTTTTTTATTTATAAGTTCCGAGGCTTGGAATCGGCCGCGACTAAAATTTTCTTCCGAAAATTTTGTCTGGCCACCGCCTCGCGCCTGCCTGCCGGCAGGCAGGATTTTACTCGTTCGCAAACTCGTAAAATATCGCTCCGGCGTTCTCTTCCAAACGCGACACAAATTATTGTGTCACTTCCTCTATACTTCGTTCCGAGGCTTGGAATCGAACCAAGATAGACAGCTTCAAAGGCTGTTGTCCTACCTTTAGACGACCTCGGAATAATCTAGACTTTCAATTGTTTACGCATTGCGAGGCCGCTACTGATAAAAGTCAAAAGCAATACACTGACAAATTGAATTCCAGTCAACAAAATAATATGCGAATTATAATAATTTGTCAAGGTAAAACCGTTGCTAAAAACTATCGATAAATAAGGATCTAGAAAATGTAAAGCCAAATAAATTAAACCGAAAGTTATAGAAACGCTTAACAAAGCGAAAATAAACGCTTCGACCATATACGGACCGCGGATAAACCACGAAGACGCGCCAACCAATCTTTTGATGGAAATTTCAATGCGTTGAGTATATATAGATACTCGAATAGTATTAAATATTATCAAAAACGAGATTATCGCAAACAAAGCTGAAAGACCAAAACCTATTTTTTCTATACGATTGGTGATATTTTGAATTTTTTCTATACCTTCTTCGTTTCCCTCAAAACTTTTGGTTTCTATCAAAGCATCGTATTCCGGTACATCGACAGCTTGTAATATTTTTTTATAATCCTGAGGTTCTCTGGTCTTTATTATCAAGGTCGGACCAAAAGGATTTTCTTTTAATTCTTCTAAGGCCGATAAAACTTCGGAACTTAATTTGTGTCTGTTTTTAAAAGAATCCAAAACCTGATCTCTGGTAACGAGATTCATTTCTGTTATTTCTGGTAAAACGCTGAGATATTTTTGTACTTCTTCCAAATTTTTATCCGTAGTTTCAGCTTTAAAATAAAGAGATATATTTATTTGTTCCTTCACCAGAGAAGTCGCTTGTTTGGTCAAAATATCCACACCCCACAAAACGTTTACAGACAACAACATTAAAATCAAAATAAAAACTGTCATGGTCGACAATCCGAAATTTCTACCTAAATCCTGCAAAGAAAATTTTATGATTCTATATATGGAATGCATATTATTATAAACGATATTTACCACTTTCTTCATCACTTACTATTTCCCCTCCTCGCAAAGTGATAACACGTCTTCTCAATTCATTGACTATTTCACGATTGTGAGTAGCTAACAAAATAGTAGTTCCGAATTCGTTGATTTTTTTCAATATTTCGATAATTTCTACAGTATTGAGTGAATCCAAATTTCCCGTCGGTTCATCGGCAATAATAATTTTCGGACGATGCACCAATGATCTGGCTATCGCCACTCTTTGTTGTTCCCCTCCGGAAAGCTGTTTCGGATAACGCCACATTTTTTCTCCCAAGCCGACAACATCCAAAACCTGTGGCACTATTTTTTTGATGTGTTCGCTTTTTTCACCGGCCACTTCCAAAGCGAAAGAAACATTTTCATAAACGGTTTTTTTCGGTAACAATTTAAAATCTTGAAAAATAACCCCTATTTGTCTGCGTAAATAAGGAATCTCGCCTGAAGGAATCTCTGTAACATCCCAGTCCCCTATGACTATTTTTCCTTTAGTCGGACGCTCTTCAGCTATCAATAATCTTACCAAGGTCGTTTTACCAGTCCCGCTTTGACCGACAATAGAAACAAATTCACCCGCTTTTATATGCAGGTTTATATTGCGTAATCCGATGGAGTCGGTGCTATAAATTTTTGTCACACCTTCAAGTTTGATCATAATTTACAGATTCATTTATAATCAACATTATTATAACACAAAAAAGAAGAAGTGAAAATAATTTTAAAATTAAACGTTTAAAAGGCCTCTGTTTTTCAAATATTCCACGACTTTATCTACGCATTCTTCCACGGTTGTCGTGTCGGTTTGCAATACAATATCGGGATTTAACGGTTCTTCATAAGGATGCGAGATACCGGTAAAATCAGTCACTTCGCCAAGCTGAGCTTTTTTATACCAGCCTTTAATATCGCGTTTAATACAATTTTCTAAACTGGCATTTATAAAAATCTCAATAAAATCCGGATTTCTTTCTTTCATTTTTTCTCTTTGAGAACGGTAAGGCGAGATAAAAGAAGTAATGACAAAAATTCCGTGTTTGGCCAATTTATCAGCGACATAACCGGCAATTTCTATATTTTTTATTCTATCGCTTTCGGAAAAAGAAAGTCCTATATTTAAATCTTTTCTGAATTCATCACCGTCCAAATGTTCATAAGGTAGACCGAACTCTTGCAATTTTTCCGCCAATTTTTTGGCAACAGTGGTTTTTCCGGAACCTGATAAACCGGTTAACCATAAAATCGCACCGCTCTGGCCTTTACTTGCGTTTTGTTGAAAATTTTTCTCAAGATTTTTTTCCGCTTTTTCTATTATCACTCCGGCGCCAACCGTATTTTTTGTCAATTCATCTATGATTATAAAACTTCCGGTATTTTTATTTTTTACGTAAGGATCAAACATTATCGGTTTTTGAGTTTTGAGACAAACCTTTCCGATTTCGTTGAAATTCAAACTGTCTGCATTTTCACGATGCAAATTTTCAATATTCAGTCTGTAAAAAATATTTTCAACAAAACAATGAGTGTCGTTTGTCGTATGTTTGAAACCATAACGCTTACTTTTATCAAACGACTCTTCCGAAAACCAACAAATCATGGCGTTAAAATAATTTGCTTTTTCCGGAATATTATTGACTCTGGCTATCATTTCCCCTTTGCTGATATCTAGATGATCGGTCAAAGAAAAAGCTGCCGCTTCGGGATTAAAAGCGATTTTTCTTTCCTGATCTCCGACAAAAATTTTATTTACTTTTGATTTACGTCCGGAAGGTAAAGCTATGACTTCTTCACCTGTTCTGATAACTCCGCTTTGAATATTACCGGCATAATAACGCTCATTTTGATTCGGTCGAATAACATACTGAACCGGAAAACGAAAATCTATCAAATTTCGCGAACCGGAAAATTCCACATTTTCCAGATAACTCAACACTGTTCTTCCTTCATACCAAAGCATTTTTTCTCCTCTTCTTACCACCATATCTCCTTTAAGCGAAGATACCGGAATAAATTGTATATCAACTAAATTTAATTTTTCAATAAATTCCAGGCATTGTTTTCTAATATCTTCAAAAATATCTTGACTATAATCCACTGCATCCATTTTGTTTATCACTATCGCCAAATGATCTATTCGGAAAAGAGAAGCGATAAACAAATGACGTTTGGTTTGGGGTAATAATCCTTTTGTGGCATCAACCAAAATCAGAGCTGCTTGAGCTTTTGAAGCTCCGGTAGCCATATTTTTAGTATACTGTTCATGACCCGGAACATCAGCGATGATAAAACGTCTTTTTTCCGTAGAAAAATAACGATAAGCGACATCTATGGTTATTTTTTGTTCTCTTTCGGCCGTTAAACCGTCGGTAAACAAAGAAAAATCCAATTCTCCATCTATCTTATCGGCTTTTTTGACCGCTTCTATCTGGTCTTCAAACAATTTATCCGAATCATAAAGAAGACGACCTATCAAAGTTGATTTTCCGTCATCTACGCTTCCGGCGGTTACAAAAGTTAATAAATCCATATTATTTAAAAATATCCTTCCTTTTTTTTGTTTTCCATGGATGATTCTGAAGTATAATCTATAGCTCTATTTTCTCTTTCCGATTTTTTAGCTACGGAAACTTCTTGTAAAATTTCTTCCACGGTCGTAGCATTGGAAACAACTGCTCCGGTGGAAGGTGAACATCCGAGAGTTCGATAACGACACACGACTTCCAAAACTTCTTCCCCGTCAGACGCTTGGTTAAATTCATCAAGACGAATCAGAACTCCGTTTCTTTTAACCACTTTTCTTTTTTGAGCGAAATACAGAGGGACTACTTCTATTTTTTCAAGCATTATATACGCCCAAATATCCGTTTCCGTCCAATTGGAAAGTGGAAAAACACGCATAGTCTGTCCGTCATTCAAAGAAGTATTATAAACAGACCACAATTCCGGTCTTTGATTTTTCGGATCCCAAACACCCATTTCATCACGCACGGAAAAAATTCTTTCTTTGGCTCTTGATTTTTCTTCCTCTCTTCTAGCGCCACCGATAGCGGCGTCAAAATTATATTTTTTGATAGCATCCAAAAGCGGTTTGGTTTTTTTGTGGTAAATATAATAATCTGTATGAGCTTCTTGGGGTTTCAAACCCAAAGCTTCCGGCGACATGTTTTTTTCCACAATCAATTTCGCTTCTATTTTATTCACATAATAATCGCGAAATTCTATCATTTCACGAAATTTATATCCTGTATCTATGTGCATTAGCGGAAACGGTATTTTACCCGGGAAAAAAGCTTTTTGCGCCAATTTCAAAATCGTAGATGAATCTTTTCCTATAGAATAAAGTAAAACCGGATTTTGAAAATTTGCCGCAACTTCGCGAATGATTTTTATACTCTCAGCTTCCAGCTGTCGTAAATGATCGATGTCGTAATTTTCCAACATATGATTTATCGATTTGTTAAACCCCACTTAAGTCTGATCCTCTTTTCAATTCCGGCAAAAATAGCCTGGTCAAAAAAAGCACCAACAATAATAATAACAATCATCACGGCCATCACCTGCGACATATCGTTTAATTCTCTGCCAAACATCAATAATTGCCCCAAACCCACGGTAATAAAAAGCATTTCTCCGGACATTAAAGAACGCCAAGCAAAAGACCACCCTTGTCTGGCCGCATTTATATAAGAAGGTAAAATGGCGGGAAAAATAATATATTTATATAAATTAATTTTATTGGCCCCCAGAATCAAACCGGCTTTAATATAATTTGAAGAAATATTGGCAATAGCCGATTCCACTGAAATGGTTACACTCAAAACAGTTCCCATAATCACTACAAAAATAATAGCTTTTTCATTTAAACCAAACCAAAGCAAAGCTAATGGCAACCAACAGATACTCGGCAAGGTTTGCAACCCCAAAATCAAAGGCTTAAAATATGTTTTCAACCAAATATTTTTGGAAATTAAAAAACCTATCAACGTTCCAAAAATAAAAGATAATGAAAATCCGAAAATCACGCGCCCCAGACTGATAAACATTCCGGAAACCAAAGAAAAATCAGCTAAACCGGAAAAAATTTTCGCAAAAACACTCCAAGGCGAAGGTAAAACCCAGCTCGGCCATATCTTTAACAAATATAAAAACCACCAAACCGCAGTTAAAACGGTGAAAAGAATGAAAAAATTCAAAAAATCAAATAATTTTCTTTTCATAATGTTCGGTTTCTTTTATAACTTGTTGTATCTCGTTTCGTAATTCTTCCTTGATAATATTACTCATTTTAATAACTTCCATATCACTCAATTCTCTGGGACGAGGCAAGGTTATGATAAATTCTTTTTTGATTTTTCCAGGTCTGGCAGTCATTACCACAACTCTATCTCCCAGACAAACCGCTTCACGAACGTTATGAGTAACAAAAAGAACGGTTTTTTTATTTTTTAACCAAATATTTTGTAAAATCGCATACAAGTCCTCTCTGGTTTGCGCATCCAACGAGCCAAAAGGTTCATCCATAAGTAAAATTTCCGGCTCCATTATCAACATGCGAATCAGAGCTATCCTCTGTTTCATTCCTCCGGATAATTCGTGCGGATAGGCATTTTTAAATTCTTTTAATCTTACCAAATCCAAATAATAATCAACTTTTTTATTTATCTCTTCTTTGTCCATACCGGTCATTTTCAAACCAAAAGCGACATTATCTTTTACTTTTAACCAAGGAAAAAGAGTCGGATCTTGAAACATCAAGCCGCATTTTTTTTCTTTTATAGTTTCACCTTTGGACGGGGTATCTAAATCAGCCACAATATTTAATAAAGTGGATTTTCCGCAACCGGATGGCCCAACCAAACAAACAAATTCTCCTTTTTGAACGGTTAAATTTAAATCTTGTATAGCCGTAACAACACCCTCACCGGTTTTATATTCTTTGAATAAACCGTTAATTTGCAGCATAATCCAGATAATTTAAATCGTATAATTCTTTTAAATCCGGTTTGTTTTTTCCTAAAAATCCTTCGACGTAAGCCCAATCGGCAAATTCAAAAACTGTTTCTTGTAAAGGTAAAAAAGTAAAATCAAACATTGTCCAAGCTTCGTTCAAAACATCGATTGAAATTTTATTTGAAGTTATTTTTTCTATTTCATTATTTACCACCAATTTGGCTTGTTCCGGATTGTCGTTGAGCCATTGAGTTATTTCCAAATGAGCTTTTAAAAATTTAACGACGATTTCCGGATGATCTTTCAAAAACTTTCCACTAACAATTATGTTCGAAACGCAAAACATTTTATCTTTCCACAAATCTCTTTCATCAATAATTCGAACACCCCCGGCTTCTTTAACCAACCTGGTAGCCCAAGGTTCCGGCGCCCAAGCTCCGGCAATTTCTTTTTGTTTAAAAAGTGAAAGTTGTTCCGGGTTTGCTATCGGTAAAATATTTACTTTATCAAAAAGCCCTTTTTCTCTCAGATAGTGTCTCAACGAAACATCTTGAGTATTGCCTTGTTGAGGGGTAACCACTTTTTTTCCAATCAAAATCTTTCCATCATTGAATTTATCAACCAATTCCGGCTGAATAATCAAAGAAGCTCCTCCGGAAGCCGAACCTGCGATAATTTTTAATGCTTGACCATTTGATTTTACATAACCGTTGATAGCCGGACTGGGTCCGATATAACCGATATCTATTTCACCGGCAAACAAAGCTTCTATTTCCGAAGGCCCAGCATTAAATGTTTTTGTTGATAAAACAATATCGTTTCCCAAAGTTTTTTGGAAAATACCTTCAGAAACTCCTATCAACGCTTGGGCATGAGAAATATTTGGAAAATAACCAAGTCGCAAATTTACTTTCGACTCTTCTTTATTATGAAAAAAAATAAACAATAAGATCGTCAAACCTGCTAAAATAGAGATGCCTGCAATTATTTTTTGTTTATTTTGCATATTATTATTTAAAATTTTTGAGCCACCCACCGGAATTGAACCGGTAACCTACGGTTGGAGTTTATCCGCCTTTGGCGGAATACCGTTGCCCCGCCTGCCGTCGCCTGAGCCCTCTATCAGAATCGAACTGATGTTTGTGGTTTACGATACCATCGTTCTACCACTGAACTAAGAGGGCTTAGGCAAAGGCGGGCAGGTCTACATTTCTGAACTAAGCTGACGTTTTTCTTGAGCGGGTGAAGGGAATCGAACCCTCGTCTTAGCCTTGGGAAGGCCACATAATAGCCATTATACGACACCCGCAGTGAGTGAAATTGAATTTATTCATTAGTTTAAGAAGCGAGGGTTTAACCCCCCGCTTCTTAGAATATTTATTGTTCAACAATCGGAGAATTGGAGGTTTCTATTTGAAAAGGATTATGAATTTTGGAATAGAATTTTATCTCCGCTTTCTTGAGATATTCACTCATATATTGTTCGAATGTCGGAAAACTAAACAGTATATGACTAGCTTTCACTTTTGAGGCATTTACCCATTTACCGCTTTCATCTTTTACCCGTTCAATTTTGGTATCATAAACTTTGACAATATGATAACCGAATTCGGTTTCAACCAATTGTTCTGATAATTGACCTTTTTTCAAGGCAAAAACAGCATCCTCAAATTGAGGAACCATTTCTCCTTTACCAAACCATCCCAAATCTCCACCTGTTTCTTTGGTAGAATCAGATCCGTAAATAGAAGCCATTTCTTCAAACGAAGCTCCGTTTTTAATTTGTTCCAAAACTTTTTCCGCTTGTTTATAGATATTATCCAAAACTGTTTTATCGGTTTGTATTTTTTCTCCGACTTTACTTTGCAATATAAAAGGTTTGATGACTTTTTTTTCATAAGCGGACATATTCCAACCGTAACGTTTGAGTAATTCTTTTTCCAATTCACCTTCCGATTCAAACTGTTGTAAAACTTGTTTTTTCAATTCTTCCACGTCTTTTTTTTCTATTTTTACATCCATAGTTTTGGCGATTTGTGAAACCATAACATTATTGGCCAAACGCCAAATCACTTGATCTGACATTTGTTCTTCAGTCGTCTCGGCGGTTAAATTTTCATTGTTGTTTTCTTCATATTCTTTCATTGTTTTTATAGCTTTCAAATCATCAAGATAATCGGTATAAGGAATTTTTTGCTCATTCAAAGACATCAAAGGCAAGTGTAAAAATTTTGCGGTAAAATAAGCAAAACCATCGGTGGCTCCGGAACGAACGCGAAAAAAACCGAGGACGCAAAACGCTATCAACACGGTCAAAACAAAGAAAGATAAACCGTATAAAAACATCTTTTTATTTTTTGAAAGATTGCTATCTGTCGGTAAAACGACCGCACCGGCAACTTCGCTATTCTCCCCTTGAATAGCCTGATTTTCGTTTATATTTTCCATAAAATCGAAGTTAGTTTATTAATTATGATTAAAGAAATAAAACCACCATTTTTTATAATTTGGCAAATCAGATTTTATCACATCATTTGACGGTTGTCCATTTTTTTTCACACCTTCCAAATCTCGCACTATAGCTGCTTGTTCACCGGACTTAATCAAGTTAAGCTCTTCTCTGGCCTTTTTTTCCACGAACTCTTCCGATTGAAAATAGCTGAGAAGTTCCAAAGATTTCAATTTTTTTGCTTCCATCTCCGCCGCTTGTTTTTGTAAATCTTCTATTTCTTTCTTTATCTGATAATCCTGATAATAGGAACGGATAAACGCTCCGGAAAAAACAAAAAATATCACCAACATCACCAACAAAAACCAGTATGAATTAAAAAATTTTTTCAATTGTCTGTTGCCTGATGACATAAACTATTTTTTATTTATTCTATTTCGCAATACATCTTCTACACACTCTTTTATTTCCATCAATTCTTTTGTTTCAAAAAGAGAAAGATTATTCACAAACATATCAATAATCTCTTCAGTATCCAAATCTTTTTCTTTGAGCCAAAAATCATTTTTTAATCTATTAATCGTATGAAAAACTTTTTCCGGAGAAGATACGTTTAACAACCTCAGCAATTCTTGACGTTGATTGTTCTCCAAGGATACGTCTCCAAAATTAAAAACTTTTGCTAAAACTCCTTTTTTAAAATAAAAAATATTTTGAATTTCGTAAAGATTTATACTTAAAATTTCTTCATCAAAAAAACCTGCACCCTTAAAATTCACCACCCTTCGATCGGTTAATACGCTAAAATTTTTGGCTCTTATCAAAAATATTCTTAAAAAGAATAACAAACCGATAAAAATAGACAAACAAAAAGACGCAATTCCAAATTTACCTCTACCAAACAACCAAAAAGCAAAATAGGACGGTGTTAAAATAAACAACAACCCCAAAAAACCAGTTCCAAAATAATTCCAAAGATTTTCTCGCACTATAGCTAAAATATTTTCACCTTTTTCCAGATTTATTTTTTTGTTCAATGACATAAAAACAAAATCTATGATTCTTTTAATATTTTTTTAACAACCTCTCTATCGTCCCAAGGGATTCTACGACCATTGGCAACCATGATACATGGTTCGGTGCCTTTTGCTGTCACAGCCACAATATCACCGGTTCGGGCCAATTTAAGGGCTTTTTTTATAGCTTCAAAACGATCTACTATTATAAATAAATTTTCACCATCTTTTTTTCCCGATTTTCTAACGCCAAGAGCTATCATTTCGGCGATTTCTTTCGGGTCTTCATCAAAGCAATTAACATCGGTAATCACCACTTGATCACACAATTTACCGGCTATTTCTCCCATAGCAAATCTTTTTCCTTTGTCTCGCCCTCCTCCATCACTGCCGATAACTCCGATAATTTTATTTTCTCCAGCCATATTTCGTAGAGTTTCAAATAATGCCGTCAAACTCATAATTTCATGAGCGTAATCGACAACTACTTTGAAATTTTGACCTTCTTCTATAAATTCCATTCTGCCCTCCACTTTTATTACCTTGGAGATTCCTTCCGATATTTTGTTTTCGGAAATTCCCAAAACTTTCCCTACAGCAATAGCAGCCAAAGCGTTATAAACATTGAAAACTCCGGCTAAATTTAAAATATAAGGATTGTTGGCTATTTCAAAAACCGTCTTTTCCTTATCAGACATTATCAATCGCGCGCATAAAAAATCATTTTTATCCAAAAGATATTGATCATTATATCCATAACCGATTTTTTTATCAGCTTCAAATTGTAGAAAATATTTTGCATTTTCGTCATCAGTGTTAACAATGATGGTTTTTTGTATTTTTTTCCCGCCTATAGATTTAATCGCTGAATTTTTCAATCCAGCAAAAATCTTTCCTTTATCCGCTCGAAGGTTTTCAAACCCACCATGACGTTCTTGGTGTTCAGTACCCAAATTGGTAAAAACGCAAATATCATAATGCAAACCGAAATGACGATATTGCAAAATTCCTTCCGAAGAAGTTTCTATCACCGCATATCGACAACCGTTTTTGAGCATTACGGCCATCATTTTGTGAATTTCTCCTTTTCCAAGCATGGTCATTTTCCTATCATTTAACCAACGACGATTTCCATCTTGAAACTCAACTGTCGACATAACCCCCACTTTTTCTCCGGTTTGTTCCAAAACCGTAGCTATCAAACGACAAGTGGTGGATTTTCCTTTTGTCCCGGTAACACCGATAACGATCATTTTCCTTCCCGGACGACCGTAAAACCAATAATAAAAAATCGAAATAAAAAAATGATAAATTTTTTTTAGTTGATTCATAGCCGGCTTTATTCAAATTTTAAACTGACTTCATATACAACTTGTTGTAAACGATTGAGCGATTGTTTGGCTTGGTCGAATTTTTGTCTATTATATCCGGTCAAATTCATATCCACCAATTCATTGATTATTTCTTCGGCAGCGGAATAACAACGTTTTACTTCGGTAAAATTTCTTTCTGTAGCCGCTTTTATGGCAAAACGTAAAATTTCACCCGGTACATCGCATAATCCTCCAATATAAATATCCGAGTCAATTTTCAAATCTTTGATTTTGGTCAAGCTTTTATTTTCTACAAAAGACATAAATAACGATGCTTCGACAAACTCTTCCAAAGCAGCCTTAAAAGAACCCTCATCAAACAAATCAGCGGTAGCTTTAAATTTTTTATTCAACTCCATTAATATTTTTTTGGCTTCGCTAAGCGTTTTTTTAGCTTCATTCAAAGAACCGGCTTGTAAAGAAAAAATGGTTTTTTTAGATAAAAACTGAGCATCTCCAGCAAATTTTATAACATCGCGTCTTTTTTGAGCATAATTTAAAAGCTCTTTTCTGACTTCTTGAAAAAATTTTTTATCTAACATATAATATGACAAAAATTAATTTATCCACTGTTTTTTGAGCAGGGACTTGATTTTTTTCTGAATTTAGTATATCATAATGAGCGTTATTTTGTCTAATCAAAGCCAAAGACAAAATCGCAATAAAAATGGGCCGGTAGCCCCTCACCTATGCCTTTATGTTTTATATCTATCTTATAAAAAGTAAAGTAGATGAGAGTACCTATATCGGCTATACAAATGATCTAAAAAGACGCTTGGTTGAACACAACAAAAGACTGAACAAGTCTACCAAGAACAAAGCGCCTTTTGAGCTCGTTTATTACGAAGCTTACAAAGAAATGGCTGACGCAAAACATAGAGAATTTAATTTGAAACGTTTTGCCAAAGCTTTTCAACAATTGAAACTACGCCTTAAGAACAGTCTAAAGGCATAGGTGAGGGGCCGGTAGCTCAGCTGGTAGAGCAATTCCCTTTTAAGGAAGAGGTCCCGGGTTCGAATCCCGGCCGGCCTACCAAAAACACATTATTTTGCAAGAGATGATGTTGTTTTTTTGAGAAAAACACACAGGGTGTTTTCATACAACAGTTCTTTAACACAGGAGGAAAAAAATGACGACGAAGAAAAAACCGATCGCAGAACTCGAGAGTTACGCACAAGAAATCGCGGAAAAAATAACCACGATGAAACAACAATCACTGTTTCTCTCGAGAGGAGACGAATTCGACAAAATGGCCTCTTTTATCAAAGAAGCCAGCAGTATTATCGAATCTTTCTCCGGTAAAATGCGCGCGGTGGAAAAAAGCGGTGAAATAGGCCTCATCGCTAAATTTTCAGGTCTACTTCACGACCTTAACTATCTTTCCGATAACATGTCGGAAGTGATGAGTAAAAAGAAAATGAGGCGGAACAAAAATATAGTTCCCCAAATGGCCGCTGTTTCTTCTTAAACCCGTCCGCCATGCGGACTATGGACCCGATTTCGGGTCCTTTTTTTTGCCATTTTTAAAATTCTTGCTATACTTATAAAAACCTACATTTCAATTATGAAAGTCTCTTATTTAACTTTTGGTTGTAAACTCAATCAAGCCGAAACCGATTCCTTACGAAGAGAATTGGAAATTTTGGGTTATCAAACTGAAAAATTCGCCACTAATGAAGATATTTGTATCATTCGCGCTTGCGGAGTAACTTGTGGCGCCTCACAAACAACTCGCGAATTTATTCGTCGTGCTAAACGCAACGGAGTTTATGTGATTGTCGCCGGATGTTTGGAAAACAAACAATTGAAAGAAATCGATTTTATCGGTCAAACAAACGACCTAATAAAAGAACATCTACTGGAAAATTTTGATCCGGGACAAAAACCTTCCAATTCCAAAAATATTTTTACTGACAAAACTCGCGCTTTTGTCAAAATCCAAACCGGTTGTAATTTTCAATGTTCTTATTGCATTATTCCTTCGTTTCGCGGAAAATCAGTTAGTCGTAAAACAACAGATATTATTTCCGAATTAAAAACTTTAGAAAAAGAAGGATATCAAGAGGTGGTTTTAACCGGTGTAAATATTTGCCAATATAAAGACGGAAAAACAAAATTAGCGGATCTATTAACAAAAATTTTAAAAGAAACTTCTATCCCCCGTTTTCGTTTGGGTTCTTTGGATCCGCGTTTAATAGACGATAAGTTGATTAAAATCTACAAAAATCAACGTTTATTACCTCATTGGCATTTGTCTTTACAATCAGGATCTGACAATGTCTTGAAAGCCATGCATCGCGGATATACCGCCAAACAATATGCCAAAATAGTCGAGAAAGTTCGCGCTTTGATTCCCGGTTTTTCTTTTACCACGGATATAATCGTCGGTTTTCCCGGAGAAACAGAAAAAAACTTTCAAGAAACTTTGGATTTTGTAGAGAAAATTCAATTTACAAAAGTACATGTTTTTCCTTTTTCTCCCCGACCCGGAACTCCGGCCGAACAAATGAAGCCCTTGGTTCAAGATAAGATAAAAACCGACAGAGTTAAAATTCTAACTCTTCATGCTCGTAAAGTCGCCGAAAAATTCGTTTCGAATTTTTTTGGTCAAACAAAAAAAATTCTTTTTGAACAAAAAAAATCGGGCTGGTGGTACGGTTACTCGCCCGAATATTACAAAACAAAATTAAAATCTTCCAAAATTCTTCACAATAAGATAATAAGTGTGAAAATAACCGAAAAAAATACACTTATCGACTAGCAGCTATTTCATCTATCAGAGATATTATTTTATCTTTCCTGGTTATAGGCAAAACAGTATGAAGACGTTCGCCTAATTTTTCTCGTTTTTCTTTGCTTTCCACTAACTCTTGTACTGATTTTCCAAGTTTTAAACCATTATCCCAAATTTCGTTCATCAAGATAACGGCGTTTTTCTGAGCCAAATATAAAGCGTTTTCCAATTGATGCGAATCGGAAATAGGCAAAAGAATCGCGGCTTTGGAGAGTAAGGCCAATTCGGTAATAGTGCCAAATCCGGCGCGACTGACCACTACATCGGAAGCAGCGTAAGCATATTTCATTTCTTCATCAAAAAAACGAAACATTTGATAATTAGGGAAAAATTGAACTGCTTTTTCAGCCATTTCAGTCGGACGTTCTTTGCCGACAAGATGAATCACGTGCCAACTTTTCGGCCAATGATTCAAAGCTTCTAAAATCATTTTATTTACTTTGAAAGAGCCTGTTCCTCCGCCTAAAGCGAAAATAACCGGTTCGTTGTCTTTTATCCCGAGTTTCATTTTGGCTAATTCTTTATTTTCAAACTCCAAATCTCTAGCCGGATTCCCTATCCATTCCGATTTAACAATGGGAAAATATTGCAAGCTTTCATTTATAGCCACAGTGACTTTGGTGGCCGTATAACTCATAAGTCTGTTAGCCAAACCGGGTCTGACATCTTGTTGATGAACCCAAGAAGGAATCCCTAAAACACTTCCGGCAAAATGCAAAGGAACACTGACAAAACCTCCGGCGGAAATCAAAATATCCGGTTTTTCTTTGACTAAAAAATAAAAAGAGTGAAAAAAAATAAACACGAATTTTATCAGATCGTGAATATTTTTTAACGAAAAATAACGTCGCCATTTCGCTGTAAATATGGCTTTGTATTTTATTCCTCTTTTTTCAATCATTTCGCGTTCCGGCCCTTTACGCGTACCTACCCAAATAAATTCCGTATTCGGATATTTTTCTTTATAAGTTTCATAAACCGCCAAAAGAGGAACCACCGGACCCAATGTACCGCCGCCGGACAAAACGATTTTCATATATTAGCTATATGTAATTAGTAATCTCTCAATTTACCTACGATATTCATGCTTTTTATTTTTTCCAAAGCCTTGGCTTCTATCTGACGAATGCGTTCGCGAGTCACACCAAATTCTTGACCTACTTCTTCCAAAGTATGAGTTACCCCGTCACTAAGCCCGAAACGCATCTCCAAAATTTTCTGTTCACGAGGCGCCAAATCTTTGATGGCGTTTTTCACATAATCACGTAAAATTTGCAGACCAGCGGCTCTGTCCGGAGAAATGTTTTTGACATCTTCGATAAAATCTTGCAAAGAGGAATTATCGTCATCGTCGCCGACGGAAACTTCCAAAGAAACTGTATCTTGAGAAATTTTGATAATGTGATTGATTTTTTCCACTTCTTCACCCATTTCCGCAGCCAATTCTTCGGCTGTAGGATCGCGACCTAAATCTTGCAATAAACGACGTTGAACTTGTTGGAAACGATTGATGGTTTCTACCATATGCACCGGAATACGAATAGTGCGAGACTGATCGGCTAAAGCACGCGTGATAGCTTGACGAATCCACCAAGTGGCATAAGTGGAAAATTTATAACCTTTACGATGATCGAATTTTTTTACCGCTCTAAACAAACCAATATTTCCTTCTTGAATCAAATCCAGAAGCGACAATGTTTTTCCTACAAACTTTTTGGCGATAGATACCACCAAACGAAGATTGGCTTCTATCAATTTTCTTTCCGCCGCTTTATCCCCTTTTTCTTTGCGTTTAGCCAAAGAAACTTCTTCTTCAGTGGTTAACAAAGGAATTTTGCCTATTTCTCTCAAATACATTTGAATGGAATCTGCGGAAATTTGCCCCAAATCAAAAGGTGTCGCCATATCCGGTTGTTCGCCTTGAAATTCTTTCAAAATTTCTTTATGCGATTCTCGATTACCCAATAAACCTGTTTCATTTTCTACAAAAGAAAGCCCGTTCTTTTCCATTAAATCCAAAAATCCTTCATACAAATCCAAATACCTTTCCGGTCTGGAGAAAATCGTGTTTAATTCGACTTCGGTTATAAAACCACGGCTGCGACCCTTGTTTATCAAACCCCAAACCCTCTCTTCGCTTGGCTCTTGTACTTCTTCCAAAGCAAATATCGGTTTATTTTTTATTTTACCTTTTTTGAGAGGTTTCAAAACTTTTTGTTTTTTGGAAAAAGTTTTTGTTTTTTTTGCGACAATTTTTTTGTTTGCGGATTTTTTATTTTTTACCGTCAGTTTTTTTGCTTTTACAACCTTTTTTTTCAAAACTTTTTTCTTGAATATTTTAACGGCGATTTTTTTGATTTTTTTCGCTTTTTTTTGTTTTGTTCCGGCTTTTTTCATAATTTCTTTTAAATTTTAATTTTGTTTAATTCGGAAAACTCTCTAAAATATTTTTCCATCGCTTCACTGTCGTTTTTCTCTTGAGCTTCGTTTAACAAAAGTTTTATTTTTTCTCTTTCGTTCTTAACCCATTCTTTGAAAATTTCATCGAAAGTTTTCAAAAACTCCTCTTTAAGTTCTTTGATATCTTTTTCTCCAAAATCGTTTTCCCCTTTCATCAACAACAACTCGATGGTTTCTCTTTCGTTATTTTGCATGACCGCCGACATTATCGTTTCTTTGCCAAAATCGGCTTTATTATTATAACTGTTTACGATAATTTCGTAAAGCTTCCGAAATTCCGGAAAACCAAAAAAATCAGACTTCATTTTATCTTTGATATCAACCAAAAAACCGGGTTTTATCATCAAAATAGCCAATAATTGTTCTTCTAAAGATTTGCTACGATTATTAAATAACTCCGAAATATTTTTTTCCGTCGTATTGAGTTTATTGTCGGATTTTTGTTTAGAATTTTTTGCTTTATCGAAACTTCTCATTGTTTGACGCAATAATTCCGTTTGTATACTAAATTTGTCAGCCATTTTTTGCAACCAATAATCTTGTTCTATCTTTTCCGGGATTTTATTTATTTGTTCCAATAATTCTCCGGCAGCCTTTCTCTTTTCTTCCGGCTTTTGTAAAGAATATTTCTCCAAAACTCTTTCAAAAAACCATTCCATAATGAGTTTGGATTTTTCCACGGCTTCAAACCAAATTTCCGGATTTTTTTTGAGACATTCATCAGCATCTTTGCCGGCCCCTTTAGGTATTTGAATAACTTTTACATTCATACCTTGAGTTATAGCCGTGTCTATTCCGCGTTTGGCGGCATTTTCTCCGGCGCTGTCAGCATCAAAAGCCATTGCTAAATTTTTGGTAAATCTTTTTATCAAAACGATTTGTTCTTCGGTCAAAGCCGTGCCCGAAGCCGCTATAACATTTTTCATACCTGCTTGATGACAAGCTACCACATCCATTTGCCCTTCTACCAACACGGCTAAATCTTTACTTTTTATTTCTTGTTTTGCTTTATTTAAACCGTATAAAACCCTGGATTTATCATAAATCTCCGTTTGCGGAGTATTAACGTATTTTCCGCCGGAATTTTCAGTTTCCACCAAAACCCTACCGGTAAATCCCACTATATTTCCATGCACATCGGATAACGGAAACATTATTCTACCTCGAAAACGATCAAAATACCCTCTATTATTTTCTTTTTTCAAAGACAATCCCGCAGCTATCAAATCATCAATATTAAAACCTCTTTTTAACAAATATTGCGTCAATAAATCCCACTGATCGGGAATAAAACCTATTTGCCAATTTTCTATCATTTCTTTGGAAACACCCCTTTTTTCCAGATATTCTCTGGCGGATTTTGCCGGAGTCATTTCCAATAAAAATCTGTAAAAAAAATTAGCCGCTTTGGAATTTATTTCAAACAAACGATTTTTTTTATCTTTATTTACTTCCGCGGCAAAACTTTGGGTTAATTTTACACCAGCTTTATCAGCCAATATTTTCAGCGCTTCGGGAAAACTGATACCTTCTATCTCTTGCAAAAAAGAAAAAATATCGCCTCCTTTTCCGCAACCAAAACAATGCCAAATTTGTTTTTCCGGCGAAATCATAAAAGAAGGAGTTTTTTCATGATGAAAAGGACAGTTGGCTTTCCAATAAGCCCCGGCCTTTTTCATCGGCAAATATTCCTCAATCAGTTGCTTTACATCTATTTTGTCCTTTATAGTTTGGACGTCAGACATAAATAAAATTCGAACAATACAAATTAACATCCGAATTCCCCAAGCTGGCGAATAGTGGATTCGGATTATGTTTTAACTATCGCAGATTTAAGCCAAAAAGTCAATTATCCATCTATTCCTTTCTGAGCGCTTCAATAGGATTTAAATTAGCCGCTTTTTTGGCCGGGTAAATACCAAAAATCAAACCTATCACCGCTGAAAAACCCACTGCTAAAATAATAGAAGAAAACGGAACCGCATATACCCAAACAAAATTATAAGATACGGCAACCAAATAAATAATCAAGGCTAGAATAGCTCCGAGAATTATACCAAAAAATCCACCGAACAGGGTAAGGAGAACTGCTTCTGTCAAAAATTGCCAAAGCACATCGCGATTTTTGGCGCCTATGGCTTTACGCAAACCTATTTCAAAAGTTCTTTCCGTAACCGAAACATACATAATATTCATAATTCCAACCCCTCCGACCAAAAGCGAAACACAAACCAATGCCACCAAAAGAAAAGTTAGTCCGTCAACTACATTACTTAACATATTAGCCGCTTCTTCCATAGTATTCACCGCAAAATCATCCTTGTTTGGATCGGTTATATCGTGATTTTCTCGTATTATTTCTTCTAATTCTGAAACTGTTTGTTTTATTTCATCTCTATTACGCGCTTTAGCTACGATTTGTTGCATATAATCAATGCCCAAAATTCTCTTTTGCATTGTTTTGGTAGGTAACACTACCATTTTATCCATATCCATGCCAAAAACCGCACCGCGTTTAACAGCAACACCGACAACCCTAAAAGGTTTACCTTTGATATAAATTGTCTTACCGACCGGATCATCTTCTCCGAACAACAAATCTTTCATCGTGTAACCGAGCACAGCCACTTGCGCCAGAGAATCTTCTTCGTCTTTAGTAAAAAGACGACCTGAGGCTAATTCAAATTTTTCCACTTCTTGCAAATTATATCCTTCCCCCATCAATAAACTGGTTTTACTTTCATTTTGATATTTAACTATGGCTTGCCCCATTACCATTCCATAGGCAGCGTCAATATTGGGATGTTTTTGTACATCTTCCAAATCTCGTTCCTTGAGAGTGGTGATAGTAATGCCAGTCGCCTGTCCCATGGCATTTTCATTTGAAGTTTTTTTAGTTGAAGGAATTTTGACTTCCACAGTCATGGTATTTGGCGAATAAACTTCCAATTGACTCATAACCATTTTATTCAAACCTTTACCGGCCGCCATTATGGCGATTACTACCGCAATCCCGATACTAACTCCGAGGATAGTCAAAATAGTTCGCGTTTTTTGCGCCAAAAGAGCTCTAATAGCCAGATGTAAAGAAGTTTTATTCATATCTCAACGCTTCTATAGGATTTAATCTACTGGCTTTTCTAGCTGGAATAATTCCAAAAACAAGACCAACTCCGACTGAGACAAAACACCCCAAAAATACGGATGAGACGGAAACGGCAAAATCCCAATCATAACCCATGCCTTGAGCTACCTTAGCCACTATAAAAGAGATCAAAATACCCAAAATTATACCTATCAAACCGCCGATAGATGTAATCATTACCGATTCTATCAAAAATTGTACGATAATGTTTTTGTTTTTTGCGCCAACCGCTTTACGCAAACCTATTTCTCTGGTTCTTTCTTGAACAGCTGCCAACATTATATTCATAATCCCCACTCCTCCAACAACCAAAGCTATAGCCGCCACCGCTACTAAAAACATTTTCAAAGCATTGGTAATGGAAGTTATGGCTTCCAATCCTTGAGCCATGGAACGAATACTAAAATCGTCATTTTCCGGATTATCTATATTGTGTCTTTCACGTAACAATACTTTGGCTTGTTCTACAGCATTATCCACATTTTTTGCATCATCAACTTTTAATCTGGCAAAACTAACATGATCAATTCCGAGTAATAATTTTTGTGCCGTAGTCAAAGGCACAAAAATTTGATCGTCTTGATTTTGCATTCCGGAAGTTCCTCGTTTAATCATCACACCTATAATATTAAAATAAGTTTTTTTAATTTTTATCTGTTGACCTATGGGATTTTGATCCAAAAAAAGATCTTTGGCGACTTCATAACCCAATATAGCAACCCGCGCATTACCTTTTTCTTCATCTTCAGTAAAAAATCTGCCTATTTCAACTTTTGTATCTTCAACATCAATATAAGAATAATTTACACCGGTAAAATTCGTATCTGTTTGTTGATCTCCCCAAGTTACCGTATCTGTACCTTTAACATATCCGCTAACAGCGGTAAAATAAGGAATTTCTTTTACCAAAGCTTTGAGATCATCATCTTTGAGGGTTGTAATTACCACACCCATTACCGAAGCTGGAGGTCCTTTTTCATCAGCTTTACCGGGTAAGATACCGACTAAATTTGAACCCATGCTTTTTACTTGATTCAAAATCAAACTTTGAGCTCCGGCTCCAACTGACATCACAATAATTACCGCCATAACACCGATAATGATTCCGAGCATGGTCAAAAATGACCGGATTTTGTTCCGGCCGATGACGTGCCAAATACTATGAATATTTTCCAAAATGTTCATATTTTATTTTATGAGCTCGTTGGATGTTTGAGCAAACTGACGATTAACCACTTTTTCATCGCTTTCTATCACTCCGTCTTTAATACGCAAAATTCTTTTGGCGTGTTCGGCCGTGTATCTTTCATGAGTAACCAAAATTATGGTTTTACCTTCTTCATTGAGCGATTGTAAAATCTTCATAACTTGAAGCCCGGATTTACTATCCAAATTCCCCGTTGGTTCATCGGCAAAAATAACCGACGGATCATTTACCAAAGCGCGCGCAATCGCCACTCTTTGTTTTTCTCCACCAGATAATTGATTGGTAAAATAATTTAAACGATGATCCAACCCCACATTAATCAGAGCTTGTTTTGCTTTATAAATACGAATATTATTATTACTTACCCCATCATAAAGAAGCGGTAACATAACATTTTCAAGCACTGTTGTACGCGGTAAAAGATTGAAAGCTTGAAAAATAAAACCGACTTCTTTGCTGCGCATTTGTGCTAACTGATCATCATTAAATTCACTTACATCTTTTCCTTTAAAAAGATATTTTCCACAAGAAATTTTATCCAAAAAACTCAAAATGTGCATCAACGTGGATTTTCCCGAACCAGAAGGACCCATTATAGCCACAAATTCTCCTTCTTCAATTTTAAAATTTAAATCATGAAGCACCGGGGTTTTTACTTCCTCGTTTACATATTCTTTGCATAAATCTTTTGCTTCTATAAGAGTCATACTATTTGGTAGAAATTATTATTTCTTCACCCTCGTTTAACCCTTCCAGAATTTCCACTTTACCGTCGTCGGCACGTAAACCGGTTTTAATTTTTTTATCAACTGCCTGGTTGTTTTGTAAGACTTTGACAAATTTATCTCCGTTGGTACGAATGGCTCGGGAAGGAATAGATAAAACATTTTCTCTTTTGTCGGTATTGAGAACAACATTGGCGGTCATACCTGATTTTATTTCTTTGTCAGTATCGTCAAGCGCCACTTTTATTTTGTAATAAACAACATCTTGAATAACAGTTGCTCCGTAATCTATATTGACCAATTTTCCAAAAATTTTGAAATCATCTCCATAGGCATCCAGAGTGATAACAGCCTGATCGTTTAATTTTATTTTTGATACGTCGGTTTCCGGAATATCAACCGTTATTTCAAAATGCGGAGTTAACAAATTAACCATTTTTTCGGAAGGCATGATTTGTTCACCTACTTTTTTATTTATTTTAGCCACTATACCGTCAATCGGCGCGCGAATGATAGCTTTCTCGCGATTTGCCTGCGCTTGATAAAGCATAGCTCTCAAAGCCGCCACATCAACTTCTCTGGGCGGATTAATCTTTGCATCCAAATTTGCTACAGCTTGATCATAAGCAGCTTGTTTTATATTTATATTATTAGCAACCGTAGCTTTGGCGGCATTCAGATCACCAACAGCTTTATCATAAGCCAATTTATAAGTGCTATAGCTATTTTTCGCGTTAAAAATATTTTGTTTCTGAGCAATAATACTGGAATAATTTGTACTAACTGAAGAGCGACTGCTTTCAATAGTAGTTTTTTTTGCGTCAAGCGATGTTTGTGTTAAATTCCCCGAGGGAGGTGTAACTTTCAAAACATCAGCAACCAAATTCAATAAAATATTCATATAAGTCAGAGCATTTTCAGTAGCATTCAACCCTTCGTCAATTTCCGAATAACCGCTATCGGTATTTAAAATTAAAGTCTTAGTTTTGGCCAAATCTATTTTTTCTTTAGTCAAAGAATATTGATCTTTGGCTTGAATAATTTTACTGTTATCCAAAGCCGACAACGAACTTTCGAAATCATCATTGGCTAATTTATTATCAACACCCAAAATATTATCAGCTTGCGTCAAAGCGCTGTCCAGGGCGCTACCCGCGGTTTTGATATAAGCCACAGCCGTATCATAAGCATTGTCCACCAAGGCGCTGCTATTTCCGCCTTCGGCCATTTTCAAATTGTTTTTTGCGGTTTCCAAAGCTATTTCCGCTTGAGTAATAGTGTTTCGTCCGTCCACAGAAGCTTGATCCAAAGCCGCTTTAGCAACAACTACGGCTGCCGTATAATATTTTTTATCTTCATCAGTCGCCCCGGCTAAACGTTGTTGTAAATTGGCACTAGCTTGAGCTACCGCCGCATTCAAATCATCAGCTTTGAGTTCCGCCAAAATTTGTCCGGATTTTACTTCTTCTCCTTCTTTAACTAAAATCTTTCCCACGGTTCCAGACATTTCAAAATTCATTTGTAAATCCGAAGAAGATTCTATTTTACCGGTAGCATCCACAGTTTGAACTAAATCGCCCCGTTGCACTTTTACCGTATCATAAATAGAAACTGCGGGAGCCTTCAAACGACCATAAACAACAAAAATCACAACCAATCCCACAATCAAAAGCGCATAGAATTTTTTTTGTTTTAAAAAAGACATACAAATTTTTAATTTAAAATATTATTTTATTTTTTCAAACCGAGTGTTATTTTTTTGAGTAAATCTTTCATGACAACTTCCGGCAATAAAACCAAATTTCCCAGGTGCTCCACAAACAAAAAACGATCACCAGGTTTAATCCTCAAAATATCACGTGCCTCTTTCGGTATCACTATTTGTCCGCGTTCGCCTATTATCCCGGAACCGCAAATATTGCCAAACGGTATTTTATTTGTTTTTGTCATATATTTTTTTAATAAGTATGATAAATCATATTTATCATACTTGATTTTAAAAAAACAGTCAATTGTTTTATTCTCCTTTTTCAAAATCTTTTGCCTCCTTGAGAAAATCTTCTTTTATTTTTTCAAAATATTTTTTCGATTCTTCGTAATTATTGCCAATTTTACCGTCCAAGATGGCTTCTTCAATCGCCTTTTTGATTTTTCCAACGGTCGGACCGGGTTTGAGATGGCATACTTCCATGATTTCTTCTCCTCTTATCGGAGACTGGAAAGCTCGCATTTTATCAATTTCCAAAACTTCGGCGATACGTTTTTCCAAATTATCATAATTTTTTAATCGTTGTTCTTTTTTATTGGGATTGCCGGTGGTTATATCGCAACGTCCCAAGATTAAAAGATCGGATAATTCTTCTCCCAAACTTACTATCAGACGACGTACTGCCGAATCCGTAACTTCTTCATCCATCAAAGCTATGGGATGTTGATGCCAACGCACCAATTTGGTAGCATATTTCGTTTCTTCTTTGGACATTTTCAATCGACGACAAATATCATGGGTCATTTTTCTACCCAAATGTTCGTGTTGGTTGAAAGTCCAACCTGTTTTGGCGACAAATTTTTTGGTGCCCGGTTTACCGATATCGTGAAGCAAAGCGGCAAAACGCAAAATCGTTTTTTCCGAATACAACGCTACATTATCTACTACTTTCAAAGTATGAATAAAATTATTTTTGTGTTGATGACCGAATATTTCTTCCACTCCATCGAGTTTACTGACTTCCGGTAAAACAATATCCAATAATCCGGTATGAAACATCAACATCAAACCGACAGACGGTTGTTTGGTGGATAAAAGTTTAAAAAGTTCCTCTCTGATTCTTTCCGCGGAAATTATTTCCAAACGACGACGATTCTTATGAATCGACTCCAAAACTTTTTTATCAATGGAAAAATTCAATTGCGAGGCAAATCTGACGGCGCGCAACATACGCAACGGATCTTCACTGAATGTTTTATCCGGATCAAGAGGGGTTATAAGAATTTTTTCTTCCAAATGTTTTTGCCCTTGAAAAGGATCTATAACTTTCTTTTTCAAAATAGCTTTTGATTTTGTTTTGGAAAAAACATCAACCGGTAACGCCATGGCATTCACGGTAAAATCCCGACGCGATAAATCCGTTTCCAAAGTAGCGGGGAATACTTGCGGTTTACGAGATTTTTCCAAATAACTTTCAGTTCTGGCTCCGGCAAATTCCAATTCTATTTTATTTTCATCTTCGCCCAAAATATATCTGGCTGTATCAAAATCCGGAAATTCCACCAAACTACCGGCTTCTTTCATCTTTTTATCCAAAGCTTTGGCAAAAACCAATCCGCTACCGACTACGACAAAATCCAAGTCTTTTTTTTGAGGCATTTCAAGAAAAAGGTCGCGCACCGCGCCACCTACCAAAAAAATCGGGGTTTCTTCTTTTTTGGAAACCGCCAAAATCGCTTTTATCGCTTTGTTATTCCAATCCATAAATTAAATTTTCTTGGCTTGCCCCAAATAGGTAGCAGCCGCTTCTTTGGAAATAAAATCTTTTTCTACGAAATTTTCTAAAACTTTTTCCATGGTGATCATCCCGTCTTTGACGCCGGTTTGAATTGCGGATTTGATCTGATTGATATTATTTTCTTTGATAAGATTGGCCACAGCCGGAGTATTTACCAAAACTTCTCGTACTGCAATACGACCACCGTCTTTTTTCGGTAACAAATGCTGAGCCACTACACCGCGCAAAACGGAAGAAAGTTGAATCAAAATTTGTTTTTGTTTGCTACCTTCGAAAACATCCACTATTCTTTCCACCGCTTCAGCCGCGCTGCTGGTATGTAAAGTGGAAAAAACCAAATGTCCGGTTTCTGCGGCAGTCAACACGGTGGAGATGGTTTCCGGATCACGCATCTCACCGACAAAAATAATATCCGGATCTTGACGCAAAACATATTTGAGAGCGCTGGCAAAACTTTTTGTATCTACTCCGACTTCACGTTGCTCAATCAAACTTTTTTTATCTTTAAAAACAAATTCTATAGGATCTTCAATGGTAACAATGTGTGCTTTTTTGGTTTTATTGATTTCTTCTATCAACGAAGCGATAGTGGTTGATTTTCCACAACCTGTCGGACCGGTTACCAAAACCAAACCGTCATTAAGCTCGGCAAATTTCAAAATACTTTCTTCAAAATTCAATTCCGCCGGAGTTGGCACATCGCTCGGAATAATTCTGGCGGATAAACCGACTTTTCTGTCCTGACGATGTAAATTGATACGAAAACGAACACCTTCTATTTCATATCCGATATCTAAATCACTTTCTTCCAAAAATCTTCTTTTTTGCTCATTGGTTAAAATTATAGAAAGTACTTCTTCCAATTCATCATTATCAATTTTGGTATCGGAAATTTCCACTAACTCCCCATCAATTCGAAGCATTGGCAATTCCTCGCCAACCAAGTGAATATCCGAAGCTTTTTTTACTATCCCTTCCTTAAAAATTTTCTGTAAATTTATCATAAAAAATATTTGAAATTACCAAAAATAAAGCTTTAAAAGCTTGCACTTATTATACCACTTTCGTCACCTCTTGAAAAGAGTGTAAAACTGTGTTAGAATAATCCGGAACTTACAAATTCAAACACTTTTTAAAACAGGTAATGTCGGGGTACCCGTCTGCCACGGCTTCGCCATAGGCATGCCGGGCAGGTGGCCTAATTGGCTACCCGCCCGACTGAACGATGTCAGTCGTTCGGGCGGGTGGCGCACTTCTTATAAAATTTAATAATTTCAAATGGGTAATGTCGGGGTATGGCCTAATTGGCTACCCGCCCGACTGAACGATGTCAGTCGTTCGGGCGGGTGGCGCACTTCTTATAAAATTTAATAATTTCAAATGGGTAATGTCGGGGTATGGCCTAATTGGCTATGGCGCACGCTTCGGGTGCGTGAGGTTCCGAGTTCGAGTCTCGGTACCCCGACATTGCCCATTTTTTAAAATAACGGGCTATAGCGAAGTTGGCTATCGCGCATCCATGGGGTGGATGAGACCGTGAGTTCAAGTCTCACTAGCCCGACAACTTAAAAAATCGCTAACTTTAGCGGTTTTTTATTTTATACACATTATCTATCTTGACAAAAGTTCCAAAATATGTTATATTTAATCGTCGCTAAATTGAACAAAATGGGCAAAAGTCCCTGAGTTCTAACCAGCGGGTTTTAAAAACAACGCTCTTTCCAACCACAACGTCGAAGCGCAAGAAGCGCAGGAGGTTAGGATGATAATCATCCGTGCTGGCCCGTAAATTTTGTTGAACTACAACGAGATCTACTTCAAAAACAGCGATCAACCTTCTTTTCAAGAGCCATTCGGTCCCCGACCAACAGGCCTCGCGACTGCAAAAACGCGGTCGGCGCTCATCCGCCCGGTTAATTCCGGGACAACAGTAGCGCCATCGGCCACTTCGGGTGGACCTCACGGCATACGGCGGCCGGACTATCTCCCTAAATGAGCTATGACCCAAAGCATGGGTTGAGCTTCCGAAAATCGGGAGGATATCAAAGTCCGGTCCGCCGGCAAAAAATCGCGGATAAACCGACACTTTTTTTTACAAAGTCGGTGATCTCCGCGCGCAACGATTGGTGGTCTCTAACGGATTCCGGGCCACCCGTGGCTTCATCTGCCGCGTAAAAGTGAATTCGACGTTTGCCCCTTACCCCGGTCTGCGATAAGCACTCAGTGCTGATTCGCGACCGGGGTCGTTTTTTTTATAAAAAGTCAAAAAGTATTATTGACAAAAAAAATAAAAGTAGTAAAATCTTGTGCATTGTCATCCGGCGATGTGGTAACTTGGAGAAGAGATTCTGATATGCCTCCGAGAAAAGTTGTAAAAGGGACAATCTTACTCCACAGCAAACTGTGATGACAACAGAATATCGCAAAGGGATTTCACCGTGCATTCGTTCTTTGTCTGGTATTAAGAAAATCCTAACCGTTACAAACCGTAACGGTTCAAAGCGAATTCTGACCTTACCTGGTCGCATATAAATTTTAGCTTCCGCCTCGCGGTAGTTAGAATCGCGACCAGGTCTTTTTTTACAAAAAAATAATGAATATTAAATAACCTTTACAAAACTGTCGCACACTCTTATAATTAACTCCTATGAAAACAAAACAAGCCAAAAAACCTATTTTGCTCGCCCCAGTTAGGGATGAAATATCTTTTACCGCCGCTATTGATGCCGGAGCTGATGCGGTTTATTTTGGTATCGGCGAATTAAACATGCGCTTGAGTTCAAAAGGAATAAATCTAAAACAACTCCCCCGCTTTGTTAAAAAAGCTCATCAAAAAAATGTTTTGGTCTATATCACCCTCAATGTCATCATTTACGAAAATGAACTAAAAAAATTGGAACAAATTTTAAAACAAATCAAAAAATCAGGAGCAGACGCGGTGATAGTTTCCGATTTTGCCGCTATTACTCTTTGCCAAAAATTCAAAATTCCTTTTCATCTTTCCACTCAAGTCAATATTAGTAATAGCTCTGAGGTTAAATTTTTTGAACGTCTTGGCGCCAAAGCTGTAGTCCTCGCACGCGAATGCACACTGCCTCAAATCAAAGAAATAAAAAAGAAAAGTAAAATTAAAATAGAAATTTTTATCCATGGCGCGATGTGTGTTTCCGTATCCGGACGTTGCTATATGTCGGAATTTACTTCTTGTAAATCCGCCAATCGTGGGGAGTGCATGCAACCCTGCCGTCGCGAGTATGAAATCCGCGACACTCAAACCGGTGACGAACTCGTGATAGGAAAAGGTTTTGTCATGAGCCCGAAAGATTTATGCACTTTGCAAATTTTGGACAAAGTTATCGCCACTGGTGTAGATATTTTGAAAATAGAAGGCCGTAGCCGATCTCCTGAATATATCAAAACTGTAGTTAGTGCTTATCGCACCGCTATAGATGCAATTGCAAATAAAAAATATTCTTCTAAACTTGCCGATGAATTGGTAAAACAAGTTTCAGAGGTGTATAATCGCGGATTTTCTACCGGATTTTTATTCGGCGTGCCGGGAAGCGAAGGTTGGGCGAAAATTTCCGGTACAGCCGCTAAAATAAAAAAAGAACGCCTCGGCTATGTGCGTAATTATTATCGTCAAAGTAAAATCGGAGAAATATATATTGAGGCCAATCCGGTAAAAGCCGGCGACAAAATCCAGATAGAAGGACCGACCACTGGAGTAATTGATTTTATTTTGCCGGAATTTTGGGTAAATGATAAACCAACGACCAGCGCTAAACTAAAAGATATTATTACTTTCAAATCACCTCTTGGATTTAGGAGAAATGATAAAGCCTACATTATCAAGAAAATTTAAATTCTAAAAAACCGCTCTTAACGAGCGGTTTTTTGTTATGCTATTTTTACTTGAGAAAAAGGTTGTCTGTGACCGTAAACTTTATGGTATCTGACTTTTCTCTTGAATTTTTCCACGCGAATTTTTTTGGCGCGTCCTTGTTTTTCCACTACCGCTTCTACAGTAATCCCTAAATAAGGATTTCCGATTTTAACTTCGGAACCGTCGTCATTAGCGGTTAAAAGCACTTTATCAAAAGACACTTTTTCACCTTCTTTGGCGAGGAGTTTTTCAACTTTGATTTTATCACCGGTTTTAACTAAATATTGTTTACCGCCGGTTTCAATAACTGCGATCATATTTAAAAAAATTAATGTTTAAGCAACCCGAAAAGGGAAATTGTCAGAATTGCTTTATTTGTTTTTAAGTAGCGATATCTTAGCAAAAAAACGACTCTTTGTCAAGAACTATCTTTTAAATTCCACTTTATCTCCTATTTTTACCTCATATTTATCCAAAAAACCGGCTGGAAGCTCCAAAACCATATTGTTTTTAACTCTCCCCAAGTAAGGAGTTAACTCTCTTTCATTTTTACCCGGTTCCGGTTGTAAATTTTTGGCATAATCAACTATCTCATTTCCATCAAGCCAAATCATATCCAACGCAAAACGCATATTTCTCATTACCATCGGATGACGGGTATAATCGTTGAATATAAAAAGCATGCCGTTGTATTTTCCTAAATTATCTTTATTACTACACCCTTCATATTGACGCGCCGGGGTTTTGGCAACCAAAACTTTCAATTCTTGTCCCGCAATCGTCAAATCAATTTTCGGCCAATAGTATTTTTGATAAAAATATAAAAATAAACCGCAAATCAAAAAACCGACAATGATAACAATGTTCAGTTTATTTAATTTTTGTTCTTTATTTTCAGATTTATTAAAAAAAATAGACATATTTTAAATTCTAAGTTCTAATTTCTAAATCCTAAACAATATTGAATATTAAATAATAAATTAATCTTTAAATATAATTGAACCGAATATTTTCATAAGTTGTGTAGCTTCATCTGTTAAACTTCTTTGAACTTCTTCATCCAAGGTCGTTGATAATCTTAACCACAAAATAGATTCTTTTGCTTCCTTACGACATATTTTAATTCTCATCATAAAATCTTTTTGACTCAGTGATTCGCAAGCTTCAATATAATTTGCCGCCACTGAACCAGAAGATCTGATAAGTTGTTTGCCATATTCAATATTGGAAATAGTTCGAGGTAAACTTCTTACAAAGTCTCTTATATTTCTTGCAAAAAGAAAAGTTCTTTCTTCTAAATCATAGTTCGTTCTTTTTTGTTTTTGAGCTTCTATCATTTTGGATTGTTTAGAGATTAGAAATTAGGATTTAGAACTTTTAAGTTTTTTTCTTGCCAGCCAAAACCCAAGTGCTAACATTGCAACAGACAACATTCCTAAAACCAACAACTTCTGCCAACTTTGTAAAAATAATGTGGTGAAACCGAAAGCAAAGGCTATCACATAAAACAAAATTACACTTTGACGATGACCAAGTCCGGCATCTACCAATTGAAAATGCAAATGTCTTCTATCGCCTTTATAAATCGGTTGACCATGAATAAGTCGCATAAAAACAACTCTTATCAAATCTAAAATAGGAATCGCCATAACCAAAAGCGCGGTGGCTATTTTACCGCCGGCGATAACGGCCAAAACACCAAGTAAAAATCCAAGCAACAACGATCCTCCTTCACCCAAAAATATTTTCGCCGGATGAAAATTAAAAAATAAAAATCCAAGACAAGCTCCAGCCAAAATCAAAGATAAGACGACAGTTTCCGGTTGATAAAATTTTGCAGTACTGGAAAGAGAAGCTATCATCAAAGATCCTATAAAAACTATCCCCGTAGTCAGACCGTCCAAACCATCTAAGATTTTAGTAGTATACATCATACCCATCAACCAAAAAAAGACAACCAGATCGGCTAAAACAAATATATGACCATAACCAAATAAATCTAAACCAAAAATTTCCAAATTAATAATTCCACCGAAAGGATTGGTCACTTTTTGCAAATCAACTCCACCAAGCACGGCAACTGCTACAGCTAAACAAGTTATCAACAATCTTACTTTCGGCGATAAATTTTTTTTATCATCCAAAAAACCCAGACACATCAAAATAGAACTCCCTAAAAAAACACCGACAAATTCTCTTGGCTCTATGTGACGATGAAAAATATCAGTAAAAAAAGCCAAATAACCGACTACTGACCAAAAACTGGCAAAAATAGCAAAACCACCCAGAAGCGGAATCGCTTGAGTATGGAGTTTTCTTATACCTTCCGGTTTATCCACAATATCCAATTTTTTCGCCATTTTTAGCGTAAAAAATGTAAAAATAAGGGATAAAATAAAAGAAATTAAAAAATAGTGCATATAACGACTGAATTTTATCAAATTTTGGCTCTATTGACAAATACGTTTGTATTTAGTACAATATCCTAAATTCTAAATAAGAAAATTGCCTAAAACAAACTTAAGTTTTTAATAGGCAAAAAGCTCTAAGCTCTAAGCTCTAAGCTCTAAACAATAAAGGATCCGTTTAGAATTTAGAAATTAGGACTTAGGGTTTTAAAATTTAAATTTTAAATTTTAAGTTATGTCCCATAAGAAAGCCGGCGGTTCTACGCGGTTAGGTCGCGATAGTATAGCCAAACGTCTTGGAGTAAAAATTCATGATGGTCAACAAATAAAATCCGGAATGATTATTGTCAAACAAAGAGGAACCAAAATTCATCCTGGTACTAATGTTAAAAAAGGAACCGATGACACCTTATTTTCTACAGCCAACGGCGTAGTAAAATTTACCAACAAAAAACGCATGCGTTTTGATGGAAAATTAAAATCAGCAAAATACGCAAACGTTGTAACAAAATAAAAAAAATCCGCTCGAAAGAGCGGATTTTTTATTTTGATTTTATATCCCCCATTCTTTTTTCAATTCTTCAATCCCTTTTTCCAACGTAACCGTCGGCTCCCAACCGAGCAACTCTTTGGCTTTACTGTAATCAGCTTGAGTGAAACGAACATCGCCCGGACGTTCCGGAACAAAAACAGATTCACCACCAATCATCTTTACTAAATCATTTACCGAGTGCGGATTATTATTGCCGATATTTAGCACCTCGCCTTTACCAACATTACCGCTTTCCATCGCCAAAATATTTGCTTTAGCTACATCATCCACATGAGTATAGTCGCGATAATATTCGCCATCGCCACATATGGTCATAGGTTCACTGTTTTTGACCTGTTTGATGAATTTTCCGATAACTAAAGCATATGCCCCTTCCGGGTCAAAATAAGGACCATAAACGTTGAAATAACGCAAAGATACGAATTCTAACCCATAAAGCTCGGAAAAAATACGTCCGTAATTCTCACCAATAAATTTGTGGAGTGCATATGGACTAATCGGAACAGCTTTCATATCTTCTTTGGCTGGAAAAGTTTCTAGATTGCCATAAGCTGAAGATGAAGAAGAAAAGACTATTCTTTTGATTTTATTATCTCTGGCAGCTATCAAAACATTGAGTGTACCATTTACATTAACATCGTGAGTTAAGATAGGATTTTCCACGGAAAAAGTTACGCGCGGTAAAGCGGCAAGATGAAAAATACCGTCAAAACCTTCGGCACAGATAACATTCAACGCTTCCAAATTGCGAATATCCAAATCAATATACCTAGCTTTTTCTTGGATTCTTTCTTCTTTATATCCTCCGGCATAATTATCAACAACAACTACTTCATGACCTTTTTCCAAAAGCATTTTTACAATATTGGTACCGATAAAACCGGCGCCGCCGGTAACAAGATATTTTGACATAGTATTATATTAAATTTTTAATTTTTAATTTTCATTGAATTTTCAATTACCAATTTTCAATTTTTCAATCTAAAATCAAAAATCTAAAATTGGTTGTATACCTTTTCAATCTCGTTTACCATCTGCTCCAGTGAGAACTTTGTCGCTATATCCCGTCTTCCCTGTTCTCCCATTATCAATCGTAATTCCCTATCGCTGACCAATTTTAATATAGCATCACGAATTTGTCCAACTTCATTTTTTACCAGAATTCCATTTTGTTCATTCACTGCTTCACTTGTTCCTCCAACATCGCTAGTAATAACCGGCAAACCGTAAGACATAGCTTCTAAGATAGTATATGGAAAACCTTCCCATGAAGAAATAAAGACAAAAATATCCGCTTTTTCTAGTTCTTTCAGAGCTTCACTTTTTTCCAGAGCCCCTTTAAATTCTACCTTTATCTTTTTATCATTGGCAATTTTTTCCAATAAATATCTTTTTGGACCGTCGCCGATAATCGTAAATTTGATATTATTTTTTATCTCTTCCGGCAGTAAACTAATAGCTTCAATTGTTAACTCCGGTTTTTTTGGCTCCGCCAAGCGACCAACAAATATTATGCCAATTTTAGATTTTAGTCCGCCGCGGCGGATGATTTTAGATTGATTGATATCTGCCAACGATACGCCGTTGTAGATGACTTTAAATTTTTTTTCAGGCGCAAGGTTGTATTTTAAACCCAGTTGTTTTACAAACTCCGCCACGCAAATATAAGTATCAGTATAACGCGCGCATAATTTTTCCAACCACAAAACCGGATACTTTATCCACGGTTTCATTCCGATATTAAAACCCCAACCATGAGCGGTATAAATAGTTCTAATTTTTCCTTTAATTGCCAATCTTCCCAAAATCCCGGCCGATGAACTGTGACAATGTACAATGTCCGGCTTGAATTCACCGGCAAATTTTCTGATTTCTTTAATCGCATTAAACAACCTTCTCGGGCACGGTTTATTGGAAAAGTATCTATTTTCCACAAATCTTACCCCCATTTTATCACATTCTGTTTTTAACCAACCGTTTCCACTACTCATCACTACAATTTCATTTTCTTTGTTTTTGAAATAATTACAAAGATCAACCACATGTGTTTGGGCTCCTCCAGCTTCTGATTTGGTGATGAGATAAAGGATTTTCATTTTTACTACATTATGAACGGTGAACCAACTGCTATTATTTTATAACCGTTTTTTACTAAATTTTCATATTCATGTTGTAACATTCTGCGCCCGTCTATAATTATCGGTTTTACAGTTTGTTGTAAAAGAAATTTTGATAGACCTCTAAACTGAGGCCAGTCGGTAGATATTATTACTATATCCACTCCGTTTTCAAAAGCTTTTTCATCGCTTTCCGCATAAATTATTTTTTCCGTTGCTGGAAAAACTTTTTTGAAATTATCCACAGCTGCCGGATCAAATAAAACAATTTTACCGACTTCTTTGTCCAATAATTTTTGCACAATCAATAAAGCCGGACTATTTCGTATATCATTGGTATCTCTTTTAAACGCTAATCCAAAAATAGCGACTTTTTTATCTTTCCAATCGACTTCTGCTTCAATTTCCGCCCTATCTAAAAGTAGATTTAATTGTCTTTTGTTGGCAGAATAAACTTCGTCGATAAATATGGTATTTTTCCCAACACTTTTTAGTTGAAATGATAACGATCGAGAATCTTTTATAAAACAACTTCCACCAGCATATAAACTATCATAAAATCCCCATTCTCCTATTCGAGCATCTGTGCTTAAAATTTTTCTTATATTTTCAAATTTAATACCTTTAAAAGATTCGCATGTTCTACCGACAACATCAAAACAAACCATTAGTTTATTAAACAAGCAAAAATTAGCCAATAATTTTCCGGCAGCCGCTTCTTTGGGATTAACTTCAATATAATACACCGACGGAGAATCATAAAAACGTTGATAGATTTTCCTGGCTATTTCAAAATCTTTTTCTGATTCAGCTCCAATAACTATTCTATCTGGTTTAAGCGAACCCTCTATAGCTTTTCCTTCGACTAAAAATTCAGGATTGGAAACAACACCAAAATTTATAACACCATAAGAAGTCAGTATTTCCTTCGTTTTTAAAACCATCTCAACCGGAACAGTACTTTTGTTGATAATGATAAAATAATTTGTTTGCTGTTCTTGATTACGAGTAACCAATTTTGACGCCATTTTATTTAAGGCGTCAAAATAATAAGACAAATCACTTTCCCCAGTCTCTCCTATTTCGGGTGTCGGTAAACACATAAACACCGCGTCCATCTCATCAAAAAAACTTTCCACCTCTTTATAATCGGAAGTAAATTTAATTCTTTGTCTATTTCTAATTATAATATCTCCAAGCCCTTTTTCAAAAAGACAGTTTTCTATTTCTTCCAAATTTTGCGAACCTAACGCTTTGATTTTGACATTATCTATATCATAAACCAAAACTTCATGCCCACTGTCTGCCGATACAGCTGCACTACAAGCACCAACAAAACCGGCTCCAATATACAAAATTTTCATAGTTGTAAAATGATAAAAAAGATGCTATATTTAACGAAGATTGTCTGAGAAATTATATCAAAAAAAATAATAAATTGAAAGATGTTGAAAACTATGTCAAATAAGCCAAAAATATTACATCTTATAACGGGTTTAGATTTGGGCGGAGCCGAACAAATGATGGTTGAAACTTTGCCAAAAATAAAAAATTTTACCCATATTGTTTGTTCATTGACTTCCAAAGGGTCGTTGGGTGAAAAATTGGAAAAAGAAGGCATCAAAGTTTTTTGTCTAAACTCCGGAAAATATTTTTCTTTATCTTCCGTAGTTTTATTTCGAAAAATTATTAAATCGGAAAAACCGGATCTTTTAGCTACTCGTCTTATACACGCAGATTTTTACGGTCGAATCTTCGGACGATTGTTCGGGATAAAAAATATAGTTTGTAGTTTAGAATCAGTACTTGACCAACCAAAATACGGAAAAATATTTTTCCTAGAAAGAATAACCGGATTTTTAGTAAAAAAATATTCAGCGGTATCCCAAGCGGTAAAAAATACTTACGTTTTAAAAGCTTCCATAGACCCCAAAAAAATTACGGTGATTCCCAACGGTATTGATTTGACCAAATTTCAAACCAATATCTCCAAAACAGAAACAAAAAACATTTACGGTTGGTCCGATAAATTTATTATCGGTTATGCCGCTAAAATGAGACCGGAAAGAAATCACAAAACTCTATTATCGGCCTTTGCGGATTTTAATAAGAAAATCCCCGGTTCCCTTTTGATATTAGCCGGAGACGGACCTGAAAAAGAAAACTTAATAACACAAGCGAAAAATTTAAATATATACGACTCGGTAAAATTTTTAGGAAATCGTAGTGATGTTCCACAACTACTCAGGGCTTTTGATTTATTTGTTTCTCCGTCTTCGTATGAAGGAATGTCAGTGGCTATTTTGGAAGCTATGGCTTGCGGATTACCAATAATCGCTTCCGACATAGAACCAAATCGAGAAATAATTGAGAACAATAAAAGCGGCTTATTAGTGCCGCCTTTTGATAAAAACATTTTGTTTGAAAAGATGCTTTATGTTTACAATTCACCGAAAGAAGCTCTGAAACTGGCAAGTGGCGCTAAAATTAAATCCTCAGAATATTCTCTGGAAAATACCGTGATAAATTTAGAAAAATTTTACACTCCCATCATTTGCCAAACACCAAAATCGTAGATATTTCCGTTGGATATCAAAAAAATTAGTAATAATATTCCGTAGAAAAATAAAACGGAATATTTTTTATTTATTATTTTTAAACGTTCAGTTATGTCAAAAATAGCGTAAGCCGCCGCAGGATAAACAAGCGGAAAAATCAAAAAAGTCAATGACGGACGAAAATATTTCATTCCGATAAAAAGCGCTAGGAAAGAAAAACAAAACAAAGCGGAAATAAGGTATTTGTGTTTAAGTTCTATTTTATACAAACCGTAAACAGCCAAAACGAGAGGAATAAGGAAAAAACCATAAACGACAGTGCCAAAAAAATTCGGTAAAGCTGTTAAAATAATATGCCCCATCTTGGCTACAGTCCAATATTCAGACTTTAAAAACCAGGTCCCTTGATCATAAGACGAAACATTGATCATCAAAAACGGCAACCCTAACCCTAAACGAACAAATAAATACCAAAGGACGGTCGGAATAAATTGTATAAAGACAAAAACCAAACCTTCTTTAATTCTTTTAAAATATATGGACAAAATTAAAATAAAAAGAATTAATGCTGCAATTTGTTTACCAAGCATCAAAAAACCAAATAATAGAGAAAATAATAACAATTTTGTAGAATTCGGTTTTTTGTAATATAACCACAGAAGAAACAACGCCGACATAACCACAAAAACTTCCATGGCCCCCGAACTTGTCGGTTGGTTTATCATAGAATGGCTGAATGGAGAAAATATAAATAAGACAGTACTTAAAAAACCGACTTTTTCCGATAATAATTCTTTGAATAATCGATATAAAAATAAGGCGGTAAGAAAAAACAAAACATAATTAACCGCCATAAAAGCGCCAAAAATCACCGGGTAATTCACCTGCCCCAACAAAAGTTGCGCCGGTTTAATCAACAGAAAAGCAAAAAAATTATAGAGAGGGTGATCTATATAAATATTTCTCTGCAAATACGACCAAGGCCAATCTTTGGCCAAAAACAAAAAACTCATTGAATCGCAAATAACTCGATAATTCGGGAAAAAAGTAAAAAACATTTTGGTCAAACCGACTTCACCGGAACTCACCGAAAAAATATTAGACATTCTCTCCGCATTGGTATTCAAAAAATAATCAGCTGAATGTTGACAGCTGTTATCAGCTTCAAAAGCGGGGAAAATAAAACTCAAAAAAAACTGAATTATGATTAATCCGGCTATAAACCAAGTTTTTTTATCTTTCAAAAAAGACATAACTTAAATATTTTGTTTTTTTCTCCATTCAACATACTTGTCTATACCTTCCCAAATATTATACTTGGGAACAAAACCCATATTTTTGGCTTTTGTAACATCAGCACAAAAACGAGACACTTCCCCAGGTCTAGACTGGGCATATTCCAC